>Ga0307513_10007368_pt1 | contig 14277 bp, 22 predicted proteins | sample 15_EM_MG_FD_202174 | JGI IMG/M metagenome (GOLD analysis project Ga0307513, IMG submission 202174) | Populus trichocarpa ectomycorrhiza microbial communities from riparian zone in the Pacific Northwest, United States - 15_EM | ecosystem: Host-associated > Plants > Roots > Unclassified | place... | reverse complement strand
TGGCATCAAAACTCAGAAAGTCGCTGACCCTTGTGAGTGTTGTCTTTATAGATACCCTGGCGATCCCAGAACTCGATGGCAGATTACTCCACAACCACTGCTCCGATCCTGAATCTGATTGCGGGAGATTGTTGGGCTCGACGCCAGCCACGCAGCGATATAAAGGACGTCTCTGTGGCATCAAAACCCAGAAAGTCGCTGACCCTTGTGAGTGTTGTCTTTATAGATACCCTGGCGATCCCAGAACTCGATGGCAGATTACTCCACAACCGCAGGACGGATTTTGATTCTGTTTGCGGGAGATTGTTGGGCTCGACGCCAGCTTCCCAACGGTATAAGGTACGTCTCTGTCGCATCAAGGCTCAGGAAATCGCTGTCTTCTGTGGAGGGTGTATTAGGTATCACTGGCAAGCTGGCCATATTTTACTCGATGGCAGATTACTCCACAACCGCTGGACGAATTTTGATTCTGTTTGCGGGAGGTTGTTGGGCTCGTCGCCAGCTACGTAATGGTATAAGATTAATCTCTCCGCGAATTGTATTCATGATTTTACAGGGTCCCGGCTAGGGGGGGGTCTCCGGAGCCTGAGGCCAGACTGGGAGGGAGGGCTTGAACTTGAATGGGTATTTTGTCAGAAGGCAGCCTATGAGTATAGGTGTTTCTATGTGGATTAGCCTGTATATTACAAGTAGAACCATTGTAGAATAGTAGTAAATTTAATTATTTGACAGTATGAAATCTATTGTGACCAAGGTCAGAAAAAGGTAAAGGGGGGACCCTTCGCTTATCTCAGGAAGATGTTGTCTGGCGTCAGGTAGAATCCTGAGTATTAGGTAGTGCGTCAGGTGGTGTCCTGATTATTAGGTGCTGCGTCTGGTGCGTTCTGAGGATTAGGTGCAGCGTCTGGTGCGTCCTGAGAATTAGATGCTGCGTCAGGTTGCCTCAGATACGAGGTGTGGTAGGGTGGTTGCGTCCTGATTCGCGATTTGCGTTTCTGCGTCAGGTGCGTCAGATGCACTGAACGCACTGAATGCAAGGTATTATTTTTGCTGATGGAGTTTGGCGAACTAGAGTTCCCTCCCTGGGACGAAATCAGGAATCAACCCTTCGCGCTTAGTGGCCCATATGGGCCAGCGGAGTATAAGGGAATTGTGTGGGTTGGGAAAATTTCGGGATTTTTTGAGTTTTGGGCACTTGATCCTGTCACAAGGTTGGCTTCACGTATTACAACTCGCATGGTAAGTAATTCTTTAAGGAATGTGAGTTATCCAAGCTTACCCATGTAGAATCTCCTCGATATGGGAGATAATACGAAAAGTGGCATTTGGCTCAGCCAACTGTTTGATGTCGGCAATGAACATGACTGTGAAATCGACTTCGACGGGGGTTGTTACCTGGGAGGAGTAAGGGATGATATCCGGAGGTTGGCGGTAAATCGGTGTTATGAGATGCTGAGAGGGCGTAAGGAGCGGGTTAATATGTTGAACCATGATAGTAAACCTCCTCCACCAACAAGTTCTGAATAGTGGAGCTTAGCGGGGTTAGGGATTTCGGGGGTTTTTTGTTAAATATCATAGGTTGTGGACTAGAGCATGGTTGTATAGTCATAGAGCTGTCTTGGCTGTCATTGATAGTGGATTTCTTGCGTCTTCCAAAATCTCGCCTCTCTCCTCTTACATACACAAAAGTCTTTTATTTCATGTAAAGCCAATCAAACAAACTAGTGCTACTACAATTTCGATTTTGCCTTTCCTTTCTTATGTTTGATAAAAGCTACTCACAGACCTTTCGGACTCCACCCACCGCTTATTAGTTGCTGCTCGCCCCCTATCGATTCTAATATTTGTGAAGCCTCAAGAGGTCATTGTTGTAATATGCGATCGGAACCTGGATAAAGAAGTAATAATAGAAAATAGTCAAGATTTCTTATTCTGACAACGCTTATCAATTGAATAATAAGGAAGACATAGCCCAGCTATATAGTACAGTGGTTGAGTTCAGCCGTTACCACCGCGATCCCTACACAAGGAAGAACAAAGATTATCAAAGAAGCGACCTGAGAGGAACAAAAGGAACAATGAAAAGAACGTGCCTTAGACTCTAGCTAGTACTGAGTATGAAAACATAAAGAGCTGAAAGAAATATTTGAGAGGAGCAAGAAACCATTACGAACAGTCATGGTGGATCACTCGGAGAGTGAGAGGTCATGATTTCAGAGTCGCGGGGGGGCGAGGGTGGGGGTGGTGATTTCGGAGGCGGAGACGGGAATGAAGCGAAGGGCTCTGAAGGGGTAAGACCTAGACTATTCACTTGAGCCCTAAGCTCTAGTGGGTTCTGAGAGGGCAATTGAAGGCTCGACTTTTGCTCCGAAACATCTCTTAGCTCGCCGGCCACTTGCCCTCTGTTCGAATGAATGTTTCGTGGGTTGTTCGCCGAATCTTTGTCATAAGGTGGTCTTAGCTGTCATTGGTTGCAGCGCTCGCTTGTCTTCTTTGCTCTTCCTTTTCCTTTCTCTTCTCTTTTCTCAACAAGTCTCTCTCTCAACAATGGACGAATTCAATGCAGCTGGTCTTAACACAACTCTTGTGTGACCTTTAATCTCTCTCTCTCGTTCCCGCCTTTGTTAGACGGATATTCTTGGGTTTGGTACGGGAGTGGGAAGTATAGTTCAGGAGATGTGCAGACGGAACGTATACAGGAGAATGTTCTATAAAAGTCTTTATCCGCAATGCTCGTTTCTTTGTTATCACGGGAGTGTATGGAGGAATAGGGACTTGTGGCAAACACAAAGATAGGTGTGGTGATCCTTGGGAGGATTAGGAAGTCGTATTATGTTTTACTTATACACCTGTCTCTACCGATAGTTTGGTTTTAGTTTAGGAGTATAGCAGAGCAGAGTTGAGAGCGAGCGCCAATGAAGGAAGCATTACAGGCGGAAAGCTTACGTTCCATATCCTTCCTCCAAAGTGCCTAAGTTCCAGGTGAAATCTTTTGGTTTATTGGCTCCTTCCTTGCGACCCTCATTTCCCTACATTGACAGCCTTCAGTAAAGCTCATTCCGTACTTTCTGTTCCTAATAAGCGGTCGTGTTAACTCTTCATTCGGCCCCCCAGTTACCGGGTCCGGCTTTCCAGGGACCATTTATAATACACCGCACAGCAGGCTCCAAGTCTTGCTGACTCTAAAAATCCCCATACTCACTATACAGGTAGCTATACTATACTGCAATATCAGGGGAAACCCAACAACGCTAAATAAGTAGATGAATGACCCCTATTACTGTGATTGGCAATGGTGTCATATCTATCATACCACAGCACCTCGCAGGAATAATGCAAATACCCACTGCACCCCCCTTCATCGCCGATGAGACAAGATGTCATATCATACCCGTCAAACTTTGCAATCGCGTGGATGCACTATAAATCACAGAATGGGAGTTTCGTTATATATGCCAAGTGCCATACCAGCACTACATGGCAACGACGCAAGTGGAGCACAGGTTTTGCATGTAATTCCCGCATCTCACTTTTCACGTGTTATGGGGAGGAGCGGGAGGGGTGATCTAATTCTCGCGAAGTCAGTACAGTCAGTTGCTCAGCCTATTACTCAGAGATCAGATAGGCTCAAAAGCAACTAGGTTCTTGTTGCCTACGGTATAGTATTCGGGGCTGAGCGGATATTTTATGATGATAATGAAAAAAAAAGTCTGGATCTCTGTAGCTCTACCAGGAGTCTATAACTTTCTGGCTCCTGGGCAGACTGTGGTGCTGTGGTTAGGTTTAGATGTCTTGTCAACAAATAACAAACACATGCTTATCATGTTGTAGATGTTGAAAACTAGTTTATTTGAGGAAGGGTGATAAGGGAGGCTTCTGATTTATAGCTCCAAAGTGGTTCACGAGGGTGGGGCATATAGCGTGGGCGCGCCGGGCTCTGTGACCTCACTAGTCTTTAAGGATGTTTTGCTGGTAAGCGACTTTGATGTGTGCGAGGGCTTTATGCTGGACCATTCTACTAGCAGTCCTCGGAATATCGCCAGATTTGGAATGCTTCTCTCCAGAGATCATACCACCACAACATTCCACCACTGCGACCTTCCACCACCACAGCCACCACCACTCCACTTCCCTTCCCCCTATCCTTTTACACGCTCTTATCTTCGTTTGCTTTTCCTTCAACCTCTCCCGGTATATTTACTGTCATCCTCCTTGACACCGAAGATATGGCATCTGTTCACAACGCTGGGGTTCCAGCCATCAGGAGTCCTACATCCGAGTCTGTATACAGTCAGGAGTGTTTTCCGAAATACAAGGACTTTCATTATGGGAAAGGAGCCTTCAAATATCCTGGCAGTAGTGACAAAGCGGTAGCTATCAAAATCTCGAGGAGAGATTTCCTTGATTTCAAAAAACTTTTGCATGAATGTTGTGAAGGGAAGGGGAAGTGAGATACTTCTTGTTTTTTTGGAACTGATTTGCTAAACTGTGTTAGGTTTCCAAGATATTCGTATGACTCGTCATCCTCGACGCTCACTGTTCAACGTTGGTCAGACCCTATCCAAGAGAGCCGTATATCGACTATTTCTAAAGGCTTTGACGCTGCAGGTCGCAGTCTTCCACCAAGCATCCAGGGCAGAATGAGTATAGTGAAAAACCCAAAGTACAAGATATTTGACGGGATATACACTGGGTCGGAGAAAGTGCCAGATCTAGTGTTTCGAATCGATTAAGATATGAGAGGCAGACAGGTCAAGTTTGTTGCCGAGGTTGGCTTCTCAGAGACTTATGAAGGGCTGGTTCAGGATGCAAAGTTGTGGCTTGAGGGGAAAAAGACAGTTTCGCTTGTTATGCTTGTTAAACTGCAGGAGGATCCATGCTACCGGTGCCCGATGCAGAACCTTATGGAGAGCGAGTTTGGCAAACTAGAGTTCCCTCCCTGGGACGAAATCGAGGACCAACCCTTCACACTTAGTGGCCCATATGGGCCAGTGGTGTATAAGGGATTTGTGTGGGTTGGGAAAATTTCAGGATTTTTTGAGTTTTGGGCACTTGATCCTGTCACAAGGTTGGCTTCGCGTATTACGACCTGCATGGTAAGTACTTCTTTAAGAAATGTGAGTTATCCAAGCTTACCCATGTAGAATCTCCTCGATATGGGAGATAATACGAAAAGTGGCATTTGGCTCAGCCAACTGTTTGACGTCGGCGATGAACATGACTGTGAAATTGACTTTGACTGGGGTTGTTACCTGAGAAGGGTAAGGGGGGATATTCGGGAGTTGGCGGTGAATCGGTGTTATGAGATTCTGGAAGGGCGTGAGGAGCGGGTTAATATGTTGGACCATGATTGCAAACCTCCTCTACCAACAAGTTCTGAATAGTGGAGCTTAGCGGGGGTTAGGGATTTCTGGGGGTTTTTTGTTGGATATCATAGGTTGTGGACTTGAGCATAGTTGTCTAGTCATAGAGCTGTCTTGGTTGTCATTGTTAGTGGATTTCTTGCGTCTTCCAAAATCTTGCCTCTCTTCTCTTAAATACACAAAACTCTTTTATTTTAGGTAAAGCGAATCAATCAAACTAGTCTTACCACAACTCTCATTTCGCCTTTCTTCTCTTATGTTTGATAAAGCTATTCTCAGACCTTCCGGACTCCACCCACCGCTTATTAGTTGCCGCTCGCCCCCTATCTGTTGAGATATGATCCTCTGGGCAGAGCTACTAGAGATTTGCTTAAGGCTTCCTACGCACTATTGCGTATGAGAGGCCGTATGCGGATGTGTGTATTCTACACCATGGGTTGCGTCATCACGATAGGGTATGCTTATACGGTCTATGTTCCGCTTAGCTAGCTAGAGAATTTAATCAACGAGCTTCCGCTGCATAACAAAACAGTCCACTTCTTGACAGGTTATGAGCCCGGTCAGCTACCTTTATTCATTCATGAAATAAGAAAATACTTTTCCATTTTCAAGCCTGTCTTTTCTTAAAAGTGTTAGCCGACTCCGCATCACCGCATCACCCCTTCCGCTCCCTTCTACTACGACTCCTGTAGCGAAGACGAAACCAACACTATGTCCTTCTCCTCAAGTATTATCAGCAACCTTGAGAAGGGAACTTACCGCTGTAAGTATGGTGAGAGGGCCAAACTCAACCATCTCAACTACAGTCAATGACGGCGTGATATCAAGTTCTTCCCGCAGGCTGAACAGGCCTTGTCAATTGTTCTGGGAGAAGAATCTCGCCCACAAGGGCCAAACACAAATGCTAGTGACTTTGACAAGCGGGCTGGCATTGGGGCTGCTATCATTCATGCATCTTGTGAATCTTCTGTCAAAGCTTATCTTCATGGCTTGAGAGATCCACATGTCATGTGGGAAGAGTTGAAAGCCAAGCTTGATACAGCAAACTCTTGGGCAGGAAGGACTGCAATTCTACTAAAGTTTAATCAACTATGCCCCGCTTCGAACTCTTCAGATGCCGACTATATCACCCAGCTATTGGAGTGCAGCAAGGAACTCAGTGGAACTGAGCAAGCGATTCCGAACGAAACATTTATCAGTCACCTGCTTACAACTCGACCAAAATCCTTCGACTCAATTATAAACATCATTACCCACCGACCAGAAGAAGAACAAACAGCTGACTGTGTAATCTCAACTCTGATTGAATGGGAAGCCTCCAACCGTACTCGAAAGACCGAAACCGAGCCAACAAAACTCACTTCTCCTGCCACTGCATTGGCAACCTATGCCGGTAGGAGATTTCGAGGTAGAGTTAGCTTCACACAAAGAAGTACCTTCGACCGCTCTCACCAACAGAATCGTTCTTCCTTCCGCTCCCCCCCATATAGTTATCGGGGAAGACCCGCTACTGGCTCTACCTGCTGGTACTGTCTTCGCCCAGGTTACCGGCAAGATAGCTGCGATCTCCGGAAGCGAGCAGAAGAGGGAAAAAGAGAGAGAGGGGGGATAAGACCTCGCGGGGAAGAGAGTCAGAGGAGGTAGGAGCCGCTTTTGCCTCAGTCAATGCACTTGCGGGCTTTGTTGGCAAGAGAACCAGTTCGGATAACACTTCTCTGAGGACTTGGATTGTGGACTCTGGAGCCAGCCATCACCTTTTCTGTGACCGTTTGGCATTCTCCTCTCTCAAGCGGCTTGCGAAACCAACAACTGTATTTCTCGGTGATAACTCTCCGATTTTCGCTACCGGCTATGGCGAAATTACGATTCCTCTTGCTGAGTCGAATCTCAAGTTCCAAGCTCTCTACGTTCCTGAACTTACATATAGTCTCTTATCAGTCCGTTGTCTTTCGGTTGAGAACAAGATAAGTTTTCAGAATGGAGTCTGCTTGATCCAACGCGAGGACTCAGAGCAAGAGAAGCTTGCTTCCTTACACGGCGGACTATACCATGTCACGGTGGGAGCGAAGAGTGTTAGAGCCTCTCCTTCGGCTACTGCTCTTGCCACATCTGTGCCTAGTTTTAGTCTCTGGCATCAGAGGTTGGCTCATTTGAGCAACAAGTCTCTCTCGGCCTTGATTCCAAAAGAAGCCTACCAGAGAGATGAGAATACTCAGGAGAGTCTCTGCCAAGTTTGCATCAAGGCAAAACATACTCGCAAGTTTGATTGAAAGCCACAACCACGAGCTACGAAGCCTTTTGAGCTTCTACACTCTGACTTATGTGGCCCAATCAACCCTTCTTCTAAGTCAGGCTTTCGGTATTTTATTCTTTACATTGATGACTTCACACGAGTTACCTGGGTGTACCTTTTGCAAACGAAGTCCTCAACAGAGGTTGTTTCAGTCTTCCAGGATTTACAAGCTAGGATTGAAAAGCAGTATCCTGATTGGCTTATAATACGTTTTCGGTGTGACAATGGCCGAGGAGAGTATGATAACTCTTTGTTTCGTGGTATTCTACGAGTTGGTGGGATAGCATTTGAGCCTAGTCCCCCCTATACTCAGTCAAAGAATGGTGTCTCCGAGTGCATGATAAGAACTATTATTAGAAAGGCTCGGGCAATGCTCATAGATTCTAAATTGGATGATGACTTCTGGGCTCAGGCAGTAAGTACTGCGCTATATCTTCATGCTCGTACACCATCACAGTCGATTTCTGGAGCGACTCCATATGAGAAATTAACCGGCAAGAAACCCGAGTTGGGACACTTGAGAAGATTTGGATGCGCTGCCTATAAGTTTATTCCAAAAGAGTTAAGAAAAGGGAAATTCTCAGAGCGATCAAAAGAGTGCATATTCTTGGGCTATGTACATGATACAGGAAAGATTTGGAGACTATGGGATTCACAGAGCAGTCGTGTTATTGAGGCTTCAGATATTGTGTTTGATGAGCTCCGAGTCCTGGGAACTCGTGATGAGCATGGAAGCGAAGTTGAGATTCTGCGCTCTTGTGTTTCTGAGGATATGCCACCGGAGGGCTCCGATGTTTTGAGCCCACCTGGAGTACTGTCGAGCACACAGGCACTGCTAGCTCTGGAAGAGGTTGCTGGTCTTATTGAGCAGACAGCGCCTGCTCACCCGCGCGTTTGGGTGGAGGACTCTGGGTTTAAAGGGACCCATGAGTGTATTAATTCTGATCTTGAGATTGAGCTCGATCAGTCCACACCCTGCACGGTGACGACCAGAGACATGTGTGAAGAAGCATCTCCCGCTTGGAGTCTAAGTCTTGATAAACCCTCCCAAGTTCCCCAGGTTGTGAATTTGCACAGATCTCGAAGAGTCGCGGCAAAGGGGCCCTCCAGTGCTCATTCCGCTTTTTATGAGACGATGGGGGATAGGGCACCTGACGACACTGAAGAGGACCTGATTGGCTACCGGGATTCTCTGAAATCTAGGCACTGCCGGGAATGGAAAACCTCTATGCGGGAGGAGTTCAAGTAACTTGAAGATAATGAGATGTGGTCTATTATCAGAAGATCAAGTGTTGGACATAGCGTGAACCCTATTGGATGCAAGTGGGTGTTTAGACGCAAGATAAATCCTGATGGATCTGTGCGCTTTAAGGCTTGTTTAGTTATAAAAGGCTATGAGCAGCAGATATTTGGTGAGACCTTTGCCCCAGTTGCATGGCTGATGAGTATTAGGCTGGTGTTGGCATTGGCTACACTCAATAGGTGGGAGATTCATCATCATGATGTATGTACGGCATTTCTGAATCCTCGGCTCCAGGATACTGTGTACATGAAAATGCCGGAGGGTATTGAGTGGCTCAAGCCAACTCTCGACCCAGATCCCCAGAACCCTATTCTAAGGCTTAACAAGGCGCTTTATGGCTTAAAGGAGGCTCCACGCCTTTGGTATCAGCATATTGATAGTTTTCTTGGATGTATTGGACTTGGCAAGTCAGACAATGACCCAAACCTCTACTTCACTAAGGATTGGAGCCTGTTCTTGGTCCTTTATGTTGATGACATTCTGCTTCTGTCAAAGTCCTCAGATCTTATTGGCATGTTTAAGGCCAAGCTAGCCGGGAAGTACAAGTTGAATGATCTTGGATACGCTAGCCAGTTTCTGGGCGTAGAGATTACCACTGGGTCCGACCATCTTTTTCTAAACCAGTAGCGCTTTATCCAGACAGTACTCAACCGGTTTGGAATGCCCAGCTGCAATAGTGTTTCTACTCCACTGGAGGTCAAGCGCTTTGTCTCTACAACTCCGGAATGTGACAAAGGAAATCAAGCCGAATACCAGTCAATTCCAGGGTCCTTGATGAATCTTGCTATTGGCTCTAGGCCAGACATTTCTTATGCTGTTGGCATGCTTAGTAAGTTTAGTATCAACCCGAGCACTGTCCACCTTGCTGCTGTTAAAAGACTACTACGTTATATCAAGGGCACAATGCATTTAGGACTCTACTATCATTCTGGTTGTGCTCCGGATATCGAGGGATTCGGCGATTCAGACTTTGCTGGGGACTCGCAAGACTCTAAGTCAACTTCCGGCTATGTCTTTACCCTTGCTGGAGAATCCATTTCCTGGAAGTCAAAGAAACAAAGTCTGATGGCGCTCTCATCTACCGAGTCAGAATATATTGGATACTCGGAGGCCTCCAGGGAAGCCATTTGGCTCAAACGGCTTTACCATGAGATTACCAGTACGGTCTACAAACCACAAAGGCTTTTTTGCGACAACAAGAGTGCTTTACAACTAGTTGAACAACCAAGGTTTAACGAGAGGTCTAAACATATCAGTATTCAGTATCATCATGTCTGGGACTCCTTTCGGAATGGCCCTATCTCTCTGGAATACCTTCCCTCCGTCGACATGACTGCAGATATTCTTACCAAGCCGCTTGCTAGGGATTTACACCAGAAGCACGTTAAGACCTTAGGACTTCTTGAACTTGGACCTTCTGAATAAGCCTTGTCTACCTTTTTTATTTCTTATATCTTTTCTCTCATTCTTATTTTTGTAGGCAGTACTCTTTTTCCCAATTGCAAGCAGCACGATAGGTTTTTAATGAGGCTGGCCATATTCACTGTTTTATCCACATTATGCTTGGGACAAGCTTCTTGTGTTTCATGGGATCTGGCATGGATAGTGAGAGGAAGGGTGGGAGTGTTGAGATATGATTCTCCGGCCGGAGCTACTAGAGATTTGCTTAAGGCTTCCTACTCACTATTGCGTATGAGAGGCTGTACGCGGATGTGTGTATTCTACATCATGGGTTGCGTCATCACGATAGGGTATGCTTATACCGTCTATGTTCCGCTTAGCTAGCTAGAGAACTTAATCAACGAGCTTCCGCTGCATAACAAAACAGTCCACTTCTTGACACTATCGATTCTAATATTTGTGAGTGAGAGGTCATGATTTCCGAGGCGCGGGGGGGTGAGGGGGTAGGGGTGATGATTTCGGAGGCGGAGACGGGAATGAAGCGAAGGGCTCTGAAGGAGTAAGACCCAGACTATTCACTTGAACTAGAATAATCCCACACGCTCTAGAGGGTTCTGAGAGGGCAATTGCAGGCTCGAATTTTGCTCCAAAACATCTGTTCGCTCTCACTGGTCACTTGCCCTCAGTTCGAATGACTGTTTCCCTATCAAAACTGTTAGATATCATGGGTTGTTCACCGAATCTTGGTCATAAGGTCGTCTCAGTGGTCATTGGTTGCGGGGTTCGCATGTCTTCTTTACTCTTTTCTTTTTCCTTTTTCTTCTCTTTTCTCAACAAGTTCGCTCTCTCTCAACAATGGACGAATTCAATGCAGCTGGTCTTAACACAACTCTTGTGTGACATTTAATCTCGCTCTCTCGTTCTCGCCTTCGGTAAAGCTCATTCCGTACTTTCTGTTCCTAATAAGCGGTCGTGTTAACTCTTCGCTTGGCCCACCACTTATCTGGTTCGGCTTGCTGAGGACCATTTCTAACACACCGCACTACATGCTCCAAGTCTTGATGACTCTAAAATTCCCCATACTCACTATACAGGTAACTGTACTATACTGCAATATCATGGGAAGTCTGACAATGCCAAATAAGTAGATCAATGACAACTATTACTATGATTGGCAGTGCTGCCATATCTATCATACCACAGCACTTAGCAAACATAATACAAATACCCACTGCTGTCCCCACTCATCGCCCATGAGACAAGATGTCATATCATACCTGTCAACCTTTGCCATCACGTGGATGTATTGTGCATCATAGCATGTGGTTTTCGTTATATATGCCAAGCGCTATATCAGCACGACATGGCTGCAGCGCAAGTGGAGGGCAGGTTTTGGCTACAATTCCTACATCTCACATTTCATGTGTTATGGGGAGGAGCAGGAGGGGTGATATAATTCTCTCAAAGTCAGTACAGTCGGTTGCTCTGTGTATTACATGGAGATCAGATGAGCTCGGGAGCAGCGAGGTTCTTGTTGTGTATGGTATAGTATTCGGGGCTGAGCGGATATTTTATGATAATGAAAAAAAGAAACGGTTGGATCTCTGTAGCTCTACCAGGAGTATATAAATTTCTGGCTCCTGGGTAGACTGTGGTGCTGTGGTTAGGTTTAGATGTCTTGTTAACAAGTAACAGATACATGCTTATGATGGTTTTAGATGTTGAAAACTAGTTGATTTGAGGAAGCGTAATAAGAAAGGCTTTTGATTCATAGCTCCAAAGTGGTTTACAGGGTTGGGGCAAAGAGCAGTTGCGCCCCCTGCTCTCTCACCACAAACTTTTAAGAGCCTGTCCGTGAGAACGGAAGGCGGGTTGACAGTTCCGTTCCCCCATACAAAGCCACTATTTTGAAACAAAAGGGAACAGTTGCTTTGCATGGGGGCATGTAACGGTTGACGCGCCTTCGATTCCGGTCAAACAGGCTGTAAGGATGTTTTTTCTGGTATCATAAGCCATTTTGATGTGTGCGAGGGCTTTATGCCAGACCCTTCTATTAGCAGTGCTCAGGGTATCGTAAAATTTGGAAGGCCTCCCGTCACATGCCGGTGGAACCTTCAATCACTGCGACGTTCTAACGGAGCAACCCCACCGTGGGACACCATGCTAGGACACACTAGTTAGTAGATGAGTAGAACTATCACTGTGTTGACCTGTACTTTGTGACAGTGGGACTACTGTGCGTGTGGCCACTACAAACTGTATTTAATCTCAGCTGCGTTGACTTCTCTCGGTATGATCATCATCACTTCACACACCGAATAGCAAACACACTTCAGTTTTCCTATCACCTTCATTACTGGTCTTCCCACGATGATCACCTCACCGCAGTCTCCAACCGGTTCTTGAACAGCGGCAGTTATCCTTACACACGTCTAGGCCTCCATCACCTTCCACCGCGACAACCTTCCACCACTACAACCCTCCTCCAGAACTAGAGCCATCACCATTCCACCCCCATTCCCCGTATCTTTTTTCACGTTTTATCTTCCGTTGCTTTTCCTTCAAGCTCTACCGGTATATCTACTGTCATCTTCCTTGACACCCAAGATATGACTTCTGTTCACAACATGGAGGTTCTAGCCATCAGAGCCCCCACATCCGAGTCCGTATACAGTCAGGAGTGTTTTCAGAAATTCAAGGACTTTCATTCTGGCAAGCGGGCTTTTAAATCTCCTGATAGTAGAGAGAAAGCTTTAGCCATGAACGTCTCAAAGAGAGATTTCCTTGATTTTCGTAAACTTTTGGACAGAGATTATGAAGAGAAGGACCGCTGAGATACCTCTAGTTGCCTCTTGGAACTTATTTGCTAAATAGTGTTAGGATTCCAAGATATTCGTATAACTCGTCATGCTCGACTCTCACTTTTCAACCCTGGCTAAACAGTATCCATGGAAAGCTTATATCGACTATTTCGGAAGGCTTTGACTCTGCATGTCTCAGTCTTCCACCAAGTATCCAGGACAGAGTGAGTATATTTAGAAACCACAGATACATTATATTTAAAGGGATATACACTGGTTCGGAGAGAGTGCCAGATCTAGCCCTTGACATTGAAAGCGATATGGGAGTCAGTGAGGTCAAGTTTGTTGCCGAGGTTGGCTTCTCAGAGACCTATGAAGGGCTGATTCAGAATGCAAAGTTGTTGCTTGAGGGGAAAAAGACTGTTTCGCTTGTTATGCTTGTTAAACTGGAGAAGGATCCATGCTACTGGTGCCCGATGCAGAACCTTACAGAGAGCGAGTTTGGCGAACTAGTGTTCCCTACCGTGAAGGAAATTAGGTACCAGCCCTTCACGATTAGTGGTTCATATGGGCCAGCGGAGTATAAGGGATTCGAATAGGTTGGGAAAATTTCAGGATTTTTTGAATTTTGGGCACTTGATCCTGTCACAAGATTGGCTTGGCGTATTACGACTCGCATGGTAAGCAATTCTTTAAGGAATTTGAGTTATTCAGGCTTACCCATATAGAATCTCCTCGATATGGGAGACCATACGGAAAGTGGCATTTGGCTCAGCCAACTGTTTGATGTCGGTGATGATGACTGTGAGATCCATTTCCACTGGGCTCGTTTCCTCCGCACCCTCAGGAGGGATATCCGGGCGTTGGCGGCGAACCGGTGTTATGAGATGCTGGAAGGGCCCGAGGAGCCGGTTAATATGTTGGACCATGATTACAAACCTCCCTGTTCAACAAGTTCTGAATAGTGGAGCTTAGAGGGGGTTACGGATTTTAGGTGTTTGTTAGTTATCATAGGTTGTGCATCAGCAAAAAAATCATCTTGCGCCCCATCTCTCCCCGCTCACCCTGTGCGCCGGACGTTCCAGGCGCTTATAACGTAAACTCGAGTTCTGGGTG
>Ga0307513_10007365_pt1 | contig 14282 bp, 14 predicted proteins | sample 15_EM_MG_FD_202174 | JGI IMG/M metagenome (GOLD analysis project Ga0307513, IMG submission 202174) | Populus trichocarpa ectomycorrhiza microbial communities from riparian zone in the Pacific Northwest, United States - 15_EM | ecosystem: Host-associated > Plants > Roots > Unclassified | place... | reverse complement strand
GGAGCGGAGGTATGTCAAATGGAGTGGCGAAGGTGGTGTTGAGCGTCATGGGGAGATCGCCGCGAAGTTTGCGAATCATCCCCTCTATCTCTGGTGGTGCGAAGAAATATATGTGGGTCTTGATTTTGGAAAGGTATAATTTCATCCATGCCGCGTATTCGTCGTGGGTATGTTTTGACTTGGCGAGAGGATAAAACGCGGACACGAGGAGGACCTGTGGTTGCTTGGGGGCAGTGAGGAAGGGGATGGTGATCGAGGCTGAGAGTTTCCCCGTCGGCAAATTCGAGGCGAGATATGACACTCCAAACAGCATCAACAGCCCGATGAGAGCCAACGTCCTCGGTCGCGGGAGGACGAACATGTCGGTTCGGGATCTTGGCCGTTGTCGCGTCCAAGAGCTGGGCGCTGAACGCTGCGCACTGAACATCGAGAGCTCCAGTGTCTCCCCGGTCGCCCACCGCAGGAAGTGGCAATTGCATCTCGGCGTTCTTGGCACGGGCTTGGCACCTTTCGGAGAGCCGTTGAATGGGCTCACGGAGAGAATTTCGCCGCCTCACCAAAACTCGCGGGCGCGTTTGACGTAACCGGACTTGAACCGGACTCTGCGGTCGGTGCAGTCCGGGCTGTCACGGGCCCCCGGAACTTGCGGGGAGAAAATGATTCGGCCCGGGCTCGAACCGGGGACCTTCTGTGTGTTAGACAGATGCGATAACCAACTACGCCACCGAACCATCACGGCATCCTCCTTGGACCGGACCGCCCTGGTTGTGCAAAGCAGTATGGCCATTCCCTCTTCAACATTTATTGCTTATTTATTGCTCGCAAATGCCACGTCGTCCCTTCTTCCCTCTTCCCTCTTGGACCACACTCCCATCGTTTGCCCCTCCTCCTCGAGCCCGCCACGATCCCTATGGTCAACGTCTCCCCCACGGTGATGGCGGAGGTCAAGGAGGCAATGATATTAACGGGTGAGAAGATCCTCCGACTCAGGTGAGCTGGCCTCCAGGTGTTCGGTGTATTGCCTACTGACCCCAATGCGTAGTCGAGGAAACGATCTGGAAGGCATAGCTGTCGTGAGTTTGCACCTGCCATTTTGCGAAACCCATCATATAACTCATTCACTGCAGGTTCGGGAATTGCACGAGGTGTTGGCGACCGCGACACGACGCGTAGCGAACCTTCTGAACGAGGGCACTCTGACCCACCGGTTCCCTCCAGAGCTCCTGACAAGACTCTTCGATCTTGTTCTCGATCATGGTTCCAAAGAGTACCCCAAGCAAATCATCCCCCTCACACACGTCTGCCGGTATTGGAGAACAGTCATCCTGTCTCACCCTCGGATGTGGTCCACAATATCCTTGAAGCTGGGGGACCCAAGCGTCACCTCCGAGTGGCTTGCACGCAGCCATAACGTTCCTCTGACCATCATAGCGGAGTTCGCCGACGCATACAACCACCCTCCATGCCGTTATCGGGACTCCCCCACCGCGACTCTTGCCGATACAAACCACCTCGAAGTCTGCCACCGTCACCAGGCTATACTTTCCCTAGATCAATTACTCCCCCACCGCTCTCGAATACATAACCTCGATTGCGTGTTGCAATTCTCCGACCCAAACTGGGAGGAGGATGACCTCGACCACGAACCAACACTCTTATCCCACCACTTCTTCAAGAAGTCTCTCCCGAACCTCCAGTCCTTGGATTTTCGTGCCATCCACATCGAACAAAGCAGATACACTGTCCCCATTCCGAAACTTCTATTTAGGGGGAGTCTGCCTTGTCTCAAAGAGCTCAAATACCTCGGGGTGACCGGCGGCCTAACATGGAAGGTCAAGAATCTGACTTCATGTGAAATGGGTTGGTGGTCAGAATCTGCTGGGCCTACTATCATTGGCACGAGGGAACTCGAGGTGTTTTTGAAAAACAACAAAACTCTCAAGTCGTTGACAATCAACGATTCCGAGCCCTCGCTCAACGGCCCCTGGGATCCCATAGCCACTCTCATGCCAAATCTCAAATTCTTCAAGATCGAGTGTTCCCTGGACATATACCTCGAAAAACTCCTCCGCGCTATCCGTATCCCACAGCTCAAGGACCTCGACACCATTCACGTATCCCTCCACCCCCCCTGTATTGAAGCCGTAGCCACCGATGGCTCTGGTCATACGTTCGAGTTCTCGCGGTCCATTCATGAAAGCCTGAGGTTCCACCCGCTGCGACATTTTGGAGCAGATATCACCACCCTACGCTTGGACCCAGGAATAACCCTCGAGGGTCTCAAAGAGGGGCCGTGGTTATGCGAATTTTTCGTGTCCCTCGGTGCGGTTCAGGTGCTCGAATTTGATGGGATGAACGTGGATTGTGTCCGGGAAATCCTCTTCTTATCTGGAGTCTTTCCGAACCTGGAGGTCATTTGGGTTACAGTTAGTCGGGATGACTGCGAGAGGACTCTCCAAGTTCTCGCTTCCGTTTCGAAGTTGCGTATGGAAGCGGGGAATCCGCTTACGACGATAAGGCTGCTTGTAGCAGAAGGTGGGGATGGGTTGAATCAGGAACTTCGTGCCGAGTGGGAGAAGTGTTACGACGCGGAAGGCATCCAGAATTTCTTGTCTAAATAATCTTTGTTTTTCCACTCAATTTCTTGGAGTACTCCTGCTTGTGTACTTGGTCACGGCAGGTAACAGAATAACCACTCTTCTTGGAACAGTCTCGCCATTGCAAACCCGTCCCACGTCCGATAACTCGAGTCGCTGTCCATCTAACGCTTACCCCACAACTCCTCCACAATAAAACACGCCGAGTTCGTCCTTTCCCTCGTTTAACGCGACCTTGACGCGCCTTGTAGGGTGAGTCAATGGGAATACCCTCGATAGATCCATCTCAATGTGAAATTTAAACTGCCTCATGTCCTGCAGCGCGTTTCGAAATCTAGTGTACCAGCCACGCCTCCTGGTGTTCTAGCGTTGTCTATGCCACCTAGAGATTTACGGAGACATGTATTGTAAGAAATCAGGGATGTTTGGTGGATTTGATGCGGCCTGTGGTTGTCTACAGCTGTTAGTTCGTGAAACTAATCCATAATGCTGTGTCTCCGTCACAACTCAACCTTCGTTTACCCAATTGTTCCACGGATTATGTTACCTTCTCTTCCACTAAGATAAAAAGAATAGGCGTCATTGGGGACGCATTGCGTCGAAGGTGTATAACACTTAGTCAACGGACCCAGCTGCTATCGCACTCAGGAAGATCGATAATATTAAACAGCCGAAGGAGATGTTGTCGTCGGTCAGGGAATTGCCGGCGTCGTACACCAACACTGTTGCTGGCCCGAGTAGGGCGGCAAGGGAGTAAACTGGATATCCGGAAACTAACCTCAGGCTGCTTTTCTCCTCACCAGTGTTGTTCGCTGGTTGTAGAATTGATGTGTGTATTACTGCTTACTATGCAGTTACGATTTGGCAAACTATACGAGATTCGCTACAACTCACTGGGTAGCGGCTCGGATCCATCCCGTCGGAACCAAAGTCCGTCGGATGTGATCGCGCGCGAAGATCATGATGTACCTTGTCCCGTGGCACGGTCATCTTCACGGCACCATTGTCAGTTGCACAGTCCAGATGGGTTCCCGTGGGGTCAAGCCCGTTCCCCTCCATACGTAAACCACGATGCAAACCGCCATACAACGCCTCAAGTCCTCGACCCTGTTATTTCGTTCTGCAAGTCGACTCTCCGTGAGGAGGACATACGTAACCGCCAGCGGGTCTCCTCGGCAGACTAAACAGCGAATTGGGCTTCTTTTTGTTGGTACGGCGGCTTTGAGCGTGACTGCCGGGTACTATCTAGCAGGTAGCGAAACGGAAAAACCTGGGAGTTGGGCCTCGGCGACGGACCTAGAGAACACGCGATACGGTACTCCGAAGGACTTCCGCAAAGCCATTGAAGAGCTCAAGGCAACATTCCCGGAGCCTGGTTTCGTTTCTGACGATCCAGTCGTGGTAGCACCATATGGGTTCTCCCAGAACGATTACCATCCTGGTGAGTCCACGTGCTCACCGTACATTTGGCGCGTGCTGATGAATGGGGAGCTTAGCCTCGAATCACACCGTTGTTGTTCACCCTGAAACAACAGAGGATGTGGCGAAGATAGTTAAAATTGCAGTCAAGTACAGGATGCCCGTCACACCGTACTCTGGAGGGACGAGCCTAGAAGGGAATTTTAGAGCTGTGCGATCGACTGTTTATTTCTGATTCAAAGCTTTTCCCAGCCGCTAATCACGGCAATTGTCTATTTGTAGCACTCCGTTGGCGGTATATGCGTAGATTTGTCGGGGATGGACAAGATTCTCGAGATTCATGGTGAGGGGATAATGAAACCGTTTGTATTTTGGGCTGACTGTTCCGCCCAGAGGAGGATTCAGACCTCGTCTGCCAGGCCGGAGCTCGGTGGATGGATGTAAACGAGATCCTGAAAGAAAAAGGTAAGCTAAAGCCGGCAAGAAGGAATTCTCCTTGCTAAGACCCAGTCCTCAGGGATTCCTCTATTTTTTCCAGTAAGCGTTGGATGATTGTTTGTCCTTGAGAAAAGTCCTTAACACCGTTGCTAGCTCGATCCAGGTCCTGGAGCTACTATGGGAGGTATTGTAGGAACTGGTGGATCTGGGAGTAAGTCCCAACACTTTTCGCTAAGGCCAGCATTGTTAAAGTTGTCGCAGCAAACGCAGTTCGGTACGGGACTGCCAAGGCTGAATGGTTCCTCAACGTTGTAAGATTATCCCACAATTCCATCCCTCGGTGGTTTGACAAACCTCACACAGACGGTTGTACTTCCAAGTGGTGAAATCATCAAGACCCGTTCCAGGGCCCGCAAGTCCGCTGCTGGACCTGACCTGACGAAGTTATTCATTGGGGCGGAGGGGACGCTCGGAATCGTCACCGAAGGCGCGTTTGTACACTTGGAAGCAACTTCGTGGCAAGCTGACGCTCATTACTTATTCCAGTGACTGTGAGGCTCGCCCCGTTACTTAGGACTAACGTCGCGGTTGCTCAATTCCCCGACGTGCGGACTGCGACCGCAGCGGTGAAGGATATCTTGAATAAGGGTATTGGAATTCGTTCGTGTGATTGATCTTTTGCCAGCTGGGTCTCGTCATTGACCCGGTTTACAGAGTGTATCGAACTCCTCGACGACCAGGCCATGGGTGCAATTAGTTCATATGGTCAATCGACTCGGAAATGGGCAGCAAAGGATTCGCTGTTCATCAAGTTCCAAGGACCGACCGACGCCTCAATCTCCGAATCCGTCGGGCTGACCGAAGAAATAGCAAAGCGACATGGAGCAATGACCTTCGAGACCACTAAGAACCAGCAGGAATCGGAGGAACTGTGGGCGGATAGGAAGAATGTGCTCTTTGCCGGCTTGGCTCTCTTGCCCGGATGCAAGAGCTGGCCGACAGACGTCTGGTGGGTGTCACTAGGATCATTATAAGTTTGGTCGCTGGCCCTGACCCGCATCCAGTGTCCCGGTTTCCAAACTTCCTGAGCTGCTCTACGAGTCAAAAAAGGACATTACTGAGTCTGGGTTATTGAGTATCATTGGGGGGCATGTGTACGTGTATTCACGTTCATTGCAATCTAAATTAATGCACTCATCCTCCCACGACCATATGCAGGGGCGATGGTGACTAACATAACAAACATCACTTGCTTGATATTAACTCTTATCAGGGAACTTCCACGCGCAATTAATGTTTACCTCTGATGAAGACATGGACAAGGTCAAGGATATCGTCAAGCGAATGGTTAAGCGTGCTATTGCTCTCGGGGGAACCTGTACCGGGGAACACGGAGTGGGAATCGGAAAGCGGGAATATCTTTACGAGGAGCTTGGGTATGGTACCGTCGAGTTGATGAAGAATATCAAGAGAATGGTCGATCCATATAACCTATTCAATCCTGGGAAGGTTCGTCGTGATTGTTTTCGCGCGTGGTTGTCTTGTGCTGAGTTCGTGCAGTTGTACCCCGACTTACCATCACAGCCCGTTCGGGGGAGCGCCCACGATGGTCCATGATATGACTAGCCACTCGTAGCCCAGGGAGTGGTGAGCCGTATAGGGACCTCTTCATTCTCGGAGGAACCCAATTGAAAACACAGGTAGATACATTGTTATACGAACTCAAGCGATAAATCTACAAATATACGGCCTTATCAACAGCATATGATTACAGGATAGTCCGGGTGAGGGATATCTAGAAAGTATCCGCTCTACATACGCGCTGCATTTTGTAGGAGAGAACCGAATATCGGCTGCGGCTGCAATTATCACTTACAAGTACCATAAGGGCAAGGGCGATCGACCCTCGGCGCTATGAACTCCCGAACCATGCTTCTGATACCCTTTTCCACTCCCGGACATAGGTGAGCAGAACCATCGATCACCAGTGTGTCCAATCGGTTTCCGGAGGAGGCGCGATAGTCCAGAAAGGTCACGAGTGGACTCCAATCAGCTGTAAGCTCGAAACGGGGTTTCAAACGGACGCGTTCCAGAGAGGGGAAGATCTTGTCATCCCCAATCAAGTTCGGATTGGGAAATATGTTGGGCAGAGGTGTGCCAGAAGAGGAGAACCCCCTCAAGTTTGGAAATTGAGTGTATGTGTCCTCCATGACGACGGGGTCATCGTTTGTGTGGAGGTAGACAACCTCTTCCCGCGGTGTTTCCACGATAAGTCCAAGGCCTGCTCTCCTCACGATGTCCCTGCGGTCCGCTACCTTTAGCACCAAGGTAATCGCCACAAACATGTCTTTTCGTTCCAATACTGGAGAGAAGAGATTGATCCCACCCGCATCGCCTGCATGGAGTATGACTTGGTTCCCACGGTATCGACGGTTATACCCGGCAGAGATGGAAAGGCACAATCCGTTCTGTGATCTGTCGCGGCGTTGCAGGTGCTCTCGAAGGTATGGTCCGATTATTTGTGAAATGTCCGCCATGTCACAGTCACAAAGAGTGAGACGTAGGCGATCCATATTTCTGGGATGGTCCAATCGTTGTAGAAGCCGGATGGCATGTCGCAAGTCTCCCTCCAACTCGAGGTTCTTCAAGTGATGGAGTTTTACTTGGGAGGAGGACTTGTCGTCGTCACCAGGGACCACACCCTTGCCAAGTACAACTTCTTGAAGGGCGGGGTTGGAGGAGAATATTGAAAGCAACTGGGATGTGGATGGGGCGGGTGGAGGGGTGGTGAAGTCGAGATCCAGAGTTGTGAGGACCGTGGTTTGTGACACCAAGCATTCCCACGACAAGAACGTACAGTTGTGAAGGCGAAGTCGTTGTAATTTCAGGAAACGGTGACGGGTGAAGAAGTCGGAAACATCCACCGGTGCATCGTCTCCATTCAACAGAATGAATGACACCACACTGCTGGACCGAACGCCCTCACAGGCGGGGGTCAATGGAGTAATGGCTTCGTTTAGAAGCTCCGAATCTTGGGCACGGAGATGAATGCGTCGGATATTATCTCGGGTGGCACGATCCTGGAGTGCGTCGGACAGGGTGTCGGAGATGGGGTATTCGAAGGGATCGTAGGCTCTAACATTATCCAGGACCAGGTCGAGCGGAGCAGATTCAGGATGGCGACACCATCGTGACCAATCTTCGAAGGTGTTGCCCCAGAAACTCCAGAGCTCTGGAGTGCGATAGGCTACCTCGAACCAGTGATGGCAAACACGCAGGAAGTTGTGGGATCTCTTGTTCAACCCGCCAAAGTCGTCTTTGAGGGTGACGTTCCAACGGAAAATATTGCCAAGTACCTCGGGAGGGAGCTTGGAGACGTTCAACAAGGAGTTCCGAGCACGTTTAAGCTCAATCACGAGCCTCTCGTGCTCCTTAATCTTTTCGTCCAAAGCCCGTATGGAATCGACGTTGATCTCGTCGCTCAGCCTGTTCTCCAACAAAGTTAGGTCCATGACATAGCCTGGATGTGTCTGCTTACGTCGAGTGTGCCGCCTGCTTCAAATCTTGTGGACTCGGGTCGTCGTCGCTGCTGGTAGAGGTTATGGAAGAGGTTGTGGAAGAGGTTGTGGAAGACATGGCGTCTTGCGGAGAGGCTGAAGACGAGCACCCACGTCGCAGGTCCACGGCGTCAGCACTTCGGCGCTTAGCCAACTCTCACCCTCCCACCCCACCCCCACAGACGGGGCAACGCATGTCGGCACTGTTTCGCGACCCCTTGCGCCTGGAAGAAACGATGAAAAGGAACCTCTGTCACTCCGGATCGATCCCACGCGGTATGTCAGAATGTACGCTATTCTGCTTGGGTTGTTCTGGGTGACTGGCCAGTGGAACTAACACACAAAATCCGTTACCCGCACTTCAGCCTCCAATTAAGAACTAAATTATCAGTCTGCACTTCTACGCCATCTACAAGAGGGAGGCGACCGTGTATAACGCGGACCGCATCAAGGAGTACGACGAGGGCCTGAATATTCCGCTGATTTCGTGCGTTACCTCAGTACGACTCGCTATCACCACTCATCTAACTTTTCCTCGCAGCACGGTCTGTGCTCCGCGGGCAGCTCAACGTTCGTTATTGATGTCCCCTGAACGGACAATCGGTGGCCATCTCCAGGCAATCCTTCTCACCCTGATTCAGCCCGCTGTCCTGGGTGAAGCTCCCACCGTTCCATCCCGCCTCGATCGCTTCCGCTGGTTTGCGGATCACCGTAATCCACTAGGTCCGATGGTGTCGTCGAGCATCCGAACGCTAGGGTCTCTGGCTTTCCTCAATATTCTACCCGCAGAACAAGGTGTAGAATCCGGGAACACGCCACTCGTTGGAACCCCCGAGTCTTCTATCTGCTTGAATGAGTGACTGCACTCTTGAATGTCTCGATAATGATATCGGTGGAGACGGTCCTTCTACGTTCAACACCAACTGTCGCACGCCTATAGTTGGAAGTGTCTTGCAGCTATGACCTCGTGAGTCGATCGCTCTATCGGTGTCTCGTGTGTAATCATTAACCCAATCCAATAAAGACCATTGGTGCTCTGGTTGGGAGCTAAAATGGTTGTTGTAACAGGCTACCCAACAATGTTGACACCGACGGTTGAAACGGGGGGGTGGTGCGTCAAGGCATCAATGACAGTCGCCCGAGCGGTGGAATATTGAATACGATACTTACAGTCGAGCGTAAGTGCATGGGATCATAGAGATCGTCGCCCAAGCCAGTTACGCCACCTCTCAGTCCCCCCTCCCCCTCGAGAGCCCAGGTCGCAGATACCACCCAAAGGACACGACAAAGCACCTGATGGACGAGTGGGTTCGCGAAACCGCTATTACTCTTCAAATTTGTGCGAGTCATGCGCGTTCTGCAAATACGGCACGGTGGGATGTTCAATGCCATCCCGCCTCGACGCGAGGCCGGCAACCACCGATTTGTAGAAAGCCGGAGTCTTGCTCGAGGGCAATGGTGGAGGTGGCTATTCCAGGACTACTCCCTCACACTTCCATGAGAGCCGCTATCCGCGAGCGGCTTGTATTCCAGCGCAGCCGAGTAGATTGGTCACCTTTCCTGCCAATTCTTTCATAAGCCACTGCCCTTTTTTGTCCCCTCTTTCTCGATTCCCCATTTTGCATGCGATACTTGTTTCTGTGGTCCACTGCCGGTCTACTTTCACCAATATATACGCCATCCCCCCCCCACCCGCCATGGACTTTACTCGTAACAGAAACCTTTGGTTTGTCTCGAGTGGAGCACCCCGCACGTGGTGACCACTCGACATATAAATGTGGGACGCGTGTTCGGGATCATTAGCGCCAGCCACAGTTTCGACTGCCACCATGCCCGGGGGGCCATTCGCAAATTTCAATGCCAGAAATGTTGGTGCGCATCGCAAAACGCATGTTGCCGGTTGGATTGGCGACCTCTGACCCCTACCTATGCAGCTCGGTTGCGGGCGTCCGATCGGAAAAGACTCAAGGAGAAAGTAGGCGACAAGTTCTCCATCAGTTCAGAGACGGCGGAGCTTCTGGTACCAGCAGAACTGCTTTCCGCCAGATTTGAGGACCGTTTGCGAATTCCAGGTGTAAGTCTGTATTTCGATCTGACAGATTCAATCCGTGAACCTACAACGCATCTGTGCCGATAGGTGGTCTATCTCACGCCGAAAAGTGTCCCACTTTGGTTCACGTTGGGGGAGAACGGCGATGATTTCGTACCCACCGGTGAGTCGAACATGGCCAGATTACTTTTCACCCCTGACGTTCTGTCAGTATACACCTTGTGGAAATGTCCCAACCTACTCCCGATCGTATCTGTGCCAGGCGGTGGTGCACCAGCCATGTTCTATGGCCTGCTGGGTGCCAGTAACCCCAGTGTTTGCGACTCTCCAACACCCGTGGTTCCCGAGCCCGCCACCTCAGAGATTACGTTCCAACCATCTACCTCCTTATCCGCCGGCCATCTCGTCTGTATAACCCAAGGTTATCGACCCGCGTTGAACGGAATACCTCGCGTTGGTCCAGCCTTAGCTGTGGGTCGCATGAATCTTCCGGGCGACTTGATGGAGGGAGATACGAAAGGACAGGTGTTGACCCTTCTCCACGTGTGGGAGGACCGGAAGATGGGTGACAACGAAACACCGCCTGTACCCCGACTCCTTCGAGGCAGCCTGAGCAGGGGGGGTGGTGCCGGCGAGAAGTGGGGCAACACGAAATCTGATACAGCCGCGGAAACATTCAGTAAGGAACAGGTAACCGTCACGGGTACGAACCAGCCTCGTGTTATCAAAGGATGGTTTAACGAAGGGTCTGACACAGGTGTGAACGGGTCTTGGCAAGCGCACCTGCACCACGTAACGATAGAGGTCATCGAAACAGACAAGGTAAAACAGGAAGATGTGCAAGACAGGGATGGGATCTCCTCTGACAAGCAGCCCATTGTTCGGTCGGTGCCTAGCGCTTGGTTTTTGACCTCGACACTCATGTTATTCATAATCATCTAGGAAAGGTGCCTCGAGTTCAATTCCGGTCAGCTGTGGTAACCACACGGTCACGAGTGGCAATAAGCAACCGGCTAGGGGTAAACAACCGGCTGGGGGTAAGAAACAGGGCAGGGGTAATCAGCAGGGCGACGGGGGGCAGCGATCTGGCAACAAACAACAAGGTGGGGGTAAGCAACATGGCGGTGGTAAACAACAGGGTGAGGTTAAACGACAGAGTGGGGGTAAACAACAGGGTGGGGGCAAGCAGCAGAGCGGGAATAAGCAACAGACTGGGAAGGCCGGGAATACCAAGCGACAGGGTGGCAAATGAAGAAAATCATCCATTCTCCCTCGAACGCCTCCGATCTATGTATTTCGCCTCCTGGAATATGGTAGTGCGATTGTATTCTGTAGCTAGAAACGGTCTATCGAAATGCAAGTAGTTGTAACATCGTCGTGTACCAGGAGTAGGGCTCCTCGGGCTGATCGTGAGTCGCCGGTCCAGTTATCCTGCACGCGTCATGCATTGCGGCCTGCGGAGCAGCCCTTTCCGTATTGCACCAATTTTACACCATTGTACATATATGTTGAGGATCAGACGGTCTCAGCCTAAGCCGATTGAATTCAACTTCGAGTTCCTCGGTTGTTACATCCCTAAGGCCCAGTTGACCCTCACCTAACCCTTTTCTTCTCCCCCGAGCCCCGGGGAATGACAGAACGAAAACCCGTAATGAATCACATTTTGAACGGAGGACATCCATCTCAGCACAAGAGAAACAACGCAGAGAGTGAGAAGCAAGCCTGGGACCAGAGGCGTTGGAAGACCTTGTGGTGGCCACGTTCGTGGTGGGGTACGCGCCTGATTGACAGTGAGGAAGTCAATCGCGTCGGGTATGCAGGTGATGGAAACTCCAGTGGTCGGAGAGCGGTGTTGGTATCGGCGCGCTGGACACACAAAAAAGCTAATTCGGGGGAACTTTGGCGGGACGAGGGTTTACGCCACTGGTTACACCGGGATTCCCGGAACGGGGGGGGGACCGGAAGGTGCAAAAGTGATGAGGAGATCTGTCAACCCCTGGGGAGGTTCGTCGTGATTGTTTTCGCGCGTGGTTGCCCTGTGCTGAGTTCGTGCAGTTGTACCCCGACTCGCCATCACAGCCCGTTCAAGGGAGCTCCTACGGTGGTCCGTGACATGACTGGTCGCCCCGTAGCCCAAGACGCAGCGGGTGGTGTTGGAATGTCTTCACGTTCGGAGAATACATGTGTTGTTATATGAGCCCGAGAGATAGATCTACAAAGACACGGTCGTACCAGCAGAATACGATTATGAGATAGTCCGGGCGAGAGATATCTATAAAGTATCCGCTCTGCATACTGCGCTTTGTGGGAGAGAACCGAGTATCGACGGCAGCTACAATTACGGCCCACAAGTACCAAAAGGGCAAAATGAGCGGGTCGGGTAATTGGGCCCCAACATTGTCAGCTCCCGAACCATACTCCTGATACCCTTCTCCACCTCTGGACACAGATGAGTGAAACGATCGATTACAAGTGTGTCCAATGGGTTTCCGGAGGAGGCGCGATGCTCCAGAAAGGTCACGAGTAGACTCCAATCAGCTGTAAGCCTGAAACGGGGTTCCAAACGGATGTGTTCCAAAGAGGGGAAGATCTTGTCATCCCCAATCAAGTTCGGATTGGGAAATATGTTGGACAGAGGTGCGTCAGAAGAGGAGAACTTCCTCAGGTTTGGAAATTGAGTGTATGTATCCTCCATGACGACAGGGTCGTTGTCTGTGAGGAGGTAGACAACGTCTTCCCGGGGTGCTTGCGCGATAAGTTCAAGGCTTGCTCTCTTCACTATGTCTCTGCGGTCCACTACGTTTAGCACCACGATAATCGTGACAAATATGTCTTTTCGTTCCAACTTTGGGGCAGACAAATTTATTCCACCTGCATCGCCTGCATGGAGTATGACCCGGTCCCTGGGGTACCGACGTCGGCGGTCCCCGCAGTACTGACTATCGGTAGAGATGGAGAGGTACAGCCCGTTCTGAGACCTGTCGCGGCGTTGCAGGAGGTCTCCAAGGCATGGTCCGATTATTTGTGAAACGCCTGCCACGTCGCAATCGTGAAGAGTGAGACGTAGATGATTCATATTTCCGGGGTGGTCCAATCGTTGTAGAAGCTGGATGACATTTCGCGAGTCTCCCTCCAACTCGAGGTTCTTCAAGTGATGGAGTTGCACTCGAGAGGAATTGTCACCATCACCAGGGGCCGCACCCATGCCGAGTTTGACTTCCTGAAGGGCGGGATTGGAGGCTAATAGTGAAAGCAACTGGGATGTGGATGGGGCGGATGAGGGGGTGGCGAAGTCGAGATCCAGAGTTGTGAGGACTGCGGTTCGTGACATCAAGCGGTCCCACGATGAGATCGTACAGTTGTAAAGGCGAAGTCGTTGTAATTTCGGGAAACGATGGCGGGCGAAGAAGTCGGAGACATCCACCAGTGCATGGTCCCAATTCAACAAAATAAATGACGCTACGCTACTGGATCGAATGCCCTCGTAGGTGGGGGTCAACAGAGTAACGATGTCGTGTAGAAGGCCTGATTCTTTGGTGCTGAGATGAATGCGTCGAATGATATCTCGGGTGGCACGATCCTGGAGTGCGTCGTACAGGGGATCATCGATAAAATATTCCTCTTCTCCATCATTCAGGACCAGGTCGAGCGGAGCAGATCCAGAATAATGACACCATCGCGCCCAATCTTCGAGGGTACTGCCCCAGAAACTCCAAAGCTCTGGAGTATGAGAGGCGACCTCGAACCAGTGATGGCAAACGCGCAGGAAGTTGTGTGATCTCTTGTTCAACCCGCCAAAGTCGCCTTTGAGGGTGACGTTCCATCGAAAAATGTTGCCAAGTACTTCGGGCGGGAGCCTGGAAACGTTCAAAAAGGAGTTCCGAGCACGTTTAAGCTCAATCACGAGCCTCTCGTGCTCCTTAATCTTTTCGTCCAAAGCCCGTATGGAATCGACGTTGATCTCGTCGCTCAGCCTGTTCTCCAACAAAGTTAGGTCCATGACATAGCCTGGATGTGTCTGCTTACGTCGATTGTGCTGCCTGCTTCAAATCTTGTGGACTCAGGTCGTCGTCGCTGCCGGTAGAGGTTGTGGAAGAGGTTGTGGAAGAGGTTGTGGAAGACATGGCGTCTTGCGGAGAGGCTGAAGACGAGCACCCACGTCGCAGGTCCACGGCGTCAACACTTCGGCGCTTAGCCCACTCTCACCCGTGGCGCCGCCCC
>Ga0307513_10007364_pt1 | contig 14283 bp, 17 predicted proteins | sample 15_EM_MG_FD_202174 | JGI IMG/M metagenome (GOLD analysis project Ga0307513, IMG submission 202174) | Populus trichocarpa ectomycorrhiza microbial communities from riparian zone in the Pacific Northwest, United States - 15_EM | ecosystem: Host-associated > Plants > Roots > Unclassified | place... | reverse complement strand
CTAAAACAAGCTTGTCGTCCCAGGACCGCAAATACCTCCTGCGAGTTCGGGGCACTCCAGGCCGGCTCCTAGTACATCCCCCCTGCACTTCCCAATTTGGATTTGATCGTAGAAGCACGAATCGACCTGGAATCCAGCTAGGTATCCATGTATCCATGTGGAGGTCAAGAGCGTTCTGGCAAACTGTTTACGCAGACGACTGCAGGCATAAATAACTGCTCAGGCTCGTCTCATGGGATACGGGCCTATCCCTTACTGCAGCGGTACTTGCCTCCCTGAAGCCAAGATGAGTCCCTGGGTGTTCTGGCACGTTCGAGGAGCACACGTCGAATCCTTGATACCGGAGTGCTGTGCATATCTAGCACTCTAGCTGGCGTTTGCGTGGTTGTTCCAGAACTGGGGTTAATGCTCACGAGTCGTTCCTTTCGCTGAATGGGCGGTTGTTCTGCCCGAGCTTAGGGATCCGTATGACCTGAGCAACACGTATTCACCCGTCATTAGTCCAGAGTTTCTCCGGAATATTACCCTACGCCTTGGGTTGGATCTCACGATCCTATTTCTGCAGCGTTTGCGTTCTTTCTGTGTATATGATGTCGTGTGAGACGGATGGCCCTTGATCTCTGGGATGTGCCAATGATCAGTTACAGAAACGCCATTAGTCCATTACGACGCTTATCAGGGAAAGAATGTGGCGGTGGCGGTTTCCTCAGCTCCGGTGGTTCCGTCGCGCTTGTGGTTGTGGTTGTGGTTGTGGTTGTGGTGAGAGTGTCCAACGGTCGGGGCAACCGAAATCACCCTGCGCCCCCAGAATCGCTGTGCACGTGTTCCGGCAACTTGGGCCATGTGACAGCGTGTCGGCCGGCAGCCACAGGCCCGGAGAGGTTCGGGAGCCTACTCGTTACACTCCCCCATGTCCTACGACCTTGCAAAGGCAGTCGGTTACGAGCATCCAGCAAAGCCGGTAAGCGTCTCAAAACGCAGTCGAATTATGAGTGCATATGTCGCCCCATAGGTGAAATGGAACCGTCGTGATGTCCTCTTGTACGCGGTCGGCATTGGCTGTAAAGCCACGGACCTCAATTTTGTATATGGTGAGAAGACAATCCCTCTATCTGCCATGGTAGCCTCGATATACGCTCCCACGGGGATACGAGTCTCTTAACCTAATATTTAAATCCCTTGCTGACTTATCCCTGCAGAGCTGAGTTAGTGACCTACTCTCCATCCGTTCCAAATACCATTACTGATGAGAACAAACAGGCCAGAACTTTGCCATGTTCCCCACGTTCCCCGTCGTCTTGCACTTCCGGGGCGATAGTCACGATGTCGTTGACTTCAATAAGAGTTTTACTCAAGGACCGGTCCCAGGGCTTCCCCCTTTGAATCCTGCTCGCATGGTGCGCTCGAATGCCGTTCATTTGGGAGCTTTGTCCGTAACATCTCCCATTTTCATCAGGTCCATGCTACACAATCTATACAGATCCTGAAGCCGCTTCCAGTAGAGGGGGATGGCTGGAGAGTCACTAGTCGAATCGTCGGGGTATCCGAGAACGGCGCGTATTCACACAAGCAATTCTGGTAGCAGTTTTTAATACACTCTATATAGCCAAGGGTATCATAATAGAAACCGAACAGCTCCTCGTCGACCCAAAGGGCACCCCCTACGTACGAATGATCGTAAGTCTGACTTTGACTCTCAGTCCCACGCCCAATCGTATCGTCGTAATAAATAGGGAAGCTCCTTCAACCTTGGTGCAAAAGGGAATGGCAAACCTTTCTCAACAGCACTCCTCTCGGCTCCAAAACCTTCCCAGAAGGTTCCTCCCAGCCGCCCAGCAGACGCCGTTGTCAAGCAGGTAACATCTCCGGAGCAGGCCATCGTCTATCGACTGAGTGGAGACTATAACGCTCTGCACATTGACCCCGAGATCGGCAAGCGTGCTGGTTTCGGTGGAGTCATCTTGCACGGACTGGGGACATTTGGATTTGCGGCTAGGGCCATCCTGGAACGCTATGCTGGTAACGACGCAAATAGCCTGAAGACCTATGGCTGTCGCTTCACCAGCCCTGTCAAGCCGGGAGGTACGTTTCCGAATCACGAGGTATACGTTGATACCCCTGATGGTCACACCTTCTCTTCCTAGACGAGCTCGAGACCTCGATTTGGGAGCTTGGCCCTGGCCCCAACGGTACTACGGAGCTTGGGTTCGTGACCAAGAACTTGACTAGTGGACAGATCGTTCTTGGAAATGGCATTGCGCATGTCATCAAGAAAACAGAGAAAGCTAAGTTATAAACCGACCACTGAGGTATCACTGGTCATACATGTAATTGTAACTATCTATTTGCGCTTGCGTGAATATAACTGGCACATCTTTTGTACACCATTTGCAGATAGGATAATAAGGCTAAGCTCACATAAGACCTCCTAATCTCGAGGATGAGCTCGGCAGTGAGGAAATTTATCTACCGTCCCAGTAGCATCTTTGCGTCCATTATAGTACAAAGCTAATCGTAATCGTCCTCGTGTTTGCAGTCGTCGTTGCCGGGGCTATCCATTGCCTCACCTTCAGCGTCGGCCTCATGCGCGTCGAGCCCTCCTTCTCTCCACCTTGCAGTGGCCGCCGCCATTTGGTCTGCAAGCTGACTTACTATCTCGCGGTGAATCGGTGCTCCTTTGCGACGCGCTCTTAAAGGAGAAGGGGCTGCGCCAGCACCAGTTTGAGGATCGGTGGTGAGCGTTTCGTTGCCATGGGAAGCAGTCAGTGAGTCCGATTCATCAGGGGTTGTACTTGCCGCTGTTCCTTGTCTATACAATGATTTAGTAGGTCCCAGGTTAGCTCAGGGTGGCGGGACTCACTGTGAGACTTCGGGGTGAACCCTGGCTGCATGTTTTAGCAGGGCATCTTTCCTAGTAAAAGCTCTCTTGCATCCGGCCACAGTGCAAACCCACGAGTAATTATTCGTTCCGTGTGTGCGGCGGTGCCTACCAAGAGCAGAAGGATCGGCGAACGATTCGGCACAGCCAGGATATTCACAGTTGAGAGGTTTCTCGCCTGTGTGCATTCGATTATGTACCCTAAGGGCTGACGGCTGGACGAGGATGGGTAAGCAATGATACCAGGGGCATCAACGGAGAGACGCACCTGAATAAATGCAGCGCCACAGCCTGGGACGCTGCAGAGAAACGGTTTCTCTCCAGTGTGCTTCTTGTCATGCCTCCGTAAGTCGGACTTTTTGGTGAAACCCCGACCACATTCACTGCATACGTGAGGCTTCTCTTTGGGTTTACTCCCAGGTTTGAAGACGTCATCTTGAGTATCTTCCGTAGCTGTGAAAGTTGGCAACGAAGGATATGGGTTGACAGCAGGGGTGCTTGTAGATGCGCCGTCAACGAAATCCGGGTCCTGATCATCAACAACTCTAGCATCTGGAGGAGGGGTCGGTGAAGGAGACCAACGAGTATAAGGTTCAGGGCGGACAGTACGACGGGCGCGTGTGGAGCGGCGAGGTGGCGTAGTTTGAGCAGTGGACTCCGGTTGTAGCCGTTGAGGGTTAATCCCATGATGCAAGTCTGATAAGGAGTAGGGAGTGTCACCTGTGGCTTGGTGCTGGAAAAGATTTAGAGCAATCTCATCGGCGGAAAAGCTAGGCGCGGGTTGTGGTGCTGATTCAGGAGTACTGTACTGCATATCATCCGGTGTCTGTAGTCGGTAGCAACAGGGTCAGTAAGGTAAAATGGACTCGAAGGTGCTCAATCCACTTACTACTTGGAAACCCCTTGCAGCATTGAGAACGGTTGCCAAGCCGTGGAGACCGACAGCTACTTCTGGTTCTGTCCATTGGAGATGATATGCAGCCTCGGCGACGGCGTCGACAGATGCGACGAAGGAGTCTTTGCGTGGAATGGGGGCGCTTTCGGCCGGAAAGTCTTTGGCGATAGCAAGGGCACGTTTCTGCACCTGAGCAACGTCGTCAGGTCTGGGCTCTTGGAAATGAGAAGAAGCCATCCAGAATGTGGAGGAAGCCAAGACGCACAGACCGCCCAACCCTTACTTTAAGGACAACGAAAATGCCAGTGCAGCGGTAAACCCTACCGAGTTACGAGGCTTCGTAGTGACTCTTCATAGCCCACGCATTGCTATGACTCGTTAAGATTGCGAGACTCCGCGACGTTTGCGTTGGGCTGTCAGGACGGACAGCTATCCGAGTCAGAACGACACTCAAAATTGACGGACAATGTCGACTATCAATAACCAGCACCTCAGTCTCCCCCACCTAAGCATGCCATCGGTTTCCAGCCTCTACTTCGCAGTAGGTGCACCAACACATACCATGTTTGATTTTCCCTAATTCTAGATGTTCTTCGACAGTATGGCTGCAATCTGTCCCTCAACCAGATGAGCAGGCGTGCTCCATTGGCTATTCCCGTCTCTTTAGCATTCCTGCACGGCCATCGATGGGTCATTTCGGCGCGAGGGCTCGCAAATATCGTCCCCTCATCGGACGATGTCGTTTACGGGGTAGTTTATTCGGTGCCAACGTCTCAAATCACAGATCTCGATAAAGCGGAGGGCGTTTCGCAGGGATTATACCACCACCTCGACATTGAGGTTATAATGATCTACAAAGACCTCAATTCTACTGAGCGCAAGCAGGTTCCTATCCCCTGTTGGACCTACATTGATCATCAGTCCTCCACGGGGTTTCCGAATGCAGAGTATATTGAACGTATCAACAACGGTATTCAAGACGCGAAGCTCCCTAAAGGATGGGTAGCGAATAATATTCGCACTTTCATTCCTGGGATCCCTCCAACACCTGTTCAAGCCCTCCCTCCTTCCTCGCCGCAACTCCAGGCCGACCCAGCTTCCAACGGCCTGACAGGTATTGCGGCAGCCACTGACCCATCTCCGCAAACGCTTTATTTTGCGTACGGTTCCAATCTATGGCTCAACCAAATGGCTCAAAGATGTCCGAGCTCCGTCAAAGTTGGAACAGGGGTCTTGTACTCGTACAAGTGGGGCATATCCACAAGAGGGTACGCAAACCTGTACCCCTCGTCAAACCATGTCGTCTACGGAACCATCTTCACCCTCTCAGAAGCTGACGAGGTAGAGTTAGACGGCTATGAGGGCGTTTCGGGAGGGTGCTATATGAAGAAGGATATAGACGTCGAGCTACTGTCCACTGAAGCTGAAGGGGAGAGTAAGACGGTTCGATGCCTGATATACATTGACCCGAGTCCAGAGGGACACTTCAAGCCTCGCAAAGAGTATATCCGTCGCATCAATTCGGGGTTGAAAGATGCAGACCTCCCTGCGAAATGGGTGCAGCGGAACATCCGACCATTTGTTCCTGAGCAGTGATAACCTGCATGTTTTGCCTGTACCTGTGTTGATAGCCTGCATCGTTGGTCGCAATTTGGCTACCAGATCATTTATTTGTCCGAATGCATCGCTAATTTATGACGTGCCCGTCGTGAACCTGTGGGGTGTGGGGGCGGTAACCAGATCTTCCATGTCCACCCCATCATACGAGCTCTACGTCATCGCGCACACTTTGAACCTCGACCATGTCCGAGACCGTTATTAGAAACGTGAGATTACAGCTATAGACGAATGGACCCTCTGAATATGTCTCGCGCAGATTACTCCTTCTGTCGTGACATTCTCTACGTTGGTTTTCTCGGGCTTTCCGTTCCGGAGCTTGTTCCTAAACCAGTTCTAGACCCTTCAGGCGCTGGGGCCTCCTTCCTATAGGTGGGCGTTCAGTTGCAGTCAAGTTGAAGAGCGGAGATGTCTGGGTTCTTGCTTCGTCCCCTCTTTGCGATGAAACCAAGAGCAAACTCAACCAGATGGGCCCAGTCAAGTATGAGATTCACGTTTACTGCTCTGAAAAACCTCACCCTCTATTATTAGATGGTTGATAGCCGCAAATGCGGTTCACCACCTCTATCTTGGGTATGTGCAATTGTGCCTATGCGAATTGTAGACACTAGGGCACTCACTACTCACTTAGAGACTTCAAGAAGGAGTATCCCGATGCTAAACTCATCGGAGTTCGCCCACTCCTCAATAAACGAAAAGATCTACCTTGGGACGGAGGTACGGGGGTGATTTCCCAACGGAATATCCTAACCACACGTATTATAGCATATGGACACGACCCTAAGGATACAGAATATGGCTTTGAATCCGAGGTACTTCGGGTCTGTCTCTGCTTTCGCGGCCTCTACTGACTCGCATTTCAGATTAAAGCTTGGTACGAACCGTCCGGTGTTTCGCGCGCGCGTGTTTACATCAATATCAGCTACTTTACCTCCCATGTGAATAAGGACATCGCCTTCCTACATACAGACTCCAAGTCTATGATCAACGCGGACCTCCTTTTCAATCTTCCTGCCACTGAACAGGTAATCTCCACATCCACATTACCCCGAGTTGGTTTTGACGCTTCGTTAGTTCTCGAAGGAAAAAAAATCACCATGGTTCCTGAAATCCAGTACTTTTAGTCCATGGTCCACCTTTCACAAGCGATTTGCGTGGTACTTGATCGCCGTCAACCGAGAGTGAGTCATTTTGGTCCTCGTAATCGATATTTCCTAGATCAGTATGTGTAGCGTGATGAGAAGAGAGGCCCGTGAGGTCGCCAACTGGGACTTTGATAGGATTATACCTTGTCATGGAGTATGTTTACTTCGCAAAATTTACGCGCACATGCTGAAATTTCCTAGGAAATAATCGAGAAGGACGGAAATGCAGCTTGGAAGGCAGCGTTCCAGTGGTACCTCGAGTAAACCCTCAGGTTGAGATAGTGGCAAAAAGCGGTGTATACTACAATATATAAATTACGTATTCTGCTGCCATGGCATCGGTGTTTGTGGAAGAGTTTGGTTCCGCGTCTTGGACTCTGCACTACTTCCAGTGCCATGTTCAATGGTCGCGGGAAAACAAATGCGATTGATGACCCTGATAACTTGGACCCTGTAATTACTTACCGCCACGTCTTGTCGTCCAATGTCGGTGTGCAGTACGTACTGTTGAATTGTTTGCCACACAATATGACCGGATATTTGCAGTAACCCCTTGTATGTACCAACCATCTGGCCTTAATTGTAACTTGCTCCTGAGATGGCCAAAGACGTGTCGTGGGCTTGTGTGACATGGATTGTTTCTGTGAGAGCAGCCAGGCCAGTGGTTATCGAAGCCATCTGATGGACGTTTTAGATGCTGCTTGTGAACAAGTCCGTCTGGGAATTGATCCAGGTTCAGTCTTCACCATTCTTTTAACATCAACGGTCTGATTAAACATACCTGACCTGTAGAGCTACCACTTGTGGTTCTGCAGTGGGACTCTCTTGCAAGTCAAGGTAATATTGAAGGGGAATATGCCTCTGATGTTCTCGGTCTCTCAGATTGCCGTCAACTATCCAGCCCGAAAGTATGGCATTGCGAGAATGACCAAAGTACGAACCGGGCCTCCCCATCCAGCCGTACACGCTCATTACTAACCCATGTGTATTTCAGCTCACGGACGCCAAAAGAATGTGTCCGAATCTAGTCGTGGTCCACGTTCAGACTTACAAAGACGGAGAAACGCAGCCGGGCTATCACCCAAATCCGAATAATAAAACGCACAAAGTTTCCCTGGATTATTACAGGCGTGAGAGCATTAAGATTATTAATATACTTAAAGAGACTCTTGTTGGAGCAGAAGTTGGTGGGTCAATATCTGCGTGCATCTACCTCTTGTCCCATATATCACTCACATTCATCTACGAACAGAGAAGGCCTCTATTGACGAAGGTTCTTCTGTCCTTTCCCATCAATGGCTTATTGCTCAACTTAGATAGCCTTCATCGACTTCACAATTCCTGTACAGCAAGAAATATTAGCGCACTATCCGGACTTGGCCTCTGTGCCGCAAGGTGCTCCGCAAGGCCTGGATACCAGTCTTCCACCACCACCTTCGTCGATCGAATGGCATCCATCCATGAACCTTGTTCCGATCCATCCGGCGTCTCAAACCACCGCCGATCCGGATCCCCAATCGGTTCTTGAAACAACCAATTCTCACTCAACCTCCCTGGAACGCCGACCAGAACCAGATCAATCCAACGAGGGACAAGTCACGTGGCATGATATCGCGTTAAATATAGCAGCAGACATGCTATGGAAAGCCAGAGAAGCGATAAGGAACTCTCTCGGTTATACAACGTCAGCGGGGCTAGCCAGAAACAAGTTCCTAGCCAAGGTGAGGCTTTTCTCTGTAAGGCTTGCTCTTGCTTATGGTTATTAGCTATGTGCATCATACAAGAAGCCAAATCAACAGGTGAGTGGCGACCGACTATGCATTCGATTTGTAGTGTTGGACCTTTCATGCGTAGAACCTTGTCCGCAACCCGGCCATTCCCAACTACCTACGACCCATGCCCTTTCAAAAGGTACCACTTTTAGGTCTCTTATTCCTCTAGGCGTGCTCATTGCCTCATAGATTCGATTCCTTGGAGGGAAATTAGGGTCAGTCATCGCTGAAGAATACGAGGCAAAGACCGTAGATGATTTGCTGTAGGTTCAGTCGTATGAGTTATGTATTTGCGTTATGATTGACCTGAAGTCCTAGGTCCATATCACTCAGTGGGTTACTTCCGAGTTTAAAGGTCCAATCCCTGATCGCAGATAGACGAAATGCAAACGAGATTCGGCCCTGAATCTGTATGGGTGAAATTTGACAGAGGAGTGGATACCACGGAAGGTACGTGGCATGGGTCGATGGTATGAATGCAAGCGAAGCTCAAGGTTTCTTTGGGTAGTGAAAGAGAAACAAGCTATAAGCAAAAGCATGGTGAAACTAGCTATCGTCCCTTGTCACGCCTCTACTGAAGGTCCTATTAGTTGGCATCAAAGAACCTACCACAGCCGATTAGGAAGGATTCTGACACGGACCATTGGATCAAGGTTCTTTGTTCCGAGCTCGCAGTTCGGCTCATGGAAGCAAGAGAGTCTAACCTTGCCATCTGGCCGAAATCTTTGGTCTTGCATACCCGACAAGGTGAGTAGTCGATACTTGACCTTACGTGTGACTGATACAATTAGCTGGCGATAATGCGTCTCGCTCGAAACAGGCAGTGTTTCCGTTCGTACGTGATCTCAGTGGAGACGTAATACATTGTGCGGCGATGAAGTTGTGGAAGGAACTCCACGGAACCGATGCGGCTAGGGCAGCGGGGGGTAGTAGCACAGCCATGAAGATCATAAACATCTCTCTTGCGTTCACGGGACTGGACGTGATGGAATCGGGGCAGCAAGGTATCGAAGACTTCTTCAAGTCGGGGGGCGCGCTAGTGTCTCCCTTGCCCAGTCGGAAGCGGACACGGGAAACATTTGAGGCCAGCATTTCACACGAGGCAGCTGCTTCGATTCGGGTGGGATGTGGGCTACAAGAGTGTCCCACGCGGCCCGAAGAAATCGGTGGCTCGTCGACTCGAACGCTCACCTGGGAGTGCCCGCGATGTCGATCATGTCTGCCAATCGTTGTACGACCCAACGAAGTCGAGAGCGAAAGGCTTGACACCATTCGATCGGAGCATGAAGATTGGCATTTTGCAAAAGATCTTGCCCGAGAGAATGCCGTGGTGCTTGGTGGAGGCGGCCCGTCGAAATCAACGATAGCAACGCGAGGGCCACCGATGAAAAAGAGGAGACAGAAGGAAGGCGTGGATATTGCATCATATTTTAAGAAGAATTGAACAAGAAGCTTTATTGATATCTCGGACAAGGTGTGTGAGATTTGCAAAATGGATAAAAGTTTGGCTTCCCGCGTCAACGTGTGGCGGTGAACTGGGCAGTCGGCCATGGACTCCACTCCCGGACAGTTACTACGGTGGTGAGTTGGTACCCCGAGATAATATCCTGAGACAAACTCGCTATTTGCAACGGGCTGGCACCAGGCTGGCTCGGCGTCTGGTCGATTGCTTTTCAGCTCCTTCGTTCTCTCCTCCCTCCCCCCTTTCTTTCCTTCGTTCCTTTCTTGCCTCTGGCACCTTTTGGCACATATCCTCTGTCACTGGAGTGCCACTGAGACCGTTGGTGTCATTCAAACCCGAAGAGACGTGGAACGCCTCGATCTTAACGACCTTTTATTTTTTTTCTAAATCCCACCTTATTGAGGCCCATTTATTTTGATTCTTTTCGCCACGCCCCGGTATTGAAGATGGAAAATTCTCCAATGAACACGCCCCCAAATTCTATTGTAAACAAAAACGCTACTCTCTTTAGACGATCGGCATTGGTGTACGTTTATCCAGTTGTAATACAAACTTGGCCGCTGAAATTTGAGGCCAGATACATGGTGCCGTCGGTGGAATCTCCGCCCTGGTCACTCTGCTCCTCCTCTTTCATCTATTCATGGTTGCGGCTGTAAGGAGAGGCAAATCCGGCAAAGTCAATGGCGAGAAGGTTCGTGTGCTCACCTAGATTGGGACCGATGGCGCTCATTGTATCACAGGTCTTCGTACTCACCAGAATGGGCGCTTACTTCGCTTGTCTTCTCATCTCGGACTTGTTGATTTCCTTTGGGCAGTTCATCCAGTAAGCAGCGTACCTTGCACAGCAGTATGACCACTCATCACGTATCTTCACTAGAGCATTATGGGCTAGTCTCGGGGGTATCAATGAAGGGCCTCTCTGCACGACACAAGCCCTTATGATCCAGATAGGGGGATACGGAACTGCCGTCTTCAGTTCGGTCATCGCAATCCATACCTTCTCCGTGATAGCCTTGCAAAGGACGTCACCTAAGTGTGTTGCGATCTGTGTGATCGTTCTGGGTTGGGCACTTCCCATTGCAGCGAGTTTGATTGCAATATTTTCCCACCCTGGCGCTGCTCCATTTTATGGTCTAGCTCAAAATTGGTGCTGGGTCCGTTCAGTCACTCTTATCTTCACGTCTGTGTATCTGTGCTCATCGTTTTCTCCAGATCCGACCAGAATATCCCACACAACGGGCATTCCTCCATTACCTCCCGATTCTTCTGTCAACTTTCATCTCTCTCGTCTGCTATTCTTTACTGTTCTTCGTCGTTCGGGGCAATTTACACATCGACGGTGCAAGGGTCACCCTGCGCAGCGGGTGGCAAGGACAAATGGAGAGTAACGAAGATTACATGGACATGCTTTCCGTGCTTGCTAACAGGATGCTCTGGTGAGCGGAGCGCATTTTGTCTATGACCATTAGTTCACTTGCATCCAAAGGTACCCAATCAGTATGTTCCTCAAAGTCAGGCTCTTCGGCTGCTCATAGTGCACAGGCTACATTGTTCTGATAATGCCCATGACGGTCGTCCGACTATTGTCCGCTACCCGTCACACCGTACCTTTCGCCGCTTGGGTCGTCGCGGGAATAGCCCTTGCTTCACTTGGTGTGTCAATCAGTGGTTGGTTCTGACCCTTAGGCTGACAGGATTCCCTTAGGGTTCGTCAACGTCGTGATATATTGTAGGTTCCCTCCATATGTCCCCAGTTCAATGCTGACAACAACACCCAGGTATGACGAGGGCCATACTCGGTCGACCTGGAACAACAACCTGGGATACAGGGTCTGAGAGTACTCTTGTAATAGCAGCCCCCAGCTCTGCGGTCGAGGCCGAGCATTTGCCAGACCGCAGCAAATTAGACGGTAAAGGGTCAACCTCGAATTATGATGGGCAGGCACCTGTAGTCCCCTTAGATATGCGCCAGCCACCCCCAACCAGCCACCACCCGTATCCGGCAGTACCACAGCCGGTTGTTCGTACGCTTCCTAGAAACTCGCCTCCACAGCTCCGGCGTGGTGACTCGGAGGCGACAATGGTCACACAACGGGCCTACGGCCATCCTTCTCGCAACTCTAGCTATTCATCGACAAGGAGCGGTTCGACGGCTGCACCTGCACCTTTATCCAGCAGTTTTATTCCTGAGAGAATTATCAACCCAGAACTTTTGCAACGGCCGATCACTCCATCTTCGGACCTTGCCTTGCAGATGGAAAAGCCGCGGTCAACGTCGCTTAACCAGCATCGACACGACATATCAAGTATAGCCAGCGACGACACACTCCGCAGGACAGGGAGTCTTGCACCGCCCCCACGACCAGTTGCATCCCACTCTCCCAGCACCAGTATCGGGCCTCGGTCAGAACGCGGCATCAAGGGCGCAGGCGGAGAACAGTTCGTGGACTACCGGCAGCCGAGCTCTTGGAAAGGACCCAGCCATGGTGCCCCTCTGAGTGCAGTCTTGGGCCCGCAAGACACGCCAGTCGTCCCACCCCCCCCAACCCAACGAGCTCAGAGATCAACTTACGGCCCGGATAGCCCCTTCGTTGCTGGGCACTATCGCACTAGGTCGAAGCCAGGCTTCCTTTAACGTTATCTTATATTCTTTCCGAGCAGAGTCTCGTCAAGTTGGTTTTTCGACATGTAGCATTAGTAGAGCATCAAGTGCAGGATTCAATTCCCGACCCCGGGAGACGCGATGAAAAGTGAACGAGGAAAAGGTGTAGCTGTTACTCGAGTGAGAGTTCCCGAATAATTGTGTAAATATTGTCCTGGTAAATCTGGATTTTTTCGGTGCCGCAATCACCCCAATTTTTCACCAATAGTAAGCCTTTTTGAGACGGTGTGGGGCCTTTTCAGTGGCGTATGACTTTGGTTTTTTGCGATGGAGTTCGTACGAAATATGGCGGCACAATAAAATAATCGCTTGGACATACGTAAGCTGTGCGATTTTGGTTTATTCGTCTGTGCTCCTACTTCAACGTCTCCAATTCCTTGACCACAACTATCGGCGTGCCGGTCCAGTCCAGTTGGCCAAATCCGTACCCGAGCCGGCGGCATCGCACAGCATTAAGCCGTTCATCCCCTGCAGGGGTCGGGAATTATTGTGTTTGTGTGTCACATGTTATCTTCATGGCTTCACTCCACCGTCAAGGAGACACACAATCTCAGAAGCAAGAAACAACTGGCTTTACAGTTGAACATATTCATTGCATTTCACCATGGGTCGGGCCTCCCGGAAGGTCCTAATAATTGTTAGTCTTTGGGTCGTGCTTGCACGAGGGGAAGGAAGCATTAATCCAGTAGTGGTCCAAGGGACATGTCCAAAGTTACAATACAAGAGGGTAGCAGGACATGCGATAAACTAAGCCTTTGAGACAGATATTCAGCCAACCGATTGATGCATGAGGATTGAACTCACGAGATATCGGTACGTCTTCTTATCTGGCATTCTCTCAAGGTATTCTTTCTGAAGGAAACTTCTTTGAGCAAGATGCGTAAATCCGAATTGATCTGATTGCGCACCTCGATCAATTGTTCGATCCGTCGTTTGATCATCTGAGGTTGGGGACTGAAACGATTTGCCAGCAACTTCGTGACCTCATTGATCAAATCATTGTGTCCTAGCGTTTTTCTGTCCTTCATTACACGGACGATGCAAGCCTGCAACTATCGCGTTAGATACCGGGGCAGACATGTGCGGATAGACAACTCACATCAGTCTGGTGTTTCCTCTCCTCTTCGATCCTTTCAGTGGTTACTTTTCGTTCCTCTTGGCTTTCGACCTTGTTCGCAATAGTGCTGATTTTGATTCTAGCCAGCGTGGCCGTAAAATCGGCGTTGAAACTGAACGAATCAGCGGTGCTGACGTCCCGTGAAGGCGGGTGCTTCTTGAGCACTTTAAACTTCGCGCACGCGAGTGACTGTAAGTTTCGCTGGAGATCGGCCTCCGGAATCTCAGTTGCATTTTTAATGTCCTACAAACGATTGTGGTTTGTATACACCCCATAGGAGCCGATGTAGAGAAGGCATACCTCATACGTTAGGAAGTCGTCTGGAGGAAGGTCTTGGAAGATGAGGAGTATGACGGCAGCGTACGTGGAAACATTGAGAGTATGATCTCGCGTCTCGAATCTTGCGATCAAATCTACGTTTCCCAATGAGGGCTGCCACGTCAGCCGTCGTCCAGAATGTCTCGAATTGTAATAGTGTTCGAATGAGCTGCATGCCTGCAGCAACTCTTGTGGCATTATACACGTTGGACTGGCCTGACTCATTGGCCAGAACGTTGAAGTCATAACCGTGACATTGAGTTCGACGATAGAGGCCTGTATAAAATGATCCGCGTCAATACAGCAATAGAAGGGCAGATATGCGAAACCTACCCCAGTCGACTGGATGTATTTCTTGTACGCAGAAGTGGTGTCCGCCGAGACCTTTATATCTTGGAACATTCCTTCCATCTTCTT
>Ga0307513_10007363_pt1 | contig 14283 bp, 12 predicted proteins | sample 15_EM_MG_FD_202174 | JGI IMG/M metagenome (GOLD analysis project Ga0307513, IMG submission 202174) | Populus trichocarpa ectomycorrhiza microbial communities from riparian zone in the Pacific Northwest, United States - 15_EM | ecosystem: Host-associated > Plants > Roots > Unclassified | place... | reverse complement strand
CGGCACTCGCATGTCCCAAGCTGCGAAGTGCCATATCTGCGCTAGCAACCCACGACCGGGCCGCCGAGATCGGCCTGATAGTGGAAAACGGAAGCAGCCGGATCCCTCGTTCGGCACACCTGGACGGGATGCCCGCCGCTGTGTATCCGGGAGATCCCACAGGCTGCAATGGACGATCGGACGGGTGCTCCGATACGCAGGTCTTGTCGTGACCATCGTTGTCGTGGCGGTCGGTGTGTATTGCCTGCTCCTCTTCACCAGCTTCTGAGCCGGAGGTCGGCTCGTGCACCAGCGGAACGGCCGGCGCGGGCTCCACGGCGATCAGTAGTGGCCACTGCAGGCATCCTGACGTCCGGAACACCGACTGGACGGCGCCTGTCGTCGCGCAGAGCGCGGCCAGTGGTGCCGGGTTGCGGGCCAGTTGTGGTTGGGCGTCGACCACGACGTGCGCCTCGCTCTGGCCGTGTTTCGCTGAGGTCGCAATCCTGTGATGAGCGAGTTGGGCCGCAGCACGCTCGCGCGACTCACCAGCCACCCGGCGGAGTGAACCGCTGATCTTCCCGCCGCGCGGCGGTTGTCCGGGACAGCGGCTCGGTCGAAGACTCGGTGACGACCCGTCCCTGCTGAAGGAGATGCCCGCGATGACCGCAGAGGCAGCCGCCCGCTCCACCCACCCGCCGTTCGATCCCGAGCTGGCGGCGGGCCTGACCGCGATGCCGCGCGTCGTGATCGGCGCCGCGTCGCTCCCGGTCATGCGCAGGCTCATCGCCGACGGCATGCCCGGCCGGTCGAAGCCCGACCTCACCGTCGGCGGCGCACTGACGGAGTCCGAAGTGACCGTTCCCGGACCCGAGGGTGCCCCGGACATCACCCTCCTGGTGTTGACCCCGACCTCCGGGACGGGCCCGTGGCCGGTGATCTACCACGTGCACGGCGGTGGGATGTGCATCGGCGATCGCCGGTTGGGGGTCGGCGGGTTCGCCCCGATCGCGGCCGAGCACGGCGCCGTCATCGTCTCGGTGGAGTACCGGCTGGCGCCCGAGCATCCGCACCCTGCGCCGGTGCAGGACTGCTATGCCGGGCTGGTCTGGACTGCCGAACACGCGGACGAGCTCGGGATCGACCCGGACCGGATCCTCGTCGCCGGGGGGAGCGCGGGCGGCGGGCTCGCGGCCGGGATCGCGCTGATGGCCCGCGACCGCGGGTTCCCGCACCTGACCCACCAGGTGTTGATCTACCCGATGCTCGACGACCGGTTCATCACCTCGTCCAGCCAGGAGGTCGTCGGCGACGGGCCGTGGGACCGCGACGCCAACGAGTTCGGCTGGACCGCGCTGCTCGGCGCGGACCGGGGCGGCCCGGACGTCTCGCCCTATGCCGCACCCGCGCGGGCCACCGACCTGTCGGGGCTGCCGCGTACCTATCTCGATGTCGGCAACGCGGAGGTGTTCCGCGACGAGACGCTCGACTACGCCCACCGGCTCTCGGCCGCGGGCGTGGTGGTCGACCTGCACATGTGGGGTGGCGCCTTCCACGGCTTCGAGGAAGTTGTCCCGCACGCGCGGCTCAGCCAGACGGCCGTGGCCACCCGGAACGAGTTCATCGCCCGCGCACTCGGCGGATGACGGCAGCTGGTCGGTGTGCGTGAGCTGATCGGTCTCATCGGCGCCGTCGACGACGACGCGGCCGGTGCCCTGCGGGTGATCGCGTACTTCGACACGCTGGTCGAGCGCGGTGCGTCCATCAGCGCCTTCGTCCGCGGCGCGGCAGCGCAGGCCGGGTGCGCGGCCGGGTTCGCCGATCGTTCCCGGGGCCAGGTGATCCGGGCCGACGCGGCCGGCCACGGCCTGGAACCCGTGACACCGGAGCAGGTCTCGACCGTCGAGGTGCTCGACGACCTCGGCGCGCAGGTCTGGCTCGAACGCGAGGGCCTGCCTTCGGTGGTGGATGCGATGGTGCTGGAACGCTTCGCCGCCGGTGTCCGCATCACCCTGGAACGCACCAGGGACCGCGACCGGGTCGGGCCGGCCTTGCGGGTCCTGCTCGACGAGCAGGCCGAGTCGGAGCAGCGTCGGGCAGCCGCGGATCGGTTGGGCATCGCCGGTCCCGCGACCGTGCTGGCCGCCGCGCCGCTCGCCGGCGGTGCGGACGGGCTGCCGCGCGGGGCCGGCCGCTTGAGCACCCGCATCGGACGCGTCCACGCGATCGTCCGGTCCGGCAGGGACGCGTCCGACGAGCTGGCGGGCTGGCGCGTCGGGATCGGCCAGGAGGCCGGCCCCGCCCACCTGCTACCCGCGAGCCTGGCCGTCAGCTCCGGGCTGATGATCATGTCAACGAAAGCTCGACGATCACGACAGCGACCGCAGACGCGGTCATCGCATAGCTTGGACCTACCAGCGCCGGTGCTCGGCGACGCGGCCGCGGCGGCGCATGAGCCAACCGGTCGCGGTGGCGAACCTCCAGCGCGCTCACAGCACCCACTGCGAGGCAGAGGTGAGTGCACTGAAGGGCCAGAACACCTCGAGCAAGATCGCGAGCACGACGCCTGGGAAGACGCCGACGAACACAAGAGGCGTCCGATGTGGCGACGCAACCAACGCCGCCGCCGCACCCCCGTCGACAGCTGGAGCAGACCGGTTCCCAACGCGATCGAAGCGAAGAAGATGTGCCCGACCAACACCGGGAAGAACCAGGGAGGGTCGGCCCGAGACAGCGGAATGCCCGCCTCGGTGCCGGCGGGGCTGCCCATGTCCGGGCTCCGGAATCCCCATTGCAGCCAGGTCAGCACGAGGATCGCCACCACGAAGACGGGCAAGGACACCGAAGACGACCGAACGCCGGCGCCGCTGGCGCCGTGGCGACGTGCCTTGCGCGTTGCGTCGAGATCCGTGGGCGACGGCCGGGGCTTGATCGGCACCCGTTTCCCCCAAACGTGGTCAAAGTGTGCGGGCACCTCCGGAGGCCACGCCCGTCCTTGATTCAGGTGACGTTGATGTCGTCGACGCCCGCTCGGGCCTCCGACGAGGTCCGGGACAGGAAGGGAGCCTGTCTCCGCGGGTTCGGACAGGACGAGATCGAGCATGCGTGATGCGGTGATCTCTGAACCCGCTGCGGAGCAGGTTGGGGTTTCGGTGGGTCGCTGCGGGACGTGCCGGTGAAGACGCTGGCGTCGACGGTCCGCGGTGGTCGCCACACCCGTTCGGGTGTGCCGCGTGGGACCGGCATGCGCTCTGATCGACCACCTGCGACGAGGAGGTGGCGGGTGAACGGTCCTGGGGACATCCTGCGACGGGCGGCGGCTCGGTTCGGGGACAAGGCGGCGCTGGTGACGGCGACCCGCACGCTCAGCTTCACCGAGCTCGATGCCCTGAGCGATCGCGTGGCCGCCGGCCTCGTGGAGAACGGTGTGACCGCGGGCCGTCCGGTGTCGCTCTACGCGCAGAACCGCTGGGAGTGGGTTGTCGCCTACCACGGCGCGCTCAAGGCCGGCGCGATCGTCAACCCGGTCAATGTGATGTTGACGCCGGAGGAGCTGGCGTTCGTCCTGCGCGATTGCGGGGCGGCGGCGGTGTTCACCAGCGCAGAGCAGGCGGCCGGCGTCGCCGAGCTCACCCGGGAACTCCCCGAGATGCGGAGCGTGATCGCCTTCGGCCACACCGTTGCAGCCCACGGGGTCGTCGACGGCGTCGTCGCGTTCGACGAGCTCCTCACCTGCGAAGGCCCGGTTCCCGACGTGACCGCGGACCCGCTTGCGCCGAGCACCATCGGCTACACGTCGGGCACCACCGGGCACCCCAAGGGTGCGGTGCAGAGCCATCAGGCGGTGCTGCTCAATTGCGCATTGACCGCCACGATGCACGGCCGCACGGAGCGCGACGTGGTCGTCACGGCCCTGCCGGCCCCGCACGTCTACGGCAACGTCGTGATCAACGGGACGTTCCTGGTGGGCGGCACCGTGGTGCTGATGGAGCGGTTCGGCCACGACGAGGTGTTGCGACTGATCGGTGAGCACGGGGCGACCATGTTCGAGGGCGTACCCGCGATGTACGCGATGCTGCTGTCCGCCCCGGCGCTTGCGGATGCCGACCTGTCGACCCTCACCCGGTGCACCGTGGGCGGCCAGACCATTCCGCTCAGGACGATCGAACGGTGGGAGCAGCGTTCGGGAGCGCCGTTGATCGAGCTGTGGGGGATGACCGAGGTCGCCGGGCTCGGCACTACCCATGCCCTGCACGCGCCGCCGGTGCCCGGATCCATCGGGGTGTCGCTGCCGGGGATCGAGGTCCGCATCGCCGACCTGGAGGACGCGGGCCGCGACGCCGCGACGGGCAGCCCTGGCGAGCTGATGGTCCGGGGGCCGATCGTGATGCTGGGCTACCACAACAACCCCGCAGCCACGGCCGAGACGATCGAGCCTGACGGGTGGATGCACACCGGCGACATCGCCAGCATGGACGGGACGGGCCACGTGTTCGTCGTCGACCGGCGTAAGGACATGATCATCACCGGCGGCTACAACGTGTACCCGGCCGAGATCGAGCGCGTACTGGCTGCGCACCCGGCGGTCGCGATGGTGGCTGCCGGACCGGTTCCCGACCCGGTCAGGGGTGAGCTGGCCTGCGCATACGTCGTGCTCGCCGCCGGAGCGAGCGTGTCCGAGGACGAGTTGATCGCCTTCGCCGGCGAGCGGCTCGCCGCCTACAAGCGCCCCCGACTGGTGCGGTTCGTGGAGGCGCTGCCCGCGACGTCCACCGGGAAGATCATGCGTCGCGAGCTGATCAAGCAGTTCGACTCGTGACACCCGTCTACCGCAGGCGTTGAATACCGTCATGGACGGGAGCGGCCTGCCGGCTGCGGCGCGCGAGTACGCCGAGCTCCTCGATCGGAGAGAGGCGTTGCGGGCTGCGCTCGAGCGGCTCTCCGACGGTGGTGACGTCGCCTGGATCGCCGAACCCGACCCGGGCGGCGATCTGGTGCTACGGCACGTGCTGGGCGACCGCACTGCGATGCTGCGTGGCCTGCACGTGCCGGCCGGGCTCGGCCTGACGGGCAAGGTGAGTACCGCCGCAAGACCGGCGTGGGTCGATGACTATCTCGCGTCCTCCGACATCACCCACACCTTCGATCAGCACATCCACGCCGAAGGCATCGAGCGGCTCCTCGCGGTGCCGGTCGTTCGCGACGATCGCGTGCTCGGGGTGCTCGCCGTCGGGGTCCGCGACCGCGGGACGTTCAGCGATCGAGCGATCGACCACGCCGGTGTCGTGGCCGACCAGCTGGCGCTGGCCGCAGCGGTCGCCGAACGCGCCCGACTCGCGCGGGAGGTCGCCGTACACGAGGAACGCCGCAGGATGGCCGCCGAGTTGCACGACAGCGTCGGCGCGCTCCTGTTCGCGATCGGGTCCGGCGCCGCCGGGATCGCGGAGAGCGCCGCGGGGGACCCGGAGCTCGCGGCGCGCGTCGAGCTGCTGCAGCGCCACGCCGCCGACGCCTCCACAGCACTGCGCGCGTCGCTGCGGGCGCTGCGCGCGTCCCCGTCTGCGCTCGCACTGTCGGTCGCGCTGCGCGAGGACTGTCTCGCCTTCAGCGACCGCGCCGGTGTTCCTGCCGAGCTCGTGGTGCTCGACGACGACCCGCCCGCGCTCCGGCCCGGGTGGGCCCAGGTGCTGGTCACAGCGGTCCGCGAGGCCCTGCTCAACGTCGAGAAGCACGCGCGGGCGGGCGCTGTCGTGGTGTCGGTCAGCCGTCGTGTCCGTGGCGACCGCGTCGCGCTCGTCGTCGCGGTCACCGACGACGGTGTGGGGCTCGGCGAGCAGCACACACCAGGGCTGGGACTGACAACGACCGCGGAGGCCGTCGCCCGGCTCGGCGGTGCGCTGCGGGTCACCACCGATCCCTACGGCGGCACGATGTGGCGTGTAGAGCTGCCGTGCTGAGCCCGTGCTTGAGCCGCCCGTGATGGCGACCGTGCGCGTCCTTGTCGTCGACGACCACCCCGTCGTGCGGGACGGGGTGGGGACCCAGTTGGGTCGCCACCGCGACATCGACGTCGTCGGGCAGGCCGGCGATGCGGCGCAGGCCGTCGTCGAGTGCGGCCGTGAGCGGCCCGACGTCGTGCTGCTCGACCTCCGGCTTCCGGACGCCCTCGCCGCCGACGTCGTTCCCCGCCTGCTGGCGGTGTCACCGGGCAGCAGGATCCTGCTGTTCACGGCATTTCCCGAGCACGCCGGTGTCGGTCCGGCGCTGGCCGCCGGCGCGTGCGGGCTCGTCGTGAAGGATGCGTCGGCGTCGGCTCTGCGAAACGCGCTCGTCGAGGTGATGCAGCGGGGGAGCTACCGGTCCGACCTGCCTCGCGACGCCGATCCAGGCCCGGTCACGCCGCGGGAGTACGACGTGCTGCGGCTGGTGGCTGCGGGGCACACCAACCCCGAGATCGGTGAGCAGCTCGGACTCTCGCTCAACACCGTGAAGACCTACCTGCACAACGTCATGCACAAGCTGGGCGCCCGGAACCGGGCACAGGTGATCACCAACGCGAGAGCCCACGGGCTCCTGTAGCGGCGGTCACCGATACCCGTTCCGGGCGGCGCGGCTCAGACGGAGTCGAGGACTGGTGCACGCACCCGGCTCGTTCACCGGGCAACACCTGGATCGCCACCTCACCCCACACACTGACGCCGCTCGACGGGTCGCGGCGGCGGTCCTACCCGACTGTGGCCTGCCGCGTCGTCGGGTCGTACACCGGCAGCGGGCGCAGCATCGGCAGCAGCCGGGCGCGCGCGTCGGCAACGGTGAGGAAGTCCTCCGGCGCGATCTCCAGAATTTGCTGGTTGGGCTTGTTCTCGAAGACATGCTCGCCGATCATGCGGCCGCGCCCGTCGTAGGGCCACATCATCGCGAACTGCTCGCGCAGCACGTAGTAGCCCTCGGGGTCGTACCCGTGGATCCCGCGGCTAGCGAGGTTGGTGCCGCGCATGTAGTGGTTGAAGAACGAGTACGAGGCGAAGCCCCAGTCATCGACGAGCAGGTTCTCGTCCTCGACCAGTATGACGGTCGCGTCGCCGGTCGACAGGGCGCGGTAGATCTCCTTCACCTCGTCACCGACGGCGCGCACGCCGTCCATGCCGGTGAAGTTGAAGTAGTACTCCGGTACCTCGACGGTCATGTCGGGGGCGAAGATGCCCTCCCATTCGCCGCACACCTCCAGGATGGCGTGGCGGCGGTAGTTCTCGATGATCTGCCGGTGCAGCGGGTCGGTGAGTCTCTCCAGCAGGCGGTCCGCCGCACTGATCGTGACCGCCATGTCCTTCTTCGCCACCTGTTGCTCCTTGCCGGTCTGCGTGGGGAGGGCGCAGAGGCGCCCTTCCCACTGGTGTACGTCAGCCGTTCAGTACTGGGGCATCGCGGGCATCGCGGGCGTCACCCGCTCTGGGCCACCGCCCGAGGGGTGGGGTTCACGTCCGGGTCGGGCCCGGGTGTGTCCTCGCCGACGCGGGCGAGGTCGATGTCGTTGCTGCGCGGCAGCAGCAGGGCACATCCCAGCGACAGCGCGAGGCCCACGACCAGCAGCGTGGTGACCGCGGGCAATCCGAGTCCGGCGCCCATCAGCAGGCTCGCGATGAGCGGACCGAACCCGCCCACCAGAGACGCGAGCTGGTAGGACACCGACACCCCGGTGTAGCGCACCCGGCTCGGGAACGATTCTGCCAGCAGCGCGGCCAGTGGTGCGAAGCAGATCACGTGGAACACAGCGACCAGCGCGAAGCTCGCCAGGATCAGTCCGTAGTCGCCGGTGCTGATCATCGGCGCCACCAGGAAGGCATTGATCAGCTGCAGCACCAGGCCGATCAGCAGGACGCGGCGGCGGCCGATCCGGTCGGTCAGCAGCCCCGCGAGTGGGATGAGCGCGACGTTGATGACCGTGGCGACGATCGAGGCGTTGACCATGTCGGCCTGCGAGACGCCCAGGTTGCTCACCGGGTACGCGATGAAGAAGGTGAGCAGGACCTGCTGCATGATGAACGGCCCGATACCGATGCCCGCGGCCCGCAGCAGGGCGCCGGGGTAGTGCACGAACGTGGTCTTGATCGGCAGTGCGTCGCGTTCGCTCGTCGTCGACATCAGCGGGCTCTCGTGGACACGCAACCGCATGTAGAACGCGAGCCCGAACAACACCACGGTGAACAAGAACGGGACGCGCCAGCCCCAGGTCAGGAACGAGTCACCGGACAACGGCCGGATCACCGCGAAGGCCACGAAGCCGAGCAGCACCCCGCCCGCGCTGCCCGCGAGCGTAGCGCTGCCCATCAGTCCGCGCCGTCGAGCCGTGCTGTGCTCGGTGGACAGGGTGACGCCACCGCCCCACTCGCCACCGACGGAGATGCCCTGCAGCAGCCGTAGGAGGACCAGTAGCACGGGGGCGAGCTGGCCGATCTGCGCCGTGGTGGGCACGCAGCCGATCAGGAAGGTCGACACCGCCATCAACACGATCGTGGCGATGAGGGTGGACTTGCGGCCGATCCGGTCGCCGAAGTGCCCGAAGATCATCGCTCCGATGGGGCGGGCGACGTAGCCGATCGCCAGCGTGGCGAACGCCAGGATCTGCCCGAGGCCGGGGCCGGCTTCGCTGAAGAACAGCGGCGCCAGCACCAGCGCCGAGGCCGTCGCGTAGATGCTGAAGTCGTAGAACTCGATAACGGAACCGAGAAAGCTGGACGTCCAGACTCTGCGGGCCTGGGTTGGCGTGCTGCCCTCGGCGCGCTGGCCGTTCTGCACCATGTCGTTCTCCTCTGAAGGACAGGTAGATCAGCAGGCCGCCGTCCCCAGGGAGCGGTCGGTCGCGCCGACTGAGATCGGAAGGTGGTTGCCCTGTCGCCGAACCGTCGTATCGCCCGCGCCTGGCACAGCGCTGCGACACGCTTCCCCCAATCGGCATGACCGACCGCCCGCACGGTCGAAAGAGGAGGCTAAGGGTCAAACCATTCAGCGTCAATACTTACCTCGAACGTCCTCGTGGCGGGTGGACCGCTGACGACCGCGGACGCGGGCGTCTGATTGACAAACGTCGACCGGAGGCCGAAGCTAAGGGTCAAACCATTCGGTCGCGGTGGTCGGGCGGCGCCGACGACGACGGGAGGAGCCTTCGTGAGCAGGTTGTTCGGCGAGGTCCGGCAGAACGGCTACGTCGTGGACGACCTCGACGAGGCCGTGCGGCACTGGACCGGAGTACTGGGCATCGGGCCGTTCTTCCGCATCGACACGGTGCCGCTGGACTACTTCCGCTATCGCGGCGAGCCCACCGACGTGCGGATCGCCATCGCGCTCGGCTTCTCCGGTGGAGTGCAGTTCGAGCTCATCCAGCAGCTCAACGACGCCCCCTCTCCCTATCGCGACTTCGTCGTCGAGTACGGCTACGGCCTGCATCACGTCAGCTCGTGGAGCGAGAGCTACGACCGCGACCGGGAGACGATCGGCGCGGCGGGGATCAGCGTGATCGCCGAAGGCAAGATCACCGACGGGCCGCGCTTCACCTACTTCGACACCGCGACCGCGATCAGCGGAACCATGATGGAGATGGCCGACTTCACCCCGGCGCTCTCCGAGCGGTCCGCCCGGATGCGGAAGGTCTGCGCCGAATGGGACGGCAGCGACCCGATGCGGCCGAACTCGGCCCTGTAGCGGTCCCTGCCGACACGACACCCCTGCTGAGGCGCCCATCGTCCGCGCAGGCTCACCACAGGCGGCGCGCGCCGCGGAACGGGAAGACACGATGAAGACCGTGACGATCGGAGCCCCGTGGGGGCTCGACGGCCTGACCGTCCACGACCGGGACATCCCCGAACCCGGACCGGGCGAGGTGCTGGTGCGGGTACGGGCGAGCTCACTCAACCACCACGACCTCCTGGTTGTGCGCAACGCCATTCCCACCGCCGACCAGCGCCTCCTGCTATCGGACGGGGCCGGCGAGGTCGTCGCCGTCGGTGCCGGGGTGTCCCAGCTCGCCGTGGGCGACCGGGTGATGTCGACGTTCTTCCCCGGGTGGGCGGACGGACCGGTCGCGGCGTCGAAGAAGGGCCGCATCCCCGGCACCCACACCGACGGCTTCGCCGCCGAGTACGTCGTGCGCGCCGAGACCGCGTTCACCCGTCAGCCCGTCGGCTACTCGATGGCCGAGGCGGCGACGCTGCCGTGCGCCGGGCTCACCGCGTGGAACGCGGTGACCGCGTGCACCCGGCTGCAGCCGGGAGACTGGGTTCTGACCCTGGGCACCGGCTCGGTGTCGCTGTTCGCGCTGCAGTTCGCCAAGGCGTGCGGGGCGCGGGTGATCGCGACGTCCTCGTCGGAGGACAAGCTCGCCGCGCTCACCCGGCTCGGCGCCGACCACGTCGTCAACTACAGGGCCGAGCCGAAGTGGGCGCACGCGGCCCGCGCCCTCACCGGCGGGCGCGGCGTCGACCTGGTCGTCGAGGTCGGCGGGGCGGGCTCACTGCGCCAGTCGATCGCCGCCTGCCGCATGGGCGGGACCATCGCCATGGTCGGGCAGCTCGACGGTGGCGGCGACGAGGCGCCGATGGTGGACCTTGTGGTCAACTCGACCAGCATCCACGGCGTCAGCGTCGGCTCGCACGCTGACCAACTCGCCATGGTAGAGGCGATCGAGGCCACCGGCATCCGGCCCCTGATCGACTCCCACTTCCCACTCGAGCGGCTCGCCGACGCGTTCGCCCACCAGGAAACGCAGCGGCACGTCGGCAAGATCTCGATCGACGTCTGAGGCCGCGATGACCGACGACATGCCGGTGGTGGTGCTGGGCGGGGGCCTGGCCGGATACAGCGCGGCTGTGGCCGCCGCGGCGGCCGGGGCCCCGGTTCTGCTGATCGACAAAGCCGACCGGCCCGGCGGCAGCACGCTGCGCAGCGGTGGCTCGTTCGCGTTCGCGGGCACCGACCTGCAGGCCGCGCTCGGCATCGACGACTCCACGCAGCTGTTGCGCGAGGACCTGTTGCAGGGTGGCGGCAGCCAGTGCGATCCCCAACTGGTCGAGCTTTACGTCGCCCACCAACTCGAGGCCTACGACTGGCTGCGCGGGCTCGGAGCCGTGTTCGACGGGGTGAGCCTTAGCGGAAACCAGTCCGCGCCGCGGTCGCACGGTGTCGACATCGTCGCGACGCACGGCCTGGTCCGCGCCGAGGCCGCGGGCCACGGCCGGATCACCGAACTGCTCGCCACCACGACGAGACGGCTGCTGCTGCACGAGGGACGGGTCACCGGGGTCGTCACCCGCACCGGCGACGGTCCGGCCATCGCGCGGCCCGCCCGCGCGGTGGTGCTCGCGACCGGTGGGTTCGCCGCTGGCAGCCGGGCCATCGCGACGTTCGCGCCGGGCCTTGTCAACGCCCGCCGGATGGGTGGGGAGCACAACACCGGCGACGGGCACTACCTGGCCATGGCCGCGGGTGCGGACCTGGCCGACATCGGCAGCGTGAAGGCGACCTTCGGGGTCACCGCCGACGTCGCGGGCGTCCCGGCGACGCCCACCTTGCTCAACGCGCTCTACCGGGGCGGGATCGCGGTCAACACCGCCGCCGGCCGCTTCGTCGACGAGTCGCTGTCCTACAAGCTGATCGGCGGCGTCTGCCTGGAGCAGCCGGGCGGCATCGCCTACCAGATCTTCGACGAGCAGGTCATGGACCAGACCATCCCGGACAAGTTGGTCAACAACTACCGGGGCGCGCGCGAGCGCGGCTACCTGCTGCGCGCCGACACCGTCGAGGAACTCGCGCGCCTGGCACACCTCGATCCCGCCACGCTCACCGCGACGCTCGAGCGGTACAACGCCGCGGTGGTCTCAGGCTACGACACCGAGTTCGGCCGTACCCATCTGACCAGTGGATACGGTGGGCTGATACGGATCGACACGGCGCCGTTCTACGCCTATCCGAGCACCGCGGGGCTCACCAGTACCTACGGTGGGCTGCGGGTGGACGCCCGGATGCGGGTGGCGCACGTGCTCGGCGGGCACATCCCCGGGTTGCTGGCTGCGGGCGAGATCGTCGGAGCGTTCCACGGCAACGCCTACATGAGCGGCTCCTCGCTGGCCAAGAGCGTGATCTTCGGCCGGATCGCAGGTGCGGGCGCCGCGCACGAGCGGGTCACCCCGGTGGCGCAGCCCGACCCGGCGGTGTCCCATCACTGAGCAGGCTCTGCTGCGCGCCAGGTCCATGCCGGTCACCGGTGGCGCCGCGGTGATCGGCGCCGCGATCTGCCAGGCGCTCGCCCGACACGGCGCACAGGTCTACTTCGGCGACCTCGACGGTGCGCGCTGCGCTGAGGTCGCCGACCGGATCCGAGACGCCGGTGGTCAGGCTCGCGCGCTGCCCGGCGATCTCGTGGCGCCGGGCACGGGGCAGGCGCTCGTTGATGCGCTGCGCGCGGAAGGGAGCGGCCTCGACGTGCTGGTCACCGCCGCGATATGGATTCGCTACGCGCCACTGACCGAGATTGACGAGGCCGACGCCAACCGCATGATCACCGTGGGGCTGCTGGCGAACCTGCGGCTGCTGCAGGCCGCGGTCGGGCTGCTGGCGCAGCGCGGCGGATCGGTCGTCAACGTCACCTCCTCCGTCGCGGTGCGCCCGCCCCCGGCCAGTTCGTCTACTCGGCGGTCAAGGGCGCGGTGACGGTGCAGTGGGCCTCATCGGCACACGGGATCGCGGCCATCGGCCCACGACACCGCGGCCATGCCCGAAGAAGAGGCATTTGCCTACGAGCTGCCGCACACATCGCCGCGATCTTCGGTTCGGACGACACGAAGGAAGGCCCGAGAGCCTTCGCCGAGAAGCGGACACCGGTATTTCACGGCCGATGAAACCACCCGCGCCTCACCGACGGTGTCTGCGGTGCGCTACCGAACGAAAGATAGGTCCTATCTCATGACAATCTTCCGCAAGCCTGCAGACGCTGTCGATGTCGCCGCTCAGGCATGGATGAAAGCACTGGCCATGTTCGCGGAGGCTCAGCCGAACGGCTATTACCGAGCGGGCGAGGGTGGAACTTCGCAACTCGTGACCACAGCCCCCATGCCCTTCTTGAATGGTGTCATCAGTGTCTCGCGCGAGGCCGATGCCGAGGAGATCACGGCGTTCGCTGCCTCTCCACACCTGAGGTCAGTGCCGTGGAGCATACAGGTCCGTGGCACGCAGGTCGCCGACCGGATCGTGGAGACGGCCGCCGGCCATGGCCTCCGGCAGCGTATGGAACTGCCGTTCATGGTGAAGGACCTCGAGGGTCTTGACCCGCTGGAATCCGTGGCTGATGGACCGAAGATCCGGATACTCACCGGCGACGAAGGCGACCTGTATCGGACGGCAATGGCGACCGGCTATGAGGGCCCGGAAGAGATCTTCTCGATCTTCGCGTCCCACTCCGTGATGGATCATCCGTCCATGCGGTCTTATGCCGTCGAGCTGGAGGGAGTTCCAGTGGCGACTTCCTTCGGTGTGCGCGTGGACGACCTGGTCGGGGTGTTCAACGTCGCGGTTCCGCCGCAGTACCGTCGCTTCGGCTACGGCCGAGCGGCAACGGACGCCGTGCTGCGCGACGCGCACGACAACGGAGCACGGACAGCGTTCCTGCACGCCAGCCCGCTCGGATTCCCTCTGTACGAAGCCATGGACTTCCGGCACGAAGAGAACTGGACGCTCTTCACTCCATGAATCCCCGAGGCGTTCTGGGGACGACCACCACCTACCAGACGGAGTCGCCCCGAACAGACGCGTTGCCACCGTCCACGTAGATCACTTGACCGCACAGGTGGCTGTTCTCAGCACTGACGAGCCAGGTCAACAGCCGCGCGGGCACCGGCGCATCGGCAATCCGTTCAGCGGCCTCGGTACCGTGGAGGCGACTGCCTCGCGTCCCGCTTGCGACGCGAGCGCGACGCCCAGCATCGGCGTCGCAACCACGCCCGGAGCGATCGCGTTCAGGGGGATGCCGGCCCCGGCCCACTCCGCGGTCGTGGAGGAAGGCCGAACCCACCGCGCGAAGGCGGCCTGCCCGCCGGGTAGATCATCGAACCTGTGCTCCCGGGGTCGGCTGCCAGCTCCGCGCTCTGTCCAGCGCCGCGAGCCCCTCCCCGGCAGGGAACGCTGCGACGAGAGCGTTGTCGCAGGGCGAGATGCCGGCAAAGGATCCGACTCCGACCGTTCTTGATGCATCGGATCCAGCCAGGAGGGGACGTAGACCGTCCAACGTGGCCACCATGCCGAAGTAGTCGACGGCCG
>Ga0307513_10007362_pt1 | contig 14285 bp, 11 predicted proteins | sample 15_EM_MG_FD_202174 | JGI IMG/M metagenome (GOLD analysis project Ga0307513, IMG submission 202174) | Populus trichocarpa ectomycorrhiza microbial communities from riparian zone in the Pacific Northwest, United States - 15_EM | ecosystem: Host-associated > Plants > Roots > Unclassified | place... | reverse complement strand
CTAGTACCAATAATATAATTAAATCATTACAACTACTGTTTTGTATTGATTTGTACTATTATTTCTATTATTCTAATATTGGTTGTTGGGGATTCCAGGTGGAATCCACATGGAATCCACATGGAATTTATCTTTCCACATGGAATCCATATGGAATCCACATGGAAATAGGATGGAATTTACATGGAACATTCCATATAGATTCCTAGTGGAAATTCCATGTGGAATGGTGGAATCCACATGGAATATAGGTGGAAAGAAATCACCAAAATGGGTGAGATCTCAGCCAAAACATATTCCATGTGGAATAAGGGGGCAGGGTAAAGACCACCCAAAAAGCTGTGGTCACTCCTGGGGCTTCTTTGGGATCTACTGGCGAGATCTCACTGAATGTTGCACCGGTGGGCAGCTGAGGTTGCTGGAATAGTACTATCAGCATTTGTCAACACCATGAACAAAACTGTGCAAAACAATATGCAAGACTTAGACAACTGACTTAGATCTTATGATTTCAAATATTTACATAATGGTCTCAGTGTTACCTTAAGTACTGACTGTCGCATTCGTTCTTTCTCTTCCTCCTGTTGAGTTGAACACAATAGGTTCATATTCAGAGATCGTGCCTCGTCTTACTTATTTCTTCATTTTGGTCTCACATCTTTGCATTACTATATCTATGGAGACAACGCTTTTTTGCAATACTCAAATGAGGGGTAAGGATTGCAAAGTCTCTACAGTTCTATTCCCAGCGATATCCACCATACTTATCGAGCCCAATCTATTGAGAGACAGCTCCCAAGCACTCACCTGTCTTGTTGAAGATGAGACTTCCCTGTTTTCCAGCCGGTATGAGTATCAGATCTTTCAAAAACCTCATTCATAAGACCAACCCTGATCTTGCCAGGAATTTGTAGCTCCTAAAAGTGAGTTACATCCTGGAGCAGCATAGACATTGTAGCTCACTTTTGTATGCTTTATCAGGTCGACGTGAATCTCAAATCTCATGATGATGATTCTTTGCATGAACTTACATTTACAAAGGATGTTGGAGGTGTCAAACAGTTGATCGACTAGAAGACCATTTTGGATGTCTGGCCTGACCAACCTGCTTTTGATAGGCTACATGTCTCCATCATGCTGCTATCTTCTGGTGAGTAGGGGTTTTTCATCACTGCTTATACACTGTGCTGATTCTTATATCTGACTGTGTCCACTTTTTATGGTAGATTCTTGGTCTTTGAAACAATGCTATTTGTGTTCACTGCCTCCTCATCCACCATGTAAGCACTATCAATGTCTAGCTTTTCTTAACTCACATAAACTCCAGCAAATACCTCTCCTCGAAATGATACCATCTCAGGACTATACCAATGGGTCATGATATACTCATTCATTGAGGTATTCTTATGACATTGACCAACCTGAAATCCTTTCTAACTTCCTGTAGATTCATGGAACTTCCACAAGTGGAAAAACGGTGCTTGCCCAACTCCTTGCTCAGTATGTCCCCCAGCGTGACCCAGACTTGAATGTCATATGGGTTAATAGTTGGCCACTTGAAGAAGTTGAAGACTCTGGTGGCCATTTGAGCTATTTTCAGAAGAAAGACTAGGTACTGGGCAGGACCACTTTGTTTATCTTTGATAATGCCCAGATGACATATAAGGATATGGACTTTTGGGAAATTTTCTTTAAATCCATATACAAATATATAAAATGTCATGCTATCATTTTTACAGGCTATGGCAGCCCAAAATCATGGATTTACAACTCTGGGGTTTGAATTAAATGGAATGATTCACAGAAGGTGACTTTACACCCTGTTTATCATGGAGATTATATTCCACCTGTTGGGCTCTTTTTACTTTGGAAAGAGTTTAATGATCTCATTTCCAGGCAGTATCCCAATCCAGAATATTACTTCTACTTGTTATTCTTTGATTCTGTTTTTGACTTTACTGTGGGAGCAATCTTGGCTTTGATGATGGTCATCACTGCCCATAATGTAGGTCTCCTCTAATTGGTAGAAGTGATGATCTGACTTTACATTCTAGTTATATCATAAACTCAAATTCTCTGGCCAATGGTACACATGGAACACTTTTTTGGAAACAATTGGTCCATGTAACTTGTTTGAACAACTTTTCCCAGTATTTAAACAGGGCCTGCCAGAAGATATGGACCTTCAAGTGCTGTCTGTCAGATATATCTTTTCTGCATTCTTTTGTAAAAATGTTGTCATCAAATCTGACTTTACTTGTGAAGCTGACCAAGATGCACTTTGGCAGTGCTATTACAATGGTTGGCTTTATTCTGATTTACTTCATGACACAGGAAAAGTCTGTTACATTTTTGCATCTCTCTTCCATTGCTGGTTTGTGGAATGGAAGCTTGTCAACACCATTTTATAATTCTAGTCACATAATTACATACACAACCACAGTTAGCTTTTATGCCAATCTTTATAACAGGCTTTACTTCATATATTGTATCATCTTTGATGTGGACATCATAATAGAACAAGTTGTAAATGTAAACATGTACTGTACCTTTGATTCGAATTGTCATTGTAGTCAAAATGTCATTGAATTTGTTTCATTATTATTTCATTGAATTTGGTTAGAGCTGTCAAGATGAATAATTGTAACTTTCTCATGAATTTAAAATAGTACAGTTTTGTGTACAATCCTATTCTCATTCCTGAAATCCAATTTGAACCATAAGGCCTATTCAGAACAGAATTTTTTCTCTAGCTCTCCCAACATTCAAGTTGACTCTGGGCAAAGTTGCCAACTGTACTCAGGAGAGAGTTGCAGGCCCTAGGAAGCTTCCTATTTTTGGTGTCCACAAAAATCCTAAAATCTGCCCTCAAATCTGCAAGCTCAGCAGCCTTAAATCCACAAAATTGGACAAAGGTTGTCATGTGATTACTAAAAAGGAAATATTTTGGTTTTTGCTCCTTTTTCATGCATCTTTATTTTTGTACTCTCTGGACATGAACTGTGAGTGTGAAGTCAGCTAAAACAGTTTGAGCTCCTAGACCCACAACATTGGAATTTTTTTGGTTATTAATTGAGTACTTGACCTTGATTACAGTTATCCACTGGCTAATGATACACCACCATCAAATGATACACTTTTGTAACTTGGTGTTAATGGAGGACTTTACACTCCTCCATAGATTCCAGGTGGAATCCAGTGGACTCCACCTGGACTTATGGACTCCAGGTGAACTCCAGGTGGATTTTCTTTGGCAGAGAGCCCTGCCAAATTATGGCCAAATTCCATCTGGAATCCACCTGGACTCCAAATGGATCTTAGAAATTCCAGGTGGACTCCATGGACTCCACTCCACATGCATCTAATATAGGACACCTGGATTTTGGTGGACTCCATATAACATTAATAAATAATTTCCTTTTTTAGAAATACTTATGATTTAGGGTATCTATGAAATCACATAATATTATAGACTCATGAGATACAATGCCCCTGGACTATTCCAAATTAGGAAATTCAACATCAAAATATACACAGACTCATATTTGGTCAAGTATTTTGCATTTTTCTCATGAACAGAAGCAGTAATTGATTTAATTTTTGTAGATTTAGGGTTTTGAAAAAAGGGTCTAGGCTTACTTTTTTTTAGAAAAAAATTCCCACGGCCACATATGTAGGCAATAGATGCATTATATATATATATTTGGTTGATATATATTTTAGATTTTGTTAGATTTCTGATCTTAATTTGACTCTGAGCATAATGACATCATTGTCAAAACAGACAGATTGATGCCTGAAAAGGGGTATATAGAGCATTTAGTTTGGTAGATTAGAAAAGCCCATCTGGCACAGTGGTTAATTGGTCTGGAATATCATTAGCAAGGTGTTTGCCTGGCTTGGGGTTCAATTCCTATTAGATGTAATATTTTTTAATGTTATTTTCTCTGAGTTTGTCTAAGTCCCTTGTAGTGAATTCTAAACTGAAATTTCTGTGGACTCCAGTTGAACTCCAGGTGCATTTATGGCTTAAAGCGATATTTGGTGGAGTCCACCTAGAGTCCACTGGAGTCCAGGTGGAATTATAGAGTCTATCTGGAGTCCACCTGGAGTCTATGAGGGAGGGTAAAGTACACGGTCTTCGTGGTCTCAACCAGTTTTTTCACTGTCAAAATCTTGTGAGTTTTAGACCAGAATATTTCTACTCCAATGTCCAAACTATTACTTTCATGCATTAATTTTTGATTGATTCTTGATGTAAACCAAATGTATGATATGTGACTGGAAATTCTGCAATCAACAATGACCAACAACCAACATTGAAACTTGAACTTGGTCTTCACCCCCATCTTCCTGTCCCTTCCTCATCTCTCCCAACCTCCAACACTTCAAAAATCAGGTTATAGGCCAGTTATTCATTGTATGTGTGTGAACTAACAGTGTTTGCACATCATTAGATCTATCTACATTGCATACCCCTTCTCATCTGGAGATGTGGGTAGACCCGACTATGCTCATCGTTGTCAAGCCCCTGGTCATTGCCCACAGTGGGCCAAGCCAGGGTGAGGTTCCCAACCACAATTGCACCAACACCATGCACTGAATGGTGCCACGTCATCGCCCACCCATGTTAGCCCAAGTCAACCAGCTGAGTTGACGACCATCAACATTGACATCACCTACAATTACAAATGCCATGTAGACGCCCACATTGGAGGGAGATGCTCATGTTGGAGGGAGATGCCCACATTGGAGGGAGATGCTCACGTTGGAGGAAGACGCCCATATTGGAGGAAGACCCACCAGGTATGTTGCAGAACAAGTCCTGGCATTTGTCATTTGCTCACCTACCCTCACCTACCCTCAGGTCAACGAAGTGACAGTCAATCAATCATTGTTTTCTCCATCAATTTGCTCATACTGCTTGCCATGTCAACTTCCCCAACTATGCCCACCACTGCTGCCCTTTGAATTCGAACATACTCAAATATTGAACATACACTGAACGTAAGCCTATCGTATGTTCAAACATATGTAATTGTGTTTGAACATCAATGTATTCTACTTGTATATGTATGTCCCTACCCCCTATGTATGTAGTAACAATGTATTATTGTTATTATGAGAGAAGACCAGTCTTGTAACTGCAAAAGACTGCAGGAGACTGCACTGGACCAGTTTACATCGGTTCAGTCCGGTCTTTTGCAGTCTTTGAACCTGTGAAGACCAGTCTTGGTCTTGGTCCATGCCTCTCAAGGCCCAAAGACCGGACCGGACCTTCAAACACTACACACCAGAACCTCCATTATATTACGGACAACACAGCTCTCCTTCCAACTCGAAAGGCCAACCCTTTACTGGGAGAGTCCAAAGGGTGCTATATTATAGATGTTGAAAAGCTCACACACACTCTGGGTGCCAAGCTCTCTTTAGATTATGGCCATTTTACTCAGGCTGTGTCAGAGATTTAATTTTGGCGTTATAACGAGAGCAGAGTTAGAATGGGCATTACAGGGTATTAAAGGATTTTGGCCATGGTTTTCCAGTCCTGTGGCGGTGTAAAAATTTACAGATGGCTATGCAAAGCCATTAAGAATTAATGAAGAGTAGTAACTTTTTATTCATTGTGTGAAAAGCTGAGATTTAAATGCTTTTATCTTTTATGCTAACTCGTTGTGATGCAGCTGGAGCGTTAAGTGGGTTATGATGCGTGATATTGCGTTACCATCAAAATTTGTTTTCTCTGACATTGCTGTGCAAATGTTTAATTTTCAAACTCTGCATGCAGGTGATAGCCACTGGGTTTCCTGGTGGTATGACCACTTTCACTTTTTTCGATAATCAGCCAGACTCTGCTGAATCTTATGAGGCATGGAAACATCCCGAGTTGACATTACATCGTGATAGCTGCAGCTTCAAAAAGAGAATTGAGTTGTCAGAATACAAGACTGCATATATCACGGCCATCACAAAATATGACAATCATGTCATGGCCAAATATGAATGGTCTAAAATTACTTTGGAGATGAAGTCCTTGAAGAATTAAAAACTTGCAATGGAAACATACTTGTACTTGCTATATCTGCATAAATGTCACAAGCTATTATTATAAAGAAAAATAAATATTTGAATCATTATATTTAAAGATACTGTTTGAAAGTCTGGTCTGGTCTGGTCCAGTTTTTTGATGCTCCATGGTCTTAACTGTAACAATAACTGGTCTATCTTTGTCCCAGAAATCAAAAAAATTGTACCAGACCATAAAAAGACCAAAAACCATAGTTTTAACTAGTCTTTAAATCAGTTTTTGGTCTGCACCACTTTTAACCAGTTTATACTGGTCTTTAGGCTAAAATTTTACAATTATAAAATGAGCCCAGAACCATTAATTTACATTAAGAATTGGTGTTTCTATAAAATAAGTTTGGTATATCCACTATTTTCAACAGTATTTTACATATTCAACCATATCTCAGTCAATTTTGAACCAATTAATATGTTCTAAGGTGTGTTTTCAAGGGTATTTAAAGGGCTACAAAATACCAGTCATAACTGGTCAAGGCCAGTTCACTTGAACCAGTCTTTTTGTGGTCTTTACATTTCAACAATGAAAAGACTGCACCTTTGCAGTCTTGGTCTGGTCTGGTCATGGTCTTTTTCCAGGTCTGAGACCAGACTTCCAAACACTATTTAAATATATACAAAACCAATAAAGGACTCATATCTGCCATGTGCAGCAATAGCCCACTAACACCAAGTTGGCTCAATCTGGTGGACAAGGGAGGTGGAGGTAGGGATTGTCATGGGTAACCCTCGGGTATTCCAGGGCGACCCATACCCACACCCATAAAAAACCTGCATCTGCCCCAAGGGTACGGGTTTCAATGGGTTCAGGTAAGGGTTTTCAAAAACCCGGGGGTACCCAGACCCGTGCAAGTGTCAATTGACACTGCCATGCAGTCTTGCGAGGTTATAAATTTGGTGTAAGCAATAACTGGGGTTTACGAGCATGCTTATCATCTTGCATGCAAGGGAGGTGGAGGTGAAGATGATGTCAACACATCATCTGCTGCTTACGAGGGAGGTGGAGAAGGCAAGAACGCTCGCCTGCAAGGAAGGAGGAGGATGCAGGTGTTGGGAGTTGTGCCAAAATGTTGTAAAGATGCACTTCTGGCTCGCTCTTGCCTGTGAGGGAAGTGGAAGACATGGGAATGCCACTGAAACACCATAAAGATCCACCTCTGGCTTGCTTTTGGATGCGAGGGAATAGTGTCAAAAGGGTGCTCAAGGGGAAATGTTAGCATTGTGCTGTGTGCAGGATGTGGTCTCACATACCTCACAGGTGTCCCATACCATAGGTCTCTTCTGATATCTTCCACCTGGCCAAAACCCACATGCCCTTCTGAAATCCATCAACATTGACATTAGGTGGCCTACATCCCTTGTTGGAGGGGAGAGGCCAGGTGGCAGTGAGTTTGGGTGTGGATGGACCTAACAAAAACTAAAAAAGTTAGCATGCATAGAAGAAGAGAGTTATAAACAATTTACTTACCCTTGACTGTGTCCTTTCGCATTTTTTGAGCCCAGAGCGATATTATGAGAGTGGTGGAAAGCAAGATCAATGATGTTGGTCATCTTCGATCTTGATTCAAACTCCGATCTAATTTTTGAAAACCAAGGTTCAACTTGGTGGGTAACCAATAGGTAACCCACCAACCTGTGCCAGGGGTGCAGGTGCGGCGAGGGTTGGAAAATCCAACCCATACCCTTACCCCCATGTACCCTACCCGCAACCCGCACAGGTTGCAAAACCCTTGACAATCCCTAGGTGGAGGGGGCAGAAATGACATTAAAACACCATAAACATTCACCTCTGGCTCGCTCTTGCATGTGAGGGAGGTGGTGGTGGTGCAGATGGATGTGTGTGGGGTGTGTGAGAGGGTGGCGCATGTCCAAACCATTTGTCAAAACATCATGAATGTCCACCTCTGGCTCAATCTGGTGGACAAGGGAGGTGGAGGGAAACAGCATTGAAATGCTATAAATGTTCATCTCTGGCTTGCTCTTGCATGTGAGGGAGGTGGTGGTGGCATGGACAGCTCTGTGCAGGGTGTGTGTGAGGGCAGTGTGTGCCCAAACTGTAAGTATCTAGACAGAATAGAAGTTGCTAAAAGGAGGTGAGCCATAATCAGCTCACCTCCTCATGTATCTTGTAGGTCTCCCCTCATGTTTTCTACCCACTCCCAACCCACAAATCCATCCTGAGATCCATTGACATCAGTGTTGAGTGGTCTACATCCCTTATTGGAGGGGAGAGGCCAGGTGCAGATGGCAGCGATTTTGGGTGTGTATAGGGATCTAAAAGGAATAAAATAAATTAGTAAACTTATATCAGGGAGGCTGTAAATGAGGCATTTACCTTTTCAATGTGTCTTGCCATGTTCATTGAGCCTAGAGGTGTGCTGTGGAGGTGTGGAAAGTGAGATTAATTATGATCAAGATGGTTGATTATAATTAAAACTCCAATCAAAAACCCGCCATCAATCTGGTGGGTAAACTGCCAACTCACACTGAGGGTACAGGTATAGAAACGGTCAGATAAATCCAATCTGTACCTCTATCCCAGTGTACCCTACCCATAATCTGCATGGGTTTTTAAACCCATGACAATTACTAGATGTCTGTTGGTCTGAACAATCTTCATCAGAATTGGGATCGTTGGGCTCCAAATCATTACTTGATTCCAAGCTGGAACTTGAGCTAAAGCTCAAGCTAGAGGAGTCATCTCCTGATTATAGTTTGCTGACTCCTAAACTATAAATATTATTCAAGGTTTTTCTGATATAACTATCAGGAGGAATCTGATGTATGTATAGGTTGGGAGTTCATGTATTGAGTGTCTAGTGTTACTTGTTCTCCTTGAGGAATGAAAGTATCCTGGCTGACAAGTGGTCTACAGATTATAGTCTTTTTTACTGGAACTTCTGGTTCTTTGTGAGATTTCTTTCAAATCTGTTCTAGCTTCAAAAATTCTAAGGCAGTCTGTTGTGCCTGAGGGTCTAATTCCTCCTCATCAAGGTCTAAGTTTCCCCAATTGGAAGGTCCTTTTCCTTTCTGTTTGGAGGGTCCCTCCTCTACTTCATCAGGAGAAGACAACCTTTCTGGATTATTTACATTAGCAATTCTTTAAAACCATTGCTTGATTTTATTCTTCTGCACAGCAGTCAATCGTTCTTCAGCTGCCACCAGTAAATCCACAGTCGGTGTGTTATCATGCATAGAAATTGAATTACCCAATTTTGGGTTTATTATCCTAGTAGCTTTGCTCAGCAGGCTGAGGCTGCAGCTGTGCCTAACTACATTCAGATGGTCAGTTATCCATTGGTTTAGGCCTTGATCAGAAGTTGGATCATCTTGATTATCACACTCCGTTTAGTGGCATCAAAATCTGCAAAGGGTGAATCCCCTTTGTTACTTGGTCCAGCCATTGATTCTTGGTCACCCCAAGATGTAGGGGTTTTCTGACCAGTTACTGCATTGCTGAAGAGATGACAAGCCACAGGACTTGGACTATTTTGGTCCACTATTTCCTGGTCAGCAGTGCTTGTGGCAACAAGAGTGGTCTTCACTTCTGTTTTGCCTGTTCAGGCATGAAGAGAATATGTATGAAGGTTGAAAGTTGACATATTAATTAGTGTTTGAAGGTCCACTCTTTTGCCTTTTTGGGCATTTTTTGAGCTAGTGAGGTGCCATAAAAATTCTGCATTAAAACTGGAGCATCTGAAAAGGAAATTTTCTGGTCTTAAGACCAGAAAAAGACCAGACCAACCCTGAAATTTTGTGTTCTAAAACCCTAATTGTGGTGGGGAATTTTTATTACAATGACCTAGCTCAAAAAAAGTGTCAAAAAGCCCAAAGACTGGACCTTCAAACACTAATATTAATTAAACTAGATCTAGAAGGTAACTGCCAGTTCAAACAGTAAAATGATTAGTAGATAAAACTTAGAAACAAATAAGGAAGCTTCAAAAATCTGGATAAAAATTTAGAGATGAGAAAAATAGGAAAAACATGTGAAAATCAGGAAATGGTTGCTAGTCAATCAAAGCACTGGTTGATCAGTCCAATGGTGTGCAATCAAAAACGGTGAGGGTCAGAGTTGGAGTCAGTTGTTTAGAGTCTGTTGAGTACTTGTTCAAAAATATGTGATGACAGGGTCACTAGATAGCAGTGATAGCAAGTGATAGAGTAGAGACTAACACGGATTGGCAATATCCGGATGATACCTGTGACCGTTGCTATCCATATCCGAACCGAACCGTAACCGTAATTATGTACCTTATCCGGATAACTGAGGATTATCCGTTCTTTTAGAGGACAAAGGAAATGGCATTTGCAGTGACTTCCCTGTCTCTTACATTAGTATTATGTTCTAAGATGTAATATTAATATATTTTACCATTTGAACTCTCACAAATATGATGAAAATGGCCAAATCTGATAGCATGAATAAATAATATTTAAATGCAACTTGCAAGCCAAGATATATATTTTCAACTGGTCATCATCAAGTAAATCACATGCAACACAATATGGGCTCACAAACATTCAAGGCATGTATATCAATTAGTTCATGGGCTATTTCCCAAGTTTTCGGGCATTGCAGCAATAGTGGGGGTGAAGATTTGAAATTGAGTGAATATATAATAAAATTGTACTATATGTCTATTTTCTCAAAACCTCAAACTCCAATATTTGTAATTCGCATATAAATTAATTCCTCTCTTCGAAAGCTTCCTAACGCGCCCAGATTCAAGCAAAACAGATAAGAATGAACTTGGGAATGAACAGTTGAGTGCAGATTGCTCACGGATATATCCGGATTATGCTGATCTGAACCATATCCGAACCATATTTGGTAAAATCCATGGTTCGGTTATGGATTGGGTCCGGATCTATCCGTGTTAGTCCCTATGATAGAGTCAGCACACAGAAAGATAAGATAGTGAACAGTTAGCACAGTATAAAGCTCTGTAATTCACTGGGGCCAAAAGTACAGAACAGGCTGCTATTTATACAAGTAAGGTATTAAAGGCAAGTTATAAAGCAAGTCATAAAACAAGTCATAAAGCAAGTTATACTACAAAATGACTAGTACTAGGATGATACTGAGAAGATACTAATGAGGTCAAAGAAGATACAAATGAAGTCATGAAACAGAGAAAGAGAAGAAACTACTTATAGACACTGATAAGATGAAAAGTGTAGATAAGATCAGATAGAAATCCTGGTTGCTACATTCAATCTCCCTTTATAGGGAGCCCAGATCCATAGACACATCTTTCCTTTCTTTCTCATCCTTGACTCTGTACTTGCCTTTGTATTTCCGCAATCACATGTCAATTCTGTTCTTTTGGCTTGAACATGAGTTCTCTCTTCACTGTCCAGTGTTTTCTGCAGCATGGGTTTCCACCACACCATCATTAGACCTTGTTATAGCACTTACAGTCAATTGCAAAAAGGGTGGCACTACCAGATTTGGAAATAAATAGAACATATTGAAACCCAATCTTAGGGTTTGCTGCTCTTGGGCTTATCTAGACCATTGTTCATTATAGGAAGTGTCTAATATGAGCTTAATACACTATTACTACAACTTTCAGATGGGTTGAGCTCCAATAAACATGTAGATATTGACATCTAACCCTAGATTTATTCTGGAAAGTCACCACCACACATGAGCTTCCCACTGCCTTTAGGTGCAATCTGAGTCACTAAAATTTACCAAGGACTCCATAGTAGTTCTTTATATGTCATAAAGGGTCTAAATAAAATTTTAGGGCATTTTAACATGTTAAAATGATGAAGTGCTAATCTAGGGTTTATGTCAAGTTTATGTTCATGTGTTTACTTTCCAAATTTGGCAGTGCCAACCTTCCAAAGAATCTGGGATTTGGAAACACCGGCATCATTCACCAGTGGTGTGGACAGCAGCAGTACCCGAAATGACCTAATCACTGCCAAAGCGCTCTGGGCAATAGACTGACCATTTGGCAGATCAATGGCAAATAACCAATTTGCAATTTGCCACTGGTTTTGTCAGCCACCCACCTTTCCTGCCCAGCACTCAGTGGTTGTAGGTGTTCCTGCTGTGTATAAAATTTATAGAGTTGATAGTTGGCCCAGAGCTACTAGTATTTTTTGGTAAATTTCAGGACAATAGGAACATAAATTCCATGTAATAGTAGTAACTGTTCATTCAAAGCATTCAGCGGGCATATGAGAAGATCCCACCATGCTGCAACACTATTTCAGTATCCAGAAGCAGACTTCAAGCAGTTGTAATGACCAACACTACTGGAAGGAGACAATTCTCCGGCACGCAAAATCCGTGCAAAATATAATTCAGCATCATAAAATTCAGCATATATCAGAACAATTACTTCTCCATTAATTCTGCTAAGATGTTGAAGACAATTAGAATGTAGTGAGATTTTTAAGTTCTGCTTTAGTTTCGCATTTGGCAGATTTTTTCCTTTTGCATTAATTTTGAGACAATTAGAATTTAGTCAATACGTAAATTTCTACCTAAATTCAGCTGAATGCAGAATGTATTCTTCTGCAATACATTCTGATCTAATTATGGACAGATTTAGCACATCGCAGAATCTGATCAAATTCTTTGATTCTGCACTTCACAGAACCCATTTCTGGCAGTCGAACAAAATGCAGAATCAAAAATTTTGATCAGATTCTTCAATGTGCTAAATCCATCCAGAATTAGACCAAAATGTATTGCAGAAGGATACATTCTGCATTCAGCTGAATTTAGATAGAAATTTACATATTGACTAAATTCTAATTGTCTCAAAATTAATACAAACAAAGGGGCACCGGGATCGAAAAAAAAGACCTGGGGTCGATTTTTTTGCTAAGGCCATTTCAGCTGGACTAACTAACTAACATAATCAGGTACATGTCTAAATATGGTAATATGACATCATCTTTGTGAGTATGTCACAGTCTCACCCTCGAACTTGCCTTGAACTCTCCACCATCCTCTTTCGAACCCAACCTGCCTGCCAGGACACATCAAAGATATAGGTAATTAGTTTTCAAATAGCCATTACATTGAAATTTATGGTCCCACAGCACTTGCGCTCATTGCCAGCAGCTGCCACCTGGCCTCTCCCCTTTAACAAGGGATGTAGGCTGTTTTTTGGCGTTGTCGAAGGGATCTGCACATAGATAGTGGGTTAGGGGTAGCATAGGAGAACGCGAGGGGAGACCCACAGGGTGGGAGACCTGCCAGGTGTGTAAGGAGGCGAACTGCCAATGGTTCACCTCTGGAATTCTTTCTTCTCGCCAGCACCTGCTGACAACCAGGCTACGTTAGGGCCCAAACTGATTACCTACACACCCCGCATACACCACCATGAACACGGCACCTTGAACCAAGCCATGCATATCACCACGGACGCACCCAGCCAGCTGCAGGAGTTCACCTGATGTGCATGCCACGTCACCACCTCGCTGCCTTGAACCCCACTGACGTACAGTGTAGTCCTGTTTTTACCACACCCCCAAAACCGTGCTAGAAAATCATTATGTAATCTTCGGACTTTGAAACCACATTGCGTCGATTTCACGCGACAGCAACAACTTTTGACTTTTTTTTTGAGAGGAACCGTTTGTGTATTGCTAATTAAATATATAAACCAAATTTTGAGGGGAGGTGGGTGCTTTTGTGTGAGCATTTTTGTCGATGGATAATGAGGCCAAAACCCATGCACATGATCTAAAGGTGCTTGCTGTTATCGACACTGATTTTCCTACCGCTTCCGCATCCACCTAGAAGGTCCCAAATTTTTGATACAGTACACATTTAGACCCATTAATAAATTTCTCTCTTAACAAATCCGAAAGGACCTTGCTATCTGTCTGCTCAATGGAGGGAAAGGTAATTTCAAAGTCCGAAGATTACATAAACATTTTCTAGCGCGGTTTTGGGGGCGTGGTAAATAACAGACTTCATATATCGTGATCCATAGGGCACATCACATATATCGAAGACTATCTACGAGAGACTACATACAGTGGCCAAATGTGAGATCAAAAAACCCAACACGGTGAAGAGCGTGATCTTTGCTATAGGGTGAAAAAGGAGAAGCACAAGCAGATCTGGAACAAGCCAAAACCCACAAACACCAACACCAAACCAACACCAATCTCAAAAACACAAATCACACGTTCTAATAGTGTGAGGGGAGACTTCTGGGGTATGC
>Ga0307513_10007361_pt1 | contig 14286 bp, 19 predicted proteins | sample 15_EM_MG_FD_202174 | JGI IMG/M metagenome (GOLD analysis project Ga0307513, IMG submission 202174) | Populus trichocarpa ectomycorrhiza microbial communities from riparian zone in the Pacific Northwest, United States - 15_EM | ecosystem: Host-associated > Plants > Roots > Unclassified | place... | reverse complement strand
ACCAGCACAGACGAGCAGCTAAGTGCAGCCAAAAAGGCCTGAGGGGTCCAAGGTTTCGAATGGAACTCGCAAATGAGCAGAATGGGTCCGGTCGAAGTCAGGGCCTGAGGCTGGACTGCACCATTGTCCGCCACATTCCCATCAGTGCATCGTTGATATCGAGCCGTTCTGCGGATTTCCTCCAACCCTGAGGTCAGTAGCCATTCAACGCCTTATCCACTTACATGGGAAACTTTTGGCACCAATGCGCCACCATCTCCACTACAGAGCCCATTTCCCTCTCAAACATTACTTGTAGTACCAAGTAATTACGAATTAAGACAGGTATGGCGCCTATATCTCCAGGATTTGGTGCTCTTATGTTGCTCGTTTCATGCCACAATGTGTAGAATCCAGAGTCCTCGTCGAAATATTAAAAACGACCAAATCAGAAGGTCGCGAATTAAGTCGTCACTTTGGTGTTTGGTGCATCAAACTCACTCTCGAGTCTCCCTTTACCTTACTGCGTTGGATAAGCAATACCGTGACGATTCTGGACGCCAAATCGGATTCGTAACCGTTGACACTATCATTATTTCCACTACTGGCACCTTTACTGGACATTCTCGATCCATTGACTCGCGCTCCTCGAAAAGACACCATCAGGATATATGACCGACCTGCAATGATTACTATCCACGTCGCCTAGGCGCTCGAATTATGCATTCAACAGGCTGTACGCATCAAATTACATCCTTCCGTGGACTCCGTGTTCACAGGAACTGTTCTGGTTGTGGACATTCCCTGAAAGATAAGCCCACTATACAGTCCAACATTGTCTGAATTACCGAGTAGTCTTGTGTTCTGTGAGCCCTAGTACACATAGGCGCCTTCTCACTGTTCTACAATTTTATTTGTCCTCCTATGTAGATACAGCAACGTCGCTAGTCGATTCTACCCAATATACGTACAAACACGATCATGAGAGGACGCAGGATCTACAGCATCTAAACTCAATTCAATACCCCGCAACTCGCATCGTTTTCTGAGCTCTTCATACGCTACCCTAGCGGTCCGATCAAATTTCTCCCAGGTTTCTTCTAACGCCAATTTCGGACTCAGCCGCAGTCGCTTTAACCCATTGAATCCTATAATCGAGCCATCGGCATTGGGCAACCGTTCCTCCATTAGGCTGGGCAATTTGACAAAGGCTCCTGGGTGAGGACGCGTGATCGACATGTCATGGACTGGTACAAAAGCCATTACAGAAAGCTCCCATGCAAGTGGGTGGTGAATATGAAGATTATCAATCGAAACGGGAACTGGAGTCAAGTCGGGCGGAGTGTGGGAGTAATTGAGATCATCAGTTCCACATGCAATGATCCTTACATCCTCCAAGCGGGTACCATAGACTCCACAGAGGATATTCCGAGCAAAGTGTGTGGAGTGGAGTTCACACCGGGAGAGGGTGAGGCCCTTTAGAGCACCAGATTCACCACTCGCCCATGGAGTACTCTCCTCGAATCGGCCTTGAAGTGTCATGTCAATGTTCCCAGCGAAGGTAATGAATTGAAGATTTGGCGCGCCATCCCGAATCTGGAGATAGATATCTGGATGGAGAGGGAGAAGAGTGTGTAAATGAAGAGACCGGATACGGGCTGCATGTACATTAAGGACTACTCGAAGAAAGTGGTGAAAGAACGTCGCGGAGACATCGACATTAGGTTGCGGTGACTGCGTGAACCCTGGGTCATAGTTCATTTCTTGCACTGTCACGCATTCTAGTTTCGGGAAGTTATCAACGGCGCACTGAAGAGCGGTATGGGGGGCGCAGTCTTCTCGGTCGTGGATAACGGTCAAGGCCCGGGTATTTGGTAAGTGTGAGAGAAGCTCGTATATCGGTAGTGCTACGTCGTTGGAAACACCGTTCTCCATGATCAGCGTGAGATTGTGGACGAATTGTCCAAACTTGAGCGTTTTCGCTGTGTGGCGCCCAGCACCAACTTCTTGCAAAGAAACAGAGCGGAATAGTAGTGGAGCACAAACAGCTGCCATACGCTTACACGTTCTAGGGGAATGTGGAGTCAGGATGTGGACCTGCCATTTTTGTGTCTCTTACCGTCGTAAAACGGGTAGAAGGTCGACCCCGTGGCGATCCTCCCGATACTCAGTATCAAGAATGGCCGCGATGTCGATCAGCAGCTCGGTTGGAAGACGGAGAAGTAGGCCGCGATCCGGGGATGGAGTGGGAGTGAGCTCTCCGTCGCTTCTGGCGTTACAATCGGCGTTTGAATGGCACGAAGGATTACAAAAAACGAGTGGTACAATATTCATGTCGAGTTGGAAGAGGGAATTTACGAAGATGCCCGTATGGTCTGGGGTCAGGTCGAGGGCTGGCTGGGATGTAAACAAACCAGTTCGGCTCTTGCATTTGTCCACGATGGTTCGTCCAACATATTCCAAACCTCGCGATGGACTGATAACCAATAGTCGTCCAGTTGATGTTCAGCGTGTTCAAGACTCTGACCGACCAGACGGTCATCGTCGAGCTCAAAAACGATCTGTGCATCACGGGTGTCCTCAAATCCGTGGACCAGTACGTCTTATTCGGTATAATAGCCATCTGTGATCCGAGTCATATCGTATCTAGATATCTCAACATTCGTTTGGACGCAATCAAGGTTCAAAATCCTGACCAACATCCTCATATGGTAAATAGCCTAGAGTTATACTCCTACGATGTGCATTCCTTATCCCCCGGACCCTCCCTAGATGGCTGTCAAGAACTGCTTTATTCGAGGATCGGTCGTCCGATACGTTCAACTGCCAGCGGGGGCTATGGACACCCAACTACTAGAGGACGCCACACGAAGAGGTGCGGGACTATCTTTATACCGCTCATGTGCATTTCTAACATTCTCGCTCCGTAGAGGGCGCGAATATGAACAAGAAGTGAACAGGTTCCCCAACTTTCCAGTATTTCATCGTGTCAATCACAAGCAATTCATGGTACTGCAGTACCCAAAACGAGTGAGTAAACCAAGTAGCGAGATTACATCTAAAAATCCGTGCACATACTGCCAAACCCCAACAAATTAATGTTAAAACAAGGCACGGGAGAAAGTTCTGAGTGGTGACATGCAATATGGACGCGTTTGCCCGAGCGAGGATTGAATGAAGCTATGCAAGACATCTAGGTGATAAAAGCTCTGGACCCCCAAGCACAAGTCCGCAGTGAGATAAAGTTCGTGGGAGGGACAACCACCTGTAAGACGGTGTCTACAGACTAGAAACGCCAGTCGGCATCGACGTCTAAAGCCCAAGGGACTGAGAAGGGTCAGCTAAGAGAAGGGACATCGAGAGGGTCGGGCACATACATTTCTTTCGCAAAGATCTATTGAAAAACCTTTCGAGAGGAACATTCCAGAGCTTGCTGAATGCCGTGGTGATTCTGCCGCAGCCAAGTCAGAAATTACCCTCTTAAAATTGCAAAATCACGTACCTCGGATCCAGATAGTTTGTTTTACTTGTGCTAAGCGCAATCGACTTCAAGGCTTCCTTGTCCTCCCTCTTCAGCTTGTTCTTACTAATCATCTCGTCCGTCTTCTTGATAAGTTTGAGTAACGTATCCGCGCTCTTGCTACCCTTCGGTAGAGTCCAGCCCTTGTTCCCACGATTCTCGACCCAGTTGTCGTACTCCTCCTTAAGCTTCTTCATCTTTTCCTCGTGTTTCTCCTTCTTCGCATTGAACTCCTCTTCGGGCGCTTGCGAGTCTTCCATGTTCTTTTTCGCGCGCTCCCAGGCGGCTTCAAGCTCTTGCGTTTTGTCTTCATAGTAGCGGTCTTCGAAGTCCTCGATGTAATTTTCGTCCTCCAAATCGGATTGCGGTTCGGTCAACTCGGGATACTTTTTCTTCATCTTTGGGTCCTCCTCGAAGAGAGCGCGGGCATAGATCAGTCGCTGGTGCTTGAGATACGTCGCCTAGGATCCCAAGCATCCGTCGGTAAGTGCTAGACATCTGTAAGGATCTGTTGGACTCACGTATAACCCCATTTTAGCAATATTCGCCTCGTGTGACTTGGATGCCGCCTTTTGATGGTTGCACAGCTCAGCAGCAGCCTTATTCGCGGCATTGTACGCATTGACCTTCTCCTGCTCGAGCGCATTTTCCGAGAAATTGAATGCCAGAAGCGTTTGCTCGAAGAGTGTGGAGGCATTGTAGGTACGGAACACCTTGGCTGTTAAGCCCTTCATGTATCCGCGCAGATGGGCGTTCAACGAAGAAGTCTATACCAAGGTCAGTTGACGCAGCGTGTACAGTTTCGCGTAAAGAACATACAGTAACGCGATCAAACAAGGGATCTATGTCCTTTTTATCTCCACCCTTGAACATTCTCAAATTCTTGAACACTTGAGGGTGAATATCATCAATTTCCTTGTAGTACCGAATCGAGTCTTTACCGAGGAAGTCGAAGGTAACTTTGCCGGACTTGTCGAGAGAGATGTGCTCACAGCGAAGCGAGCAACAGCCAACTGTATCTGCCTCATCCTCGCCCTTCTCGTTGCCCGCACGAAGAGCGTACTTGTCGACGAGGTAGATGGCAGTTGCACGCTGGCGTACCGCCATCAACTTCGACTTGAGATCTGCTTCATAGTCTGCACGGATGCTGTCGACATGGTCCTACAATCGCCATCAGAGGGTGTTAAACACCAGGTATATGCGGTTTACCTTTAACTGGCGAGCCTTCTCGAACTTATCACGGTCGCTTTTGCCCTTGATGGCGCTGGTAGCGGCGAGGAAGACGTATTTGCATTGGCCGTTGATATTCTCCTTCCAGTGTGCAAGCCAAGTGACGGTGTTGTTGTTGACCACTGACTTCCACGTGCCAGCCATATTGGGTACAGGCACAGGCTCGCCTTCGCCAATGTTGATTACGATGTCCTCGGGTCGAACACGTTTCTGGAATGGCTGGTCCTCAGTATAACTTCATCAAACTATGTAAACAGGAACTCCACCTTTAGGCAGCCCTTCTTAGGATGCTCACCACGCCCGCGGAAGAGGCCGGGGGGTTCAACACGGAAGTTGCCAACTTTCTCAGGTCGGCCGTTGAACAGGCACGTAGCATACGGCGCTTCGTCCTTTTCCTTCTTCTCCTTGGCAGCCTGCTTCTCTGGCTTGGACATACGCTTGACACGAGCGCGTTCGGCCTCGATGTGAGCAGCGATCGGCGTAAAGTCGCATTTTTCAAACTTGACGATTTTCACACCGTTACGCTGTAGCAGCGTTCGTCAGGGTGGTGTGCTGATAGTCACGAATATTATTCCATACCGGAGGGTACTCCTTAAGCACCTCTAGCCAATCCTTGAAGAAGTTGGCTTGGAAAGTCACGTCTTTGGCGTGGTCAGTTTCGAGCATACCAGCGAAGAAGCCAGCAACCTCTTCTGATTCTGGAGGGAGATCAACGGGTCGACCTGAGTAATATATGAGTGTGACGTTGACAAACTGGCAGGCTGACAAACCGTCGTAAAGCATCTTGACACTCGACGGTACTGGCTCGTAGGCAGGCGGGAAGAGCACACCGGCGTGCTTGAGAGTGTCCCATTTCTTACTCCCATCGCCTTCGGGGTCTTCCTCGTTCCACCACTTGTATATAGGTTCCTCCGCTTCCTCCTTAGGTTTCTTGAGTTTCGGCTCCTTAGGCTCCTTCTTAGTCCTTGCACGTTTAGGCGTTGCAGCCGGCTCCCCATCTGAATCCACTTCGTCCTTGACTTCCTTCTTGACGCGCTTCGCAGCCGGTTTGCGTTTCGGCTTTTCATCCTCAGACGCCCCCGACGCGTCTGTATCACTCACTTCCTTCTTAACCCTTTTGCGAGGAGGAGGCTTTGCTTTCCCATTGGTCTTAGCGCCGTTGGACTTTTTCGCGAGTGGCAAATCATCCGACGACGACGGAGGCTCGTGATCCGACTCTTCCTGTTTGATCTTTCCATTTGCAGATGACCCAACCTCGTCTTCCGAATCCTCTTTGTAGCTCTTGATAGTCGATCGACGGGTGGCTCGGGATGAGGTGGCGCCCACAGCAGCCGTGTGAGCACCTTTCAGGGGAACGCGAGCGGAGGAGAGGGCGAGAGGCTTGTCGTCGTCGCTATCTGTATCGAAGGTAGCTGGCTTTTTGCGTTTTCTGCTCTTGCTAGGGGGTACGCGCGGGGTAGAAGGTGCCTCCGACTTTACTCGTTTGGCCTGTTAGCGACAAGGACGTGTAATAATGAGAGAAAACGGATATCAGAATAGAGGTATATCTGAGGGAAGTAAGGAGCATACAAGGGGCTCATCCGAGAGCCCATTGTCGGAGTGTGGGCGCTTGAGACTACCGTTGGCAGCGTTGACGGGCTTACCATTGCGCGCCTTGGGGTTGGCAACGGCGGCGAGGGGCATGTCTTCGTCGGAGGAAGCAGACATGGCAGGGAGCGCAGCGGACGGGGGAGGGTCCAAGGAACAGCCGGACTTTGTCGCTTGGACTGACAGCTCGCCACTTGTTCGCAGATGGCTCAACCAGCCTCGCTCGAAAATCACAAAAAAACCCTAGATGCACTGCTATCGACTATAAATACCGCAAGGACTCTCTCGACCCACTTCGTTGACGCACAAGCAGGTCCTGGGCCGCGTTCCGGGAGCGTTGCCTCGCTTCCTCAGGCAGTGCGCTCTCAAAAGTCGCTGGGGGCATCCATGGCGATGCGTCTCAAGTCTACATTCGATGCTCTTAAATCCGTCGAAGGCGCCATGGCCACAGAGGATACCCAAAACGCTTTGAGCACAGTCCGCGATATATCTGCAACAGCACCTCCAGTGACAGTATCCCGGAAGCGCAAGTGAGTTCACCATATCGCATGTGGCAACCATGGCACGTAATTCTCATGTGCTTCCTAGACGCGTCGAGCCAAAGCCCATCGCTCCACCGCCCAAGAGACAGAACACAGCGCGCTTCGACATCCCACAGGTCGACTACGAGTTTCCATCCTTTCCTGATTTGCCTCTTGTCGAGCCATGGCCGCGGGACCGCGAATCTGTCGAGGCTTGGGTGCGCGCTGTGAACCAGGGCACCGCGAGGCTCCAAATATGGTCGGCCACGAAACCGTACGACAACTCGACTCCAACGGGGCCTCTCCCGGATCCTATGTATCTCCGCTATATTGTCAAGAATACTTTGGTTGCCTTCGTTGTGGTCTCGCGGAGACAGAACGGGGACATGGCGGTGGAGGCCATCAACACTTTTGGACCGCTGGAGAGAGTATGTGGCCATATATGAGCTCTTTCAGTGTTGTAGTTGACATGCGCTCAAGAAACTACCCCACAGCCAGTCAGACTATGCTGTCTTTTCTAGGCTCACTCAGTTCTTGGCCGGCCTGCTTCAGTCCCAACCTGACGTATCACTCCCTGCTGTTATAGTGCGTGTTCTTTACTCGTACCCTCGCGCCAACTCATGTATCCAGAATCTCTTATCCTCATACAAGTCTCTCTATATGGAGCCATGCGTCAACTGTGCACAGACGTGGACAGTAGAAGGACACCTTCCGCCTATGCAGCGGATCTGGGTCCCGCCTACCAAGACCGGGCCTGACCCTCAGCCTGGAAGGTGGATACCCCGGCATCTGCTCTGTTCGCCGGCACCGCCTGGACTTATAAATTAGACCCTCCATTATGGGCACTATTGAAAATTATCTTCTCGAGTGCACCCAGCCCTACGATCCGTCCAATATACATTCCTTACCGAGGCTGACACAACTGCATGGAGTTCGATACTTCATTTCTAAGAGCCCTTTTCGGCGATACCAGCTTCCACGATGGAGTTCCACCATTTTCAACACTATATTTTCCAAACACTCACTCAGGTGGCTTAATTCGAACCAGGGTACAAGCTTTGATTACAACCAGCTGCCAAACATTACTTGTCAGAATATACCAAACGTTCTTTCGTACTCATCGCAGACTTTGTTGAAGTGTGCAGTGGCAGCTGCGCCGCATCGCAAGCACTTCAGCTGTAAATTAAAATCGATCCTTCGAATGGCCCTCGCACATGGGTACGCTTCGATCATCTCCAGAACTGACGCAGGTAGATCCTTACGGCTCTCTTCGGCCCCGCAACACTTATACCGCCCAAATATGACGTCCTCATGGCAATGTCGATATTGAGAATCCAAGTATGCAATGTAGAACCCAACTTTGTACCGTTCCAGTAACCAGGCACCTCTCTGCTTGCGTAAATCAAGCAGTTGCCAGAGCCACAAAGCTGGCATCCTGGCCAAGTCGCTACCTATCTCCGGAACGACACTGATGTCAATATTCAACGTCGCGTTGGCAGCTGCATTCGCAAGATCGCCGAGATCGAACTCCTTTGCCTTGACGTAGACCCCCAAAGGATCGTCGTAAAGCAAAGCCTCTCTGAACGTCTGTCCATTGCTCATTTTGGACATTATTTGCGTCTGTAATGCGTCCACAACGGCTTTCATCTTGTACTTGATAGCTGCCCCAAGCACTGGTAACAATGCATCGAGACTCGCGAAGACAGTGGAGGCTTTGTCAGGGTAGATGAAGGACAGGAGATCCCAGAACACCCTAGAGTCTTCAGATACCGAGACTGTACCGTGCAAGAAAATAGTCAAACAAAGTATATCGTCGACGAAGAGAACGCACCAGACGTCGGCTGGTCAGACTTCGTAGTGCCAAGGGCACTCATGACAGGAGACGAGAGTTGGAGAAGGAGATAATGGACTCCAAAGAGGACGGCATCGCTGGTTTGGATCACGAAGTCGCCGTCTTGTGGAGGGTAGAGTTTAGAGGACGTAGTTTCCATGGACGGTGGGTCGAAGGTGGGCCGAAGTTGCATCGGGGGTGAAGAGCGAGATGACGAGTGTCTTATACACCTCCTCCTGTAGCCCGCTGCGGCTTTGGTCGAGGCTAATGTCGGAGATTGGATTTTCGAGGGCCCGTTTCGTCTTCCATGCCTGCGGGTACCTGCATCAGTAAGACATTATTATTGGTTTTGGTATGCACTTCACATGTCGGCTTCAGTTTACTGGCCGCGGTAGTGGTGTGACACTCGGCGCCGCCGGGCCACACATCTCACTGCACACCTGATCTGCTTCAGGCAATGTACGACGATCCCTGATAATTGTTGGCTACGAAACTATTCAAATCCGAACCGAGAGATAGTAGCCATCCGAAATGGGTTTGTCGGGGTAGATGAAGGATAAGAGTTATTCAAACGTCTCGGAGTCTTCATCTACTGAGACTGTACAGTGCGCAATAATAGCATTCATCGATCATCGAACGACAGAGGAGGAAACGCACCGGGTGTCGGCTGGTCGCGCCTTGTAGCGCCAAGAGCAAACATGTCACTTACTACAGGCGGTGAGAGTCTGGGAGTAAGACGATGGACTCTAAAGAGAATGGCATCCACCGGTGTGGCTCACTGGTTTCCATGACCGCTGGATTGTAGGTCGAAGGCGTGTGTCTGATTAGGGTGCTGTATAGCATCCTGGAGAGCGTGAAGACACGGAGCCTGACGATTCTCGTTGACATGTTTAGACTACTGGAGGACGTCGTTAGGGGTCCTGTACATCTAGACCATAAGATCAGACAGCGGACTACCTTCGTTCTTGACTGGTACCTTCTCCTGCCAAGTCCTGTCACTATCCCCAATGTCAGGTATGTCCCCAGTGAGGTAACGCGGATTTGGGCAGAAGCTAAGGCAAACGGACCCTCGAAAGTCAACCTTGCGCAGGGATGGGGGAAAAAGAACCACTCCTATGTCTGGCGGATACTCAGAGGAGAGGCTGAAGGGACGGTGGCGTCCCCTTTGGCCATCACTGCGTCGTTGGTTTTGGCATTCAACCGGGAAAATAGGAAACGTGGTCGGTTTGCCAGGAACGTTGTCTAACCATTACGCCCGAATACGCCGCATCTCGAGTGGTTCCATATACAGTTCAGTGTTCAATTCCCCGACTTCACGACTGAGAGACATATCGTAAGCACCTGCAGCGAACGTACGGGCACCCGACCTTTCTTCCAGCTGCTCCAGTTCGAGCGCTTTGGCGACCACATATACCCACAAGGGATCTGCGACCACGAGAGGCTTGAGGCCGCGGGTGCGACAGCTGGGATCGAATAGATGCCGGGAGATACTTTGGATGGGGTGGTCCATTTTGTAACGAACGGCGGCCCGAAGGACAGAAAGTGCGATATCAAGGTCTCCAATTGAGAAGCACTGGGGTGGCGTCGATGAATGAGAGGAGTCATTCTAATGTTGCGCTGTCTTACTTAAGCTCCACTGAATGGTCGTAAGAACGGTGCTATATACGCGATGGGGGTCTCACCAATGCCCTTCGTTGACTGAGAGTCCTCGGAAGTCGAGTTTAGGCCTTCCTTCCAGACAGGGGAGGTGGCCTTAAGTGTAATTGAATGAACACCGATAAGTGTATTGTCACCGGTAAGAACAAGCAAGTTTCCTTGTGCCCGTGGATATGTTTCTGAACGGATAGGTTCTGCCCTGCGCCGGGAGGTCAAGTTGTTGTTGAACGTCGTGATGTTGAGGGAAAGATGGGGGTCAAACTGCGCGCTTTTAAAGAGATCCAGGTGGATTGGGATCAAGTCAACATCATAGGGCGAGACGGTTCGTCACACGAAGCGTCTGTGGATGAACGAATGGATAGGTAACAAGGGCAGAATCAAATTCGTGAACGGAGGCGCCTTCCCGACGATGGGGATTACGTTCAATGGGCGAGGCAAGCTCTGCCGAGGCTCATTTAGAGCCAGGGTGAAGTCCTATTGTCCCGGTATATGTAATCAATAAAGGAGTAAGGAGGCTGTATTACTACGTCCAATTCCCATTAACATATCCGCATGTAAGCGAAGCAGGGGCCACGAATCCGTCAATGGCACCAATATCGAGTGAAAAACTCGCAAGAACCACCACAATGCACTAACGACCTAATCTTCCTAAGGCGCAAAATAATACATGCGCGCGCAGTGGAGGCCAGATCATCGCCGGACACGAGTCAGATGTGGTCGGGTCCAACTTGTATCGTATGTTATAAAGTGAACTAGCTAAATGGGCATACAACAGCCTACATATACGGGGAAATACAGAATCCTGACAGTTTGTACATGCTATCTGAACAGAGTAACTCTTGGTTTTTTTTTCTTGTTCGTGTTTCCTCCGCAACGCTAGGAGGTCCCAAAGCCAAGGAGCTGGCATATTTGCGATCTCGGGGTTACCTTGAAGTTGAATGGTGATATCGATGCTGAGCGTGGCATTGGCAGCTGCATTGGCAACTTCGTCTACTCCACCCTCCTGGAACGGTTCTGTTTTGGTCTTAACGCTAGAAGGTCCCAAAGCCAAGAAGCTGGCATATTCGCGATATCGGGGTTATCTCGAGGTTGAATGGTGATATCGATATTGAGCGTGGCCTTGGCAGCTACACTGGCAACTTCGTCTAAACCCAAGTGCTTTGCCTTAGCATAGACCCACACAGGGTTCTGCTGCATCAATCCAGACCCGATTTTGCCTTCTCCGCTCGTCCTAGATATAAGTTGAGTGCTTAGCGCGCCCATCACGCCTTTCATCTCGTATTTGTAAGCGGCGTCGAGGACAGGCACTAATGCATGGAGGGTTGGGAACACAGTGGGTATTTTATCGGGGTAGATGAAAGATAGAAGACCCTGAAATACTATGGAGTTCTCTGTTATGGTAGCTGGCCTATAAATTAATTCTTTGCGCAACGAAAACCCGCGAGCGATGGCATACCAGGAGTTCGATTATCACAGGTCTCGCCGAGCGCTAGCATATCACCGAAGACCGGTGACGCGAACTTCAGGAAAAGACGATGGACGCCAAAGAGAACGTCATCGCTAGTTTTGATCACGCAATCACCATCCTGCGGAGGGTAGAGTTCAGAGGACATGGTCAGTGGATGGTGGGCCAAAGATGTACGCTTTCATATGACAAGGGATGAAAGGATGCTATATAGCGTCGAATGTGTGGTTCCGAGCCTGACGATGACACCACAATGGTTCCGGATAAACGGGGAGATCGATAAAATAAAGGTACCAAATATTATGGAAATCTGCACCTTCACGATTACAACCCATGTCCGAAATCGATTGATAGCGGCCACGAGAGATCATCGTTGGCATTGAACAAGCTGAGCTGTGGCGCCACCCACCACTTGACCTTGACAGTAATCATTGACACTCTCAGACGGTCTGTCTCCTCCATTACTATGGCAACCAGAGCATTTCTGACGTGGTCACGTTTCTGGTAATAAGAGTTGGTTTCTGGTGTAATCTAACTCCTGTGAGGTTGTGTGCTGAAAAGATTGAAAGCGAGGTTGACTATATATGGTAGAGTTATGTTAATGGGGACTTTCAACCACAACGAGAAACACCACCCAATGCGCGCGTTCGTGCCTGAAACACATTTTGATATTTGTATACTCCTATTTATTTATATATACAGCGTCAAATATGATCTCAGATGAGTATTTATTAGACCCGCAAACAAGGGCAATCCTTCCGCCGATAACATACGATCCGTTCATCCGTCAGGGCATCTGTCGCGAATCCTCCACACGGCGCTCGGGTCTGGTCCCATCAAAACGCCCTAAACGCATGCCGGGTATTTCTGCTTTTCTGGATTGTTCATGTTCCCTCCGCAACTCTAGGAGGTCCCAGAGCCAAGAAGGTGGCATATCTGCGATATCGGGGTTATCTTGAGGTCGAATGGTAATATCGATGTTGAGCGTGGCATTGGCAGCTGCATTGGCAACTTCGTCTAAACCCAAGTACTTTGCCTTTGCATAGACCCACAAAGGGTCCTTCCGCATCAACCTACTTCCAAACGTGCCTCCTTTGCTCGTCTTTGATATAAGTTGAATGCTTAGCGCGCCCATTACGCCTCTCATCTCGTATTTGGAAGCGGCGTCAAGGACGGGTGCTAACACTCGGAAGGCTGGGAACACAGTGGGTATTTTATCGGGGTAGATGAAAGACAGAAGATCCTGAAATACTACGGAGTTCTCTGTTATGGTAGCTGGTCTATAAATTAACTCTCCGAACGACGAAACCCGCAAGCGACTGCATACCGGGGGTTTGGCTGTCACAGGTCTTTCCGAGCATATAACTGAAGACCGGTGATGCGGACTTGAGGAAAAGACGATGGACGCCAAAGAGAATGTCATCGCTAGTCTGGATCACGCAATCACCATCCTGCGGAGGGTAGAATTCAGAGGGCGTAACGGCCATGGTCAAAGGATGGTGGGCCAAAGGTGTACGGTCTGATATGACAAGGGATGAAAGGGTGCTGTTCCAGCGTACCGCGAGTCTGGCGGTGATACGGTGATATCACGCTGGTTCTGGATGATTCGGGAAGATCAATACAATAAGCGTACCAAATATTATGGCAATCTGCACCTTCACCACCCACGTCCTGAAACTGATTGATAACGACCATGAGAGATCATCGTTGGCGGCCGTTCGACGAGCTGCCAAAAATGAACGCGCTGTGCTGTGCCGCCACCCAGATCTTGACTGTAACCATTCACACCCTCAGACGGTCTGCAAGCAGAGCATTTCAAACAAGGAGAAACACCCGAATGCCCACATCATCGTACGAGGACCAATGCACACAGCTGCGGCCGCGGCTCCGACACCCTCAGCGCGCCCAGTACGGAGCTCCGCAACTTCCAAATAGAGCTAAAGACCGACCTCTGCGGCCGCGTCGCGCAGCCTTAGTAACAGTCTTCAGTCTCGTTCAAACCTTAAGGCCCAATCCCGCCCGCAAGCTCCGCTGCTTTCGAGTCACTGCGATGGTCGCCTCTAGAGCATATATAAGACCCGGAGGGGTCTGGTCCTGGAAGACCGTGTCAAGTCTTACAAGCATTCTCCTACAGTTCTAGCAAGTCTAGCAACCCTCCAGTTCGCGTTACAAGCCACCAATTTTACTACCATGGACGACATTGCTTCCGTTGTTATTGATAACGGTTCTGGAATGTGCAAGGCTGGCTGTACGTCCCCCACCCCCCGAACTGTCGTATATCCTTGACGATGGATTTGTGCAGTTGCCGGCGACGATGCGCCCCGTGCTGTCTTTCCGTACGCACTTGAAGACCTATCAGATTACTCTCTCTCTCTGACATCGTTTCTGCAGAGCCATCGTCGGTCGTCCCCGCCACCAGGAGACCATGATCGGTATGAACTACAAGGACTCCTTCGTCGGGTGCGTTACATCACGCACATTATGCACAAGCACTCAC
>Ga0307513_10007360_pt1 | contig 14287 bp, 16 predicted proteins | sample 15_EM_MG_FD_202174 | JGI IMG/M metagenome (GOLD analysis project Ga0307513, IMG submission 202174) | Populus trichocarpa ectomycorrhiza microbial communities from riparian zone in the Pacific Northwest, United States - 15_EM | ecosystem: Host-associated > Plants > Roots > Unclassified | place... | reverse complement strand
TCCCACTAGCATCTGCTAGTCGTCGTCTTACTAATAGTAATTAGTTGGTAGATTAAATATTGTAATTTATTAGTAATGCTACCCATGAGACCAGGTAGCTTTTTGAAAGTAGATACCGGGCTTTTTCCAGGGTATACCAACAACGACACCCAACACACTCAGGCACATGACGATGTGTCGCTGATCTCCCATCAAATTGCATGCCGGAGGTTGCCATTGGGCTATTTTTGACACTCCGAAGTATCTGCCGAATAGGTGCCGTTAGGGTTTGGGTTGGGCTATAGCATTAGGTTAGGATGCAGGTTAGCGTTAGAGGTTAGCGTTAGGAGTTAGCGTTAGGGTTAGCGTTAAGGTTAGTGTTAAGGTTAGTGTTAGGGTTAGTGTATATATGTCTTTTCGCGCGGTAGCGCGCTCTTAGGTTGGCGGTTAGGGCGATTAAAACTCCGGCTGCCGGGAGGCAGCCGAGGTATGATGCCCGAATTCCCCATTCGGGGAGTGTGTCGTTGTTGGTATATCCTCGGCTTTTTCTACTTGTCGCTTTCACGCTTTTTTACGCTTGCTCCCGCTTGCACAAGCGGAAAAAAGCAAAATGACAGACTACTGATGAGATTGCCTGGGGTCTTATTCCCAAGCATGCCTGTAGCCTAACGACCAGCTCCCTTTGTACCAGATCTCAGAACATGGGCTGGCGCTATTACTGCTTCACGACTGGCAGACTGTATTTATTATTTTGGGCTGTGCGTCTCACGATGCGGCTTTTGGAGAGCCCGAGGTACCTCGTAGGGAAAGGCCAGAATGAGGAGGCTGTCATGATTATACACAGGCTTGCAAAAATCAACGGGAAGACGTCAAACCTGACTGTTGAACAACTGCTGCTTGCAGAACATAAGAATTCGAGCGAGACGAGTGGACTTCCAGAAAAAAGAAACTTGAGGTTCATCTCAGATGCTTTTCGCCACCTCAAGGGCTTGTTTGCGACACCTAAAATGGCTCGGTCAACCGCTCTTCTGTTCATGATCAACTGTGCGTGTTGTAATACTATCTCTTTGATTTTCCTGCAATCTAATCTCATTTTGCAGTGATGAGTGGGATATCTCAGGCATTATATTTCACGTTCATGCCGTATATGTAAGTCGCCCTACTCGACACTGGTTAAAAGTAGTCTCCTTACTCATCCCATCGAAGAATTGCGACATGTGGAGCCAAGTTTGGTGATGGCTCACTGGATACTTCCTATCGCAATGTGGGCATGGGTCCATTCTATATGAATATAGTCAATAATTTATTTTGCTTAGCAACTCATCCAGACTGCTGTCTCCATTTTTGGACCTTTACTTGGAGGTTACCTTGTTGAAATATCCTTCCTGGGTAGGAAACGTGTATTGGTTTTGTTTGTAGGCGAGTATTTTCCGATATCGCTAATATTCTTTAACTACCTCCCCTCATGCAGCGCTCGGTGGCATTGCCCTCCTGGGTACCACAACTGCTAAAACCTCCAACCAGCTATTGGGCTGGAATGTTGCCTACTCGTTCATCGGATCCGTGAGTCTTCATCGACATGCGCCAGCGGTCGCTAATAAGTATACGTATCTCGAGTATAGGTCAGAGTAGTAGAAGTAGAACTGGGAAGTGGAACTTGGTTGGCACGTCAGTGGAACTCGGGAGCTTCCGAGTTCCACTGACTTAGCCTCCATGCGCCCTTACATCCCGCCGCCCGCCCCTCCGCCCTCTTCCTTACCAGTCCATTGTTCCAAGATCACGTTGATCACGATTTTATTTATTTGGAAAATGTGCCACTGGCCCCCTGGCCCACTGGCTCATTTGAATGTCATATATCTAGTAGAATTGACAATACATGGTTTTTCAACAATTCCCCCGAGTCACGGTCAAAGTAGTGGAAGTGGAACTAGGAAGCGGAAGTGGAACTGGGAAGTGGAAGTGGAACTCAGCGTCAGTTCCGCGGCGCGCCTGCCATCCTGCTTGGCCCAAGGACAACCGGGCCGTTACTGAGGTCGTCACGCACAGATTAATGCACAAACTGCAGCGACAGTCCAGGCTCGCCGAAAATAGCATGAATTAGCAGTTCAAAGTGGTCAGGGCCGGTAGAAAAGTAGAAAAAAAAACAAGTATATTTATCAACGGCAACATAAAGTTTCTAGATGGTAGAGTTACATATAAGGTGTTAAATGCAAATCTAGGTCGTACTATGGATTGTTCATCAAATGCATAGGGTCTAATTCTGCACTCAGGGAAATTGAATCGCAATTCCTTCGTGGTGGAGAGATGCTTGGCGGTGGTAGAAAGTACTGTATACTCATCTATTTAATAACGGTTGGGGGACTCGCGTTAGGAATTAGTGTTGTGGGCTGCCATGGATGGAATTGAAGAGCCAAGATGGATAGTATGCGATTCACTTTTTCCCCTTCCAGTTATATATTCTGATTACAATTTTAAACCACCCAATCTTAACGATAGTGTATTTGTATTATACCCTTTGTTGGCTATTCTTGATAAATGAGTAGTAATACTTGGACCAGAATAAGGTGTTAGACGAATAAAATTCATGGGGGAATGGCAGCGTTAGCCTGGAAAAGGGTGGTCCATAAAGTCCTGAGCCTTATTAAATGCGTGTGATCGGCAGTGTTGGCACTGAAATATCGAGGCCTACAATAATGTCAGAGGGAGGTGACTGGCGATGTCAGTGACGGCGCCACCGCCATCCTCAACTCTGAGGAAGTTTACTGATCGGAGATATTCATCAAACGAGAACTAGTTGTGAGTGTCATTGTAAATTTAACCCATTCCCCTCTACATCAGGAAAACTCCAACCGTGTGGCTGGTCTGGAGCCAGACCAGCCAGACGCTTCCACACTGTCAGAACATGAGTGGCGACATAATACCCTCCCGATTCCATAATATTTTCACGTGTCATAATGTCTTTCTGACCTCAGAACCGCGCTTATGGCAGAACAAACAAATCTGACGTCGAGTGATCAAACCTTGTCATATCTTTCAGATGTCCATAATTTTTGTATCTATCTGAATTTTCAGACGAGGGGTGGTAAGAATAGTTTGGAATTAGACAGAATCTACAGAAAACAAAGCGGGAGATCGTGGTATGTAGCTATTGCTGAGCAGTATAGGTACAGAAATACAGAGCCATAGCATTAGAGAAAAGATAGCGCTGAAACTTGCTACTGAGCAGAAGCGATGGAGGAGAGGATATACGTACTTAAAAGTATACCGAAGACATCGAATGTTGAATAACCCTCCGACATGGATATCTGGACTACTTTCGATGGCCCACCAATGTCGTTGCCGTCATCTTCTGTGGATCAGTCATTCTCAAAAGAAGCGGCAGCTTCTTGTTGATGGAGAGATGCTGAGAGGGGTAGGTAGGTAGCGCCGTAGCGGGGGGCTTGGTAGGTAGATATAGATCCAGGGCAGGTGTTGAATATTTGAAGACAAGTCGATTGTCGTAATAGTGGCTAAGAGTGTGCATCAATATGTGTGAGCGTCACGAGAAAATGGGAGGGGAGAAAAGACGAGCCTGATCATCCCAGCCTTCAAGCCTCAGAATCCCCACATCAGTCACCCCACCCAGTCTGAACCAAAAGCTCCAGCCACTGCTCGCGCCGTATTCCTCTGTATGTCCCTCGTATTGTAGGCTGAATCGTTTGTATAATATTAGCAGTGAACTCTACATGTAGATGATTCACTCACAAGAGTTATCGGTCTATGCATTGCCGCAACTAGATGGTGGTGTGGTGGTGTCGAGATCCATATCCATCCTATAATTGAGGTGACAAAGGAGTCGATCTGTGTCACAGTGTGTGGGATGATTTGTGGAGTACTCACACAGAAAGGTTAGGTGCATACCACCGCCAGTGGGTCGATGGGTGAGTCTCTTGCGAAGTGGTGGTGGGAGGAAGAATAAACAAGGTTGAGAAAACTTTCACGTTAGGAATTCAACATGACCACGTGACATCGGAGTTCCAACGAACTTCGAATCTTCGCCGCTTTGGCCCTCTATATGCCTTGTTAAATCCATAATGAATGTCAATTTCGGCAATGTTACCAACCAAGTAGCACCTTCCAAACCGCAGCTTGGGTCACCTTTGACTCAGACGATGGCTCAGTGCAAGCTCAACGCTCAGTGATCACACAATTTAGCGTTTAGAATTATGATTGAGCCCAACCGCTATCGTTAGAGCTCGCAACGATCGTCAATTTGTGGTCAATAACAACCCCAACTTGCAGTCGAACAACAGCGATTAGGGTGGAAACTTTGGAACGAAAATATGTTAAAATTCAAGATTCTGACAGGATGTGACACACATAATATACTGACGAGGTTCTGAGTAGTTGAAATTTGTGACAAGAAAATGGAAGGAAAATATTTCTGACAAGGAAATTTGCCACAACTGTCAGACGTATCAGACCTACCAGACCATCCACACGCGAAGAGTTTTCCTGATGTATGGTTTCGAATAGGGTTTATCCATAGAAAAACACATGAAAAGAAAGCATTACTTGAGGACAAGAGACACACCGATCAAAATTAAATAACTAGAATAACCTCGATACTGTTTGGATCTCATAAATGACGCCTGATTTATGAGGAATTAATTTGGTCAGAACAGCTAGTTTTCGTTGCCAAGGCCCAAGTTCTGCCCAAGCTGCCCAAGGGGCCAAAAGTTAGAACTTAAATCAGATCAATATTGAGAATAAGCAGAGGGAGAACCCAACCACAAAATGTTGTTATTGGTAAGTACTAAGTATAATTAGTTAGTTCTCAAATCAGGACCAAGGCTGCGATTCAAATGCAATGTGAGCGAGGTAATCACGTGGGAGTACAGGATCTCTGATCATATGATCCATTTCATCAATTTGATGTTACATCCTCCACACTTTTCGCTATCATTTCCCGCATTTTTTCTCCTCTGATATTTTTTTATCCACACTGATGACAGACGCCGAATACTCAATCTCCCATGGTCAGCCAGGTTTTGTACATCTGTTCCCTGCTTTATTTCCTCGAGCCGCTCACATACTTTTCCCTGTGCCTCCAGCAACTCGCAGGAAGCGGCGGGATCGTCAATATCTACCGAAACTCTGCCTCGAGCGATAAGCCCGCTTCAGACAAGAGACCGGATGACTTCTATCCCACCTGCGGCAGAGAGCCCATTGCAAATCCCGACCAGGTCCTCCCCCGTTAGATCACCTTGGATCATGGCCGGTTCTTATTTTAGATTGCTGAACCCTTCTCTGTTCTTAGTAGATCTACTGCACTGGTCAAGGCGGCACAGGAACCCTTCGCTCGCCCTCACATGACCCAAATACCTGTGCTGAGATTGAGAAAGCTGAGAGGGGGATTATCGAGTATGTTGCTGCTCATGAAGGTGCCGTGGTGTGTGCCATTTCATATCATCACCGCTTTTTCGTACCATTTGATGTAACGACTGTAATGTATATAGTATTCAAGCAGTCGTGGTGGCATAAGCGACATGAACCGCTCCTGCTCTCATAACTCTGCAACTAGCACGACTTCCACCGCAAAGTTCTCCATGGGCCAGGGTGGTGCAAGTAACATCGCCTCCAGCGACGGACACACCGCTGAGTTCATCGACGAAGAGGAGTGCAGGAAGCGCGCACCTGCCACGGAGGGACTGTATGACCTCGTCCCTTTCCTCGTCCTGATTTCGATGACTAATGTGATATGCTCCTTCGTCTATCCAGGCACTCGACAGGGAGAGGCGGCGTAGCGAGCATCACATCCAAACCCGAGCCAGCAATCGAGCCCCATTACAACGATGCTCCCCAACGCGATTGTGACCGGTCGTCATCCCCTTCGAGTCCTCCGTGTTTTATGAATGGTGAATGTCATTTCTGAGTCTGCTTCTTATCCCTACCTTGGGCATGACCGAATGAACAGAGTTTGAGGGTCTCAACTGACAACTCGACCAAGGCAAAGCGCATACCCACTTCCAACACTCTCCCCGGCTTGATTTAGGATCTATCCACCCTTTTATTTCTCCTATTCTACTTGTATTCGTATTCGCATCCCACTGTAGTTGAGTTGCGTTACTTGTCCCGTCATCTTCAGACTATATAGGCGCGACTACAACACTCCCCAAGGTCGACAACCCTCCGAATTCAATGTTTAATTTCGGTTCTTGTAGGATAGCATATTTGCTTTACAAACGCCTTTCATTAGGACGCATGACTGCCAACTCGATGGTATTGCCGTGGTTCTCAACGAAATTAACATGCTTTCCATACCAGTGACCGGATCTGAAAAGCCTATATGTACATACTTATTTTGAAAATTTTTGGAGCTGGGCACAGGAAAATCGCCGTGGCAGAAGCATGCCAAGCGTGCAGTGCCAAGCGTGCCAATGTGAGAAGCGTGCATGCATTAGACAGTTGCGTGCGTGTAGCGTGCATGTTTAATCGGGTTGCGTGCAGCATTAAAAGTGGTTAGATGATGTGGGTTAGTGTGTCCGTCCATTGAATGGAACAAATTAAGATCATAGGCTGTAGTCGTAAGGTTCAAATATCACTATGGTTTCTTCAGTGGGTGGAAATTGATTGTATACCGATTAATCTAATTAATGTCGATTGGTACCTATCCAAACAAAACTTAGACTTCCCTGTTAGGGGTTGACCTCTGCAGCTTGCAAGTGGGATGTGCTTTAGGTGACTGTCCATAAATCCAATAAACAAAATGTACTTACCTCAGTCAAAATTTCAGTGGCTTATTCAATGTGAGACGAGCTTCCATCTCTCTACCGATTATCCAGTCAATCACTGACCTCAATTTGGAATTGTTCGAGGATTTGCTTATGTTTAGACTCTTCTTTTATGATGGAAGGTGAGACAAGTTATAGGTATCGCGAGTGTATGGTACGTCTTCTGCAAGATCACTCCCTTTCCTCACTGACATGCAATATCAGATTTTTCCAACGTTCCAGGTGGCTCTGCTCTGAGTCGTCAACACACTCCTGATCCAAATCGTTGGTGGAGATGTCATCTCGTGCGTTTTGCGAAACAGACTCAGGGGTTCACCCTTCCCCTAGCTGTATTGTCTGTTCATCCGGTTACCGTTCTGGTGGTGCGAAATAATGAAATAAGTATTTGACAAATTTAGTTCAAACTTGTATTTAAGACCTAAACACACTCACCATAGCTTAATACAATGCCGCAAAGATGGAGGACGAAGGTAAGACGAATAAAAGTGAAAATTTCAACTTGTGAACAACCACGGATCACTTTCCAGATGGAACCTAATTCTACTCTCTTGTGTCAACAACCCCTAAGGTCAAATTGCTTTGATATCTATGAAAAATCGCTTCATATCGCACCCGCATGCATAATACACTTGATTGTATGGTAAAAAATTCATTAGCGTGCTGGTACATAAGTCGAGCGTGTCATTGGCGTATCGAAGCGTGAGTCGAGCGTGTGGGAGCGTGCCGAAGCGTGCTGAGGCGTGAGCACATGCACGCTTCAGCGTGATGAAGCGTGCCCAATGCTCAGGCATGCGTGACACTGGCGTGCACCACAATTTCACCTCAGCCAATGTATTCATATTAAGTAGAACAATAAAAATGCTTTGGTAAAGTAAATGTTCCACGCTCAAGTACTTCAGTACCCTTATTTCGGTGATACTCTGCAATGTGAGTGACCAGCACTTTTGTGGTATTATAGAGTGTTTGTTATAATAATAATTATATTTGGTTTTGTAAACAACTATTGGATATGCTACACACCACAACTGTACTGATTTATGGTCCTGCACAATCTGTGGATTGACGTTTGAGGAGTCTATATCACATTGAGCGGAGTTTGAACTCTACTTGAGTCCGGCAGGTAAGTGCCGCACATATAATTATGTCAAATGAATACAATATGACAACAGATATATACGCGAAACCAATAATATACTCATAATAAGTGATTATAGGTGAGTTCAAGTAGCTCCAGCACCCAGAATTAACCCAAAATTCTATAGGATACTTGCGTATTATTACCCCAAGAGCGTGTCACTTGCGTGCGAAGCGTGCAAATTGGCACGCTGATGACACGCTTGTGGCATGCTTGCCACGGCAATTTCCCTTTGCCCTTTGGAGCTCCTTTTCATTATTCGTACTTCCCAAAGTGTAACTAATATTGGAATATTTAATCATTTATCCCACTACAACAATTAGATGGAAAAGAACTTTAATGAATACGTAGCAGGCAGCACACAAAATATTGAACAGAGCGTAACGCCAGTGGGGTATTTTATCGACAAGACGTAAAAGATGCCACCTCTGCAGGCAGATACCAACCACCTCGACTCGGCTTAATCAGATCAGCTCAAATCTTTGCTGCCCACCGAACAACACTGTCAACCACCATACTACGCTGTGGGAAAGAGGTATGGACCACCCAGGGCGCAGAAGTAAGGAGGTCGTCCTGAACAAAGGCCACTGCGGCTGCATCACGGTTCGGCAGCACAGAGATCCTACAGGTGATAATCAAGAAAGCGGGGTAATATTACACCCTGGTTGGAGGGCGAAGGGCGTACTAGGGAAAAAGAGGCTCTCGAGTAGATGCCAGCAAATTTTAAAGGAAAAAAAGGACAGAGTTATCGAGCGAAAACTCATTCGCACGTTAACTACTTGCCGCTGGGCCCAAAACGATGCCAGACGTCGGTTTCCAAAATTCGAGAGAAACAGACGGTTGCAGCAAGAGAAATATGAGAATTTACGAGTGTGTCAAGTATCGATATTCACGACGTTTAACAGTGCCAGGAGAGTCAACGATCGTTGTAAGATAGTGGGAGTGTTTGATCGACCAATTACGAATAAACTTCCGTCCATGCACCAGGGGAAATGTAAGGGGACAGTGGCGATTAACGGTGATCGGCACGTGGAGAGTTGAAGAAGTGGTAGAGGGTCGTGTATACAGGCGAGAAATGCCCTCTCATGGTCGAAGTGACCTCAATCCCGTCGTCGTCTCTGGCTGGTGAAATGAAGGCACATGATACAGAGTTAATGAAAATAAATACTTAGACGGAAGTGGATGCTCACGAACTTTCGCTCACTCCAGCCGTGAGGGCGAAATCACCAATCCTTGCAGCACGCAGTCCGATCACATCATCCAGTGCGAGATTGATATTACCCCGCCTGTAACACGTCTCTGCACTTTTGAACCTTGGATAAGACTGAATCAATAGAAAGGGCGTCCACCACTGATCAAGTACTCATCGCCTTTACCACCGCGGAACATTTGTTGTTACCACCTCAATTCCATGCGGTGTGCTGTTAGGACATATTGTTGGATCAAAGTACTAATCTATCCCTATGGCCACGAACTACACGTCTGCGTGATCCTTGAGAAACTCTTGCATGTAGTTTAGGTAGATCGATTCTTGTATCAATTTAGGACCCATGGCTTCCGTAAATGTGTTTGGGCTGGCGTCAGGTGAAATTAGAGCCGAACCGCCAAAGTGGTTAAAGAAAGGGACCGAGGCGTCCTTGATCACTTGCTTATGTCGTTGCTCCATATTTATCCGCAAAAGCCATTGGTTTTGGGTATCTCGTCTAATAAGCTCATTGACTAATCTGCAGCGAGGTGAAATTAGTCTCATGTTGAAAGTATTGAATGGAAAGCACATGTACAAACTCGATGCATGACCATTCCGAGAGCGGTTTCTTGACAGTTGTTTCGGCTTCAAAGTCGACGGGAATCTCAAGCTCGTTCGCCTGCCTTGCGAGGTCCATACTTTCTTCCTGTATAAGCAGATCCATACAGCTAACCATTATTTTTTCGCCAGATCCGTGGATGAACTGAATAAACCCAAATGGAAACTCCCCCAATCCTGACAAGCATGAATCTATTCGACGTTTTTCCAACTCGCTTTCTGGAAAAGCGGCAGTTTTGGAGAAGCCACCGAAATCAACGTCTTCAGGAAGAATCTGATGGATCTGAAGCATCCCCTCGAGCGGGTTCGCGTCGATTACAACCGATGGCTTGAAAAGGTTGAAGAAATCGACGATGCTGGTGGGTTCGAAACCGATAATAATTTGTGCCCGAAATGGTTGCTCCATATCCGGCTTCTGGAGCAACTTGAACTTGAGTATAATAAGGACTTCAATGTAGCGTCGGAGCAAAAGGTTTGCCATAAGAATTTGACATAATTTTGTCATGTTTGGGTCGTTTTTCGCGCGCGGAGAACAGAATTCTTTATGCTCCAGCCTAGAAGGCATTGGTCGATGGTTCAGCGATCAGCTCGTAATCTCACCAGTCCTCCTTTTGACACTTGAGAGGTGTCAACGAAGATCTCATCCATTTTGGACTGAAAGCGCACCTCGCGTGAGCAATAAACCGTTTTGCACTGAAGGATTGGTTAGAAAGATGGCGACGATGGGTCTAATACATACCTTGGAACACTGCTTGATTCCTTCCTTCGTTAAACACTTCCTGCAAAATGACCCCGAACACAGCGCCCGTCGTATTTGTTTCACCTCCCTGCGAGAAGGTGAGGGACCATATGGATTTGAGGAGGTGGAACTGGACATGGTGATGATTGACGATCGAATATCAGTGATTGCTACTAGATTAGCTAACTCGTTCCGAACTCCGCATTCCTAACTATATCCCAAAACGGTAATATATAGAAAAGACGCCGCGTTTGTCACGTGTATGGTTCTCTGCTTGTGAAAATGCTGCCCACTTGCTGCCCACAGACTCGCTTGAGACTCGCTCCACTTCATATTCTCACTCAACCCGTCATTCTCAATTTCTCACACTCAAACGCAAGAATTCTCGGGCCACTGGCACATGTCCTCAATGATAAAAGTGGAAAAGGTGGTGCCAGTACTCCTATCTTCCAACCTGGACTAAAGTGCCGTGCGTGGGTGGATCATCTAGCGGTGGTACGAGCGGGAGCGGAGGGTGAGCGGCCAGCCCAAATACGGAAATGTGCCAAATGTGGAAGGGTGCCATTTTTGGAATGGGCGCGCAATACAGCGTATTCAAGGAGGCCTGGTTGTGGTGGCAGTGCTCCAGGTGGATTGCTTTTGCACATAAAGGGTGCCGGTGAGCACTCGAAGTCTGCGTTCGTGTGCTTCCGGATCATTTTCTGGGATAAAATTTCCGACCGTTGGCTTATCTCGTCCAAGGAAAGATACAAGTACTTCTTCCCAAATAATGTCCGGTTCCTTAGTACAGACTATCTTTGGCCAGTAGAGCCCTTGTCAGTGTGAGTTCTTCATACAATGTCATCTCCGCCGGTGACAAGGTTGTCAGGGAGGATATAGGGACAACAATGCACTCCCCAAATGGGGGATTCAGGAGATGTGACACACTGGAGTTTAAACCCACCCTAACTGCCAACCCAAGAGCGCGCTACTAGGTGCTGACCTTAACGTGAACTTCAACACTGACCTCTAACGCTAACCCTTAACGTAACCTGCGTCCTAACCCAGTCTATCCCAACCCAAACCCTAGCAGCACCCATCCGGCAGAAACTTCGGAGTGTCAAAATTGACTGTGGCAACCTGCATGCAAGTTGATGTGACACATCGTCACTTCGTGGCGCCGTGCCCTGAAAGTGCTCAGTGTCGATCCTGGGCTGTCACATATAGAGAGATTGGAGCCCTAAATTGGACAGTTTTTACACCACATCGTCCTTCTTTCCACTTCACTCTGAGGCTCCTTGGACTCAAGTGCTCATCGCTTGCTGCTCTCAACTCACAGTATACATGCAGCCCTATCTTTCGACGTCACCGGCCCCAGCTGATTACTGGCCGTGAAGACATTTCCAGAAATTCTGGTTAGGCACAGGGCCATGGTTCCTGCGTCTGTAACTATGTCCGAAACCAAATAGGATTTCCAGGTTCAATCACTGGTAAAATAAAGGACATCAAAACATGGAGAAACAACCCCACCGATGTTGAATGTTCAACATCTGTCATCGATACTATAATTTAGGTGCCCCAAAGTGAAAATTTTGGACACTCTCATTGCCCCCATTTGTGACAGCTCCTCCAACCCAGAAAGTTCCACAATTGTCCGTCTTGAATCTCTTGGATTACATTGATCGCAATGGCAAGCACAGAAAAGACAGACGAACTCCCGCCCTCGAAAGTGAGTGTAGCCTGAGCAGTGCTTTTTCAAAATATGTGGATTTACTTCTGGCATGGTAGAAATGGGAATGTGGAGACCCATATCAATACAAGACCCCCAAAAACGGGGATCCTTGGGAGAATCTTCTTGCACGCCACATGGAGGGTGATAAAGCACAATGTGAAAGTTGGAAAGATGAAGTTCAAAATCTGCTTATTTTCGTAAGCTCAACCTTAGCCAAGGAAATTCAATTTTTTGATATGCTTCAAACACCTTCACTAGGCGGGTTTGTTTTCGGGCGTCTTGACCGCCTTCGTAATTGAATCATACCAAGGCCTTCAACCCGATCAAAACAACATCATGATCTCCCTACTTACACGTATCGCAACACGCCTGGATAATCCTCTCAATGGGACCAGTTTGATATCCCAACAAATAGATGCTCTGCCGTCAACTTCCCCGATGTCATCATCCATTCGCATCAACATCTTCTGGTTCATCAGCTTGGTATTCAGTCTCATGACTGTTCTCATTGGCATCGTATCTCTCCAATGGCTTAGAGAGCACCAAGAATATCCACCGTCACTCTCATCTCGGGATAGGTTCGCATTACTCAATATGCGAGTTCGAGGCCTTGAGGCATGGTATGTCCCGCAGACCTTTGCTGCGCTCCCTGTCCTTCTTCAGTTCTCTCTCATTCTTTTTTTGGTGGGCCTGGTCGACTTTTTGATAGCATCGCAAACCAAAGTCGCCATTCCTGTCATTATAGCGATTGGAGTACCACTCGTATTTCTTGTTTGGACCACTGTTATGCCATCTTTACAGGCATTTATGCTGTGTCTTCCAATTGCTAGGCAGGCGAGATGTGTTCCTGAGCAGTGCCCTTACAAGTCAACGCAGTCACGGATCCTTCGGCATATAATTACATTTTTGAAGCCCATCTTCTTTTCCCTTTCACGTTGCATCATTGCTTTCCACTCCTTGGTTGTCCTTCTCCCATTGCGCCTGCTAAATCCATCCATGAAAAGCGCACCAAATACAGAGGAAAGTGGGCTTAATTACTACAAATACGAACGTTGGAGGCTCTTCAGAGCTATATTCGAAACGTGGTACGAGGAAAAATGGCTAAAATTCGACCAAGCGTGGCTGACACTCTGAGACGGATATGCAAAAAGCACCTCTGATGGTGAATGGTGGATGTCCATTAACTCACGCCACTGTTCAGGGAAGGTTGGGGCATTATACGATTTGACCAATGGGATTTATGCCATCCTTGGGGAAAATACTGATTCTACCATTCAGTCATCAGCATTCCACTGCGTCCAAGATCTCACTTCCTCCGTCATTGGCAAGAATTCTCAACTTGGGAGTGGTTTGAATACTGCTCACAACCAATGGCTCCAGAAATTGCTTGGTAATCCAGGAACATTGACAGAGCCATTTCCTACCTTTTCAAGAATTCTAGAGAAACCCCCTCACGACCTTCTTCTAGAGGAAAACTCCTTCATATTCCTTTCTAATTGCGGTCTACAGCTGCCTGTGACTTTGCTCCAGCATTTTGCGGAGTTGCACATTCGTATCTTCAACTACATATATCCAAAGCAGCCACTCACATTTTCATCGGATACCTTCCCTGACTATCCTGATCAGCAATGCCTCTACAGTTACGGGAAAAAAACCATGAACTGTGATGCCGCTTTTGACGCTCGTGAGTACCAAATGAACTCAATCAGGCTTGTTTCAACTGAAGTCATAAGCAGAGATTTCTGCGCAATTTGCCCTTGCTGTTGAATCCTTTGTCAAGTCCATCTCGAATCATGACATTACAGATGAAACACTCCTGGCCTCTTTCCATGGAAAAGGACTGGGAGAATTTCTTAGATATGCGGCTCTTCGACAGTTGGAACATACAATTCAACCTACAATAGATTTCTTGACGACAAACCTCGCTCATTATACCACCGGAGACGGCAAATTTGAGCAGAGATCAGACTTCTTTAGGGATTATCAGGGGTAACCCTGGGGTATTTCAGCCATACCCCTACCCTACCCTCCAAAAACCCTTACCCTTGATGAGGGTAAGGGTTTTGGTGGGTCAGTAAGGGTTTTTCAAAACCCATGGGTTTGCCTAATTCCCAAGGGTATTCACCTAATTTAATGTAAAATCACC
>Ga0307513_10007359_pt1 | contig 14288 bp, 9 predicted proteins | sample 15_EM_MG_FD_202174 | JGI IMG/M metagenome (GOLD analysis project Ga0307513, IMG submission 202174) | Populus trichocarpa ectomycorrhiza microbial communities from riparian zone in the Pacific Northwest, United States - 15_EM | ecosystem: Host-associated > Plants > Roots > Unclassified | place... | reverse complement strand
CGCCACCATGACCCGCCGCATCGCCCGCGGAGCACCCGCCACCCGACCCGGACCACGCCAATTCACCACCTCATGAAGATCTCAAACACGTTCTTAGGTGTGAGCGTGCGCCGCTGCCTCGTGGCGTGCGCGGAGTTCGCGCTTGAGGACTTTGCCGGTGGCGTTCATCGGCAGGCTGTCGCACAGTTCGACGAGACGGGGGTACTTGTAGGTGGCCATGTTCTGCTTGCACCAGGCGATGAGCTCGGCCTCGGTGACCGTGGCGCCGGGGTTGGGGATGACGTAGGCCTTGACTTCTTCGCCGTGGCTGTCGTGGGGGATGCCGATGACTGCGACGAGGCTGACCGCGGGGTGGGTGAGGATGACCTCTTCGAGTTCGCGCGGGTACACGTTGAAACCGCCGCGGACGATCATGTCCTTGGCGCGGTCGACGATGTAGTAGTAGCCGTCCTCGTCGCGGCGGCCGATGTCGCCGGTGCGGAACCAGCCGTCTCGGATGGCCTCGGCGGTGGCGTCGGGGCGGTTGAGGTAGCCCTTCATGACGTTGTGGCCGCGGACGGCGATCTCGCCGGCTTCGCCGTCGGGCACCTCGCGCCAGCCGTCGTCGATCAGCTTCACCTGCACGCCCCAGATGGGCTGGCCGATGGACCCGGCCTTGGCGACGCGGCCGGGGTGGTTGAACGTCGCGACGGGGCTGGTCTCGGACAGGCCGTAGCCCTCACGGATCGGCAGGCCGAGGACCTTCTCCACCTTGTCGAGGATCTCGACCGGCAGCGCGGCCCCACCGGACACGGCGATCCGCAGGTTGGCGGCGACGGCCGGGATGTCCACATCGGACGCTTGATCGCCGGACGCAGCGGCCAGCAGTGCCCAGTACATCGTCGGCACGCCGGCGAAGAACGAGACGTGCTCGCGCGCCATGATCGACAGCGCGGTGGCCGGGTCGAACCGGGGGAGCAGGATGAGGGTGGCGCCTGCGCCGAACCCGGCGTTCATCTGCACGGTCTGGCCGAACGAGTGGAACAACGGCAGCGTGACGAGGTGCACGTCGTGCTCGACCGTCCCGAACAGACGGTGGCAGGTTAGCGCGTTGAGCACCATGTTCGCGTGTGTCAGCTCGGCGCCCTTGGGCCGGCCGGTGGTGCCGCTCGTGTAGAGGATCACCGCGGTGTCGTCCGGCTCGGTGACGGCGGTCGGGAAGGTCGCCGGCCGGTCGGCGAACGGTGGCGGGCCGTCGGCGGGGAGCAGGAAGAAGTGCTCGCAGCCGGGAGCCTCGGCGAAGCCCGCCGCGCCCTCCTTCGCGATCGGCAGCGCGGCACTGCCCTCGAAGCAGACATAGGCCTTGGCGTCCGAGTCGGTCAGGTGGTAGGCGATCTCGCGGCCCTTCAGCAGCACGTTCAGCGGCACTACAGCCGCACCCGCCTTGAGGATGCCGTAGTAGACGACGGGGAAGTGGGGGACGTTCGCGCACGACAGCGCGACCCGGTCGCCCGGCCCGACCCCGCTCTCGGCGAGCAGGTTGGCGACCTGGTTCGCGGCGGTGTCGACGGCGGCGTAGCTGAGCAGGGTGTCGTCGAGGACGACCGCGTCGCGGTCGGGGTGCCGGCGAGCGCTGTCCTCGAGCATGGTGGCGAGATTCAACACGGGTGTTCTCCTTCTGTGGTCAGGAACCGGTGGATCAGGGGGAGGAGCTCGGCCTGGTGGGTCAGCAAGGCCAGATGGCCACCGCCGTGGACGATGTGGACGGTGCCGTCGCGCAGCAGCCGGGCCATCAGCCGGGCGTTGGCGAGCGGGATGATCGGGTCGTCGTCGCCGGCGATCAGCAGCACGGGCTGGCGCAGTCGGGACAGGTAGTGGGCGCTGGTCCAGCCGGCGCCGGCGAGGATCTGCCAGTAGTAGCCGACCGGGTCCGGGGCGCGGGTGGCGTTGGTGAACCGGGTGGTGAGCGCGGGGTCGTCGCCGAACCCGCCGCCGTAGAGCCGGCTGCCCTCCGTCCGCATCCGGGACGGTCCGAAGTAGCGGGCCGGACTCGCGAGCCGTAGCAGGACCGAGGGCCGCGCCGGGATCATGACCATGCCCATGCTGGTCGCGCACAGTACGACGCGGCGGCAGAGTTCCGGGTGCCGGTATGCGAACTCCTGCGCGAGCGCGCCGCCCCAGGAGATGCCGAGCACGTCGACTTCGTCGTGCCCGAGGTCGGTGACGAGGTCCGCCACGAGGTGGGCGAGTGCGGGCATCCGTCGAGGAAGGCGAGGGGTCGGTGAGCCGCCGGTGCCGGGCACGTCGAACCGGATGGTCGGCACTCGCCGGCCCGGCTGGGCCTCGAGGCCGTCGACGAGTGGCGCCAGCAGTTCGAGGTTCGCGCCGATCCCGTTGCACAGCACCAGGGGCGGGCCGTCGCCGGGCCGGATGTCGACGTTGAGCGGCACGCCGTGCACGTTCACGCGCGCACGTAGCTGCCGGGCGCCGCCTCGAGCGGCGCGTGCCGGTCGCCGCCCACAGTGGACGGTGCGGGCACGAGCTCGCCGGAACGCTCGCCGAGCCACTGCACCCAGCGCGGCCACCAGCTGCCGGCCACCTGCTCCGCGCCGGCCCGCCACTCGCTCGCGGACTCGGGCATGTCGGCCCCCGCGTAGTAGGACGACTTCGGGTTGCCGGGTGGATTGAGGATGCTCTGGATGTGCCCGGAGTTGCTGAGCGCGAACTCGACCTTCCCGCCGAGCCGCCGCGCGGAGCGGTAGCAGGCGTCCCACGGCGTGATGTGGTCGGTGGTGCCGGCCATCACGAACGCGTCCGCGGTGATCGCGCCGAGGTCGAGTGGCGTGCCGTCGACGACGACCTCGCCGGGGTGGGCGAGCGAGTTGTCCCGGTAGATGTCGATCAGCTGGCCGTGGAACGCGGCCGGCAGGCGGGTGGTGTCGTTGTTCCAGTAGAGGATGTCGAAGGCGGGCGGCCGCTTGCCGAGCAGGTAGTTGTTGACCCAGTAGGACCAGATGAGGTCGTTGGGCCGCAGCAGGTTGAACACCCGGCCCAGCTCGCGGCCGTCGAGGACGCCGCGCACGTGTGAGTGCCGCTTCGCCGCGGCGAGCGTCTCCTCGCTGGCGAACACGCCGAGCAGGGTCTTGTCGTCGGCCATGTCGAAGACGCTGACGAACAGGGTGAGCGTGTTGATGACGTGCTTGCCGCGGGCGGCGAGCGACGCGGCGAGGGCGACCGACGTGATGCCGCCGGAGCAGGCGCCGGTGAGGTTGACGTCCGGGCTGCCGGTGATCGCACGCACCGCGTCGATCGCCTCCTCGAGCGCGGCGAGGTAGGTGTGCAGGTCCCAGTCGCGGTGCTCGGCGGTCGGATTGCGCCAGCTGACCACGAACACCTGGAAACCGTGGTCGAGCGCGTAGCGGATCAGGCTCTTCTCCGGCGACAGGTCGAAGACGTAGTACTTGTTGATCTGCGGCGGCGCGATGACCAGCGGGCGGGCGTGGACCTGCCCGGTGCGCGGGACGTACTGGATCAGCTCGAGCACGTCGGTGCGGAGCACGACGGATCCCTCGGTGGCGGCGATGTCGCGGCCGACCTCGAAGCCGGCCTGGTCGACCTGGCTGGGGAAGGCGCCGTTGTGCCGGACGTCGCCGGCGAAGTGGCGCAGCCCGCTGACCGCGCTGTCGCCGCCGGTGTCGATGAACCGTTTGACCGCGGCCGGGTTGAGCGGCAGGTTGCTCGGCGCGAGCGCGTCCAGGCCGAGCGAGAGGACGAACCTCGCCCGCTCGCGGTCCACTTCGGACAGCTTGGTGCCGGCGAGCCAGTGGTCCAGCTCGGCGTCGGCGGCAAGGTAGAGCTGCAGCATCCGCCGGTAGAGGACGTTCTGCGTCCAGGCCGAGTCGGCGAACCGGCGGTCCTTCGCGCCGGGCGCGAGCTCGCCGCGGCCGCGGGCGGCGGTGACCGCGTTCGCGGCCAGGCGGCGCATGCTGGTGGCGGTGTGCCGGGGATGGCGGACGGCCTCGGCGACGACCGTGCGCAGCGAGTCGAACAGGTCCTTGCGGCGGAAGCCGACGACCGGGTTGGGGCCGCCGATCGAGTCGGCGGCGACATCGGGGGTGCTCATGGTGTGCTCCGGATCAGACGAATGCGGACAGGCCGGTGATCGCGCGGCCGACGATGAGGGTGTTCATCTCGCGGGTGCCCTCGTAGGAGTGGATGGCCTCGGCGTCGGCGACGAAGCGGCCGACCTCGAAGTCGAGCAGGATCCCGTTGCCGCCCATCAGTTCCCGGGCCAGGCCGACGGTCTCGCGCATCTTGGTGGTGGTGAACGCCTTCGCGAGCGAGGCCTGCTCCTCGGTCATCCGCCCGGCGTCCTGCAGGCGGGAGAGCTGCGCGACCATGCACAGCGAGGCGGTGATGTTGCCGAGCATGCGCACGAGCAGGTCCTGGACGAGCTGGAAGCCGCCGATCGGCCTGCCGAACTGCTCGCGTTCCTTCGCGTACCCGAGCGCTCGTTCGTAGGCTCCGATCGAGCAGCCGACCGCCTGCCACGCGACCGAGGTGCGGGTCATGCGCAGCACGGCGGCGGTGTCGGCGAACGAGCCGGCGTGGGCGAGCCGGCTGGTCTCGGGCACGTGGCACGAGCGCAGCTCGATGTGGGCGTTCTGCACGGTCCGCAGCGCCATCTTGTTCTCGATCTTGGTGGCGGTGAACCCGGGAGTGCCCTTCTCCACGAGGAAGCCCTTGACGTTCCCGTCGGCGACGTCCCGCGCCCAGAGCACGACGACGTCCGCGAACGTGGCGTTGCCGATCCACTTCTTCTCGCCGTCGAGCACCCAGCCCTCGCCGTCGCGGCGGGCGGTCGTGGTCAGCCCGCGGGAGACGCCGGAGCCGACGTCCGGCTCGGTGAGGCCGAACGCGCCGACCTTCTCGAGCCGGGCCATCGGCGGGAGCCATTGCCGCTTCTGCTCCTCGGAGCCGCACAGGTAGATCGAGCCCATCGCCAGGCCCGCGTGCACGCCGAAGAAGGTCGCCATCGACGGGTCGACGCGAGCGAGCTCCAGCGCGACGAACCCGTCGAGCAGGCTCGTGCGGCCGGGGCAGCCGTAGCCTTCGTAGGACAGGCCGGCCATGCCGAGCTCGCCGAGCGGTCCGATCAGGTGATGCGGGAACTGCTCCCGCGACCAGTGCCAGTTCGCGATCGGCGCGACCTCGGCGGCGAGGAACTCGCGGAGCCGCTCGAGCAGCAGCTGGTCGGCGTCTGGCAGCTCGTCGGCGAGGGCGTAGAAGTCACCGGTCAGGGACGGCGCGAGCGTGGTGTTCATGTCTCATGACGCTAGGTTCGCCGCTGGTCAGGCGGCCCTGCCGAAAGTTAGGTTTGGGGGGTCGGGCCGACCGAGGAGCCGGTATGCAGCTGGTCGCCACCAAACTGCTGGTGCCGTCCGCACCGCCCGCTCAGGTGACCCGCATCCGGCTGCTGCGCCTGCTCGACCGGGCTGCCGGCCACCGCCTCACCCTCGTCAGCGCCCCGGCCGGGTTCGGCAAGACCACTCTGGTCAGCGCGTGGCTGCGGCAGCGTGCCGGCCGCCGCGCCTGGCTGATGCTGGACGATGACGATGACACACCCGGCCGCTTCCTCGACTACCTCACCGCCGCGGTCCGGCGGCTGGACGAGCCGGCCGGCGAAGCGGCGCGCACGTTGCTGGACTCCGGCAGCGGGTCGGCGTCCATGCCGGCCGTGGTCGCCGAAATCGTGAACGGCCTTGCCGGGGCCACCGACGACCTGGTCCTCGTGCTCGACGACTTCCACCTCGTCGCCGACCCGGAGATCCTCGACACCATCGGCTTCCTCATCGAGCACAGCCCACCACGCCTGCACCTGATCCTGCTCACCCGCCAGGAGCCCAACCTGCCGCTCGCCAGCTGGCGAGGAGGCGGCCGCCTCGCCGAGATCGGCGCCGCCGATCTGCGGTTCTCCGCCGACGAGGCCGCCGAACTACTGCGGTCGGTGACCGGGAACGAGGTCGCCGACGACACCGTGACCGCGCTGAACCGGCGAACCGAGGGGTGGGCGGCCGGCCTGCAGATGCTGGGCATCGGTCTGCGGGAGGGCACGACCGGCACCGCGTCGCCGGTGCGGTTCGGGCACGGCGACCGGTACGTGCTCGACTACCTCGCCGACGAGGTGCTGCGCGGCCAGCCGACCGAAGTACGCCAGTTCCTGGTGCGCACCTCGATGCTCGACCGGCTCACCCCGGACCTGTGCGACGCGGTCACCGGCCGGCGGGACGGCGCGGCGATGCTGCGGAAACTCGAACGTGCCAACCTGTTCTGCACCGCCCTGGACGACGCGAGGGAGTGGTACCGCTACCACGGTCTGTTCGCCGACCACCTGCGCGCCGAGCTGACCCCGGCCGACGCCGTGGAGTGCCACGCGCGCGCGGCCGCCTGGTTCGCCGCGCACGACGAGCCAGCCGAGACGATCAAGCACGCCGTGGCCGCCGGCGACAACGACCTTGCCGTCCGGACCCTCCGTGCGGTGAGCGACGAGCAGGTGCGTCGCGGTGAGCTCGCCACCCTGCTGAGCTGGCTGACCCGGATTCCCGACGACGTCGTCCGCGCGCATGCCGACCTCGCCGGGTTCAAGGGCTGGCTGCTCTACCTCGCCGGCCGGGTCGACGACGCGGAGACCTACGCCGCCATCGCATCCAGGGGCATGCCCGCCGACGCACCGGCCGCCGACCGCGCCATGCTGCGGACGTTCCAGGCCTACCTGGCGCTGACGCGCGGCCGGCCCGCGGACGCGGCCGGGCTCGCCGTCGAGGCGCTGGCCCTGCTCGAGGGCAGCCGGTCGTTCTTCCGGGCCGCCAGCATGGGCGTGCTTGCCCAGGCCCGCCGGCTCACCGGCGACCGTCGCGGGGCGATCGACGTGCTGCGCGAGACCGTCCGGCTCGGCGAACGCAGCGGCAACCCACTGTCCACTTTGGAGGCGACCGGGTACCTCGCGCCGCTGTTGTACGTGCAGGGCCGGCTACGGGAGGCGGTCCTGCTGTGCGAGCAGGCACTGGCCCGCCACGCCGGTCCCGGCGGCCGCCCGCTGCCAATGGCCGGGCTCGCCGAGGTCCCGCTCGGCACGCTGCTGTACGAGACGGACCAGCTCGACGCCGCACTCCGCTACCTCACCGACGGCATCGCCCGCTGCGAGCAGCTCGGCACGACCTCCTACACGCTGCTCGGCCTCCGAACCCTCGCGCGGCTTCTCCTCGCGCGAGGCACCCACGACGACGCACTCCGCGCGTTGCTGTCCGCCCGACGGCAGGCCGACGCCGCGGAGGACTACCGCCGCGCCCGGCTCGTGATCGCCACCATCGCCGAACTGCACCTGCGCACCGGCAACACCGGCGCCGCCGAACAGGCTCTCGCCGAGATCACCGGTGATCAACCGTCCTCATCGGACTATGAACAACTGACCCGGGCCCGGCTGCTCGTCGCCGGCGACGACCCGCGAGCGGCCCTCGACACGCTGACCGGCATCGAGCACCGTGCCACCGGCGAAGGCCGCGACGGAAGCCTGATCGCCATCCTCGCGGTCACGGCCCGCGCCCACACCGCCCTGAGGGACACCACGGCGGCACGGGACGCGCTGGCCCGCGCGGTCGAGCTCGCCGCCCCAGAGGGCTACCGCCGCACCTTCCTGGACGAGGGCGCCGCACTCGTGCCGCTCCTGCGTGACATCCGTGCCACCGCGCCCGATTTCGTGACCGACCTGCTGGCCCGTGCCGGTGCCCGGCCAGCCCGCCGGACGGCGACGAAGCTCCGCACCGTCGAAGGCGCTGGTGTGATCGAATCCCTCACAGACACCCAGCTGCGGATCCTCGGCCTGATCGCGACCGGTATGTCCAACCAGCAGGTCGCGGACAAGCTGTTCATCACCGTCGGCACCACCAAATGGCACCTCAACCAGATCTACGGCCGCCTCCAGGTCCGCAACCGCACCGAAGCCGTCGCCCGCGCCAGAGACCTGCACCTACTGTGACCCGAGTAGCCCTCTCGGCGGAAGTCCTGGGTCGTCGCGGGCGAGTCGTGATGCGGGCCTTTGTGCACGATCGGTACGGGCCGCCGGAAGTGTTGCGGCTCGCGGAGGTCGCGCGGCCGGTGCCCGGGCCGGACGAGGTTCTCGTGTGGGTGCGGGCCGCGACCGTGAATCGGACGGACTGCTACCGGCGTGCCGGATGGCGCAGAGGTGAACAGCGATAGCCGAGCCGGCCTCGGGTGGCGATGACGACGACCACGGCGGACACCGCGGAGGAGAGCAGGAAGGCGTGTGCGATGTCCGCGGTCCCGGTGCCCGGGAAGAACTCGCTCCATGCGATCGAGGCGAAGTTGTTGATGCTGGTGTGTAGCAGCATCGCGATCGGGAGGCTTTCCCCGGACCGGTTGAAGACCGACGTCATCACGACGCTGAACAGGGTGGTGGTGGCGACGAACTCGACCAGGGTCCACGCGGTCACGTTCGGCCAGCCGCCCCACTCGGAGAAGAACAGCGGCAGGTGCCACAGGCCCCACAGCGGGCCCAGGATGAGCGTGCCGCGCAGTGGCCCGAACTTGGGCTGCAGGTAGGGCAGGGCGAAGTCGCGCCAGCCCGGCTCCTCGGCGAGACCGGTGGTGACCATCTGGAACACCAGCCCGGGCACCAGGGCCATGAGCACGGTCGCGCTCGGGAGGTGGATGTCGCCGCCGCTGAATATGAGGCCGGCCAGGATGAGCGCCACTGGCACGCCGAGGATCGTGACGGCGTACCAGCGCCAGTTGACGTTCCACCGCAGCAGCCGGCCGACCCAGCGCCGCAGTCCTGGCTTGCCCTGGGCCGCCGCGGTGACGATGAACGCCGACAGGATCGGGCCGAGGTAGGCGCCGGGCAGCACGCCGAGCAGCTGCGTCGTGCCCGCGATCTCGGGGAAGTCGAACTCCGGCTCCAGGCCGAGACCGTTCTTGCCCAGTATGTACGGCGTCCACGCGATCCAGCTCAGTGCGAAGGCGAGCGTGAAGAAGCTGGCGATCGGGTACCGGGCGATGAGCGCGCGGGCCTTGCCGAGCATCGTGGGTTTCTGCAGGGTGGCCACGACATTCCTTCCTGTTTTGTCTACTGAGGACTGTTCACTCGCCGACGCGCATGGCCGCGACGGCTGCGGGGCGCAGGGCGAACCGGGTGGGAATCGCGATGGCGCCCCAGCCGATGAGGGCGGCGGTGGCGATGATTCCGAGGTAGGTCAACGGCGGTACGGCGGGCAGCGCGGTACCAGTCAGGCCGAGGCTGGTCCCGACCAGTGGCGGTAGAGCGGCCAGTGACCCGAGGACGACCGCGGCCACCACCACGATGCCCGCCTCACCGCGCATCATGGCGCGCACCTGGCGCGGTTTGGCGCCCACCAACCGCAGCAGTGCGAACTCGCGGACGCGGGCGGCGGTGGCCAGGACCAGGATGTTCACCACGGCGATCGCGATGAACGCGAGCAGCACGAGGTTGAGCACCAGGTTGACCGTGGACTCCACGTCCGCGGCGTCGTGCTGCGCGGCCAGGAACGACGCACGGTCGGCGACCTGGATCGCCGGGTAGTCGCGCAGCGCCGTGGCCAGCGCTTCCGGCGGGCCCGACACCAGGACCTCGTCGTCGAGCCCGCCGGTGGTGTGCGCGGCGACGGCATCGTGCGGCAGCGTCACGTCGCCGAACCCGAGGCCGTTGCCGTAGATCGCGACGACGCGGGCACGGAAGGGCGTGCCGTCGCCGAGCCGCATCGACACCGTCCCGCCGATGTCCACACCGAACGTTCCGGCGGCGCTCGAGCTGACCGCCATGGTGTTGCCGGTGAGGTCGTCCAGGCTGCCCCGCCGGACGTCGAGGTCCATGACGTGGCCGAGCCCGTCCGGCGTGACGCCCTGGGCGGAGTAGGGCTCGGTCTCGGGCTCGCCGAACATGTCGTAGGTGACCATCACCTGCGTCCGCACCACCGGGGTCGCCGCGGCCACGCCCGGCACCTGCCGGATCTCGTCGGCCACGGCGGGCGCGATGCCGCCCTCGGCGACGAGAACCTGGTCGGCGAGCACGCCGGTCTCCGCCTGCCGCTGCGCCGCGGCGGTGGTCGTCGTCAGCGTGAAGATCTGCACCGCCGCCAGCGTCACGCCCATGATCAGCGGGGTGGTCGCCGCGCCGATCCGGCGGGCGCGGGCCCGGGTGTTGGCCCCGGCGAGGAACCCGGCGGCCGCGCGTCCCATCCCGAGCCTGCCGAGCACCCACGCGGTCGCGGTGAGCAGCCGCGGCCCGAGCAGCGCCACGGCGGTGACCAGCAGCAGCGCCGACCCCGCGGCGCCGGCGGTACCCGCCGTGCCGGCGAACGTCAGCGGCAGCACGAGTCCCGCGGCGGCCCCGGCGATCGCGAGCAGCCAGCCCGCGAGCACCCGGCCGCGGCCGAGACGCTTCGGCTCCGCGGCGGCCTCGCCGAGCGCGTCGACGGGGCTGATCCGCGCCGCGCGGCGCGCCGTGATCAGGCCGGCCGCCACCGAGGACACCACGCAGGCCGCGACCGAGATGACGACCGGGTTCGGGCCGACCGCGAACCCGAACCCGTCAGGGATGGCTCCGAAGTGGACGAACGCGTCCCGCAGCAGGAGGCTCAGTCCGACGCCGGGCAGCGCACCGAGTACCGCGGCCACCGCCGACACCAGCGCGATCTCGATGCCGACGAGCCGGTAGATGTGCCCCGGTCCGGCCGCGATCGCCCGCAGGAGGGCGAACTCGCGGCGGCGCAGCTGGATGGACAGCCCGAGCGTGCTGGCGACGACCAGCAGGACGATCACGAGCATGGTGCCGCCGAACGAGCCCGCGACCAGCGTCAGGAACGACCGCGCCGCGCCGACGTCGAGGAACTCGGCGGCCGCCCGGTCGTCCGCGGTCGCCGTCTCGATGTCGGGGACGGCGGCGGCGATCCGCGCGGCGAGGTCGTCCGCGTCGGTTCCGGCGTCGGCGAACACCGCGACGGCGTCCACCGCGTCCGTCCGGCCGGAGACCGCCCGCGCCTGGTCGTCGGTGAGAAACGCCGCCGACTGTCCTGACTCGACGGTGCCGACCACGGTGTAGGAGGAGAGGACTCCGCCGATCGCCACATCGACCACGTCGCCGGCATGGGCGCCGAGCGTGGCGTCGAGCACGACCTCGTCCGGGCTTCGCGGAGCACGGCCGCCGGTGAGTGCGATGGAACCCAGCGCCGTCGACGACCATCCGTGGGCGACGAGGGGAACGGTTCCGGCACCGTCCTGCAGACCGGCTGCCACGCTCACGTCGGGCACCGCCGAGGCGACCCCGGGCACGCGAGCGATCTCGTCGGCCCGCTCGACCGGCAGCGGCACGCGTTCGGCGAACCGCTGCTCGACCCCCTCGGCCGTGGAGATCGACTGCTTCGCCGTGACGACGACCGGCGCGGACGCGTAGCGCTGCGGCGGGACGCCGGACCGGAGCCCGGAGTCGAGCAGGATGCCGCTCGCGGTGATCAGGGCGGAACCGACGAACACCGCGACGAACGCGGCGGCGAACGCCGTCCGGCGCGCGCGGATCGTCTGCCAGGCCAGGGAAAGCATGCTCGTCACCACTCCCCGAGGTGCGTCATGTGCTCGGCGATCGCCTCCGGCCTCGGCCGGTTCAGCTGGCCGACGATCCGGCCGTCGGCCAGGAACACCACCGTGTCCGCGTGCGAGGCCGCGACCGGGTCGTGCGTGACCATCAGCGCGGTCTGGCCCCACCTGTCCACCGCCTGCCGCAGCGTGCTGAGCACCTGCCGCGCGGTGCCGGTGTCCAGCGCGCCGGTCGGCTCGTCGAGGAACATCACGTCGGGCTTGGTGACCAGCGCGCGGGCGATCGCGACGCGTTGCTGCTGGCCGCCGGAAAGCTTGCTGGGCCGGCGGTCCAGGGGTACGTTCAGCCCGACCGACCGGACCACCTCGGCAAGGAACTCCGGATCGAACCGCCGGTTGCCCAGCCGCAGCGGAAGCACGATGTTCTGCTCGACGGTCAGCGCGTCCAGGAGGTTGTAGGCCTGGAACACGAACCCGATCCGCTCGCGCCGCAACGCGGTCAGCTCGGACTCGCGGCGCCCGGTCAGCTCGATGTCGCCCAGCATGATGCGACCCGAACTCGGCCGGTCCAGACCAGCCGCACAGTGGAGGAACGTGCTCTTGCCCGATCCGGACGGCCCCATGACCGCCGTGAAGCTCCCGCGCCGCAGACCGAGTGTCACGCCCTTGAGCGCCTGCACCGCGGCGTCCCCGCTGCCGTAGGTCTTCGTCACCGCGTCGATTCGAATCGCATAGTCGAGGCTGTTCGCGACCGCCGTCATGGCCCGCGTCCTTTCCTTGGCTTGATGTGTTTCGACGCTATGAGCGGAGCGGGCGCGGCACACTGGACTGGGATCCCGAACCGGGGGTGTAGCCAGCTACACCCCCGTGGTGCGTTTCAGTAGAGTTCGGCGGACAAACGCCAGGTCTGGGGTGTCTCGATGAGAACAGCGATCCGACGGAGCGCGGATGCCACCGCGGTGCTGGCGTCCGGACTGCAGACGGCGCTGCCCGCCCTGGTTGGCGTGTTCCTGGTGCCGATCCTCGTGCTGCTGATGCCGTTCGTGCCGGCGGCGGCCAAGCCGGTGCGCGCGCTGGCCGGGCTCGAACGGGAGCGGGCCGGGCGGCATCTCGGCTTTCGGCTACCGGCGGCGTACCGGGCTGACGGCGGGGTGACACGGGATTCGGCCACGTGGCGTGACCTTCTCTGGATGGTCCTGCACGGCACGACGGGCATGTTCGTCGGAGTGATCGGGATCGCGCTGTGGCCCGCGATCGCGACGAGCGTGCTCCTGCCCGTGTACTGGCGCCTGTTCCCGCCCGGCACGTTCACCGCGATGTTGATCGAGGTGCGGACCTGGCCGCAGGCGCTGACGTTGCCGTTCCTGCAAGCCATCGTGTACGCCGCTGGCGTGTACTGGCTGGTGCCCCTGATGGCGCGCGGCCAGCTCCGGCTCGCACGGTTGCTGCTCGCGCCGAGCCAGGCCGAACTGCTGGCCGAGCGGGTCGAACGCCTCACCGAGACCAGGGCCGAAGCGCTGGAGTCGCACGGCGCCGAGCTGCGCCGCATCGAGCGCGACCTGCACGACGGCATCCAGGCACAGCTGGTCGCGGTCGCGGTGCGGCTCGGTCTCGCCGAGCGCGTACTGGCGGCCGAGCCGGAGAACGCGGCGGCGTCGCTGCTGCGAGACGCCAGGTCGGGAATCGAGGCCGCCCTGGGCAACCTGCGTGGCGTCATCCGCGGGATCTACCCGCCGATCCTCGCCGACCGCGGGCTCGGCGGCGCGGTGCACGCGCTCGCCGGCGCGCAACGAGTCCCGGTGTCGGTCCGTGTTCCCGACGACCTGCCCCGGCCCCCGGCGGCGATCGAGGCGGCGGCGTACTTCGTCGTCGCCGAGTCGCTCACCAACGTCACGAAGCACAGCACGGCCGAGCACGCCGAGGTGATCCTCGACGGCGACGGGTCCAGCCTGCGGGTCCTGGTGCGCGACAACGGCCAGGGCGGCGCGGTCGCCGAGGGCGGGAGCGGGCTGACCGGCATCCGCCACCGGGTCGCGGCGCTGGACGGAACGGCCCGGATCGAGAGCCCGGCGAACGTGGGAACGACGATCGAGGTACTGCTGCCATGCGGATAGTCCTGGCCGAGGACAACACCCTGCTGCGGGAAGGGATCACGCTGCTGGCCCAGAGCGCCGGGCACGAGATCGTCGGGATCGCGGGCAGCGGGCCGGAGATCCTGCCGGCGCTGCTCGAACACCGGCCGGACATCGCCGTGCTCGACGTTCGCCTGCCGCCGACCTTCCGGGACGAAGGGCTGCGCGCGGCCATCGCGGCCCGCGTCCACCTGCCCGGACTGCCGGTCCTGGTGCTGTCCCAGTACGTCGAGCAGACCTACGCGAAGGAACTGCTCGCGACCGGCGCGGCGAGCACCGGATATCTGCTGAAGGACCGGGTCGGCCGGGTCGAGGAGTTCCTGGACGCGCTCGAGCGCGTCGCGGCCGGCGGCACCGCGCTCGATCCGGAGGTCGTCTCCCAGCTGATGGCCAAGCGCGATCCTCTGGAGAGTCTGTCCACACGGGAACGGGAGGTGCTGCACCTCATGGCGCAGGGCCACGACAATCTCGCGATCGCAAAGGACCTGGTGGTGACCGAACGCGCGGTCACCAAGCACATCGGCAACATCTTCCGCAAGCTCGGCCTGCCCA
>Ga0307513_10007358_pt1 | contig 14288 bp, 11 predicted proteins | sample 15_EM_MG_FD_202174 | JGI IMG/M metagenome (GOLD analysis project Ga0307513, IMG submission 202174) | Populus trichocarpa ectomycorrhiza microbial communities from riparian zone in the Pacific Northwest, United States - 15_EM | ecosystem: Host-associated > Plants > Roots > Unclassified | place... | reverse complement strand
CGACCCGGCCGACGCCGCAGATCATCTCTTCGCCGACCTCGGGCATGACCTCCCAGAACAGCGATTGATCGACCAGCCGCGCGAGCACCTGGAAGGCGTCGTAGGCCTCGCGATGATCGACGGGCAGCAGGCCGCCGAGCTCGCCGGCGGGGAACCGCGGCTCCATCGCCGCGAGGTCGCCGCGGTAGTAGTCGGCGCCGCTCGACGGCAGCCGTGTGACGTCGCGCCGGATGCACGCCAGCAAGGTCTCGTCGTCCGGAACCCGGACATCGGCGCAGCCCGACTCGTGGACGTGGACCTCGGGGCCGCCGATGTCGAGCGAGGTGATCTTCTGGCTCTTGGCACCTTTGATCAGCGCCGCGCCGGCGATGACCATGTAGGCCTGCTCGGTCATGTACACGCGATCCGAGATGATCGGCATGTAGCCGCCGCCCGCGATGCAGTCGCCGAACACGCCGGCGATCTGGGGCACGCCGCCCGCCGACAGCAGGCTGTTCATCTTGAAGATGTGACCGGCGCCGCGCGCGCCCGGGAAGCTCTTGCTCTGCTCGGGCAGGAACAGGCCGCTGCAGTCGACCAGGTAGATCGTCGGCACGCGCAGGCGCAGCGCCATCATCTGCGCGCGCTGGATCTTCTCGGGGGTGCGCGGCCACCACGCGCCGGAGGCGACGGTGTTGTCGTTGGCGATCACCATGCACCAGCGACCCTCGACGCGGGCGAACGCGGTGACGACGCCGGCGCCGGGCGACTTCTGGTCTCCGGGGAACACCTCGCCGTAGTTGACGAACGTGCCGACCTCGAAGGTCCGCGTCCCGGGATCGGCGAGCCGGACCAGCCGCTCGCGGGCGGTCAGCTTGGCCTTCTTGTGCACCCGGTCGACGTACGCCGGGCCCCAGCCGGCTTCGACCTCGCGCCGCCGCTCGCGCAGCCGGAGCTCGAGCGCGCCGAGCTTCTCGCGCTGCTCGTCGGCCGTGCGCTCGTCGACGAGCTTGGTGAGCGGATCACCGATCGGAACCAGCGGAACAAACGACATCGCCGGCGACGCTAGCAGAACGCGCCGCCGGGCGCCCCCGCGGTACGTACCGGATCGCGGCGCGTGGCGCGCATGGGCGGTTGTCGCTTCGTCGCGGTGCGCGGGGTCGCGAGGCACGCGAGATGTCGCTACCTGGCCGTAATCGCGCGGGACCGCCGGGCACTACCCGTGCGATGCGTGATTCGATCTCGCCGCGCCGCGCGGTCCGCGGTGGCACGGTCGGCGGTTCTGGACGAGGATGAACGAGGTGTCCGATCTGGCAGATGGCGGGGCGCTCGAGGGCGATGCGTTGCCCGAGGCGTTGCGTGGCGCGCGCCCGGCGCACGCGGATGTCGCGGCGGCGCTGGCTCGCGCGCGGATCGCGAAGAGCTTGTTCGGCGCCCAGACCGTGGTGCGCATCGGGCGCTACGAGATCGAGGGCAAGGTCGGGGCAGGGGGCGGCGGCGAGGTGTTCGTCGCCCGCGATCCCGAGTTGTCGCGCCGCGTCGCGATCAAGCTGATGCGCGCCGGCGGGTATCGCGACCACATGCTCGCCGAGGGCCAGGCGCTCGCGCGGCTGTCGCACCCCAACATCGTGCCGGTCTACGACGCGGGGACGCTCGACGATCAGGTCTACGTCGTGATGGAGCTCGTCGAGGGCGACACGCTGCGCGCGTACGGCGAGGCCGCGGGGCGCAGCGTGCGCGACCTCGTGCGCGCGTATCGCCAGGCGGCCGAGGGGCTCGACGCCGCGCACCGCGCCGGCTTCATCCACCGCGACTTCAAGCCCGACAACGCGCTGGTCGGGCGCGACGGCCGCGTCCGGGTGGTCGACTTCGGGCTGGCGCGCGCCGGCGACGTGGAGCCCGAGGCGGCTGCGCCGGCGTCGCCGGTCAATGTCACGCACGCTGGCCTCGGCACGCCGCGCTACATGCCGCCCGAGCAGCGCGACGGCGCGGCGCTGACGCCGGCCGCCGATCAATACGCGTTCTGCGCGTCGCTGCGCGAGAGCCTCCTGTGCCTCGGCCCGCTGCCGCGCTGGCTCGAGGCGATCGTCCGCCGCGGCACGGCGGAGGCGCCGGGCGATCGCTACCCGTCGCTGGCCGCGGTGCACGCGGCGCTCGGTCGCGATCCGGCGTCGCGCTGGCGGAGGCGCGGCCTGGTCGCCGCGGTGCTCGGGCTCGCCGCCGCGGCGTTCATCGTCGGACGCGGCGACCGCGCGACGCAGTCGAGCTGCGAGCACGGCGGCGCGGAGATCGCGCGGCTGTGGAACGTCGGCACGGCCGCGCAGCTCGCCGGTCACCTCGGCGCGCTCGCCACGCCATACGCGCATCAAGCGGCGCCGCACGTACAAGCTACGCTCGCCGACTACGCCACGCGCTGGAGGATCGGCGACCGCGAGGCCTGCCTGGCACATCGCGACGGCGCGCAATCGACCGCGCTGCTCGATCGCCGCGTCGCGTGCCTGGCGCGCGCCCGGGCGGCCCTCGCCACCGCGATCACCGTCGTCGTCCGGGCGACCTCCGACCAGCTCGCCGACGCGGTCTCGGCGATCAGCCAGCTGCCGGATCTCGATCGCTGCGCCGACCCCAGCGTGCTGCTCACCCCCGTGCCGCCGCCGCCGCCGGGCGTCGCGCCTGCCGTGGCGGTGCTGGCCAACCAGCTCGCGTCGCTCGAGGTCGAGGTCCGCGCGGCGCGGCCCGACGTGCGGTCGCGTATCGCTGCGCTGGTCACGGAAGCGCGCGCGCTGGGCTACCCACCGCTGATCGCACGGGCGCGGCGGCTCGAGGGCGTCGCGGCCCTGGCGGTGATGGCGTTTCGCGACGCGCTCGGGCCGTACAGCGAGGCCACCACGCTGGCGCTCACCGTCGGCGATCAGGCGCTCGCGGTGGAGTCGTTCTCGGGTCGGATATACGCCAGCGCGATGACGAGCGCGGAGGCGCAGGTCGCCGGCGCCGATCTGATCGCCGCGATCTCCGCGGGCCTGCCGCCCTCGGAGCGCGTGACCCGGGCAGGTTTCGAGCGCAGCCTCGGCAGCGTGGCGCTCGCCGCGGGGAAGCGCGATCAGGCGCGGGCCGCGTTCGAGCGCGCGCTGGCCGTGGCGCGGGAGGTGAGTGGGCCAGAGCGTGTCCGGCTCGCCATCATCTGGACCAACCTCGCGCTCACGCTCGACGACCCGGCGCGGCGAGCGGCGCTGGCCCGCGAGCGCGTCTCGATCGTCGAGGGCCGCCTCGGCGACGGCCACCCGCTGGTGCTCGGCGCGCGGATCTCCGCCGCCTTGCTCGAGACCGACGCTCAGCGCGCTCGCGCACAGCTCGCGCCTCCGTGCACGCGACTCGTGGAGCTCCAGCCGGAGCATGGCGTCGAGATCCTCGAGTGCGAGGGTGAGCTCGGCTGGCTGGCGTTCGAGCGCGGCGACACCGCGGCTGCGCAGCAGGCGTTCGCGATCGCCGTGGGAACGGAGCGCGCGGGCGGGAGCGGTACGCCGCTCAAGCTGGCGCAGGTGTACCTCGACCTCCTCGCTGGACGCCTGGCGGCGACGGCGCCGTTGCTGGACGAGATCTGGACCGTCGATGTCCCTACGCTCGACGCCGCCGCGTGGTGGATGTTCGGCGACGCGGCCGACGTCATGCTTGCGCGCGGCGCCGTGGCGCGGGCGGCGGGCCGCGTGGCCGAGGCGCGCGTCGCGTTCGAGACAGCGGTGCGCTACCTCGAGCGCGTCACCGCGGCCAGCACGATCCCTCGCTTCACCCGCCGGCTCGCCTACGCGCACGCCAGCCTGGTGCACACGTGGCCGACCGGGCCGCTGCCCGCCGAGGCGCGGCGCCACGCCGAGGCCAGCATCGCGTGGTACCGCGGCGCGGGCGGCTACGCCGACGCGATCGCCGCGCTCGAGCGCGCGCTCGCGCGTTGAACGGCGCGGATGGCCAAGCTCAGGGGCTCGAGCCTGCCGGATTGCCGGTGACGATGTCGCCTGTCGCGGACCACTTCTCGAGCATGGCGGAGGTGCACGCCGGCATCGGCGCGCCGCACTCGATCGCCATCCACGACAGCGTCTCGGTCACCATCGACGCGTTCGTCGCGAGGCGCGGGATGTTGACGCACACCGCCCGGTCCGCGGTCCAGATCGCCTCGAAGGACACCGGCGGCGCCTGGTACGGCGAGGTCGGCGGCAACAGGTGCTGGGACTCGCTCAGCGTGATCGGCTCCGCGTCGTTGCTCCACGTCCGCCCGGTGCCACAGGCATTCATCGCCAGGGCATTCAACATCGCCTGTCGCTTGGGGAGCGTCGTCGCGATCCCGAGGCGGGTCTGGGCCGCCTCGGTGTGGCCGAGTACGTGCTGCCGATACAGCGTGTTGCCCTTGCATGCGAAGTTGATCCAACCCTGGGTCGGCGGTCCCACCGTGATCCGCTTGGTGAGCGGATCATACAGATCGCCGGTGAACGCGATCACGCGCACCTGGAGCGGCGCGCCGATGCCCGAGGCCGGCGTGTACGCGACATCGTAGGCCTCGACCGCGGCCAGGCTACCGACCAGGAAGTGCTCGTCGGCGAGCGCGACGTGCCGGATCGTGATGGTCCGCGTCGTGACGTTGTCGGTGACGATGATCACCGTGCCTTCGAGTTGCGCGTGATCCGCGAGCGCCACGCCGGTCGTCGGGTCGACGCCGCGCAGCCGGTCGGCTTCGGCGATCAGCCGCATCGCCGTGCCGTCGGCGCGGTGCACGGCCACGATGTGGACGCCGAGATCGTTGGATAGCCCGCCCGAGTGTAGCTTCCAGAAGTAGGTGCACTCGAACATCGTCGGGAGGGAGCTCCCGCAGACATTGGGCATGCAGGTCGCGGTGCCGACGCCCCTCCAGCTTTTGCCCTCTGGCGAGATCTCCGGTTCTTCCGGAGCCATACACCCGGCGAACAGGACGGCAGACAGCGCACCGCGCAGATATCGCATGTGACCATAGAGCCACGGGCGCCGCGCAGATTACAGACAATCGGGAGAGGTCAGGCCGGATCGTTCGATGAACCGGCTTTACGGGCCAGTTGATCGAGCGCGTCGAGCGTCTCCGGGGCGTTGTGGACCAGCAGCTCGCGCAGCCGGGCGCGGGCGCGGAACAGCCAGGTCTGGATGGTGCCGACCCGGACCTCGAAGACGTCCGCCAGCTCGTGGGTGTCGAGCTCCTCCCAGTAGTACAGCTCGAGCAAGGTCTGCTGGTCGATCGGCAGGGCGCGCAGCGCGTCGAGCAGCGCGCGGTGGGCTTGGTCGCGCGCGATCACCGTGCGCAGCGTGGTGACGACCTCGGCGACCGAGGTGCTCGACACGTCGACGATGATGCTGCGCCGGCGGTCGCGCAGGTAGCGATACAGCTTGTTGCGCGCGATCGAGAACAGGTAGGTCCGGAAGCTGGCGTCGCCGCGAAACTGGTCCTTCGCGTGGAGGCAGGCCAGCAGGGTGGCCTGGACCAGCTCGTCGGTGTCGTCGACCTTGTTCTGGAAGAACCGGTAGAGGCTGGCGAAGTGGCGCTCGAACAGCGCCTGGCCGGCCGCCTGGTCGCCGGCGCGCCAGCCGGCGAGCAACGCGAGGTCGTCGTCCTCCACCCGGACGAGGATAGCAGGGCGGTGAGCAACGCTACGCGCGAAGGCGGGGTGGCGCATGGGGTGGGCAAGCTCTGCGCGGGAGGCGCCGAACAGGTTGCTCGGGTAGTGCCCGGGCACGTGGCGCCGTTACGCCGGCCGTGCGTCGCGCCGCGTCACGCCGCTGATCAGGCCGGCCAGCCCGGGATCGAGCGCGTGTCGTAGCGGTTGTCGCGGAACGCCGCGCTGTCGAGGATCGCGCGGTGCATCGGGATCGTCGTCGGCACGCCGGCGACCTCGAACGCCGCCAGCGCGGCGAGCATCTTGCCGATCGCGGCGGCTCTGTCCGGCGCGCGGACGATGACCTTGGCGAGCAGCGAGTCGTAGAATGGCGGGACGACGTAGCCGGCGGTGACGTGGGTGTCGACGCGGACGCCGTCGCCGGTCGGCGGCTGCCACGCCGTGATCGTGCCGGGCGCCGGCTGGAAGCCGCGCGTCGGATCCTCGGCGTTGATCCGGCACTCGATGACGTGGCCGTCGAGCGCGAGGTCGGCTTGCCGCCAGGCCAGCGGGCGGCCGGCGGCGATCTGGATCTGCGCGACGACGAGATCGACGCCGGTGCGCTCCTCGCTCACGGTGTGCTCGACCTGCAGGCGGCAGTTCATCTCCATGAAGCGCAGGACGTCGCCGTCGAGCAACAGCTCCATCGTGCCGGCGCCGACGTAGCCGACCGCGGCGGCGGCGCGCGCGGCGGCGTTGCAGGTCTGGGCGCGCTGGTCCGGGCCGATCGCCGGCGACGGGCTCTCCTCGATCAGCTTCTGGTGGTTGCGCTGCACGGTGCAGTCGCGCTCGCCGAGGTGGACCGCGCGGCCGTACTTGTCGGCGAACACCTGGACCTCGATGTGGCGGCCGCCCTCGACGAGCTTCTCGAGGTACACGCGGTCGCCGCCGAACGCCGCGCGCGCCTCGGCCTGGGCCTCGGCGTAGGCGGTGTCGACCTCCTCGGCGGCGCGCGCGATCCGCATGCCACGCCCGCCGCCGCCGTTCTCGGCCTTGAACAGCACGGGGAATCCGACGCGCGCGGCGACCTGGCGGGCGTCCTCCGCCGAGGCCAGCACGCCGTCGCTGCCCGGGATGACGTCGAGCCCGGCGGCGCGCATCGCGGCCTTGGCGCGCGTCTTCGAGCCCATCAGCGCGGTGACCTGCGGCGGCGGGCCGATGAACGTCACGCCGTGCTGCGCGCACAGCGTCGCGAGCAGCGGGTTCTCCGACAGGAAGCCCCAGCCAGGGTGCAGCGCGGTGGCGTGGGCCTGCACGGCGGCCTGCACGACGCGCTCGACGTCGAGGTAGCTGTGCGCCGCGCGGCTGGGCCCGAGCGCGACGACCTCGCGGCCGCGCAGGTACGGCGCCTCGCGGTCGGCCTCGCTGGCGGCGAACACTGGCGTGATGCCGAGCTGATCGCACGCGCGCGCGACGCGCACGGCGACCTCGCCGCGATTGGCGATCAGGATGCGATGAAACAGAGGCGGCGCCACGCGCCCGACGCTAGCACCAATGCGCCGCGGCGCGGCTGGGGCGCCGGGGTTACTTCTGGAGGCCGATGAGGCAAGCGTCGGCGCTCGACACCTCGAACTTGCCGGGCGCCTCCATCTCGACGCTGGTCACGACGCCGTCCTCGAGCGTGAACACGCCGCGCTGACAGCGCACGCCCATCGACGCCTGGGTCAGGTCGAGCTCGATGCCGAGCGCCTTGCTGAACGCGGCGCTGCCGTCGGCGAGCATGACGATCTTGCCGAGCGCGTCGTGCTGCTCCGCCCACGCCTTCATGACGAAGGCGTCGTTGACCGAGAGGCAGACGATGTCGACGCCCAGCCCCTTGAGCTCGGGCAGCTTGGCGACGTAGCCGGGCAGGTGCTTCTGCGAGCACGTCGGCGTGAACGCGCCGGGCAGCGAGAACATGACGACCTTCTTGCCGGCGAACAGCGCGGCGGGGTCGACGTCGGCGCCACCCTCGGCGGTCGCTTGCTTGATCGTGACGGACGGGATCTTCTGGCCCTTGGTGATCATGGCGCTTGAGTACCACAGAGCGTCTCCGCCAGCTGCCAACCCGGGCGCGCGGCGAGGTCCGGAGTGCGGCCGGCCGCGGTCTCAGGTGGGCAGTGTCGGCGTCGGCGCGAGCCGGCTCGGTCGCCGCGGCTTCGGCGCGTCGTCGTCGACCAGCGGCCGGGGCAGCGGCAGGCCGCACAGCAGCTTGACCGCGAGCGAGGCCGCGGCCGCGCCGAACACCGCGGGCACGAACGCGACCGAGCCCTCGACGCGGTTGCGATGCTCGCAGTCGTTGACGCCGTTGTCGCCGCCCGGGCACACACAGCGGAACGCGCCGTCGTCGTAGGCCAGGGCGCGCGGCGCGATCGGTGTCTCGTCGGAGAACACCGCCCACACGCCGAGGCGCCGCGTGCAGTCGAGGCCGTGCTTCTTGCGCAGGTTGCGCCGCAGGTCGCGCGCGAACGGATCGACGCGGGTCTCCGACAGGTCGCCGACCCGCACCGCCGTCGGGTCGAGCCGCGCCGCCGCGCCCATCGCCGAGACCAGGCGCAGCTTGTCGCGCAGGCAGGTCGCGATCAGGTGCATCTTCGCCGCCATGTTGTCGATCGCGTCGATCACGACGTCCGGCTCCGGCACCAGCAGCCGCGCCGCGGTCTCGGGGCCGTAGAACTCGGCGCGCGGCTCGATCACGGCGTCGGGGTTGATCAGCCGCAGCCGCTCGGCCATGACCGCGACCTTGGGCTTGCCGAGCGTGCCCTTCATCGCGTGCAGCTGGCGGTTGACGTTGGTGACGCAGATCCGGTCGTAGTCGACGAGGATCACGCGGCCCACGCCGCTGCGCACCAGCGCCTCGGCCGCGAACGCGCCGACCCCGCCGATCCCGAACACCGTCACCGTCGCGCTCGCCAGCCGCGCGACGCCGTCGTCGCCCAGGAGCCGGGCCGTTCGATCAAACCTGCGATGCGTCACCGCGCGATTGTTACGGATGCCGCCGCGCTGTCAACCGCGAAGCTCGCGGAGCGCGTCACCAGGTCGCGAACAGCCGGCGCGCGTTGGCCGTCGTGAGCGCGGCGATGGCGTCGACCGTGGCGTCGCGCGCCGCGGCGAGCCCGGCGATCACCGCGGCGACGAACGCGGGCTCGGAGCGCCCGCCGCGGTGCGCTTGCGGCGCCTGATCCGGGGCGTCGGTCTCGGCCAGCAGCAAGGCGTCCGGCACCGCGCGGGCCGCGGCGATCGGCCGGCGCGCGTTGCCGTACGTCACCGGCCCGGCGAACGAGAACGCCAGGCCGAGGTCGCGATACACCGGCACCAGCGCGGCGCCGCCCGAGTAGCTGTGCAGCACGCCGCGCACCGGGCCTTCCTCGCGCAGGATGCGCGGCGCGGCGTCGTGCGCGCGCAGCACGTGGATCACCAGCGGCTTGTCGGTCGCGCGCGCGGCGCGCAGGTGGGCGCGAAAGATCGCCTCCTGGTCGTCGTGCGCCGGCGTGCCACCGTCGAGCCCGCACTCGCCGATCGCGCAGGCGTCCGTGGCGGCCTCGCACAGCCGCGCGGTCAGGTCGCCCGCGCGCTCGGCGGCGTCGAGCTCGGGCACGATCTGCGGGTGGATGCCGAGCGCCGCGCGCACCCCCGCCGCCGCGTGGCGCCGCGCCAGCGCCCGCACGCCGTCCCAGGTGCGTGGCCGCACCGCCGGCACCAGCATGCCGATCACCCCGGCCGCCGTCGCGCGCTCGACCACGGCGTCGCGGTCGGCGTCGAACGCCGCGAGGTCGAGGTGGCAGTGCGTGTCGATCATGCGCAGACCCTACGTCACTCTCCGGTCGCGCGGACGTCGGGCCGCGGCGCGACGCGTGTCACAGCCCGCGACGCGACTCGGGCCGCAGCGCGATCCGGCCGGCGAGGGCCGCGTCGATCGCGGCGACGATGGCGGCGCGGTCGTCGGGCAGGGTGCCGGCGAGCGGCAGGTAGTTCGACGCATGGTTGGTGCGAAACACCGCGCGTGTCGGGCGTGCGTCGGCGACGATCGTCCGGAGCTCGCGGAACATGTGGGAGACGTCGGGCAGCTCGAAGCGGTCGCGGCGGACGAGCGTCGCGAGCGGCGTGCCCGGCACGACGGTGGTGGTCAGGGCGGCGAGGTAGTCCGGATCCATCGCGGTGACCAGCGCCGCGGTGCGCTCGGCGTGCTCGGCGCTGCGCTCGACGCCCGCGATGCCGAGCATGACGATCACGCTCTGCTCGAGCCCGGCGCGGCGCGCCTGGGCGGCGGCGCGCTCGTGCTCCTCGAACGTCGCGCCCTTGGCGATGCGCTTCAGCGTGACGTCGTCCCCGGACTCGGGGCCGATGTAGAGCCGCCGGAGCCCGGCGTCGCGCAGCGCGCGGAGCTCGGGCTCGGTCTTGTCCAGCACGTTGCGCGCGGTCGCGTAGCACGAGATCCGGGTGAGCCGCGGGAACGCCGCGCGCAGCGCCTCGAGGATGGTCTGCCAGTGCTCGACCGGCAGGATCAGCGCGTCCCCGTCGGCGACGAACACCTTGCGCACCGCACCGCCGAGCGAGCCACGCGCGAGCGCGATGTCCTGCAGCGTGTCCTCGAGCGCGCGGACGCGAAACGCCTTCTCGCGATACATGTCGCAGTACACGCAGGCGTTCCACGAGCAGCCGATCGTGGCCTGCAGGATGTAGGCGTCCGCCTCGGAGGGCGGGCGATAGATCTTGCCCTCGTAGCGCATCGAGCGATGACCATGCCCGTCGGCGCGGGCGTGCGCAAGCCGGTCACTCGGCGTCGGGCGGCGTCGGCGTCGCGCAATGCGCCTCGATCGGGCGCCGCATCGCCGCGCCGCGTAGCGTAGGATCGCGGCGTGCGTTTCGTGCGGCGATGGCAAGCCTGGGTGCGGACCAACGACGCCCCGCTGGCGCACTGGCTGCGCGCGGCGCACAGCGCGCTGCTCGGCGAGATGCCGGTGCTCGCCGCCGGCACGGCGCTGTTCGCGATCCTCGCCACCGTGCCGACCCTCGCCGCCGTCGTCGGCGTCTACGGCCTCGTCGCCGATCCCTACAAGATCCACACTCACCTGCGCGGCCTGCAGGCGGTGCTGCCGCCCGAGCTCGTCGTGTTCGTCGGCGATCAGCTCGAGCGCCAGGCCCAGCGCTCCAACCGCGCCCTCGGCGTCACCGTCGGAACGAGCATCCTCGTCGCGGTGTACTCGGCGCGCGGCGCGGCGCGGGCCTTGATCGCCGTGCTCAACCGCGCGTACCGCGTGCGCGATCGCCGCCGCACGCTGCAGCGCATCCTGCTGTCGCTCGCGATGTCGTCGGTGACCCTCGTCGGCCTCGTGCTGATGCTGACCGTCATCGTCGCGCTGCCTGCCGTCGTCGCGCTGTTCCACCTGCGCGGCCTGGGCCTCGTGAGCCTGCTGCGCTGGCCGATCCTGATGGCGATCCTGTACGGCGCGCTGGCCTTGCTCTATCGCTACGGCCCGTCGCCGCGCCCGCTCGGGACCGATCGCCACATCTGGCCCGGCGCGCTGGTCGGTACACTGCTCCTGATCGGCGTGTCGTGGGGCCTGTCGCAGTGGGCCGAGCGCGTCACCAACTACGAGCTGTTCTACGGCACCTTCGGCAGCATCGTCGTCGTGATCCTCTGGTTCTACCTCTCGACGATCTCCCTCGTCCTCGGCGGCTTCCTCAACGCCGAGCTCGAGCGCCGCTCCGGCGCCCCCGCGCCCGAGCGCTCGATGTACTGACCGCGCGCGAGCCCGACTTCGCGAGCGAGCACAGCACGCCTCGCCGTCCCCCATCGGGTCGGACGGCGATGATCGCGCTCGACCGCGAGAAGCGCTGATCGGCCGCGATGTCCGCGCCACCTCCGGGTGACGCGAGCCGCCGCGCGGCATCGCGATGACAAACGCCTCCGGGACGTCGTGTCATCGCGATGCGACCGTCGGTGGCCGGCGGTCACCGCGCGCTTACCTCAGCCGCAGCCCCGGCAGTTGATGGTCGGGATACAGACCTCGTCGGAATCAGTGACGGGCCGTCCACCCTGGACGTCCTGAAGGCTCGGCGCGCGCAGGCGGCGAATGGTCTGGCTGTTGAGCAGGAGCTTGGTCTTGAACGATTGCTTCTTCATGGTTCTGTCTCTCCCTGGCGACCGGATATCGATCGCTGGTCGCACGAGACAGCGATGCGTTCGCGTTCGCAATGCCTCAAAGTGCTGCGCCCCCAGATGGACGCCGAGATCAGGTGTCCCTACAGGCGCTTAGTTGCGCTCGCCGTAGAACGTCGAAGGCGTCAGCGCCGCGGGAGTCGCGCCGTAGGTCATCGTGCCCGACCACGCGCCGCTCTGGATCTTGTCGATCTTGCGGTCGTTGTTGATGTCCTGCGCCCGCGCGGTGCCGGCGAGGCCGAACGACAGGGCAGTCGCGTCGATCGAATCGAGCTTCGAGTAGATGAAGCCCGCGCCGATGTCGAGACCAGCGTCGCACGCCAGCTTGATGAGCGAGTTGCCGAGGATGATCTTGCTGGTGATGAAGTCCGCGACCTTCTGGCAGTCGATCAGGTGGGCGAACAGCTCGTTGAGGTTGTGGGCCTCGGCGTCGAGCGCCGGGATGATCAGGGCGTCGAGGCCCAGGCGGATCAGCTTGCCGTACGGGACCGGCAGGGCGTGGGCGGCGATGGTCAGCTGGCCAGTCGCGTCCATCGTGACGGCGACGTCGTTCACCACGATGTTGGGTAGGTGGTAGTTCGCAAAGGCGTAGTCGCTCTCCTGATCGCCGAGCTTGAAGTGCACGCCGGTCACGGTGTGGACGCCGGTGTAGCTCGTGCCCGAGCCGGTCAGCGTGAGCGTCTCGTTCAGCCCGAAGTGCTTGGCGAGGTAGCCGAGGTCGCTGCCGGTCTGCAGCATCGACACGACGAGGTCGGGCGCGAAGTCGAGGAGCTTGTCGTTGAGGAACTCGACGACCAGCTCCTCGCCGAACTCCAGGATCGTCTTCGCGCTGTCCGGCAGCCTCGAGATGATCAGGTCGAGCAGCCAGCGCGTCGGGTTGTCATTCTCGATGTCGGTGATCTCGATGATCGTGTTGACCACGGTGCCGGCGGTGCCGGGCATGTTGGTCGCGAGGTCGAAGGTGCTGTGGACGGTGTAGGTGCCGGTGACATCGAGCGGCTTGGGCGGCGTGACCGGCGTGACCGGCGGGTCCTCGCTGGTGGGCGCGGTCGGGGTCTCGTCGTCGTCGCCGGGCGTCATGGCCGGGTCGGCGGAGCTGCAACCCGCCGCAGCGGTACCGAAGGCGAGGACGAGGGCGAGCGCAAAGCTGGGCGAGGTCTTCATAGTGTTCTCCGGCGAGGATGGCTGCGCAGCCCAGTGCAGCGCATGTGCCACGGATCGCACTGCGACCGCCGTGTGACGTCGCGCAGTTGGCGGCTGACGTGGCTGATCGCCTTGCCGGCAACCGGCTTCAATTGGGTGACTTCCGGCCCGACCAGTGGCTGCCGGGGGAGCCACTGACCAGTGCGTCGGACATCGCGACGCGCTCCTTGTCGCGCCGCGTCGAATCAAGCGCGTCACGTCGCGTCGAGCGCGCGCAACGCCGCGGCGCTCACCTCGTCATCGCGGCGGCGATCACTCCCAGCCGCACTGCTGGCCCTTGTTCTGCTCGGTCAGCCAGCCCTGCAGCGGCGCGAAGTACTCGAGGATCGGCGCCGCGTCCATCTCGCGGCCGCCGGTCAGCTCGAACAGCGCGTCCTGCCACGGCTTGCTCGCGCCCAACGACAGCATCTTCATGTACGCCGCGCCCGCGTCCTTGTTGCCGTAGATCGAGCACTCGTGGAGCGGGCCCTGGAAGCCGGCCTTGGCGCACAGCGCCTTGTGGAACTGGAACTGCAGCACGGCGGCGAGGAAGTACCGCATGTACGGGACGTTCGCGGCGACGTGGTACTTCGCGCCCGGATCGAAGTCGGTCGCGGCGCGCTCGATCGGCGGCGCGACGCCCTGATACTGCTTCTTCAGGTCCCACCAGTGCTGGTTGTACTGGTCGGGAGTGACCTCGCCCGAGAACACGTCCCACCGCCACTTGTCGACGAGCAACGCGAACGGCAGGAACGCGATCTTGCCGAGCGCCACCTGCATCTGCTGGTTGATCGTCGCCTTGTCATTCTTCACGACCTTGGCGAGCAGGCCCTTCTCCTTGAGGTACTCGGGCGTCATCGACAGCTGGATCGCGTCGCCGATCGCCTCGTGGAAGCCGTCGTTCGCGCCGGCCTGAAACAGCACCGGGAGCTTGTAGTAGTAGTGGAAATAGAAGTCGTGGCCGAGCTCGTGATGGATCGTCCACAGATCTTCCTGGTTCAAGTTGATACACATCTTGATCCGGAGATCGTTGTTGAACTCGACGTCCCACGCGCTGGCGTGACAGACGACGTTCTTGTTCTTCGGCTTGGTGAGCTGCGAGCGCTCCCAGAACGTCGCCGGCAGCGGGTCCATGCCGAGCGAGGTGTAGAACGCCTCACCGACCTTCACCATCTTCTTCGCGTCATAGCCCTTGGCGAGCACCGGCGTGACGTCGATCGGCGCGACTCCCTTGTACGGCTCGAGATCGGAGTACAGGTATTCCCACGACTGCGCCCACATGTTGCCGAGCAGGTGCGACGGGATCACGCCGGTCTTCG
>Ga0307513_10007357_pt1 | contig 14289 bp, 14 predicted proteins | sample 15_EM_MG_FD_202174 | JGI IMG/M metagenome (GOLD analysis project Ga0307513, IMG submission 202174) | Populus trichocarpa ectomycorrhiza microbial communities from riparian zone in the Pacific Northwest, United States - 15_EM | ecosystem: Host-associated > Plants > Roots > Unclassified | place... | reverse complement strand
TGGAGGAACCAAAAGCATGGCTAGCGAAACATTTCAAGATTAAAGACATGGGAAGCCCAAAACTCATCGTTGGTCTTGAGGTCATTCGCGATGAGAAAGAGGGTACTACCACGATTTATCAAGGTCACTTTATCAATGAACTTGCAGTTTGATACCACCAACAGTCCGAACCCACTGCACCGACACCCCTCTCCAGCAGTTTCAAGTTTACCAGTGAGGATTCCCCTACAACTGAAGCCAATAAACAAGAAATGACTCACCACCCATATCAATCACTGGTTGGAGCTCTTATGTACATCATGATCGGCACACGTCCCAACATCTCTTTCACTGTTGGCTGTCTCAGCTGCTTCCTTATCAACCCTGGAAAACGTCACTGGGAACAAGCATTATGTGTTTTGAATTACCTTAGAGAAACTCGCGACCTCATAATCTCTTACTCACGAAACTCAAAAGGTGGTCTAACACTTCAAGGTTTTAGCGATTCTGATTGGGCTGGGGAGAAGGATGGTAGTCGATCGACATCAGGATACATATGGATGTCATCCGGTGGTCCAGTCAGTTGGAAAAGTCACTTGCAGCCAATCGTCGCACTCTCCTCAACAGAAGCTGAATACATTACGATCACCACAGCTGCACAGGAAGGAATATGGCTGTGTAGGGTAATGGCCGAACTTGGTTCTGAGCAAGTGGGAGCAACTAGTCTGGCCGTCAATAATGAAGGGGCCATTGCACTATCCGAAAACCCCCAGGCTCATCCACGGACCAAGCATATTCGACTTCGCTATCACTTTATTTGTCAATATGTACAGGAGAACATTATCAAACCACACTACGTTTTGACTCATGACAATGTTGCCGACATCTTCACCAAGAACCTACCCAAGGACAAGTTCTTAGGACATTGGCAAAGCATGGGTTTAACCCAACGAGCAAGTGGGAGTGTTAGACGATAGTTTATGCTCATTTGGTTTATTAGGCCTTGGCTGTTTGTTTTTGTTTACCTTGTTGGTTAGCTTCCACTAGCCCAAGGTAACATAGCCCAATTGTTGATTTCTCCTATCACACACTCACATATACCTGTAGACTTATTCTACATTATAACAGGTATATAATATAACGTTGTTGGTTAGCTTCCACTAGCCCGAGACTTATTCTACATTATAACACGTCCAGAGGTACTCCCATACTTCACGGAGGTTGTTGGCCTTGCAGTGGTATGCTTCCAGTACGGCATCACGGTGTATTTGCTTGGGGGTGCGGGCCTGATCATGGTGTTCAGGGGGGATGGGATGCTGGCAGAAGTGCTTGCACATGAGATGGAGGATCGAGTGTCGATGAGGAAGAGGACAGAACATATAGTCAGCGTCCTTCATCTCGGCCTCACTGTCATATGCCAACACATGGCGACAGCTGTCTCCGGTTGTGAGCATGAAAGCTGTCTTGGAGTTCCACCCGATGCTGGACAACACTGGTACACCTAATTTTTCCCTTCCGTGGCACACTTGCATCAACGTTATATACTCATAACCTGCCCTAGAGTATCGCTCTAGCATCTTCACCCACACCCCCGAGCCGCTTCAGATCGTCATGCAAACAGGTACAGCGTGTATCCAGAAGGAGCATTTCCCTACGAAAGGACAGATGGTCACCACTGTCATTGGGCCAGCCGGTCTGTGGTGGTGGACGGGGGAGTATCACCAAAATACTCATTGGACAATCTCAACGGGTGTCAGTGCCCGACTCATCGCCTTTATCGGTAGTCTCTGTGTTCTATAATGCAGTTACCTCCATTATCTTTATCTTTCTACCACCTGGTTGGCGAACTTGAACCTTCACATCCATGCCTTGCATTGCATGCGGCTTCGCTCGATCTAGCTTTACGATACTGACACTCAGAGCCATCCTATCAACCTCTCTTATATAGAACCTACAGTGGTACTAGGTATTAACCTCTAAGAACTAGTCGTCGGAAGCGACAAACATCGTATGAAAGAGCTTAATTGGAACAAATGGGTGCGTTTTGGTCCGTTGCAATGCTTCTCAAGCGCTGTGCATAACTTAGGCACGATCCAGGCTGGATTAATTGCGGCCCTTCTGTCGTCATTTCTCTGCCATACCCTAGGGAGAGAGAAACCAGTCGGGGTACCCTCTTTCATCAGACCTAGGCGACGAGAAATGAAACGCTAGGTCACTATGAGCGACAGCCGTTCACGCTCCTGCCAACTAAGCAAGCGTGTCGGGAAAAACCCCCCCTGTCACCCCTTCCTATTACAAGTATACAAGGACATAACTTAAGTCTAAACGATACGTCAAATACATGTGAATGGGAATGGAAACCAGCCCTGACACAGGGACTCGGTTTGCAAATTGCATATGACCAACGCTCGGTCGTTAGCGCATATATGTTTCCAGCAACAAGCTTCAGGGTTGCGTACCTGTAATGACAAGAACACCCATATTCCGACAGAGCGTTCTCAGTTTTTGATGTTGCCCTTGTGGCCGCATTGTCCCCACTTGGACCAGAGACATAGGTCGTAACCTGGAATCAATATGTTAGAATTCCCGCTAGGTCGCTAACTTTGACGAAAACACCGTGTTTGTTGGGGTCAACTGCAAATACGTAAGGATACAACAAGACCCGGGACATGACCATTTGAGACACAGTTTCCCAAACAATCAGCGCCCCTGACAACCAGAACACTAAGCGCTCGCATATGAACAACACAGTCTCCATTCCAGAAGACCTACAATTACTGGAGAATAAACTTTGAACCTCACCCCACCGATGGCGGACCCCTTCAGTATCACAACCAGCATATTGACGCTGGTAGGAGTCGCACTCAAGGCCTCCGCGACGGCTATTGGAATGGTAGAGAAGGCAACTGGGGCCCACGAGGCGGCTCGCGATGCCCTCAGGAACCTCCGTCGCGCACTACAAACCCTCAACAAAGGGACATCTAATATGCAAGCAATACTCCACATTCTCATATCAGATCCAAGGGACAAGGTAGTAAAGAAGTTGTTGGCACTGTGAGTCTGAACCTGCTCGAATATGTAATCGATGGTGAACCCACTGACTTTCAGCCTTCCTTAGACCAGAAGGCAAAGTCGCAATCAAGGAGCTATGCGGGGCGCTGGAGTCCACTCGAGGCCTCCTTACCGAGCGGGCGGGACAAGCAGAGCTTGAAACTACGGGTTTGGAGCCATTACCTCAGGATCGAACGTCTCTAGCATTTGTACAGGCTGTTTTCAAGCATAACCTCTCGCCCTCAAATGTCGCGGTTGCCATCATCGCGCTCAAAGACTTTCAATTTGAGGTCGAATCCTGTCAACAAACAACAGAACTTGCATTCCAACATGTTTGGAGGGTATATGGCATTGTCAACTCTCGGACTCATAAGAGGCAATCCTCTGTCTCTACGGTTACTAGTATCTCCACCCAAATCCCCGAGTCCTCCACCAAGCCCCAAGCGACAACCAACTCTCGCAAGGAACTCATAGAATGGTTCGAGAGGCAGGACGCTGCATCGAAGTTCCACTCTGGGACTCCCAACACAGCAACCCATGCTGGGAGCCGAGTTCAAACGCGCGCAACCGCTGAAGAGAATACCTCCACACCAGCAAGTCAGCCAACACCGATAAGTCGTGATCTACAGCCGTCGAAGAACCGGTTCCGCAACCTTTTTGGCTTGGGGAGGGCCAGGCAAGATCACAAGAAAATGAAACGCGAAGCGGACGGAAACGACAAGGTAACTGAACCTTTTCAATCTTGGACTCCGCCTCCACAGCAGCTCTTGACGGCTGCCACCGAGTGGCCAGTTCCCAGCAATCGTGACGTCTTATCAGAACAACACCGCTTAATAGATACCACGATATATGATCAACGACTCTGGCCTACAACCGCACAACCTGAGAAATTCTCTCGACCGCACTCGCAAACTATCTACCCGAGAGCGTTCACGGATGAGAATTGGATGAAATATGGCAACGCCAGTGCTCTTGAGAAGCGAGCAGTGTTCACGCCGCAGTTTCTCCCGCCACCACGCATCCCAAACGCTCAGAGGCATCCCGGCCGCTTCTGGGCACCAGGCGCTGCACAAGCCACCACCTATGGAGCAGGCTCGCAGGCTCGCAGGGTAGCTACCCATCTTTACAGAGTCTGGTCGACATACAACCCCTTTCCCAGTCGTCGTTGAACATGCCGTTATCAGGTGGGCCACCTATGAATGGTATTGCATGGCCCCCGCGCACGTTCGGACGTGCGTGGCCTCCGAACCCGTACGAACATGCAAGCGGCAACAGTGTACAGTACGCCAATTACCATTCCGGTCTAGAGAGCCACGATAATTTCGAAGAGGAGGATGAGAGTTGGGCGCGTGGCTATTTTGAAGGATCTTCTTCTCATAATATTTCATGGCCAAGCCCGTATCTGCCATCTTATCCTCGTGGTTCAACATTCATGCCCAGTGCTCCTGGCGCTCTCCCCACCAAGCACCGGACACTCTCCAGGCGGGAACGCGAGGAGATCGAGCGCAAGCGCAAGAAGCGTGAGCGGCGCAGAAACGAGGAGGAACAGGCGGTCGAGCGCAAGCTCGAGAAGCGTGAGCAACGCAGAAACGAGAAGGTATGGGCGATCGACCGCAAGCTCTGGGAGCTTGAGCAGCGCAGAAACGAGCGTGAGCAGCGCAGAAACGAGAAGGTATGGGCGATCGAGCGCAAGATCGAGGAGCTTGAGTACCGCAGAAACGAGGAATGGGCGATACAGGAATAGATTGATGCCGGATTCGGGATTTCATATGCGAGCGCTCAGTGCTCTTTTGTTTCGGGTACATAAGAGCTCGTATGTTTGTAGCGGGCCGCAACAAACACCATTGTTTTCGTCCGCGTTAACCACCAAGCGGAAATTCCAACAATTCAGGCTGTGACCTATAGGTGTAGACGGATCTGAGGATCGCGTGTGGACGGTTAGAATAGCAACTAGTTGGCCACAATACATGTAAACTCATGTCTAAACCAAAAACATGGGCCCGGACTAGTGCCCGGATTGAGTAGGTGCAGCAACCTAGAAACCTGTCAAATTAATGAATCGGAATATTCAAAAAAAATTACGGTGCATGCAACCTCGCCCAGCCTCTCGCGTGGTCTAATTCGTGAATAGCTCAAACTGCAACCAAGAAGCTTGTGGAGACTGTAGAATCCGACATTCTAACCCCAACCATCCTTAAACGGGCCACAGTCACCACGGGTTCACCAACCCGACTCAAGGAACCAAGATTCGGAGCATGGTCAGGGGTTTGGAACCGAAGCCATAGGGATTGTCACAACCACCCTGCCGGAAGCCCGCGCTGCCTGAGGGAGACCTGCAGAGACTATCCACGAATGCGACGCAGTACTCTACAACACTCGTGTTTTGTATGAGACCTTGACGAACGCTGATCCAATTCGCAAAAATACCCCAGATACTTTCATAAGCAACCGGGTTATGAACTTATGAATGATTTAAGGTTCGGTATGTTCAGTAGAGTAGCACACTAAATGATTACACAAGGAATGCTATGGCAAATGCTATGCGTCATATGACATGATCATCTCTGACCCACCATCAGCATTAAGGGGACGAAACAGGAAGAGGACTTCTGGAGCGATAGATAAGACTAAAGAGGAGGAATTACTGCAGGCGCTCTTCAGAGCGAATGGTGAATTAATCGGCGATTTCCACAACCTACAGCGACTTGGAGCCTGCAGCAAATTCTGAACAGGAGGTGACACCGACTGAGCATGGTAGTGTGGGAGACGGCTGACGCCACGGTAGGTGCTTTTCGGCCTTGATGAATCCACCCGCCAGGCATCGCTCCAAACAATTCCAGCATACTTACATTAAAGGCGCGCCAAATCCCTATTAACCCCAAGGACAATTAAACAGTGATGATAGTAGTGGACTGCCGTGTCAAAAGAGCCTCCCCCATCTCAACTCGATAACCCTCCAACATTTCCAAGTGCGTACCAGGACTGGCTCAACAAAGCTACGGTAGTCACTATAACTAAAGCAGTGCTAATCTGATGCCGCACCCACTGGCTTACAGGTCGCGTCTCGCAACTCTCCCTAATTATACGAAGTGGTGTCTGAAAGATGTAGGGTCGTAGCACGGTCCGCTTTGGTACCTCTTATGAGGATTGTACATGTATACCCGTCAATTGCCTCATGGACTGGCCTACTTGGCCTTAGGGCGTTGCGCATTGAAATGAGCAAGGCAAGAAGAATTGGCTTCCTGGACCCTTACTGGAAGGACAAGGGGCGCAAAAAGTGGGAGACACAAGAGGACGAAACAGGAATAATGCTTGTAGATTATTCGCCTCTGCACCGTAAATACCGGGTTTTTATTCGCGGTGACATTGGCAGCTGCATTGGCTGCGGCTGCATCGGACCAAGCCACCTGGTTTGTACGGCCTTGTCCGTTGGCCCCAGATGAATCACTCTTATCCAAGTAATCAGAATCAAAGGCTTTCGACTTCCACTCAGCTTCTACGTCTTTACCCGGTCCACCGCCCGGGTCAACGCGTCATCAATCCATGCTGACGCTCACTCGCGGCATTTCAGTCAGAATTGGTAAATCGTGTGCGAGATTTTTCAGGAGGGGAAATACAACTTGACTTTCCAGAAAATACAAGTGCGAGAAAATGCTAGTCACTAACCGAGTGGGTGTGGACGAGTACGTTACAAAGGCGAGAAGGAGAAGGTCATGAGCGGCACCAGGCGAATAACAACGGTCCGACCGCAATTCATAAACCGAGACTGTTTTTTTTTGAGCATGACAACGGATGAAGCAGGAGGAATCAGGGAACCAGCGGGAAACTCTTCTCGCTCTAAGGGTTCCGGGAATACACCCAATGATAGATATAGGGGGTTAAACTGCGTCGCCATGGCGTCTTCGCTTTCGTCCAGTTACTGCGAGTGCCTTGACGGCAGCGGTGGGGCCTTGTCCGCCCTCAAATGGGAGATTGATGACCCCGCTGGCACCCAGACCTCCAACAGGGGACAAGTGGCTTCGACTGGCAGAGGCAGGCGTTTCAGGCGAGCCCACGGCGGTCGTTCCCCCGCCACTGAGAGTCGACCCTGTCTCCGTGAAAACCCGAGCATCGTGGGCTTGCTGCTGCTGCGGTGGTTGAACGTGACCTTCAGAGTGTATTGTCTGAGAGTGGGGCGGCCAAAGTGCTAAGGGAAATCAAATGTCAGAACGCCTAAATAAGGTTTCCCCCTCCGAGGAAAATGGACGACTTACGATAGCCTTCGTACCCGGTTTGCTGCTGTGTTGTATACCCATGTCCCTGCAGAGCAGCCCCCGGGGGAGTGGGACCGGGACCAGGCGGGTATGCCCCGCCTCCACCGTGGGGATGCGCGGGAGGTGGAGGCCTGTAAGGGGACTCAAGAGCCGCCGATGATAGTGGGATGTAAGTGGCCGAAGACGGTAGTGCGGTGGATCGGCTAGGGGTGAGCGTCGAAATGTCATCGTGAATGGTGGGAGAGGTTAGAGTCGGTGGCCCACTCATCCCCACAGGAGACATGCTGTATCCGCTATGCGACTGAGAGCCAGGAGCTTGAGCTTGATAGGCTGCATATGGCGTGCACCCTTGCGGAGGCTGGGCGGGCTGTCCAAACGACGGCACACGCTGATGCGAGTGGACCAGTGGTGGCTGCTGGGTGTGAGAGTGGGCATGCTGGCGATAGTCTAGACCACCTTGGGGAGGAGAGAGCAGGGGTTGTGGAGAGGGGATTGGACCTGGAGGAAAATGGAGCGGCCGCATTGGGTTTGTGGAGGCCGATGGGGGATGAGTGTATTCTGTGGGGATCGGGACATGCGAATAAGGATGCATGGGATGACTCGCACCGATGTGGGATGGCGAAATGGTGTTTATAGCTGTCGGCTGCGTCGAATACGAATAACTAGGTGCCCCTATGACCTGTGGTGGAACTTGCGAATGAGGGAATCGCTGGCCGCGAACGGGTAGTTGCGGTTGCGGTACATGCGCCCACTGCCTGGAGTAGGCTTGTGGCTGAGCTGAAGCGTTAGGAGCAGCCTGCGTATTAGGGAGTGAATGTGGCGAGGGTTGAATGTATGCCATCGGCACATTCTGATCCGTTCCACCGACTGGAACAGCACTTTGAATTCTGCTGTCTCTGGCAGCAGTGGGCAGTGGGGCAGGCTGTTCATCGTGTCTGACAAGGATGTCCGGGTGATAAGGCACGTTGATTGGTACACCACCAGGGATACTCGGTGGCGGGAGGTGACTATAGTCTTGCGCGATGGACGAGGCATTAAACGTCGGGAAAGGCGGAACTGACGGTGTATCGTTGCCAGTATTGCCTATCCCTGAAGGCGCCTCGGGATTGGGACGCGCCCGTTTTCTTGGGTTGGGCTTCCCAGCTCCGGGTTTTTTGCTCGGGGCACCTTTCCGCTTCGCCCTCGCCCTTGGAAGCGGTCCATCGGCCTCTCCTTCACCTGGTGCACCATCTGCAGCGCCATCTTCATTTGCTGTCCCCGAAGGTGGGAGTGGAGCGAACAGTGCCCTTGGGCGATTACGAACATCTTTTCGAATACGGATCTTGATACCTTGCTCCGAGAGTGACTGAGAAAGGGCCGTTGATTCTATGTTTTCGTTAGGACAGGTTATCCATGGACGGACAGAAGTTCTACCTTCCATACCCGGGAACTTCTTCGCAGTATATACATAGAAGGGTAGAGAATACACAGACTTGCAGTAGTGTACATAGGATCTGTAAAGGGGTCAGCCTGACTTTCCGAATCCAAAACGCCTGAGACCTACCCTACAACTTCAAACAGGCTCAGCTTCAGCCGGTAGCTCCCCTCCGTCCGCACACTAAGATCAGGAAAGACAAAGAATCCGGTCTCGCAACCCTTGTCCGGGTCCTTCAACGTGTACAAGCTACTCACGACCGACCCGACCGTCGTCCGCGTCTTTCCGTCCTTCAAGAGGTGCATCTCATTGTCTGCCTGGGGTGCAACCAGTGCGGCGAACATGAAGAAATACGGGCTGGGTTGGAAGGACGGTGGGGGCGAGCCAGACGAGCTGCCAGGCGAGGAGCCTTGGCCGTCTCTCTGACCTTGGCGGTTCGCATCGGAACGATTGCGTACACGAAGCTCTACGATAGGAGGTGGGTCGATAGGCCGCCGGTCGGCCTTGTTCCCTACACCACACCTGACGAGCTGTCAGAGGTTGAAGATAACGCAGGGACAGAGGAATTGAAAAGTTAATTCTCCGAGGTGTTGGAGCTGTGCTCTCCATGTCCATCGGTTTCCATGAAGGATCCTCGTGCAACGCTAAATCTGGACGTTATCCACATGAGCTCTCGGCGCACTAAAGCTGTCCTAATCACCATCGATCAGTGCTTTCCTGGCTCAAATGCAGATGCATAAGCTACCGTGGTAGCCTGATAGTAGTCTGTCACTGCCCAGCGCGCCTGTCTACTGGCATTAAGCCGAACAAGGGGCGACCATGCAGTCCATGTGGGAGCAGTACGGACCATGGGGGTGTATGGGGTTGAGAGAGGTAGAGCATTCGACTCACATTCTCGCCTGCTTGGGTTCTACGCGCCCAGAATAAGGAGAGGCACCGAGTCAGAACACAGTCAAGGCAATGGCTCCAGAGCATTATGCTGTACCTTGCCGAACTATACGGACAGGAAGAGTCATGTCAGTGATATTTGAACGGGAATCGAGTCAGAAAACCTGCCAATTATCTCGTAGTCCTGCCTAGATAAGACAAGGAATGGTTAGCATTGGTTATCCACACAAGGGGTAAAAGGGATCGTGCTAGCAATCATCGTCCGAAGGTGATTGTTTTTGCCGAGCGTTGCGCCGAGACTCCACAGGTCGTGGGCGGAAGGCGAGGTGCAAAGGAAGGGCATGTACGCGTGCTAAACAATGCCTATGGGTATAGTGTGTCACGTACGCTGATCTCTTTTGTCCGTGGGGCGCAGTAGATGGCCCAGCCGCCGCGGGATTGAGGATTCCCACATGGGCCAGTGGTGGCATGGCGGGTTGCGCAGCGTACCCGGATGCCTGGTGCTGGGGATGGAACATGTCGCCGCGATGTGGTGGCGAGCCCGACGATGGGGCGGTCAAGGTGCGAACAACTGATTTATTTCTATTTGGGCTCGAGGCTCGAGGCCGCCTTTTTTCTTGGATAACGTAATCAACTGTGACTGTGGAGTTAGTATAAACTCTATCCAGCCTTCTCGCCGGCCACCTCGCGCCAGCCACAGAAGCGTGACCTCCTTCACCCCTCTGCCAGGGCGGCCCAGTCGAAAAAAACATCACAACGGTTCGCTGTCACAAAGCAACCCACGTGCCGCCTCCCTGTCGATCTCCTTCGTCCTCGCCGCCACCATCAGGTCGGCACGTGCCAGAGGATCCCATGTCAGAGCTGCTCACCATAGTCCACTCGCATCACCGGCTTGGCGGTGGTTGCTACCCGCATGCGGCTATCTCAACTCGATGGAGAGCTCTCCATTCAGCTCCCGTAATATACGTAAATTATGTGTAATATGGGCGTGTACGATCTTCTCCGGTCCACGGCGTTCCTTTGTATTGTTCCCCCTCCGGTCACCGGGCTCAATGAGAGCTCTTCGTACCCCTCTTATTTATTTTAACCTCAGATGAATTGAGGCGAGTCAGGCAGGTGTAATTCATTGGAAGCTCAGCCTCCCTTCATTTCAATAGCATTCTGGCGGTGTGGGTATCCCGGATCCATCATATCCCCACACCTCAACGACAGGGCCGTTACCAGGAACTGAGGGCACCTCACACATGGTTGTGAGACCTGCACTCGACAAGCAGAATTTCCATCCCTAGAAACCTCACCTCTCCCCGCACCACCCATTAACCAGTGGCCTGATCTCCGCAAGTCACTGTCAAGGGGCAATAAATTTAAGAGCATGGGCGTCAGACTGATAGCGAGCGCATTAGTTTTATTAGGGTGAACGGTGGCGACCCACGGGTGAGGTGGGAAGGAACAGTCAAAAGGTGTACGTGTACTATCAAGGATAATATCTCACACCCCCCATGCAGACGTCGGCGTGCTCTCACGATCCTCGACTCCGGACATGCGGGTCGCGCGGAAGTTCCGTCAAAGCCGAGCGAAGAGCCGTTCAGCTCGCCTCCAGGGTATCTGAGGGTTCAGTCTCCGTGAGAGTAGCTTTGGTTGGCTCCATTGCGCCGAGTTTGTAGCGGAATCGATTTGCATTGGATACCACTAATTTAATATCGTTAAACTTTCTTCGTGATTATCGCCGTGTCCACCTGCTTACCTTCCTTTTTATGTGGGAAGAAGTGCGCCAAGTTCTGAGAAACTTATGCGCTTCTGGGATCCAACGTGTTTTGATGACCTGACAAGGAAGAAACCAACGAGTGGATTTTTGGTTATGTCACAATATTTGGGCGTCGCAGGAAGTTCTTACAAGGGTGAGCAAGCGGCCACTTGCTAAAAAAGTGAAAATACCGCAGCTACTTGCATCGGGGAAAGCTGGCGCCCAACCAAGGACTGGACAAAGGTCAGGCTCCTCGGTGGATTATCGCCTCTATCTTGTGCATTTTCTTTGATCCCTACCAAATCTAAAATACCCCGGTGCCCCAAGACACGTTGACCCTCGTCCTAAATGCATGCCGCCAACTCTGCCACCTTTCGGAACGTGCTTCTCGTCAATAAACCAATGTATGGTACATTGAGATTTTCGAAAATTTCCACTATGGAGGCGCCACCTCCGAAGATAAAATCTTAGGAGGTACTCCCGAAAATGCAGGTGAGTAGATTTAATACAGGAGTGTTTAAGGTGATCAATTTGATCGCAGATCGATTCTACTGGAGGGTTCTTCAATCTCGGGACGCACGAGACATACCATGCTCGAACCTAGATGACTAGGGATTCTTTGATAGGAACGCTGAATGGAGTAGACCTATAGACCTGGGGCCAGTGAAAGCATGGTACATCGGAAATTAATACGATGGAGGACAAAAGGAAGATCAGGGGAGAGCCTGACACAGCAAGCTAATGGGCCCGGTGTATGAAGTACTACACAAATTCGCTACTCTGTTCAATATACCCCATGAAGCCAGAGTCTTATTTATCGGGGAAATGGGCCACCTTCAAACCTCCGTCGACATCACGCCGGTGACTCGAAATTTTATTGTAGCACATCGGGACAGTCATTGAGGACTACCGTACATACCCTCCTCCCTGCTCGGACCCACACCAGTGGAAGCTGAGATGCTCGGTTTGCCTGCCGACGGTCTCATAATTCCCGAGTAACCCAGAACCCCAATCATCGACTCTTCCGCCACTGGAATTTAACCCAGTCATACTAAGCACCCTGTATGTGGCCATAAACTATATACGAGACCCTCTTCTCCTCAAGCGAGTGATTATAAGCGTGGAAGTACTTGAACCAGATATGAGTTATAGAAATGCATAGATCCAATGAGAGGCTCTGTGAGGTCTATCCTCAATAGCACGTTTACTGGCACCAAGTTGTGGTCATTCCAACTTACGGGGAGCCATATGACCCTTCGCAATATCCATACTTTTGAATGCGTGTACTCCACGACCTGTTCTTGAAGTGGTAATCTGGTCCTCGTCGATGTTGGATATCCGTGTCTGATCGACGTAGGGCGTCGAGTACCTTCTTGAGGTGGGCCTCCTCCCGAAATAGGAATCACTATTATTTTCGACGAGTTGGGGGTTTATACAATGCAGAGGAGTGAGGTAGCCCAACTGTGAAATTAGTGAATGCCGTGCTGTTCGAGCTTAGCCAAGGCAGACCCAAAAACTTTGCTGAGAATTCGCAAGAGCCGCCCCAAAGGTCGTAATGACAACTTACGAGAGTTATAAGAAGTGGATGATATGGGTATGGTCGGAGGACGAGTTTCGCCGCATCTTCATGTGCGCAGTGAGGGTCTCAAAGGCGCGCTCGACGTACTACCGTGTACCTATTTGACGCGAGGTCCAGGTGCGGCGTGAGGTACGCCTAATTGGGCGTGATGAGTCCGTACATGAGGTTTGATCAAACATAGGTTGCCGTGCTAAAGTCTAGCCGATGAAGATCGTCCGTAGCTACAGACTATGCATGCCAGCTTCTACGCGGCTTTCTCCATCAAGGTACTTCGATTACCTCTTTGACGACGCCGGAGGTTAAGGGGGAGAGTCGAATGACGAGGAATGACGAGCTTCCTTGATAAGTGTATTTGACTACAGCCACAGTTGCTTTCGAGAATGCAGCCTGAACGAACGAGCGATCATCACTGAGGGATATGGCGTGAGATGCAATTAGGCGAAGGTCGCTGTCCAACCCTTTCGATCCCGGCATGGTGCGAGGCAGCGCAATGGACAGTATATGGACGAAACCCTCGACGTAATCTTACAGGAACCAAGCGATCCCAATACGGAAGATATTAAAAAGGCAGCGGCAAAGTCAGCGGCATTGCTGAGGATTCAAACTTGGACTCTGCCACGTTGAATCGATATCCATTGATGCTCCCTCGCCCAACGCAGAGTAAGCTCAATCCGTGAGACGTTGAAGTAACTTGCTAAACGGTTACTTTCTTAGGAAGTACTATTCCCCAAGGTAAGCGCTAGCATATATAAAGAAATATAACGCGCGCAACACTGTACCCTCCAGATCCTCCAGATCCTCAACAACCCAAATCAGCATGGGAGCACTACTTGGATATGACTGGTATCGACGACGCTGAGCGGGAAAGAGAAGTCACAGAACAAGTCGATACACAACTTGTCTTCGTGCGTGATCCTTGAATGGTCAAAGTAAAGCTCTGTCGTGACTATGTTCCCACCCAGGCCGGATTGTTCGCTGCCTTCCTCGCCGCATTCCTGATCGAAACACTTCGCCGGCTTGAGGAAGACTCCACTGCTACTCTTCTCGACGTCATGGTCTATCAAACACAAATGATGAGGAATGAAACCCTCCCCCCCTACTTCCGGGTGCCCTTCACCCCGTCGCGGAAGATTGTCGCCGCCAATGTGCTGTGCTTTGCAAGTCTCGCTCTGATTCTTGTCGTTGCATTCATTTCGATGCTCGTCAAGGGGTGGATACGTGAATTTGACCGTGGTCTCGCGGCCATAGTAAAACTACGTCAACGTGCCCTCGTCCGGGAATATCGCTACTTGGGTCTCGAGCGATGGAAGCTTCTTGAAATTATCCACTTCCTACCCGTCCTCATTTATTGTTCGCTCTTTCCTATTCTTCTTTGGACTCT
>Ga0307513_10007356_pt1 | contig 14289 bp, 11 predicted proteins | sample 15_EM_MG_FD_202174 | JGI IMG/M metagenome (GOLD analysis project Ga0307513, IMG submission 202174) | Populus trichocarpa ectomycorrhiza microbial communities from riparian zone in the Pacific Northwest, United States - 15_EM | ecosystem: Host-associated > Plants > Roots > Unclassified | place... | reverse complement strand
AGGAACTTGATTTGTTGTCAACATAAGTTAGCATCATGAATACCTGATAAAATTTATAAGTATGGTGTTACGTAAATAAGATGATTAATATGATCATGTTGATAATTTATAAAGAGTTTATACTTTATTTATCTCTAATACTATTAGTGGATCCTCTAACCTTGACATTTGTTTTTATCATTGTTTAATCTTCACATTTATCTTACATCTCAAAGTCCTCTTTAACTCATCATCACCATCACCATCATCATCATCATTGTTGTTGTTGTTCTTATTATTATTATTATTATTATTATTATTATTAATTTATATAATACACCTCCCTGTGGTTCGACCCTGGTCTTGCTGGGTTATTTATTACTTTGACACTCCTGCACTTGGGATAAGACATCAACTCTTTGATCGTGTCACTAAGGCTTAAATCCTAGTTGTGATTGTGGCTCACATCTTCCCTTGGTTTTACGTCCAAGAATGACTTAAACGCCCTTTATGGGTCGGGGATAGGCTTCCCATCCAGTTTTCTTAAAAACAGGCAAACATGGTATTTTTGTAACAGTCCGACTGTACGACTCGATCAATGTTAAAAGATCCCAACATATCCTCTTTATTTGAGGGTAAATTTTTTTTCCAAAAATTCGGTAGAGTTTTGTTTGCATTTAGGACATCCCAAGTTATCGACTACTATCAATTTACTCAATCAATCCATCATCACAAGGTCCTATAATTCCGGACCTTATATCAAACCTCATAATTCCACACCTCATACATTCCACACACACACACACACACACACACACACACACACACACATATATATATATATATATATATATATATCTTACGAGTAAGTTTAATATGAACATAGTCCAAATATCATATCATAAAATTTAAAAGAAAAGGAATACTAACATGCAAAGAAAGTATTTACAATATAATAAGTGTTCTTAAATATTTCAAAAGGGTTAATTACAAGATAACTAAAATACTACATGCTAAGCTGAATTTTTATAAATACATCAAGGTTTACACAAAAGTATACTACATAAACACGTTAATTCTCTTTTTGTTTAAGTTAAATATTTACATAAGCTTCACAAAGTAGAGTCCTAAACTAATGATTTTCCTGGATATTTGATGGACCTGTTACATAAATAAACATATCATTATGTTGATAAAGAATATATATATATGCTCATGTAATGAATACAAATGAAGTATTAACTTTCTATCGGATCCATAAGAACTCTAACAGAGAACTTATATTTTGCTTGTAAATCTTTTAAACCCAATTAACACTCATTTGTATATTCCTAGTTTGAATACTCTTAATTACTTGCATGAACTGGGTGACCTTGCAAAGTCTAATCTTGTAATTTATTTCCCGGCAATCCTATCACGGATGCCATTAGCCGAAGCTAATCTTGTAATTCATCTCCCGGCAATCCTATCACGGATGCCATTAGCCGAAACTAATCTTGTACTTTCGCTAGACTTTATTTACATTGAACACAACATTTATTGTAATTGCATTCACCAGAAGAATTTTAAATTGTATAAGTGCAAATAGGAGGAAAATCACACACCTGCTTTGCTTGTCTCGCGACCTCCCCTAACAGAAGATCCAATCCTGGTTGCTCCTCCTGAATCATAAGGAAGTTTTTGGTTATGATTCCTTCAAGTCGACATTATAGAGAATCCATATTCATCCATTACTCATATGTTACTTTCTATACATGTTCATTTCCTCATAATAACATACATACGTCACCCCAACATCACTATTCCATCATCACCCATTCGAAAAAGAGTTTCACCCCCCCAATTCTAGTTTGATTCTCACTTTTGACACCTCATCATCATGCTGTTGTGCCTCTAATATTTGCTCTCGATATCTTGACTTCACCCTTAGTTGAGCCATTAAGGATCCTTCCGGACTCACACCTAATACTGCCCCCAATCTCTTTAGCTCAATCATGGTTTCCTCATTCCAAGTCGCTGGTCCACCCCTAATCACCTTGTCTTTACGGCTGAGAGCATCCACGACCACATTCGCTTTTCCTGGATGATAATCTATAATACAGTCGTAGTCTTTAATTAATTCTACCCATCTCCGTTGTCGCATATTCAACTCCTTCTGCGACATTAGATATTTAAGGCTCTTATGATCCGTGAAAATTTGGACCCGAAATCCGTATAAGTAGTGCCTCTATACTCGTAAAGTAAAAATTACTGCTGCCAATTCTAAGTCATGAACTGGATAGTTGACTTCATGAGTCTTCATTTGTCTCGATGCATAGGCAACTACTTTTCCATGCTGCATTAGAACACAACCCAGTCCTTTTCTTGAGGCATCACTGTAGACTATAAAGCCTTTTGTTCCGGATGGAAGGATTAATACGGGGGCAGTAGTAAGCCTTCTCTTAAATTCTTGAAAGCTCTCATTGCACTCCTTTGACCACTCCCATCTTATGTTCTTCCACCTGAGTCGTGTCAATGGAGTTGCTATCATTGAAAACCCTTTGATAAATCTTCTATAATACCCTGCTAATCCGAGAAAACTACGAATTTCAGTTACCATAGTAGGCCTTTCCCATCTCAAAACTGCTTCCACCTTCTGAGGGTCCACAAAAATACCTTTTGAAGACACTACATGCCCCAAAAAGGTAACTTCTTTTAACCAGAAGTCACATTTATCCAACTAGGCATACAACTGGCGGCTCCTCACAGTCTATAGTGTCTGTCTCAGGTGCTGTTCATGCTCCTCATAGGATTTGGAGTAAACCAAGATGTCATCGATGAATACGACAACAAACTTATCAAGGTATGGTTGGAATACTCGGTTCATTAAATCCATAAAAAGTGCTGGAGCATTAGTTAATCCAAAGGGTAACACCAATGACTCAAAGTGTCCATAGCGAGTTCTGAAGGCAGTTTTTGGTACATCTTGCCCCTTGATTCGCATTTGGGAGTATCCTGATCTTAAATCGATCTTTGAGAATACTTTGGCACCCTTCAACTGATCGAACAAATCATCTATCCGCAGAAGTGGATATCTGTTCTTTACCGTCACTTTATTCAGCTGACGGTAATCTATGCAAAGCCTCAACATTCCATCTTTCTTCTTCACAAATAATACAGGTGCCCCCCAAGGTGAGTTGCTTGGTCGTATGAACCCTTTGTCTAAAAGCTCCTGCAATTGAATTTTCAACTCATCCAATTCTTTTGGGGCCATTCTATACGGTGGTTGGGCTATAAGAGACACCCCAGGCAATATATCTATGGTGACTTCAACTTCTCTTTCTGGGGGTAGTCCTAGCAATTCTTCCGGAAATACATCCAGAAATTCCCTCACAATTGGAATGTCAGATAGTCCTATTTTACCCTTTTTCGAATTTATCACATAGGCAAGGTATGCTGTACAACCTTTCTTTAGCAGTTTTCTCGCAACCATACCCGAGATCATATTTGTAAGGTTGGAAATTCTCTCCCCCTTAAAGGCCATTGTTTCACCCTTAGCCCCTTGGAAGGTTACTGTTTTTGTAAAGCAGTCTAGACAAGCCTTATTTTTGCCCAACCAATTCATACATAGAATTATATCAAAATCACTTAATTCTAGGGGTATTAAATCTGCTTTTAGTTCACACCCATTAATGTTAATTCCCACCCCTTCAAATACAACATTTGTTTCTACAGTTTCACCCAAAGGTGTCGCAATAATAAATCCTTTCTCTACCCTTTTTGTTTCCTTACTCAATTTGGTTACATTTTTATTTACTATAAAAGAGTGAGTGGCACCAGAATCAAACAAAACATGCATTTGATAGTCATTCATTTGCAGCATACCTGCCACCACATCTGATGCTGCTCTGACATCCTCCTAGGTCATATGAAAAACCCTTCCTTGATCCCTTTCATTTTGCACTCTGGGTCGTCCCCTATTTGAGTTAGCTCCTAACTGAGTCGACCTTCCCGGTCTGTTTACTGTGATGGACTGCTGATGACTCTGACTTTGCTGCCTATGTTTCTGAGGCTGTTCAGTGTTTAACTGGGGGCATTCCTTTTTAAAGTGACCCTTCTCACCACAGTGATGACATCCTCTTCCCAAGTACTGACAAGTTTTCCACTTATGACCTTCTTCTCGACATATATAACATCATCCAGGAGAAACCATACAACTCCCGGGGTGTCTTTGTTCACACTGAGCACATCGAGGGTAGACAATTTCCTTTTGATCATTATGCTCCCTTGCAACTATAGCCCTAGAGCGAGTCTGACCACTTCCCGACCTCCCACCGATATCCTGTAGGAAGCTAGTTGACGTCCCCCCTTTCTTTTTGAATTGAAGGAACTGTTCGCCTCTACCTTTCTTTGGAAGTGGTGGCCTACCTAAAAGTTCCATATCCTTTCGTTTTCCTGCACCCCCATGACTCTGTTGGCCTTCTTCCATACAAACCTTCAAGGCCTGTGCTGCTTCAATCAGTTCCCTTACTGTCCTGAATTGCAAAGCAATCAACCCCTGCTTCAATTCTTGTCTGAAGCCATCCCTTAACTTTTCTATCATGTGTTGTTCTGATGGGACCTAATATGGTGTGAATAGTGAGAGGTCATGAAATCGTCTCTCATACTCAAGTACTGACATTCCCTCCTGTCTCAAGGCTAGGAATTCATGTTCCTTCATCTTTCGATGATATTTGGAGTAATATTGATTCTTAAACTCTATCTTGAAATCATCCCAGGATAAGGTTTCTGTAGCCCTCCTCAACTGAACTGTCTCCCACCAAGTCATAGCATCGTCTGATAGTAATTGAGTAGTACAATCTACCCGCAGATCATGTGGTATCTTAATTTGAATCATGGTTTTCTCCACCTTTCTAATCCACCTTCCCGCCACTTCAACATTCTGTTCACTTGAGTAGGGTTCATAACCCATTTCTCTTATACTTATCACCAAACGAACTAGTTGTACCACATCATTAGTAGTTATAGCTGCTTTTGAAACGGTTGGTATGATGGGTGCAGGTGGGGGTGTTGGCATAGGAGTGGCAACATTAGCCATACCTTCCATTACTGCTTTGACTAGCTAGGCCAGGAACATTGGATCAACATAAGAAACAGATGGCCCTGCAGGTGTAGTCTGAGGGGGCTCCTCTACTCGTTCCCGTGGGGCTGACATGGTCAGCCGAACATCTCCAGTTTGCCTTGGTGCCTTTCTAATTTGAGGCCCCGTCGATTTTTCATACCCTGCTTGAGTCGATACTACCGGTGTATGTGAAGCAATATCTTCCAAAGGGCTCTCTTCTTGCCCCTCAGAAAAGTTTATATCTCTATTCCCCCTCCCTGCAGAGGATAGATCTGTTCTAATCTTTTGACAGGTACGTACCATCCTGCAATAAATTAATGAACATCAACAACCTTTTTTGATTTCTTCCCAGAACCTATACCAGGGCTCTGATACCAATTGTAACAGAAGCAGCTACAACTACTAATGACGTGGTACAACTAGTTCGGTTGGTGAAAAGTATGAGAGAAATGAGTTGTGAACCCTACTCAGGTGAACAGAATGCTGAAGTGGCGGGAAGGTGGATTAGAAAGGTGGAGAAAACCATGATTCAAATTAAGATATCTCACATCGAAAGCGAGCATCTAGAGCCAGGGCCTTATTAGTGGTGCTGGTTGCTAACATGTTGTATGCATTTTGGGGCCATGCGTGGCTGCCAAGAACAAAACTGTGAGGGGGACTTGGGTGGAAGCCTTGGTAATGGGTGGACTAAGAGGCCCAAAGTAGACAATATACAGCATGTTGGGCCAAGCCGTTACATTTGGTATCAGAGCCGAGGACAACTCGTCTTAAGGTGGGGGGGATTGTGATATCCCACATCGAAAGCGAGCGTCCAGAGCCAGGGCCTTATTAGTGGTGTTGGTTGCTAACATGTTGTACGTGTTTTGGGGCCATGCGTGGCTGCCAAGAACAAAACCATGAGGGGGACCTGGGTGGAAGCCCTGGTAATGGGTGGACTGCGAGGCCCAAAGCGGACAATATACAACATGTTGGGCCAGGCCGTTACATTTGGTATCAGAGCTGAGGATGGCTCGTCTTAAGGTGGGGGGATTGTGATATCCCACATCGAAAGCGAGCGTCCAAAACCAGGGCCTTATTAGTGGTGCTGGTTGCTAACATGTTGTACGCGTTTTGGGGCCATGCGTGGCTGCCAAGAACAAAACCGTGAGGGGGACCTGGGTGGAAGCCTTGGTAATGGGTGGACTGGGAGGCCCAAAGCGGACAATATACAGCATGCTGGGCCAGGCCGTTACAATTTTATAGTTAGATTCCCAAGACTATGCCGATCATGTTCTTTATGAAAATATGGTCATAAATCATGAATTGCATGATGCACATCTCCACTATGATGAGACTTAAGAGTCAATAGAAGATTATCTAAAGACTCTCTATGTTTTGAAATAAATCCCACTTTTTGACAATTTTCACAGGTTTTGCAGAATGCATGTGAGTCCTTGAACATGGTGGGCCAGTAAAATCCACTTTGTAAGATTTTTGGAGTCGTCTTTTTTTACGATAAATGATCCCCACATGCCTTAGAGTGACAAAATTTAATGACACTACTTACCTCATCGTTGGGAATGCATATTTGAAATATTTGATCAGGACAATATTTGAATAAGTAAGGGTCATCCCAATAAAAGTTTTGTACGTCACTCAAAAACTTTCTTTTATCTTCGGTACTCTAGTGAGCTGGCAAAAATCCTGAAGTAAGAAAATAGATATTTTTAGCAAACCAAGGCATTGAACTAAGAGAAAATAAGGATTCGTTAGGAAAGTAATCATCGATTGGTGTGATGTCGGATGTCGAATCTGTTGTCACTCTTGACAAAAGATCTGCATCAACATTTTCGGTGCCTTTTCATCCGTGATTTCTTCTTGAGAATAAATCATTTGCAAATCTTTATATTCATCAAACTTAATTTTACTCAAAGTAGATTCAAGTTGACCATAAACTAATTCTTCAATAAAATCTACTTCTTGAAAATATTGAAAATATTCATCTCCTATGTCATGTTTCCAAAAGATAACTTCATCAGTCCATTCCTACAATTAATCAATGCATTAGAAGTTGCAAGAAATGGACGTCCTAAAATAACAGGAAATGAATTACATGCTTCAACAGGTTGTGTGTTCAATACAATAAAATCCACAGGATAAATGAATTTATCAACTTGTACTAACACATCTTCAATTATTCCTCTAGGCACTTTCACAGATCTATTAGTAAGTAAAAGAGTTACAAAAGTTGGTTTTAACTCACCTAGTTTGAGACTTTGAAAAACTGAATATGGAAGTAAATTCACAATAGCTCCAAGATCAAGTAAAGCTCTTTCAATTTTATGTTCTTTAATAAAGCAAGAAATTGTAAGACAACTAGGGTCTTTATATTTCAAAGCATTATTGTTCTGAAGAATGACACCTACTTGTTCGGCTAAAAAGGCTTTCTTTTTCACATTCAGTTTTCTCTTCACAGGACACAAATCTTTCAAAAATTTAGCATAAAAAGGTACCTGTTTAATAGCATCCAACAAAGGTATATTGATCCTTACCTGTTTGAAAGTTTCAAAGATTTCAGAGTTGTGATTGACTTTTCTTTGTTTGGTCATGGCATGAGGAAGTGGAAGTGCTGGCGGGGAATCAGTCTTTTCTTTGCAATGTTCAGATTCAACCCCTTCCTTACCCTCAGAGATTGACTCATCATCTTTCTTACAAGGTTCAAGAATGTGCTTTTCAATAACCTTACCATTGCGAAGAGTTATGACTGATTTGACTTGATCCATGTGTTGGCTTCCAGAACTACTTGCATTTGCATTGTATTGCCCCCTAGGATTTTGCTGTGGTTGAGATGGAAACTTACCTTTCTCTTGAAAACTGAAAGCAAATGTGAATTTTACAAGAGCCATGGTTTGAGCATTTTGAGTGTTGTTTGTCTCCTGCTTTTCAATGAATGCATGCAATGTTTCCTCAAGATTTCTTCTAGGAGGTGAAGCATAAAGAGGTGCATATCCATGAGAATTTTGGTGTGCTTGAAATGGTGGATGTGAAGTTTGTGCATTATTGTTATCACTCTTCCAACTGAAATTTGGGTGATTTCTCCAACCAAGGTTGTTTGTGTGCGAGTATGGGTTATGATTGGGCCTTTGGAAACTGTTTAAAGCATGGGCTTGTTTATGGAGACATTCCTTAAAAGAAGGCAAAGTTGGATAGTCATTGGTTGATTGTTCATTGGTTTCACATATTTGACACACAATGTCTTGAACAAATTTTAATTGACCACTATTTTTCAATTCTAGTGCCTCCACTTTTCTAGCTAAAGATGCAAATTTAGCTTGGAGGTCATGATCTTCCCTAAGGTTGTACATTTCTTCACTAGATGTATGAGATTGGGTTCTACTTGGTGCCTTATAAGTGCCTATAGTGTCCTAATTTTGAGCATTTTCAGCTAGCAAGTCTAGGTACTCCATTGTTTCATTAGGATCTTTATCTTTAAAAGTTCCATTGCACATCAATTCAACCATGTGCCTATCTCTAGGTATTAACCCTTCATAAAAATGTGAAACCAATCTCCATATTTCAAAACCATGATGAGGGCAAGTATTAAGCAAGTCTCGATACCTATCCCAACATTGGTAAAATGTTTCTCCTGGTTTTTGAGTGAAAGTTATGATTTGTCTGTTGAAAGAGTTTGTTCTGTGAGGCGGAAAAAAACTTCTTTAAAAATTGTTGTTGCATTTCATTCCAAGCACGAATGGATCTTGGTCTCAAATTTTATAGCCATGTTTTAGCTTTATCTTTTAATGAAAAAGGAAAAGGCTTTAATCTAATGGTGTTCATGCTATAATTTGAGTCATTATAGGTGTTACAGACCTCCTCAAATTCTCTTAAATGCAAGTATGGATTTTCTAAATCTAAGCCATGAAAAGAAGGTAAAAGTTGAATAATGTCGCTTAAAATGAAAATGAGATGCATAAGAGGGGAAAACTATGCATAAGGGTGTACTTGTTCTTGTGGGATTCATGTGGTCTCTAAGTGTTCTAACACGGTTATTCTCATTATTCTCATTATGAAGCGACTGGTTATCTTCTTCGACCATATGTTGAGTTTATACTATACTTATTCTTACACCATTAGTGTAACCTTTTCACTTTGACATAATAAACTTAGCTGAACATTATGAATGAGAGAAACATAAATACAAAAGATAAGAACATAAATAAGATATAAGTTAACTAAGTAAAGGAAAGGAAATGAAAAACATAAACAAGAGATTAATGAAAGCAAAACTTAAGCATTACAAAAATATAAAGAAAGAGAGCAAGAACATGATCTTGATCTGAAAACCAAGATGTCTAAATGCATGGCAAATGCCTCCTTTTATATGCCAAAATTTGAAACTATTGATTTGATGACTAATTGTTGAGTGGGTGACCACATCTTGACTTGGTGACAATCCCTATCTTCTTGTCTGTACAAAACATCATTGCTAACATCAGAATTTGAGCAGATTGTCCGTAAGAAAGTTCTAGGAAATTGTCTCACCTTTCCAACAAAAAAAGAATTGGTGCATTTGGACTTCTAGAACTCGAGATATGGGCTGAACACTGAACAGTGTCTAGGCTACAGGACAGATTCAGGCTTCTCTTTTGATGCTAAGATTTGGACTTCCAAATGATAGAAATGAGTCTTGGACTTTCATGAATGTTTTAGCCCTATGTCTTAGCTTTCTTGCCATATAAACCAAACTGAAATCCAAGATCTACAGCTTCAGATATGACCCAATGACTGAATAGTGTTCCAGTTTGGACTGAACCAACATCTCTTTTCTAAGCATAGCCATCTCTTTGTTTTTTTAATTTCAATAGTTGAACTCATCAATCAATCCATTCATTTATGTAATAGGTCTGCATTTAAGATGAACATTTACCATAAATTATAGGTATCTTATATTATTAGACATGTTATTATAAAACATGATCTAGTTAAAGAGTTATTGATACTTCAAGTGCAAAAAGATAATATAAAACATTGATAAAAATGCACTTTTAAGTACTAATCAGTGGTAGCCACACCCACCCCAGGAATATTTATTGAACTGGAGCATAAACGAAAAGATAATCTTGTTGTTTCTGAAGTATTCTCAAGGTATGGATAAAAAACAACCGATAAAACCCATCCACAATTACAAAATAACAGAGAAAGAAATCTTATTGTAAAGAACTAAAAAAGAGCGCTTAGAGCCTTAGATGGACTACTGCTAAGTGCTGAGGTTTGGGAGTGTTGATGGGGTGCTAGATCTGAATAATGGAGATACAAATTAAAGAATAAAGATTGGAAAGAGGCGTGTCTGTGTATCTTTAAAGGGGGGTGGCTACTAGGGTTACTGGGTTTAGGTTAGAATATAAAGCATTTTATTTTAATTTATAGTACCTTTTTTAACATGAACCGGTTCGGTTTGGTTTGGGTTTACTGATTTTAATAGTACAAAATCAAAATCAAACTGAACTGAAAGTTTTTCTAAAAATTTTAATTAGTTTAATCAATTTTTTTTCTTCATTTAGTTTTTACAATTAATGTTTTTTAATTTTTTAAATTTAATTAGTTTATTAGTTTTTTTCTCACCTCCACATAGTAAGAAAAAAAAAATTTTCTTGATGTACTTCTTCTTCTTCTTGTTTTTTTTTTTCGGTGTATCAACACGACAGCCTAACTTCAAATGGCAACAATCAATTGACTTACCAATCAGTCAAAACGAGAAGAATTATGGATGACTGGAGAGAAGTACCAATCAGTCAAAACGAGAAGAAGAACATCATGATAAGGAGCAAGCTCACCTACTATCCTTTTGCGTTTTATCCTGGCACAGAAATGGCTCATTTCGATCAATCTTACAATTATTGGTTGCCGGTGTCTGGCACAGAAATGGCTCATTTCGATCAATCTTATAATTATTGGTTCGGTGTTTGGAAGTGTGATTGTGATTGTTTTTTAAAATATTTTTTACTTAAAAAAGTATGTTAATAATATTTTTTTTATTTTTTAAAAATTATTTTTGAGATCAGTACATTAAAATAATTTAAAAACATCACAAATATATCACTTAAAAAAAAAAAAATTTAAAATATTTTTCACTTAGAAAAATATGTTAATAATATTTTTTTTATTTTTTAAAAATTATTTTTGAGATCAATATATTAAAATAATTTAAAAACATCACAAATATATCACTTCAAAAAAAAAAAATTCAAATCTTTTCAGTAACACTTTTAAAAATCACTTCCAAATCTTTTCAGTAACACTTTTAAAAATCACTTCCAAACAGGCTGAAACGAAAAAAACATATCCCACTCTCAATCTCTCTCTCTTTCACTCTAGCTATCTCTATGGCATCACCGAACTCTGTAAAGATACTTGATATCTGCGAAGTGGCTGCCGCTTATGACTCTACCAAGTCAGCCACCGAAACAATACTCTCTCCTACTTTTTTTGAACTGACATATCTCAGATTTCCTCCATCTGAGTGCCTCTGCTTCTTCAAACTTACTGATTCAAACCCTACCTTCTTTCACTCTGTAATTTTCCCCACTCTCAAAAAATCACTTTCCCATGCACTCCTCCACTTCCTCCCTATCGTCGGCAGCCTAACATGGCCCCCTGAATCCTCCAGACCCATCTTTGTTTACCATCCTAAAAACGATTCCGTTTCAGTTACCCTTGCCGAGTGTAATGGTGATTTCGATCGCCTTATAGGCAATAATGGAATCCATGAAGCTGTTGAATCGCATCCTTATGCTCCCCAATTCGTGGCAACTGAAACTAGGTCACCATTATTGGTTTTACAAGTAATAATTTTATATAGTTTTTTATTAAGTATTTTTATCATGGATGAATTATGGATGACTAGAGGTTTTGAGAAGAATTATGGATGACCGGAGAGAAGTACCAATCAGTCAAAACGAGAAGAAGAACATCATGATAAGGAGCAAGCTCGCCTACTATCCTTTTGTTTTTTTCCTGGTTCAGAAATGGATTTTCCAGTAAATGTTTTCATTTTGTTATTAATATATTTAATTTAAAAAAATATAATATTTTTTCTATGTCATTTATTTAATAAAAACCAATAACATTATTATAAAAATGGATGTACCCAAAAAAATGAAAATGATTAAATAAAGATAAAAAATATACATCACTAATTAAAATCTTTTTATCTAGTTAATATACTCAATTTTTTTAAAAAAAAATCTTCACTCAAAGTTTTATTTTTTAAACAACATTCTATCATCATTTCAAAAGAAAATTTCAATTCTCAAAATATAACACCCTAATGATTTTAATGCAAATGCAATAAAAAAAATACAATAATATTACAATATTGTTTATGCATTCTCGTGAGAACTCTTTAGAACTATCATTAAATCCCAGCCAATAATATTTGCATTTTTTTTCAACGAATTATGAAGTCGAAAGATAGTAAAGTGCAGTTCCTCCCCTCTTCCCATGAAATTTAAGTTTTCTAAAATATCTTCTACCAGAAAAAAGTTGAAAATTGGTCATTTGGCCACCATGGCTTTTTCTCCTCTGTCTCCTGCCATCATCTTTTTTTTCCCCCACATTAGTTCTCATTTGATGTGTGTGAGAGAGAGTCCTTTCATCTCTCAAATTAGTCACCGTCAACACATCCTCTTGCTTCTGCCCTTTTTTTTTCTAATGTGTTTTACTATATATATGAGTTTCTTCATCGTGAGTAGCACAGAGAGACGGGTGTTGCGGACAGACATGATACAGCTGTAGATGGGGTTGGAGGATTGGGGTTGGGGAGATTAAGGGGAAAAAAGAAACAGAAATGGGGTTCTCATTTTGCGTTACCTTCGAGGTATGATGACATATGGCCTCCATTCTACTCATAGTTCTTTTTTTGTGTTCCATGATTTTATGGATATAAATTTAGCAGGTAGTATTAATAATCACAAATCTACAAGTGATTATCTTGATTTCTTTGATCAGACGTCAATTTTATGAAAATCAGGTAAGCAATGTACAGTTGCTCACTCCTCTACTGAAACTAAGTATAAAGTCTTAGCAGATGACACTGCTGAGGTTATCTGGCTTCAATATTTATTGACATGTCTCCAAATTCCTTTTATTTCTACTCCTATAATTTGGTGTGATAATCTCGGTGCCACTTACTTATCTACGAATCATGTTTTTCATGCTCGTACAAAACACATTGAGGTTGATTATCATTTTGTACGAGATAGGGTTGCGAAGAAGGAGATTCAAATTCGTTTTATTTCTTCCTAGGATAAACTTGTAAATGTCTTCATTAAGCCACTTTCTACTATTTCTTTTACTACTTTTCGCTTCAAGTTTCGGATTGATCCTCCACCCTCGGCTTGAGGTGGCATATTATAGAATGTATATATAGAAAATATTAGAATGTATATATAGGAAATATTATAGTAAATATTATAAGAAATATTTTTTTTAAAAAAAAACATTATTACTATAAAAAAAACCGTAAATTGTTTTTTGAAAAGATTAAAAAAATATAAGAACTTGAGAAAAAAAGTTAAATATTATTCTTAATATTATAAATATTACTATTGGGTCTAGTGTTACACCGAAATCCAATACTCTTGAGTCTTAGATTTTTTTAATATTTTTTATGAAAATAAAAGGTTGGCTCGCAGCGTAGCGCGGGCCACCTAACTAATACATATCTAGAAGACGTCCAATACCGAACATAAGAGCTTAACCAAAAGATGTTTGAGAGTATAAAAACGGTTACTTTTCAAAGTACTTTTTATTCAGAAATACATTAAAATAATATTTTTTTATTTTTAAAAAATTATTTTTTACATAAACACATCAAAATAATTGGAAAACACAAAAAAATTAATTTTCAACAAAGAAAAAAATAAAAATAATTTATTTTTTTAAAAAAATATTTTTAAAACACAAAAACAAACAGGCTCTCAAATATCTTCGAATCATAATTGGATGCTCACATCATTTTTATGCATGTTTATATCTAGTGGATGATTCACATGACAAAATCACACCACCAACCATTAACAAAGAAACTAAAATATGATGCCTTTTGACACGACCAAAAGATTGATGTCTTCTCCCAAGTGCAGGAGTGTCGAAGTAATAAATAACCCGGCAAGACCGGGGTCGAACCACAGGGAGGTTAATTGTATAAATTATAGATAACAACAACAACA
>Ga0307513_10007355_pt1 | contig 14290 bp, 13 predicted proteins | sample 15_EM_MG_FD_202174 | JGI IMG/M metagenome (GOLD analysis project Ga0307513, IMG submission 202174) | Populus trichocarpa ectomycorrhiza microbial communities from riparian zone in the Pacific Northwest, United States - 15_EM | ecosystem: Host-associated > Plants > Roots > Unclassified | place... | reverse complement strand
AATTCCAGCCTCAGGGGTATCTGATATCTAACGAATGAGTTCATATGGCACTGCTTTGGACTGGACGTGATGACCTTTCTGTTCTCTTTTTACAAGTCTTTTATTTATAAAAGCTCGTTTGTAGTGACCTTATCCAAGCTTTCTTCTTATCAGTGTACTTTAGTAGCCTTCTTTCTCTTTATTCTCTATGACGCTGTCTGTGTTGTTTTGTGTAGTTTCAGTAACATATTGGTTCTCTCCAAGTCATATAGTAGTATGACTTGCCTTATGACTTGCCTTCTCAATTATGACTCGACTCGCTTACTTTGCTTGTATAAATAGTAGCTCGATTGTACCAAGAGCCTGTACGCAAAAAAAAAAACCATATATACGAGGTACTTTTATTTCGTTAAGGCCTTTTGAACCCCTCCCCCTCCTACTAAAAAAGGAAATAGAAATTGCCTAATTAGGCTACTTTTTTTGTGTTCGACGGTGCTTGCGCCCTGAAACTGTTCTGCCGCCTCTGTTTTTCTTGCATTCATCATCACAAAACCACCTCCCGCTGGGATTTCAAGCTGGCCACGGCATGTCAAGTGGTACTTGAATAAAAATATTTATGAACACTGAGTTAAGGACTTTGCAATCTCTTGAGGTAACTTACCACTTGTTTGCATGCATCACAATGAAGGAGATCGCGGTCATCAACCTCCATTTCGCACCCTTCATCAGCGCAAACTCGGCTATCAATCATATCCTTCAGAACTTGGGTAATCTTTTGTTTTCGGTGTGGTCTTGTTCCAGCAGCTGGGGATGCGGTTTCTGTAAGGGGATCAGCTCAATAAAATGGGTAATTAAGCGATTTGTTAACTATACCATCATTTCCAGTTATAAATTGTGATGTCCCAGGAGCAACCTGCCCATCATAGGTACCGGCGCTACCTGGATTGGTCGGCTCTGGTACTAAGACACTATTGGGTGCTTCCCAATCACTTGGTGGGTCAACTCCTTCATCTGAATCCCCAACTCCATCGGAAGTCGGTTCAGATTCCCACTCATCATCATTACCTATATAATCCACTCCCTCCTGGGATTCCTCTCTTACATCTCTATTCGAAATGAAATTCAATTACCAATTAAAACTAGATAAACTTTATAACGTACCTCAGCGCAAGCCGCGAGCTATGGCCATCCGAAATTGTCAATGTTGGGGTATCCGACCTTTTAGAAGGTCTCGAACATGTTTGAGTAAGAAAAACACCTTTCATAAGCGTCCATTCATTGGCATGAAGATGGTAAAATGGCTCATAAAGGTCTGGACTAGCAGAAGGATGATTTAAGAGAATGTGAGCTTTCAAGTTATACTTCCACACCGCCAGTGACGTTTTTGGGCATAATGGACAGATGAGTGGGTGGTTGGTGCATGGCTGGTGATTGGTAAACTCTTTTGCGAGCTTGAGTTTAATTTGCCAAAGATTTTGACAATGAGATTTGGATGAGTCAATGCTTGTCGTATCTCCACGGCAAATAAGATGAATTTCGCATACAGAGCCTGTGTTTAAGCAAAGCCCACAAGGGTTGTTAGCACCTTTGAGACTTGCGTCATGGAGAATATGTGCACCCATGTGCTTGAGCAAATCCTGCCCCCCGAGCAATTTGGTTCTGACATTTGGACAGCATGGGCATGAGGGAGAGCTGTCAACATGACAGAGATCACCTGCTACACTGTCCCTTTCACAGACAAAGCAGGCCTGACCTGGAAATTGAATTAATCCTTGTGTGACAAGATATCACCAACAAAATCTCACCAGCAGCAGACCAGTATGGAAATGAGTCGCTGAGGGGAGCGTGGGGAAGAGAATTAGTCTCTTTGTAAAGCTGTTCATACATGATTGCACAGAGAGCACACAGCTCTGCACTTTGGAAGACAAATGTGCCCTCTCCCATGTTCCTACCACGAGATGCATGCTGTCGATCAGGATTAATTTGCTGAATAAACCGACCTTCAAGATCACGAAAGACGGCGCGAGGTTCCAAACTTCCATTCCATTCCCAATTTGGTTTGTTGATCTGATGAGCGTTTTCTTGGGAATGAGATATCAAAGAAAGTTTCATGACTTGGCCTTGGATGTGGATATTAGGTTCAGAGATAAATTGAGAAGGAAGCGACTGAATCTCCTTTCCATCACATCAGATCCCAAGGACTTGGAAGATGGCCAAGTAGATGCACTTGTCGCACTGGACAAGAGTGAGCGCAGATCTTGAATATATAAACAATCTTCTTCTTCAGGTACAGATGGGTCAGCATTCATATTGTCCCCCTTCGATTCATTGTAACACGAGAATCCCCGTACTCACTTCAACCAATCCCGAGACTCTGTGATGGTGAGTGGGCTGGAGTATAAACGAAGAATAGATGCTTTGTGGGCCTTCTTTGCTTCTGGGTTGTTCATGTCAATCAAAACATAGGGAACAGGTGGTGAGTCATTGGGCGAAGTCAAAAGGTCGGCAGTTCCTGCAAGATCATCGATATCGGGTTCCTCCTCTGAGACATCCAGGTTCATGGAGGGGACTAAGGTTACCACAGGCAAGTCAAGTTCTTCTTCTGTTTCATCAGGCTCTCCGGCTCGCAGACCATCCACCAGAACCATTTTCCCATTTCCGAATGGACAGAGAATGTTGTACCCTCCCTCTTGCGCCATGTGTTCAAATGGAGGGTTGATCACAGCATCCTTTAGCTCTCCTTCAGCCACTTGGCGTCCTTCATTCCAGCTCCCCAGAAGCACAACTTGGTCAACACGGACATCGCCCTTCCAAGAACGAGGGTTTATGTGATCATATTTTCTTGAAAGGTCCATTGCATCCCCTTGAAGTGGGTTAACATGGAGATGATGAGCATTGCCACCCCACTCTGGATGAATCTCAAGGATATTCACGCATTGGACTGTGCTGTCAATTTGGTTGGCCAACTAGAGGAGGTCGGCATTTGTATCATTCCCAACCATACTCTGTACCTTCCCAAAGATCTTCTCAAGGCCATCGGTACCAAGGAGAATAATGAAAAAGCGACCAGTTGGATTATCACGCTGAGCTTTTGCGACACATAAATAAACATTCTTGGCCATGGACATGACATCGAAATAGGTTTGTACCGGAATAAAGTCTCCTTTATCCTGGCTGTACAGGGCAAGGATGAGATGCGCTGCAGCACTAAGATGTTGGAGTTGTTGGTGAAGGGAAAGTGTGGTGTCGAGATATGCATTCAAGAGATGACAGTAGACCCGTCCAACTAGCTGAAGTGCATCACAGGTAGATTGCGCCAAAACACGATTAGCTGTTGACACAGAAGGGAGTGTGGTGATTGCATAGAGTAGCTTGATCATTAACATCACATCCTGCTTGTCGTAAGTTGGAGCAAGTAAAGTATCGGCTGTCACTTCAGACATACCAATTGACAATAGATGGGATTTCATGACAGCAGCAGTGACATTGTTCCCATTGATGTTGAATCCCTTGGGTCGAATAGCTGTATTCCGGAACCGCTTAAGGACATGCTTCTAGTCGAAATCAGAGGTCAATGCATCATCTCCACATTTGAGATCGAAAAGGGGCAGTGGGGAGAGAAGGCGATAGATGGGATCAGATGGATCCAGGTTGCCTGTAAGCGTAATTTGAATAAGCGCTCGACGGCGGTGTGAATCTCCATCTGATGCCACACAGTAAAGACACTGGTTGAAATTTTGTTGGCTTTTCCACAGTGATTCAATTGCCAGACGCAGAAGGCGTTCTTGATCCTGGACTGTTTCACGTTTACAGCTGCCTGTTATTGCAAATGATTTGGTGGTGTATTCATTTGGATCAGCGGTCAAAATGCTGGAGCTGATGACAGTTGCCTATAAGTATTCTGGTAGTCAGATAGACATATTAAGTCAGATAGAAGAGTAACTCACTTCGGATGAAAAATGGACGATATTTTTGTGCAGACAATCTGCTACTGCATCCGCCTGGACAATTGAACGGAACTCCAGCGCACAAGTGCTACCGTGCTCACGGCATACCCCAAGTATGTGATTTGTCCGGGGATCCCAGCGAAGACGTTCTTGAACCTTGATTTCATCAATCTGGATGGACATGGGAAGGATGGGGAGCGTTTTCTCAACCAGGGATGGCAAAGGCAGCACTTGATATCAGTGGTTGAGGTTGGCTGCAAGCTCCTTGGCCAAAGGGAATCCAGACGATGCCTGAAGTGGGTTAGCTGCGATATGATGTTTAGTTGCATCAATAGATGGTATTCCGAGTGCCTTGTGGGCAATGTTAGCAGCAGAACGACCACCCAACTTGTAAATGAGGAATGCGTGCTCAAAGTCTGTTCGGTTGTATCCTCGAGGACTGTAGTTTCAAGTCACAGCCTTGTCAACCTTCTCAATGATCGGGAATACGCTGGCCCCTGCTCATGTTTGCGTGGCCATGAGACTGCGAATACGAGGGATATCTTCTTTTCCAATTGCCATGGCGAGTCGCTTCCAACCATCAAGGTGGCGATTTCGTACTCCTATCGTGGCCGCATTGTTGAGGGATCAAAGTTTGAGGTTGTTGAATTGCTTATCCTTTTTCTCGAGTGATGCATACATTTCCGCTGGTGTTAAATAGGCCCATGGTGTGTTTTCGTGGGCGCCATCAAGCAAGCGGTGTTGAATGCCCATGACTATTGTGTGGTCATGGAGCCTAGAGCAAGGGAAGCATGCAATAGGGCATAGTGATCAACATGGGTATGGAAACCCGCGCGGGTACAGGCAACGGGTATGCAAGGGTACGGGTATGTGTATGAAAACCTGTACCCCAGCCAAACCCGCACCCGTGAGGCAGGTATGAGGGTACTATTGGCAGTGCGGCATCGGAGTTTGAAACCAATGTTAGTCGGGCACATGGCAACCGATTCGAAATTTCTTCTTCCCACCACCACATCCACATTCTCAAACCCAACTTCCCCAGCCGCCGTCAATGACAACAACCTTCAAACTACGAGTTTTAGTAAAGCTGTGGACTATGTTGTAGTAGGGTAACATCAGGAAAAACCTCATTTCAAAATTTTGTATAATTCTGCATTATTGTGTAAAATTTTGCAAAATCTGACATGATAATCCAAATTTTCCAAATTTTCTAAATCACAAGCTTGCATCGAAACGGCCTTTAGGATTTTCCAAATTTTTCCAAATTTTGCAGAATTTTTCAGAATTTGGCAACATTTTGAGTAGATGTTCATACATTAAATCCCTTCACTTTTGGTTTACTTTTGCAGACAGATAGTTATTGGATGCAATGAATGATCATTTAACAAGAAATACAGTAGCAACCTGGTAATTAAATGTAATGTATAATCTAACTACACATCCTAGTCCAACAGCAGCATCCAACCATGAGTTTATGATACCAAACCTAGTTAGGCAAAAGTAAAATCTAATTACATTTTGTAAGCATGAGGATTCGACGTGAAAACGCAAGTAACGGACTAACTGTTCCCTGCTGGCATGACTTTGCTATGGTAATGACCGTTACCATCAAGTCGGCGAACAACAACGATGACTGACATTGAGAGGGGGTGAGTCAGCAGTGGCAGCCAGGGGCTCCACATGATAGTCATGCTAAATGGCGGTTAGTAATCATGCACCACACAAAAAGAATAAGGGCTGCATTACATACATTGGCAGTGGTTGTGAAGGCGAGGGGGTTGAGGCTGCGTCAACAGCAGAAGAGGCAGATGGGGAGTGCCCATTATGGCTGCAAGATCGTGGCTATTCATGAATCAGTACCAGTCACCAAGCATGGCAATTCGAGACTTACCAGTCAGCCAATATTTATTCAATGCCGGGCATTGTGACCTAGGAAAAAGCTTGGTCAGATACGAGTAGCGCGGTGGACTTCCAACTCAATAGTGCAAGGTTGAGGAGGCGGAGGCGGTAGGGTGGCGATGACTGCAACCACGACGCTTGAGAGACTCAGAGAGACGTAGGGGTTGGTGTCAGTGACTGGATCTACGGCGATTGAGGACAATGGAGATGAACTTGGGGCTGCATTAGCAAGGTCATCGAGGCATCGAGGCCATCTGACCAGATGGAGGCAGTAGGTCGGTGGGTGTTTGAGGTGGTGGGAGGAAGAACAAAGAAAAACATTTGAGCAGGTTTGAGCAGTGGGAATTCAACATGACCACGTGATGTCAGAGTTCCAATGAACTTCGACAACTTCTGTATTGTAAGTACATTTCATTGATCTCGTTTATTTTATTTTACTAATCTTATAGGTATTTACAGGACTCAGACTTCACGACATGAACGAACATCACCACGGACCAAATTGACCACCACGTCATGCACGACGTCGACCGCCGCGTCACACATGACCTCAACCGCCACGCACATGGATCACCACACCCCATGTTGACTGCCGCGTCACACCACTTCGACTGCACCCCATCGCGAACGCCCCGCACATCCCAACTGGACTCCAACCGAAACCCCATCTCCTCGCCCCTCCCCTCATTGAGGGATGTGGGCGCCTGCAACCACAACCAACAGCCACTGTCAGCCAGGAGTAATGAACGAGGACAGGGGGCAAACAAAGCGGAGGGTGAGGAGGAGGAGGGCGCGTACGAGTCCAACCACCAATGCAAGGTGGGGTGCCATCCCACATGCGGTGTCGTCGCGTCCTTCTGCGCTGTCGTTCGAGCGAGAAGGGGGAGGTACGACTGTGGCGGGGCAGTGTGCATCCCACACACTGCCCCATTTATGTCTCCCGCAGCCTTACGAGCAGTACAGGGCAGCGTGTATCCCACATGCCACCTTGTTTCCCCTCCCTCTCATTCCCACGACGTCACCTCCAGTGCCAATGCAATGATACTTGCCCCACCTCCTTCACTGATTGACATGAGCCGTCGAGGCGGATGTCTCCCTCACCGTGCTGTCGACGCTGTTAATACCTCCTCCTTTATCGTCATTGATGCAGCCAGTTGACGCGTACGCAGCGTGTCCTCCGCTGATATTGATGCGGTGATGCTGTCCCGTGTCTATATCTCTATAGTTAATTAACTTAGACTTTCTAAATGTTAGTTGTTGAGATGTTCAACCTCATATATATCTGGTCATGTGTACTTACAAATACATTCCTTTGTCACGTAGTCACACACGAACTATCCTTCCTTATTACCGTCATCTATTCGTCCTCGCATCCACCTCAACAGGTTATGGGCCCCGAACTCTACCACTAAACCCCGAATTTAACCTGACCTGACCTCAACTCGACATGACCTGACCCCAATGAGTCTACCTGACCCCAACTCAACTTCACCTGACCCCAAACTCGACCTGACCCCGACTCGATGACCCCGACCTGACTCGACCTGACCCCGACTCGATGACCCCGACCTGACTCGACCTGACCCGACCCCGACCTGACTCGACCTGACCTGACCCTGACCCGACCTGACTTGACCTGACCCGACCCCGACTTGACCTAACCTGATCCTGACTCGACCTGACCTGACCCCGATTCAATTCGACCTGACCTTAACCGACATTAACTTCAATTCGATGTTGATCCTCAACTTTTTACCTAAATGGAGTTCTGAACCCACATCCCCGCAAAATCGAAGGGCCTGTTGGAGGATATTGGGAGTTGATGATGAACTGGTGACTGGGGATAGTACCAAAGGATGGAGAGCTTGGAGAGCAATGTGATTGACAGGAGGTTTAGAGGCTGGAACCTCAGAAAATCTGTGGGAGTTTATTCTATTTCGTTTTATTATTTCATTTCTATTCCACATTCGTTCTCCGTACAGTACCACTCGGTTGTGTGGGAGTGTTGAGATGTTCAACCTCGTATATATCTGGTCATGTGTACTTACAAATACGTTCCTTTGTCACGTAGTCACACACGAACTATCCTTCCTTATTACCGTCATCTATTCATCCTCGCGTCCACCTCAACATTAGTATAATCAACTTAATCAATACATATGCCTATGAACTAAAACTAAGTACATCGGAGAATATATGAGGATGCCCAAAAGCAATCCTTTCTAATCCAAACAGATTTTGGAGTGCTGGAGAAATTATTACAAAAATTTGCTAGAGATATTGTTTGGTCAAAAGGTAATCCAATTTCCTCAACAACTTTGCAAGATATTCAGATAATTGTTGACCTCCAATTTCAATTACTCAAAATATTTCAAAATATTTCGTTAATTTTACATCATTTTGCAAAATTCGCCTCAAACAGAAATTCAGCCCCAGTAATGCAAAATAATGCAAAATTTTAAGGTGAGGTTTTTCCTGATGAACACGATGAGGAAATGGTGCCAGGTGTGTGGCATGTCTAATTTGCACAGTAGTACTGCTACTTACCCCCTTCATTTTCTATGCAGGATGGTCCTCAGTGCCATGTCATCGATATCGCAGGCTATCTACGAGGATCTTCCCATCATGCTGCTGCCTGGGTCCCTACAAGAGCACGCTGACTCACCCATCTCATCATGAAACCTACCCCATGGCCCGTCATCCAAGCACTATGATACATTGCAGGTGACCTGCGAGAGCAGTGTTCTACCATTTCTACAGTGGCGATGGCCCACAGTCTGCAGATGCAAATGGGCACGAACCAGTGCCGTTATGTTTGGAGCAGACATTACCCGAGCGCCATCAGTGTTCACGGCAGACCCTTGCAGATGGTCACCCCCATGTCAATCGACGTCTGGGGTGCATCGGCGAGGTCTTTTTGCCTACCCCAACTGCGGGTTGTGTTGACCCCTGGGTTTTTGCATACCCCTACCCCCACCCGCGTAAACCCGTACCCATGAGGTATGGGTATGGGTTTGGACAGGTAAGGGTACGGGTCTGAGTTTTTTACCCAAGGGTTACCCGGGTTGTTCACTAATAGGGCGCAGTTCCTTGCCTTTCTTTGTGGATTGGGAGCTACCAGTGCATTGGTTGGAATATAATATCACACCAGCAGAGCTCACGACGACTTTCCATGGCAGTGATTTCGTCGTATGGGATAAGATGTGAATGGTGATTGGGAATCAGGAATTTTGAGAGTATATCCAGGACAAGAAACCTCAGCCGTCAAAAACCGGGCCTTGAATGATGTAGGTGCCGCTGGTTCTGGTTCAATAATGGTGGAATGATTTTGAGGGGGCTCCTTCGTGATCGGAGGGGGAATATGAACTAAATTTGCACCGCTACATATGAGAATTAGCCTCTCAGACTTCAAAACAAGCCTTAAATTAGGGCAGACGTACAGCCATAACATAGCATCAATAAGGCACTGAACCTTTCCATCAGGTAGTGCCTCATCAATCTTTAGCTCCTCTATGCACACCTTGACCCAGTTGTACATCCCATCCATCCCAAATGGTCCTCTCCTGATGATAGATGAGAGTTGTTCAATGGTAACTCCATAACCAATGACTCGATTCAGCATGCAGTCAATAGTTTCCCATGCATCGTCGCCTTCTGGAATCTGCATGCTTGGGTTGCCAGAGAATGCTCCCATGGGTTCATACACCGTTCCGAGCAGTACAGAATCTGGAAGTGACTGTATGACACCTGTAAATCTGGCAAGCAGTCCTGAAGATGAGTCTCCAGGCAGAATGTGAGGTGTGCCAGCCTCTAATTGATTAATTTCATGAGAAATATGCACTGGATGGCTGGAACTGACTGAGAAAAGTTCAGATGGGCGAAGAACTGGCGGAAGAGCTGGATTTGCTTGAATATTGGACTCCGTAGCAGAAAATATCAGCTCCTCCTTTTTGTTGAAGAATGACAGGAGGGTTTTTTGGGAAGAGTGGCCATTCTTCGCACATTGTCCTTGTGAGAAGTACTTTGAAGGCTTTTGAAGGTGAGTATTCCAGTTTGCCTCACCTCCAAGGCCAATCCGCACATCATTTTTGCATTCTTCACAGAAACGGGTGCTCGAGATGTCGACAAGATGTCGAACTGTGGCTCCTATTATTTCAGAATATAGGGGTTCAATATCTTTCACACTGGAATTGATTGATGTGGGCACCTTGATCTCTTTAGTCTTCTTTGACTTTGCCATAAGTATCCCCATTATTATGGTGATTCAGGTGTTCAAACCAACCTTGAACATGGCGAAAATAAAATTTCAACATTGTAACTGATGGAGATGGAAAAACAGAAGTAAATTCCAATGAGGAGGCCTTGGCAGGGCTTAAGGCACCACTGGCAGTCGACTGGGCTCAAATATTTATTAACTGCAGTTCAGTACAAATTTCTCTATTGAAGCTGATAAGATGTGAGACAAAAGGTTTAAGTGCTGGTCATGATACTCGATCTCATGTGTACATGACCAAATTCAAAGTCCAGTTTGTGGAAAATTCGTCATTTCAAGGGGTTTCAGAAGCAAATCTGCACACATTTTTGCACAGGTTTTCCCTCGGAAAATTCGACTGCTTATGGAAAGCCCTTGGAATGGCAAAGCTGCCCAGTTTGTCCAGCTGAAAATTCAGCTGGACAAATCGCCGATTGGACTTTGAACCACACACATGACTCCAAGCACGCTCTACGTTGCCGAACCTGTTAAAAAAAGGCCCCAAAACAGTCAATAATACTAAAATGTTCACTCCAGGCAAGATTAAGTGCAAATTCAAATAAACCGTCTGGAGGCCCCCGTATGTCGGCAATTACCGGTGCGTACCTCTTGCTTCAATGTGGTCAATATCTGGATTCCAGCCGTTCCAACTTCCACATCCAGTAGTTACCTTGGCCCAACTATCTTAATTTAATTTATTAGTGTACTAGAACCATATCTCAATACATTTTCTAAATAATATAGAGGCTACAATAGAGAATTCACAAAGGGTATGGTAGTTACTACCATTTTCGCTTATTTCTTAAAGAACATGCTCATTTATGTGTATTTTAGCCTGAAATTTCTGATCTACTATCTTTATAATACCTATTAATATATTCAAGTTTTATTTTACTATCGGACTTATAGGTGTTCATATCGAACGTTATCTTTGAGGGAGAGCGGAGTTTAAATCCACCATCAACCCATCACGGTTGACTTTCGCGCATCCTCTCTCATCCTTCCACCACCACCTCTGCCCTCCCCACCTCTATTCACCCGCAACTACACCCAACAACCTGGCTGCGAGCCCCTCACCTCTTGAGGGATGTGGGCTCGACAATCAACCCCACTGCTCCCTCACAAGCGAGGATGCAGACCCAGCTGCCCCTCCCCTTTCCAAAGGGATGTGGGCGGCTTAGATTCGCTCGACGCAGGAACTGGGGAGGGAGAAAGGCAAGGGGGACCCAGGAAGTGGGAGGCCCAGGTGGTACGTCACCAAAATGAACGACGACTTTGGTTGTTGTTCGTTTTCTCCCATGTCTCTCTCTCGAACCCACTGACCTTAAACCCACAACCACAGCCACGGTTGCCAACTAATAGAACCCGACGACAATGATGAGGACCCGATGACGATGGTTAGGGCCCAACGACGATGGTTAGGGCATGACGACGACGGTTAGGGCCCAACGACGATGTTTTGGACCCGACAATGACAAGTCGTCTACGTCGGTCTCCAACCAGCACCCTGGGCCCACCCTACCTCTGAACGGGCAGAGGATACTTGAGCTCGGGAATTCCAACCGTGCAAGGTGAGACAAAGAGGACGGATGGAGGACGAGGAAGGACCAGACAAGGGGGAGGAAGGGGGATAAGAAGGAGGAGGAAGGGATAGATAAAGAAGAGAGACGAGACGAGGAGAAGGAGAGGCAAAACAACAAGGAGGAGGGGCGAGACGACAAGGAGGGGTGGGAGGAAGGGCAAGAGGAGGACCACGATGATGTCGACTGGGGCAAGTGAGAGGAGGGGCGAGACGAGGAGAAGGAAGAGGAATGGGAGGAAGGCCGAGACGAGGAGGAGGAGGAGCGGCGAGGAGCGGCGAGACGAGGAAGAGCAGGGGGAAACCATACAGAGAAGGGAGAAACGATGAGGAGGAAGACGATGCGGAGAAGGGGGGAAACGATGAACAGGAGCAAGGGGGCAGCACGACGACGAGGGAGGAAACGATGCAACACGAGCAGAGCCAGCTGGCTCTGCTCGTGTCTTTTCTTAATTATTGCATCTATGTAGGCACACACCCAAGGAAGACTAGTCCTTCCTTGGGGAAAATATATTTATTTTACGTGTGATGAGTTGCGAAATGCAGTTTTGAAGTCTTATCTAAGATAAGATAATCTAAAGGGATGTCATCCGAGTTCGTCCCAACCCATCCACCCATTCCTGCCTCCTCCTGCACATATAAAATGTTATATTATGTGTAAATAAACTGTACCTAGCTATATACAGCTTTTTTTCTATGAAATACCAAGCCCAATGAGCCATATACTTAGGAGACGAAACCCGGGCAAGTATAACGCTAAAGAAACAATGAGACGAAGCGAACTGTGGCGACACCCTGCAGAAATAGGTTCAGCAACTAAATTATTTTTGATTGTTTGAGAAGCAGGGAGTCCTTTACAGCCGGCTTTGCAAAACGACAGCACAAATTCAGCTCCACCTTGCTTCTTTGGGTTTGTTTGCCTTTGGAGCGAACTCTCCACCACATTCCTTCATCGCCATTCAGCTCTATGGAATCGATCATGTCGTTGGTTGGGGTTGTAGACCGGTTGGTTAGGCATTCTCTGGTGGGGGGAATTGGAACTGAACGTAGATACCACTTTACTTAACTACATTGAATCAGGGAACTGTCGTCATAGTCTATCTCAATGTGGAAACGCTCTTCGACGCGTTGATGCGTTGAGGGCATCACCGGTGCTCCAAAGCCAAACAAAGCCAAAGAAGCAAGGTGGAGCGGAATTTGCGCTATCGTTTTGCAAACGGCTATAAGATCTCTTGGTGTTTGCTCAAACGACCCTCCTTGTTGGGGCATATACTAGCCGCGATTACCAGGTGTGATCACAAGGAATAGCATACTAATGTTCAACTTTATGTAGATAGGCGCACTTTATGTAGATAGGCGCCGGCAGAGTGACAGCGTGACAACTGGTCAACAACAAGTTCAATTTGAATGCAACAAGATCCTTTCTTCCTCTGATACATATCGAAGGTTCAATGAAAGAGGAACATAACGAAGAAGCCTTCATGTTCAGTAGCCACAGTGCAATGGGAAAGAGGTCCTCGGCCTGAGATCAACTTGCTTTTGGAGGACCATCTGTCAAACCACGACATGTTGACACGTTCCAGGGTGGAATCAGAAACAACAGAAAAGGAGGTGTGGGACTGAATTTTGCAGGGTACGGCTGCTGGATTTATTTGTCTCACCTTCCATTCGTATTGACACCGTGTATTAGTACCCTGTAAGTGGAGACCACATCCGAGTATATGTAGTACCATTACTAAATGCAATGGTTCAATGGATGTAATATACATGTATGTCATACATATGTAGGTTCTGTGTTTCTCAGGCTTCAAGTCATCTGTTATTATGAGGTGATAATCTCACTGGTGCATTTATGAATCAAGTTTGTCACACCAGCTCGAAATGAGGTAAGAAATTTGGTAAATGCTCCCAGTTGGGCTGCAAGCTTCACGGGGCCTCATGAGATTGAACCTTCTGAGATGTGCCAAACCACCTATATGCTCCTACCTTTCAGGTAGCCAAGCTGCTTTGTGCTCTGCCACTCCGCTCTTGTTTCCTGCCTGGGGCTTTCCCAACCAATCCATCTAGTATCTCCTCTGCGCAACAAATATGCGTTAGATCCTTGTCTGTTCCTCAGAGTGGGCACGCTTATTGTCGTTGTCTAGCTGCACACCTCCCTTGGGCTCTATCCTGCCCATCCTCTTGTTCTACAGATCTCCTGCCTCCAGCATGGGTTAGTTAGCCCCTTTTGCCTTCCATTCTCATTGTCAACGTTTTTTACAAATAAAAACCTGTCTTCAGCCTAGTCCAGGATGGAGCTGCCCCAGTGTGCACCATGTATGTGGCAGACGCTAATCTTAACTGGTCGATCATAAATCAGATATGAGAATAGCTGGTATCATGGAAGTTCGTGGTTTCGAATCTCGAAGAATGACAGCGGAGGTGGTGCAGATAGACAACATTTGCCCCACCTCTCCGTCTTATGTAAAGTTACGCCACTTTTCGGTGGCGAACATGCTCTGTGTTCTCACCTGTATATGCTACTTCCATGTATCAGTACTTGGTAGCTACCAAACTAGTTGATACATGTATAGTGGTAGTTGCCAACCAGCCAAAAAAACCAGTAAAATAGGGTGCTCGCCGGGATGCCGGGGT
>Ga0307513_10007354_pt1 | contig 14291 bp, 22 predicted proteins | sample 15_EM_MG_FD_202174 | JGI IMG/M metagenome (GOLD analysis project Ga0307513, IMG submission 202174) | Populus trichocarpa ectomycorrhiza microbial communities from riparian zone in the Pacific Northwest, United States - 15_EM | ecosystem: Host-associated > Plants > Roots > Unclassified | place... | reverse complement strand
TTTGTTTGTAATCATGCGTTCATTGTTTTTAGGTACAAAAAGCCTCATGCAGCGCTAGCTATGGAGAGAACAAAACCTATAAATCAAAAACAACTAACAAAAGAAAGTTACGGCACCAGTTAAATATCCACTATCGCGCAGGTTTCTCCTCCGCTGGGCCAGCGGCCACATATAACAAGGAAAGTACAAACTAACAATTTAGTCGTCTGGCAAGGAAAGCTCATATATAAAGTAAAGGAAAGAAACCCAGCATCCCTATACCTCTGCCAACGAAAAAACACGAAAGGCCGGGGGGGGGTACCCTGGGGGGAGAAAGATCGAGCGGGGGGGAGGAGGGGGGGGTGGTGGGTGGGAACATCGAAGGCGGGAGTCCCGTGGAGGTGACGCCTATGCAGGTGGCGAGTCTTTTGAGCAGGGGGAGGGACGACCAAAGTGGGGCTTCGGGACCGACATCAGTGAGGCCGTGGAGGAGGCGCGACCTGCTGTGTTGTCTCGAGGAGCAGGAGAGGATGGCGTGTTCGAAGGTTTCGGGCTCCAAGCCACAGCGGGGGCAGGAGGTGTCGGCATCGGGGGACCTCCAGGTCGGGTGGGCAGCCAGATAACTCTTACCGGCTCTCATCTGGTGAATTCTCCCGGCAACGAACTTGCCCAACCCCATAAAAGGCTTTGGCTGTAGTGCGGGAGGGTGTAGGTAGTACCCTGGGGTCGGGAAAAGGGAGGACCACTCCACCAGGAGCTTCTCTCTTGCCCTTTTCTTCAGGGCGGAATACGTGCTGTCCATCAGGGACTGGGGCGGGTGCCTTTGGGCCGAGCCCAGGAGGTGGGAGTTGATCATGGGCATCCTGGACAGCCCGATGGTGAAGGGTATTGATCGGTGAGCTACCGCATCCACCGGGAGGTGGTTCCTTACCGGCGGGACAGGGCGGGGAGCTTTCCAGTGTAGGGGAAGGTAGACAGACGACAGGCCCCTGGTTAATGCCCGCGAGGAGTCCGGTGCCCGATACGCCGAGAGTGAGGGGAACGAGGGGTGAAGGCGGGCCGTTGCCGGGTTCACGCTGGGGGGCGAGCAGACCACCCTGAGCGCCGCTAGCCTTTGTCGGTGGGTGATCAGGAGGGAGACGGGTGGGAGGCAGGACTCCACCGAGAGTATCCCGGTGGGCGTGGCTGAGAAGCAGTTTGTGGTCCACCTTTGGACCTTGCGCCAGAAAGTGTCGAGGCGGGTCGTTGTCCCCACGCTAGGTGTGAACAGGTCTGCGCCGTACAGTAGGATGGGGGCAATCAGGCTAGTCGCCAGCCTGTGGCAAAGGTAGGGGGGGAGGCCCGCACCGGGCGGGCTGAGGCGGCGAATTAGGGCGAACGCACCCTGGGCAAGGGCCAAGCGACGCGAGAAGTGTGCAGCGGGGTCAAGGGCCGGAGTGAACCAGTACCCGAGCCATCGAACAGAGTTGCCGGGGTGAAAAACCTCCCCTTTGATTTGGATGGGTGCGACGCACTTCGGGGAGTTCCTCTGGCTGGGGGTCCTCCAGTGTATCAGTTCAGTCTTTGCGACCGAAAAAGAGACGCCCAGGCGGGACGCCTTCCTTTCAAGCCTGTCGAAGAGATTCTGGAGCCTTCGGATGTTGCCACGATAGGAGAGGGAAGCTACTGTGAGGGCGAATTCGTCCACATACGAGATCATCAGACCCCGAGGGATCCCGAAATGCAGTGGCGCCACGTAGAGGAGAAAGAGGAGTGGGGAGATCGGAGAGCCTTGGGGGGCTCCGACATTGACTGGGGCTGGGGTTCCTGGCGCCCCTTGGAAAATCAGGGTGCAGCTTCGTTCGCCCAGAAAGGACGAAACCCAGGAAACCAGATATGGGGGTATCCCGCCTTCCCTCAGGATTCGGGCCAGGGTTTTGTTGTCGACGTTGTCGAAACCTGCTTTGATGTCCAGAAAAAGGGAGGAGACCTTGAGGCGGGGCCTCTGCAGGGTTCTGACGTCGTTGGTCAGGGTGAGGCACGCGTCGTAGGTGCTAAGCCCCGGGAGCGAACCGCATTGGTTGGGGTGTAGCAGCCCCTTGAGACGGGCTGCCGCGAGTAGGCGGGCTGCTATAATCCTTTCCAGGATCTTTGAGATTGTGCGGATCAGGACGATTATCCTGAAGGAGGAGGGTGATTCGTAGGAGGGCTTTCCTGGCTTATCAAGCACTACCCCGTTGGAGCCTTTCAGCGACGCGGGGTGATACCCCAGGAGGACCAGCGGGGCAAGTATATGGAGGAGGATTGAAGGGTTAATTTTGTTGACCTGTTTCCAGATAGAGTAGGGTATCCCGTCCGGGCCTGGGGCCGAGGTCGGGGAGCACTTGGAGAGGGCCTCAGCTATCTCTTCCGTTGTCAGGGGGGTTGCCGACCTGTGTGGCCTAAGCCTGTGTGGGGGGGAGAAGGGTTCCTTCGGGGGAAAAAAGTGGTCCAAAAGGACATCGTTCATCTGTTGTGGGGTCTCGGCCCCTGGGAGGGAGGGGAAGCGTGGTTGGGCGCGTCCGTAGGCGAACCTCTTAGCCGTCCACAGGCTCTGGGGGGTGGCGGCCAGCAGAAAGGAGGACCAGTGTTTGTTCTTAGCGGTTTTAATGGCCTTGAAATACCCCGCCTTGGAGGTGCCGGCAACTTCCCGCATGTGTGGTGTGTCGTGTTTCGTGGCTGCCCTTGCGGCCTTGTGATATTCACGACGGAGGCTCGACAGGTGGGGAGTCCACCAGGGTTTGGAGTGATCGGAGGGCCTGGATACCGGCGTGTGCTCCTTTAGGAGGGCTACCAGATGGTTCAGCGACTGTGACATCCAATCGTCCAGCTGCGGAGGGGTGGGGCATGGTGGTGCGGCCGGGACCTTGAAACCCTTAATAATAGGGTCGAGTGTCTCCCAGTCCGTGTCTGCCCAACGCGGGCGGGGGGGTTTTTGGTTGGGGGATGGCGTGGCGAGGGTGATCGTTATTGGTATGTGGTCGGAACCTGTTGAGGGGAGGGAGGCTTCCCAACTCATGACGAGGGGAAGGAGGGGGGGGTTTGCGCAGGCCAGGTCTATGACCGAAGGGCGAGCTTTACCTACCAAGGGGAACCTAGTGTACTCACCCGGAGGATTTATGAGGGCGAAACCGGATTCTGCCGCTTTCTCAAAGTAGGGAGTCGAGGAAGAGATCTCCTTGTGTGAGAAGTGTCGCAGAGGGTCCGAGAGGGGGTTGTGGATGTTGAGGTCCCCCAAGACTAGAAGGGGAAACCCAAGGTCAGGAAAGAGAGTTTCTGGCGAGACAGAGTGGACCCTGTGGTCCACGGTGTTGGTGGAGTAAGCATTAATTATCCTAAACGAGTGGAAGGCAGTGCCAAAAAGAGGTTCGTTGGAGGAGATGTCGAGAGAGAGAACATCATCCACCCCCTTGAACCTGGGGAGCACCGTGTAGTTGGAAAGAAAAGACACATGAACGTAGGCTGCCAGACGTGGCTTCCTGACAGGGGGAAAAAAGGACTTGAAACCATTAAAGGAAGGAAGGTGAGCCTTGTTGACAGGTGGATCCTGCAAAAGGACTATCGAAGGATAGGTGGTCGTTCCCTTGAACGACTCAAACAAGGAAAGAAAAACATTCCAGCTCCCAAGGCAGTTATATTGAACAATGGAAAGAAGCACAGGGGCGGGGACCGGCCCTCGACCCCGAGGAGAGGGCATGGGTTGATTATTCATTTCCGGGACGAACCCGACGAGTTGAAGAGGCAGGGGTAGGGCTTGGCTCCTCCAGGGGGAGAGGACCACCGAAACCGTGAGTAGTGCCGGGACGCGTGGAGGGTCCGGCTGCGGGAGGTTGCCTGGGGGTCACGTCCACCTCAAGGGGACCCTCCCCGGGCGGGGGAGTAGTGGATGTCGGACCGCCATCGACCGCCAAATCCATGGGGTCTGGACCGGTTGGGGCGGGGGCTGGCGAGTTGGTTCTGGTGGGGACAGGCGGGGGAGGTCGAGCCAGACACTCCCTGAATGTGGCAGTGTGGTCACCACCGCAGTTACAGCAATGGGGGGGCGAGGTCGGACAACAGGACAGGACTGGCTTATTGTTCCCGCTCCTGGGGCAGGTTGGATTCTGGCATCTGTGAGCCACGCTAGTATGATGAAGCGCACAAATGGGGAACGTGGGGTGGGTGGCGGGGCATCGTTGATGGGCGTGTCCGTATCTCGAGCAGTTCTTACACTGGGAGGTTCGGGAGGAGGAGAAGGCAAGTTCGACCTTGCGTTTCTGAGAGAGGATGACGACCCCTGAAGTGAGGGCCGAAACGTTGTGGGGGTCGACGGTGATAACCACCGAAGTGGCCTGCTTGGTCTCCCTAGAATCTCTGCTAGGGTTAAGGTACCTGGCTGAGAGAATCGGGGTCGCTTTGTCGTTGAGGATTGCTTGCCGGAGGTATGGGAAGAGTTCCTCTTCATCCTGGGGGAGGAACCGTAGGGGGAGGCCGTGTATTGCTAGTTGGACGGCAGTGGGGGCGAGGACAAGGGTGCACCAGGGGTTTTCACCTACCGGGAAAGACTGATTGAGGGCCCTGGTGAGGGAGTCGAAGTAGGGGGCGTAGGAGGCGGCGGGGGTTGCTTTGTCAGTCACTGTCAGGGAGACGGAACCACGAGGGTTGACAGTAGCAGAGAAGCCAAGAGGGAGGAGGCAGTTAGACTCGCGGAGGACACGAGCAGCGATATCAGGGAAAGTAGCGGCAATGGTGAGAGCGTCTGGGTGAGGGGACGGGGACTGGCGAGGGGCAAAGAAGCGTCGTTGGGCACCTGGAAGGGAGGGAGGCCCCTTTTTAACAGGAGGGGCGACCGAGCTCGCGACTTGTTGGGGGGAAGGAGGCTTCCCAGCTTTGCCTTTGCCCTTGCCGCCCGAGCCTGAGCCGGAGGCAGCTTGCGCATAGGAGGGGGAGGGGTGTACGTCAGGGTGGAGGTGGCCTGGTGTGAAGGAGTCGAGGTCATACCTCCCCTTCCGGAACTCACCGGCTTCGTAGGAGTTGGGATACAGCCTGGCGTACTTCTCGGGGTCACCGAACGCCTTGCCAAGCCTCGTATCGTAGAATGGTATGAGGTATTTAGGGTCTTCAGCCGCAGCTGAGGAAGGTGTGGGTGGAGCGCGGGCTTTTTCTTTTCCTTTCTTCGAAGGGGGGGGGCCAGCAGTAGGGGGGGGTTGGACTTTTCTCGGTGGGGGGGGGGCCTGAAACTGGTTGGCAGGGGGCGGGGCTGACACACGATGTGACAGGTCACGTATGGATGCCTGGAGATCGGCGATCCCCGGAGCGGCTGGTAGTTCTTGTGTGTGGGGGAGGTTTGCGAGTTGGGAGGAGATGTCATGGAGCTCCTCCCTGAGGTTCTCGTTTTCCTCGGAGATGGTTGCGACCGCCTGGTTTACCCCGCTCAGCTCATGCGAGGCCGTCACCAGGCCCTGGACGAGCTGGGAGAGGAGAACGATCGTGATGGATTCGACGGGGAGGGTGCCGGCCTGCGCGTCGGGGCTGAGGTCCGGGAAGTCTTGGGCGCTGAGTCTGAGGGCGCTTCTCGCCTGGGCGAGCTGCCTCATCATGAACTCTATGGGGTGATCGCTCGAGGGTGTCCCTGAACGCGACGGGAGGGGGGAGTTGAGGGCCGAGAGCCTACCAAAGGCTGCGTTCCCTGGGGGGAGGTTGTGAGGATTCGCCATAGCGGCGAATGGGTGAGGAAAAGTGGGAGAGGGGTTTGATCCGGACGCAAAGCGGGGTAAGGTTGAGATTTGTATGTGAAATGTAGGGGGGGGGAAGAAGTTTGCGAGAAGCGTGTCCTATCTCTTGGTCGGAACCAAGCTCCTTATATAGGCATCTTCCCACAACCCTAACCTTGGTGACTCATTACCTCGCGCTACATAAACCTCTATGACTCATAGCGAGTCATGGCGCGAAATTCATCGATGACTCATATGAGTCATCTCACAACATTCCGTTAACCAATCAAAACTCATAAACCAAGTCATGTGCTCAAATGAGTCACATGCGTGAAACCCATGACTCATAATGTGAGTCATGTGCGAAAGTCATTACATCATATGACGTCACAATTGTGAGTCATGAAACAATCAACTAATCATAACATAACAATGAATTGCAGGTGCGTAGTCATGTGAGAACTATGAGTCAAGTAATGTCATAGTGTAAAAACATAAACAGGGGATGACTAATAACTGATTAGTCATTTGAAAACAAATTGGCTAAGTCAAAATTTGTGACAAATATCGCTAAAAATATTTTCAATAATAGCATCAACTGCCAAAATACTGCGAACTCCTATAATACCACTAATAATGTTTGGAACCACCGCACTGTTGCAGATGAGGGATCTTAACAGCTACCTTGGCTATCACCTCTGCATCCCTGTTTATGATATTCCAGTATTTTAGAGCGCAGCGTCAATGATGTGAGAGGCCGGCTCATAGGGTGGATGGAGGAATTCCGAAGATGGGGTTGGTCAAGATAGAAAGTATAGGTGATATAGAAGTTCTGTTTTGCTACGGAAATGGGTGGGTCAGAAAGACGTTTATTAGATAATAAAGATTCTACACTCAGGAGGGGGAATGGGTCCATGCTAACAAATCATGACAACAGTTCGCTAGTAGTGGACTAGGAGTAGGAGAAGAGTAGAGAGCAACACACCCTGCTATATGTTTTAACTTTGATTTTGCTGTTCGAAAAGAGCGATCTGCTACCAGTATACTTGGTTCCTTACTGAAGCGGATGGTAAGACGAGTGGGAAGGTTTTCGGAGGAGATATGGAGGGCTTTTTGAGAACAGAGAGATTCCGTCCATGGACATAGACTGCAACTTGCCGAAATTGTGAAGATACGGCAATGCATAGCGTCCTTGTAGCGCACTTTTATCCTTATTAACGCGGTTGATGACTGCATTGCGGTAAACTAATTTAGGCTTTTCGAATCTTTGAAAGCAGTATTGGAGAAGTCTTCAGATGCCCAAATTATGGTTACTGGAAGGCATCATCTGCTGGGAGAGGTTGATAGACACCTCGCTGGATGAGTCACGAGTGTGTTTATTGGTTCACCTAGAGACGAAATCGTCCCATCCCTTTGTGCAAGGCTGAGCACAGGCGAAACATTAGATGCCTTAGATTTAAGTCTGGAAGAACAAACCATGGAGAAAATTCCCACAAGTATATTGGAAATGGGGGCAGCAGCCATGGTGTTGAGAATTCTATTTCATATTATCAGCTAATCCTTGCAGTTAGGTTCTAGCTTGTTTCCCTTAATATCCAAGTAATCCTGGAAAGGTTCACAATATATCGGGGACGAAAAAGGCTGAGGAAAATAACGGATGGATTTGAGTTGAAGGATATCATAGTACGACAGTGGGGTGGATAAAGGCGGAGGGTGGAGATAAATCAAGGTTCGCGATAGGAGCTTGGATGTGGGTTAGCTGTGTGGGACGACCATTGAGGACAGACGAAATTTTGCCACGCTCCTGCAATTGAGTAGGGTCTTTTCATGCATTCTGGTGAAAAAAAAAGGCCAAAATTCTTGCCTGGTTTTGTCACAACCAGCTGTCCCAAACCTAGGAGCACGTCTAAGATGCTATCTATCTAACCAATTGGAGTGAGGTACAGTATGGGTGGTGTTCGTTACGGGGCGGGGCAGGGCGGGTTATCACTTTGTGACCCCGCCGTTACTCCGGCCCGGGGTCAACCCTTTGCTGTTCCTCCCCGCCCCGTATGACACGGGGCCCTGGCCAGCCTATGGGGTGGGGCGGGTATTTTACTTGCCCCGCTGATTGCCGAGATGGCCCCTGTCTTCTGGTTCCCCACTCTTGCCCCTGTGTGGGGCCCCAATTATTCCTACGAGTGATATTCTGTGACTAAACAAATGGCAGGTTGAAATCTAGGGGGTGTTTGGCCTCTCAATTCTGATCTGAAATCACAATTTGAGATCAGAATTGGCTGGCCAAACACCCCCTAATTACTTCCTATGTCTAGTATGATGACTCCACTATTTGGATATTCCATATAGCAATCCGGCAACTATCTCAAAAGATAGGATTTGAATATAGTGCTCACATTATCATTATGATTTGGGCTTCTAGTTTGAGATAAATAGTGTTTGGAAATCGCTCTCAGTATATGATTGTCAGCGTATGATCTAGGTATGTTTCTAAGTACTTCTAAGCATATGATTCCGGGTACATAACTCTAAGCGTATAGTTGTATAGTGGTGCATGCACGATTCCAATCTTCCTGAGGATATTGTCTCCGCCTTATCATTTGGTGATCTTATTCAGGGTGTATGGCTTTGGGCTTATGGCTTTGGGCATTCTGTTTTGGGCTTTTCATTCTAAGACTATTGGTTTAGGCATCACGTCTCACATGCCTTGCAAGCCATCCATCCAAATACTAGCCACTATTTAAATCTGGTCTGAGGTTCAGACAATCACTTACCCTAAACTTGCAGATAGTTGGTTAAACTGGGCGCTCCCTATGGTGTATAAAAAGCTATGGTTTTAGGTGACTGTCTTTGGCGTATGGTTTTGGGCGTATGGTTTTGGGTGTATGGCTTTGGGCGTATGGTTTGGCTTTGGGCGTATGGCTTTTAGGCATATGATATTGAGCGCATGGTTTTGGGCGTATCGGTTTGGGTGTATGGTTTGGCTTTGGGTGTATGGTTTTGGGCATATGGTTATGGGCATATGGTTTTGGGCGTATGGCTTTGGGCGTATTGTTTGGATGTATGATTTTGGGGGCACAGCCTTGCAAACGAGGGCAGGCCAAGCTCAAAAGTATATACCTATACTAAATAGAAAAATCAATGATTAGGAACATTATTATACATTCAGATGCATGCGCAACTTCTGCCACCATTTAGGCATCTTATTGAACTCACACATTGGCTTCCCCGTCTTCTCCACATATCCATCGTGCACTGCCTGATGTGTAAAGTGGACAACACTACACCGATTTCCCACAAAAGAGCCAATATAATGTTCCACTGCATAGGAACGCATGAAAATAATGGAACCTAGAGAATATATCTTAGTCACTTATTGGAATTAGATAAGATGGGCGGGAGTCTCTACATACCAGTGGTACAATCAATCTTGACTGCAAGCTCAGGAAAGCAGGCATCGCCGCTCTCAAAGTCTCTGAATAGTACTATCGCACACCACCCATGGTATACGTTCTTCAGATCCTTATGGTTATTGGTATTCGCGTTGATGACAAGTGAGTGGGAGGTCCATATTCCAAATGGCTTGTCAACATTGTCAGCTTTCCCATCGTAAATGGTCTCATAGACTGTTGTGTATTTGGAAGGCTCCTCCAGGAGGAAAGTCTGAAATAGGGCCTCAACAGTTTGAGTCAATGGTAAAAGCTGTTGGCCGAATGCTTTTAGTGCGTGAATTGCTGATTTCGTGTTATATGACTGGGCTGGCCCGGGTCCAAGTTCAATATTCTGCGTTCGTGATCCCATTCGTGGAACGAAGGCACAGTGCCCAATGACACAGCCTTTTGTTCTCAAAGTACTGTTCGGGTTATGTTCGCCACTCCTGTTTCCTGCAGGAGAACTCAGGGTTGTAGCATCCTTCATACTATCACTCGTAGCCTTATGAGTGGTTTGAGTGCCTTCCATCTCGCTTGGCCTGTAGCGCTTCCACGTACCGCTTGCACCATGTCGGGTATGATCTGCCACTATATTCCGTGACGCAACATATTTGTGTACCGCCAGTTCAACTTGCGGTAATAGCCAACATGCGTTGCTATTCCCAGCTTTGATTACACATGAGACGCCTTGCCTAAAGATAGTTTAGTATATAAGCCTAGTCTTAGCCCAAAGGATGAATTACTTACTTGTTCTTTATTATAACAATGTCACCGGTGATCCAGTGTAATTGGGGCTGATTTTCCTCTTCGAAACGCTCCTTCAAGTTGCTATCCGGCTGCTAGTTAGGTCGCGAAAGGATTGAGTCCAGAACGTCAAAATTGCCACATTGGTGGTATCTGACGCGTGGATGATCCGGGGTTTTCAACATGTGGGAAATATTCCTTTTCATTGAATAAACCTTATCCATATCCAGCCGTAGACATGGTTCCCCCGAATCTAATACAAGCGACGAGGAGATTAGTATATGCCCTAAATACAGATATGCGACCGAGTTGAAAGCTAGATACAACAATTGCTAATTTCAAGCCCATGCAGAGAGATCGGTTACATAGCAGAGAATAACACACCTTGGGCCTCCATGGTAGAATTTGCAATATCTTCACTCCTATGTTCTGAGTTGTAGAGGTGATTCGCAGCTTTTCTTCATTCACGCTGCCGCTTGCGCTTCTCCGCATCCCTCTTCATTATTTTTGATAGCCCTCTCGTAGTCTTTCGCAGCTAGACAAACTCGCTCAAAGCAAGCTTTCCTCCGGCTCAAAGCAGGATAGAATGAAGTGCGGTTGGTATAGAGCCACGATAAAGGTATCCAAATGTGCTCGAGTGGATGGCGGGTAAGGAGAGACTTGGGCGGGGAGGGACTCGGGCAAGGAGGAACTTGGGTTCCAGAGGGCGCAGTGCGGGACATAGATTCAGAGGGCGGCGGGGCGAATGGTTTCTGTGTCTATGGGAGAAAAGGGGAAACAGAAAGAATATAGGGGAAGACAAATCGCGCTATGACCTGACAAACTTGACTAACTAGAGCCAATGCAACTAGCCGTTGCACTAGTGCGTATCATCTGCGACACCATTACCAGTGTATTATTTTGGGCCTATGATTTTTCTGAGCGTATGATTTTGTGTGCGTATGATTTGTGTGCGTATGATTTGTGTGCGTATGATCTTTCTGTGGGTATGATTTTTTCTGAGCGTATGATTTGTGTGCGTAAGATTTTTCTGTGCGTATGATTTTCATGACGATGCTCCTGTTCCTGTATCTTATCGTAAGAACTTGAATAAATGGACAATGTATTCAGACTTCTTGAATTTCTGCCTCTGAAAACATAGATCCTTCAACTCACTCTTACATTTACTTGGGATGTGCACGTCTGATCGGGCGGACGAGGGTCAGAAAATGGACCCTGTCTGCACGATCCCACATGCAGTCCTTGGATTATATTGGGCATTTTCCAATCAATCCATGGCGGCTCGTCATTCACTACGGTATACATTGTTGACTTGACACCTCCTCGGCATGTCTTGGCCACTAGGATAACTTAGGGGATAGTAAAAATGCCTTCTCAATTACGCAGTGAAATTCTATGATTTTATAATTATTTTACACGAAAATTAACATTGTGGAAACGGGATCTTTTCTTTTCTTTCCCCCTAGTTCCGACAGGCTTCTTGGGTGGAACTCGAATCGTGGTATTGGTTCCTGTCTGGTCTCTTCCGCGGGTTACACGTATAACCCGTACTGAATCAGTGGTCCCGATAGACCCTTCTCCTCCAAACAATCCTCTTTCAGGCGGCCCCTTGAGCCTGCTATGCAGCCGGAATTTTCGTCACCCTGTTGGTTGATACTTTCAAGATCGCTCAGTCCTTCACCGGGAATCTCCACCTCACCCTCTTGTGAGCCTTCCTCCTTATCAGTGTTCGATGCAACATACATGTTGACTTTACTATCCCAGATTCTTTCTTCAGGATCTGATTCCTCGGAGCCTCCCAAGTGATCAACACCTTGGTTTCGAGGTAGTCCAGGCCGTGCATCTTGAGATTCAAGCAGTCCACGCTCAGGTAGTATAGCCTTTGGCTCTCTTCCAAATGCTCACCTGCCATCCTGATCAACTAAAGACCATTCGGTGTCCTTCTTGTGTGATTCGTCATTATCGGAGATACAGCCATTATCGTTCTCTATACTTTCTTCCTTCCTATCAGCCCAATAACGATAATCCTCCGCAGCAGCCATTTCTTCGAGTTTTTCTGCCTCCTGTTCACTATTGTGACCTGCTAGCTCACTTCGTAATTCTTCTTTCTCATAGAATTTCACTAGCCTTGAAGATCGAATTGTACTGCTTTTGAGTCGTGAGCACCGATAGGGAATCACATCTCTTGCCATGCCAAACACCCGCTCCACTCCAACACTACCCCCTTGAATAGCGAGAATATCCCTAGCCATCAGAGCTAAATTCGGGAATCTTCCCACATTAACCTTCCACCATTCCAGTATATTTGCCTTGTAAAAGGTCCCAGCTGGGCAGGGCTCACGTGTGGGATCCGTAGCCTCAGCGTCTGGCTCGGGCGGCTCAATCTCAGAATCGGTTTCGATGTACGCTAGTGCCTCACTCAGGATAACTGCTCAGTGTCCCGCAGAGTATCGGTGTTTGGATCGACTGTTCAGACCACTGCGTGGAATCGACATGTCAGGTGCCTGATTATGTATTGGTGCATAGTACAGATCATAATACGCTATGAACTCCTTTTTATATGACTTCTCATACTCAGTCTCCCTACTGGCATCAAGATCCCATTCTCGAAAAAGGTTGAGTTTGCAATAGGGATTTAGGTAAGTTCCAATGCCGAACAGAAGACCTCTTGGACTTTCCGTTTTACCATAGTAAGAGGCGGCCTTCAATTTAGCTTTCACTAGGCCCTCACGAATATCAACCTTCCATTGTATCCGCTTCCGTTCTAACTTGGAAATTCGCATTTCCAAATGATCAAAGATATCTTGATAGACTTGAAACACTCGATGAATGGTGACGCCACGTGTTTTTGACATCCACAAAGTCCAAAATCGTATCGGTTGAAGTACCTCCAAAATGTATTCAATCTGCCTCCACTCTTCTGGGTTTGACCAGAGAGGCGTAAACTCGGCATAGGTTTGTAACCAGTCCTTGGTGAATTCCCGTAGCCGTACCAGATCTCTCCAACCTATTCAGGGTTGAGTTCCACCGTGTTTTGACATCATAAAGTAGTGTAGTAGGGATCTTAACCCGGTTATTCTGTATCTCGATGAAGTGTTGACGCTGTTGAGGTGAAGCACCAACCGCAATACTCATTTTCCGATGCTATTAACCATTATCAGCATTATCTCTGACTAAAGGTATGTTAGGTGAGAACAATGGGGAAAACTCTTGGTTCTACTTTCACCTTGGCGCGCATTCAATTTGGAATAATGAATTTGTGCATATACCCTTGTGCGTATGAATTTGTGCGTATGAATTTGTACGTATGCATTTGTAATATAGGTGCTAGGTATGAGATCTTAGACACATTACCATTTCTACTGTTTGGTGAAAGCTGTTATCCAATCTCATAACCTTCTCGATATAGCCCGCGTTAAAGCCAGACGGCATATGACCATCCCGCGATTTCACCTTGATCGAACTCATAAATGCCCTGAGGATAAGCTGAACAACATGGGCCATACATCGAATATGATTTTCCAATTGACACCATTCAACTGATAGTAAACTCCAAGCATTATTTAAGGCTTCTGTGAGCGTTCGGTTATTGCTGGCACTATCGGTGGTGAAACCCAGAATTCTATGCTGAATCCCGTATCTGGCTAGAATGTCATTAATTATCCTTGCCATATTAGCCCCTGTATGAGAACCCCTGATTTCCTCAAAACCAATCAGCACCTCCTCCATCTGCCAGCTATTTGAGATCCAATAAGCCACAATTGCCAAAAAAGCAAGTTTGAATGAAGTCCATGTATCGGCAGCCAGAGAAATCTTTCCTGCAGCAGTTAGACATGTTCGAATATCATCCACCGTAGACTTTCCCAGCCGTTTCAAATGCCGTGTTAATGTCGTTGGGCTGGGGATTTCGACCGCCGGACGAATGTACTTGAAGACACGACGAAAGGCAAGGTTGTTTGAGCAATTAAAGGTAGGATTCGTTGCTAAAAACGCTTTTAGAATGTATTCTTTGAAATCATGCTAATTGAATCCTGCTGGTGTGGCCAGATCGATAATCCTACGCATATTTCCAGTTTTAGTCCCTTTTTGCAATAGCTTAAGAAGGTCTATACCAGCGGGCTTCCAGCCCGCCCATCATATCCGTTAATCTTTCTCGATTTCAGACAAGCAGAGGACCTGTTATGGTCATGCATCGAGCTAGTCCCCGTGCCACTTGCGTGAGCTAGGACCTTTCTCCACATAATCCACATTCCTCTCGGCCTGCCAATAGTAGTACCTAAACGGTCGGCACATTGTTGAAAGTATTTCCACACCTCGGGGCCTCGAAGATCCGAGTTCCACCGTATCTTTTTCTTGCCAGCATATTTCGCAGTATAGGCTATATACCCTGGTGTGCCTTACCACCACTCCATCCAACTCTCATGATATT
>Ga0307513_10007353_pt1 | contig 14291 bp, 11 predicted proteins | sample 15_EM_MG_FD_202174 | JGI IMG/M metagenome (GOLD analysis project Ga0307513, IMG submission 202174) | Populus trichocarpa ectomycorrhiza microbial communities from riparian zone in the Pacific Northwest, United States - 15_EM | ecosystem: Host-associated > Plants > Roots > Unclassified | place... | reverse complement strand
TAAATACTATTTGTCCAATGGTCAAGACCCTAGGGCAAACTAGTAAAAAAGGTTGTATACTAGATTAGTTAGTAAAGGCTTGGCTTAGTGTAAACTCGGGATTGGTTTGAAAAGGCGGTTTGGTTCTTAGACTTTTCCCTTTCTCTCTTTCCTTCTTTCTTTCTTAGTTTGTATCTTTTGTATTTACTCAGTCAAAAGTTATATACATCTCGATATTATTACCTTGTCCCGTTCTCGTCTACTCCCGCCTTCCGGCTCCTGCTCCCTTTGGTCAATAGTACCCGATTACATACACCTCGGTCCACCTCGTTACACTATACAAACTCGCCAATAATCGCTTAGTATTACAATGTCTGCCGCTGAACTACCCGTTACCCAGTCTCATGGTCTTCCGCTTGGCTCTTCCTCGAACCCTTTACAGGTATTAGAGACTCTCCGTACAACATGGCAGAATATTCAGTTACCGGCTACGGTAAACAAAGATGATAAGGCTCGAGTAGTGGACTCGCTCCGGATTATTTATGATCATATCACCACTCTTCATGCCGATTATGAACAATACAAGCACACTCTCGAGACCCGGCAAGTTCAGTTTCACGAGCTTCAAGAAGAAAACCAAGGGCTTCAAGTCAATTCCGTCCGTCTGCGTACGGATTTGGACAGAGCCAATACAACAATCGATTTGCTTCAAAGAAACTCGATTGTACAACCATCGCCAGCGACTACAGCATCTGCCGCATTTCCAAAACAACAGAACATTCCCAATCCTGAGAAGTTCACTGGAGACCGGAAGGAACTAAAGCCCTTCCTGTCCCAGGTCCGGCTTAAGCTGCAAGGAAATGACTCAATGTTTCCCAATTTGAGTCTCCGTCTAGCCTATATTGCCTCTCTGGTTAAGGGTCCGGCTTATGCACATATGGAGGAGCATATTGCGGATGGCTTTGCCCGTATTCCGGATGTTGAAGCCATATTGCAGATTCTATCTCTTGCCTTTGGTGATCCGGATGAGATAGGAACAGCTGAACGTGAAATTAAGTACCTGAGACAAAAGAACTCGGATTTTGCCACCTACTTCGCGGAATTTCAAAGACTAATGACAATCTTACGTTGGGACTCACATGCCAAGCGGGCTGCTCTGCGAGACGGACTCAATACTGAACTAAAGGATGGATTAGTTTTTATGGATGAAAAGGAGGAGTTTGGAGATTTTGTCACTCAGCTTCAAAGCATGGATAACCGTATTCGTGCCCGGGCCATCGAAGCCAAAGGACCAAAGACCCGCGCAGCTCCCTCAGTCCCTAAATCCACCTATCCAGCGCCTACGAAGCCTGACGAACCTTCCTTCCGTCCTGGGGGACTAGTTCCCATGGCCCTTGATGCCTCACGCAAGATTTCCCCGGAGGAGAGACAACGTCGAATGCAAGAAGGTTTATGCGCCTACTGTGCTGGTACTGGCCATTTTGCCAGAGAATGTCCAAATAAACACCCGCACCGCCTTCGTATAGCCGAAGTATATTCCGCTGTCCAACCGGCAAAAAACGACTTGGCCGAGGAGTAAAGGGTGACGCCCTCCTTGGTTCTTTTTCATCATTTCAAAAGGTTTCTATATGTTGTTCGGGATTGTCTACAAACGCTCTTACTGAGGAAGAGATGGAGGGAAAAAATCTGGTAGTTAGTTGCACACTAGCTATCAATAATATACCTCTTGCCTCCTATGCACTTGTAGATTCCGGAGGAACCGGATTCGCTTTTATTGATGAGAAATTCGTCCGTCACCATAAGTTAAGGATTCAGCCGTTAAAAATACCTCGTATCCTCGAGGTTGTTGATGGAAGACCAATATCCTCCGGCTCCATCACACACTATCTCGAAACAACTATAAATATCGGAGGGCACAGTGAGTGTGCCCGCTTCTTCGTCACTCGGCTGGGACACAATCCAATAGTTCTTGGAATCCCATGGCTTCGTCGACATAATGTAAAAACCGACTGGAGTGCTCATAACCTGACATTTAGTTCACCATATTGCCTGGAGAGATGTATCCCGGACAGGGTAGCAGTTACGCAATATGGAATCACCAGTGCCCTACCTGAACATCCTACCTGCCTTACACTAGACAAAATGGAATTTTATCATCTTGCAGAAGATGAGAATCTTCAAATCTACGAAGTTAGTCTGACCGAACCTGATCCCGTCACCGCCACACTTAAAGAAAAATTACCGCAACAATATTGGAACTTTCTAGAACTGTTTGGCAACGCAGAAGCCAGCGAACTTCCACCGCATAGGAAGATAGACCACGAAATCCTCCTAAAGCCCGGAGAGCAACCTCCCTGGCGGCCTCTTTACGGTATGTCAGAATCGGAATTGTCAACATTACGTGACTTTCTGAAGGAAAATATGGCGAAAGAGTTTATCAAACCATCTACTTCACCGGCCCGTGCTCCTGTCCTGTTTGTCAAAAAAAAGGATGGCTCGCTCAGACTCTGTGTTGACTACAGAGGGTTAAATGACATAACAGTAAAGAATAGATACCCGCTACCACTAATTCAGGAGACTCTTGACCGTGTGGGAAAGGCCCGGGTCTTTACCAAGTTGGACTTGCGTGGAGCCTATAATCTACTGAGAATCAAGAGCGAGGAGGAATGGAAGACTGCATTTGGCACCCGGTACGGACACTATGAATTTTGTGTCATGCCATTTGGCTTAACAAATGCTCCAGCGACATTTCAGAACTTTATGAATGACCTTTTGCGGGACTACTTGGATGACTTCTGCTCCGTCTATTTGGACGATATTCTGATCTTTTCAGAAAGTCTAAGTGAACACCGAGACCATGTTCGTAACATTTTGGAAATCCTAAAAGAGAATAGGGTATTCTGTAAGCCGGAGAAGTGCCACTTTGAGGTTGATCAGGTTGGGTATCTAGGATTCGTTATCTCTTCAAAAGGAATAGCTATGGATGAATCAAAACTTACTGCTGTAGCAGAGTGGCCGACACCACAAAAGCTTCGTGATGTGCAGTCATTTTTAGGTTTCGCAAATTTCTACCGCCGGTTTATTCAAAGCTACTCAAAGGTTGAGTCCCCATTAACTTGGTTGACTGGAAAAGATCGCCCGTTTACGTGGAAGGGTGATCAAGAGGAAGCCTTCGCCGGACTCAAGAAGGCCTTCACTACTGCTCCAATACTGGCGCACTATGACTTGACTCAGCCAAGCATAGTGGAGACAGATGCCTCAGACTTTATTTGCGCGGCTATTCTCTCCCAGGCTGATAAAGCAGGCGTTCTGCACCCTGTTGCGTACTTTTCGAAGAAAATGTCCCCAGCACAGTGTAACTATCCAATATACGATAAGGAGTTCCTGGCAGTGGTTCTGGCTTTGGAGGAGTGGAGACAGTATCTGGAGGCGTCACAATTTAGGATTTCAGTATTGACTGACCACAAAAATCTTGAGTACTTCATGTCAACTAAGATGCTGAATCGAAGACAGGCTCGATGGGCAGAACTTCTATCGAGGTTTGATTTTAAAATGACCTTTAGGCCAGGAAAGAGTGGCGGTAAGCTGGATTCATTAACACGTCGGTCAGGAGACCTCCCTCAAGAGGGAGATGAACGTATCATGCACCAGTTCCAAACAGTTTTGAATCCGTCTAAGCTTTCACTCTTTACCCTCTTCGCCCCTCCAAATGAGTTAGTCCAGACCCTGACCGAAGCATATGCCTCAGACCCCTTCCCAACCATGGTTCTTAAGATGCTTGATGATGGCCTACGCTACTCGAAAAAGATCTCACTTCCGGACTGCCAAGCTGTTGATGGGCGCTTGTATTTCGGCAAACGTTTGTTTGTTCCAGAGTCTGACCCGCTACCGCTCATGATTCTGCGGTCCCATCATGACAGCCCACTAGCAGGGCACCCAGGCTTAACCAAAACATTCAATCTAATAGCACTCAACTACTATTGGCCGGCTATGAGGAAATACATTAAACGATATGTCAGCAATTGCTCTACCTGTTCACGGATTAAATCCCGCCATCATGCTCCCTATGGTAATCTTCGACCTCTTGCAGTTCCCCACCTTCCTTGGAATGACTTAAGCATGGACTTCATAACTGGGCTACCAGAAAGTGGAGGATATAATGCGATCCTTGTAGTAGTCGACCGACTAACAAAGATCGTCCATTTCCTTCCCTGTCGGGACAGCTACTCTGCCGAGGATATTGCCTGTCTTTACCGAGACTTGGTATGGAAACTCCATGGCCTACCGGCATCAATTGTTTCTGATCGTGGCTCGACCTTTGTTTCTCGCTTTTGGCAGACTCTTTGTACAAGGCTTGGGATAAAGTCAAAACTCAGTACCGCCTTTCATCCAGCCACAGATGGGCAAACTGAGAGAGTTAATGCTATGCTAGAACAATACCTTAGAGCATACGTAAATTACCAGCAGGATGACTGGCATACCTGGATCGCGCAAGCGGAGTTTGCCCACAATGCCCATACATCAGAAACGACCGGCATAAGCCCTTTTTTCGCCAATTATGCATATCATCCTCGCCTTGAGATAATGCTTCCAAACCCGGAGGATCCTCCAGCGCAGGAGAGACTAGACTTTGCTTCAACAATGAATGCCCTGCACACCGTAATGAGAGAGGAAATGAGATACACGCAGGAGTTGCATCAAGAACAAGCAGACAAGAAAAGACTACCGGCTCCAGCATTAAAAGTAGGTGATTGGGTATGGTTGTCAGCAAAGAATATCCGCACAAACCGTCCTGCAAAGAAACTGGATCAGAAATGGATTGGTCCCTACCCAATTAGTGCCCTTGTTGGTACTCGTGCTTACCGGCTTATTCTACCTGCCAATCTCAAAATTCATCCGGTATTTAATATCAATCTGCTGGAACCTGTCACCTCTGAGCCTCCTATACCAGGACATATTATTGCTCCACCGCCACCGCTTCAAATAGAAGGCAGTCCTGAATGGGAAGTTGAAACAATACTAGACTCCCGCTATTACCGGCGCCAGCTACAGTACCTTGTACGCTGGGAAGGATACGATGAGGCTACCTGGCAACCTCATTTTGATTTATACAACGCAAGAGATAAAGTACGGGAATTCCACCGTCGCTTTCCTACTAAGCCATACCGCTAAGGCTTCGCAGGAGCTCAGCCATGAGAAGGGGATAGTGTCACGGATCGGGGTCCAGGTTTAAATACTATTTGTCCAATGGTCAAGACCCTAGGGCAAACTAGTAAAAAAGGTTGTATACTAGATTAGTTAGTAAAGGCTTGGCTTAGTGTAAACTCGGGATTGGTTTGAAAAGGCGGTTTGGTTCTAAGACTTTTCCCTTTCTCTCTTTCCTTCTTTCTTTCTTAGTTTGTATCTTTTGTATTTACGCAGTCAAAAGTTATATACATCTCGATATTATTACCTTGTCCCATTCTCGTCTACTCCCGCCTTCCGGCTCCTGCTCCCTTTGGTCAATACTACCCGATTACATACACCTCGGTCCACCTCGTTACAGCCCTGAGCTGAGCAGGGTGCTCGCGAAAGGTCAGAATGGTTGACGGGTGTCCTCTGGCTTTACATTATTCTACTTAACTAAAGTGAGAGACACCCTATTCTGATAACCAATGATCCTCAAGAGAACTTATTGAGTGAAGCTTTCAGGCTTAACGATATTAAGTTTTACCACTTGATTCTACTTTGAATTATCTTTATCTTTATTTTGATCCTTACTTCTACTTTGAGTCTTCGGTGCGGTCGCAATCTTAGGATCCGTCTTCCTACAGAGTACACCCGTTACATGAACCCAAGTTCCTCCTTGCCCGAGTTCCTCTCCACCCAAGTCTCTCCATACCCTCCATTCACTGGAGCACATTTGGATACCTTTATCGTCGCTCTATACCAACCGCACTTCTTTCTGTCCTGCTTTGAGCGGGAGGGAAGCTTTCTTTGAGCGAGTTTGTGTGGCTGCGGAAGACTACGAGAGGGCAATCAAAAATGGAGAAGAGGGATGCGGAGAAGCGCAAGCGGCAGCGCGAATGAAGAAAAGCTGCCAATCACCTCCACCACTCTGAACACGGGACTGAAGATATTGCAAATTCTACCATGGATGCCAAAGGTGTGTTATTCTCTGCTATTTAACCGATCTCTCTGCATGGGCTTGAAATTAGCAATTGTTGTATTCAGCTTTCAACTCGGTTGCATATCTATATTCAGGGCATATACTAATCTCCTCGTCGCTTGTACTAGATTCGGGAACCATGTTTACCTCTGGATCTGGATAAGGTTTATTCAATGAAAAGGAATATTTCCCACATGTTGAAAACCCCCAATCATCCACGCGTCAGATACCACCAATGTGGCGATTTTGACGTTCTGGACTCAATCCTTTCGCGACCTAAATGGCAGCCGGATACCAACTTGAAGGAGCGTTTTGAGGAGGAAAATGAGCCCCAGTTACACCAAATCACAGGTGACATTGTTATAATAAAGGACACGTAGGAAATTCATCCTTTGGGCTAAGACTCGGCTCATATAATAAATTATCTTTAGGCACAGAGTCCCATTTGTAATCTAAGCTGGGAATAGCAAGGCATGTTGGCTATTACAGCAAGTTGAACTGGCGGTACACAAATATGCCAGTGTTGCGTCATGGAATATAGCGGCAGATCATACCCGACATAGTGCAAGCGGTACGCGGAAGCGCTATAGGCAAAGCGAGATGGAAGGCGCTCAAACCACTCATAACGCTGCGAGTGATAGTATGAAGGATGCTACAACCCTGAGTTCTCTGGCAGGAAACAGGAGCAGCGAACATAACCTGGACGGCACTTTGAGAACAAAATGCTATGTCATTGGGCACTGTGCTTTCGTTCCACGAATGGGATCACGAACACAGAATATTGAACATGGAGCTGGGCCAGCCCAGTCATATAACACGAAATTAGCAATTCACGCACTAAAAGAATTTGGCCAACAGCTTTTACCATTGACTTAAACAGTTGAGGTCCTATTTCAGACTTTCCTCCTGGAGGAGCATTCCAAATATACCGCAGTCTATGAGACCATTTATAATGGGAAAGCTGACAATGTTGACGCGGCATTTGGAATATAGACCGCCTGCTCACTTGTCATCAACGCGAATAGCAATAAGCATAAGGATCTGGAGTACATATGCCATAGGTGGTGTGCGATCGTAGTATTGGGAGACTTTGAGGGTGGCGATGCCTGCTTTCCTGAGCTTGGAGTCAAGATTGATTGTACCCCTGCTATGTTGAGACTCCCGCCCATCTCATCCAATTCCCATAAGTGACTAAGATATATTCTCTAGGTTCCATTATTTTCGTGTGTTCCTATGCAGTGGAATATTATATTGGCTCTTTTGTGGGAAATCGGTGTAGTGTTGTCCACTTTACACATCAAGCAGTGCACGATGCAGATGTGGAGAAGACGGGGAAGCCATTGTGGGAGTTCAATAAGATGCCTAAATGGTGGCAGAAGTTGCGCATGTATCTGAATGTATAATAATGTTCCTAATAATTGATTTTTCTATTTAGTATGGGTATATACATTTGAGCTTGTGTTAGGAGCACGGACTCCCTGAAAGGATTTAAAGGGTAAAGTTACCCTACCTTGACATGCACGAACTTCGAAGGAGAAAGATAACACCCGCCTCCAGCCCCGGCGTTGGGACGGTGTGTCATCACTGGCCGCCTGGGTAGTTGCGTCCCAACACCAAAGACCACTATCGATGGAATACATCTTATAACACTGTATAGGTCGCGGCCGTCCGTCCGACCGGACCCTGTTCGCAGGATATATGGGAGGAGACCTTCGGGCACCTGATGCAAGTGGGAGCAGGCGGATCGGACGACGGCGCATAATGTTACAGACACTTGAAGACAGAGTGTCCGAATAGTGGGTTGAAGGTAGCGGGACGTTTTGCACGAAAGTTAGTCCCCTCGTACCTACAAAGACGTGTAGAGTATGAAGGAGGTAGCTATGACCAGTAAGTGGATCGGGGGCATCCACAGAGGACAAGTTGATAAAAGATAGAGCCCGAGGGAAAAAGCCTATAGGTACGATCCCGAGGACAAGTCGTGTAATGCCGGAAGACCAGAATACAACATGCCGTTGCAGGTTGAATTCTCGACCGAACTAACCAAAGAAGATTGGCCATCTTCTGTTCGGCAAGTTAGACTACCCTCGATGAACACGAGGGCAAGATAAGTCGTAACCATCGTTGTCAACGGATAAGCAGATTAGCTGACACCTGACATAGTCTCCACACCATCAGGAATAACGGAAGCGCAGACCGATAAGTTGGCCATGGGAGCAAAAGGTGTGGTAGAGAGTTTTCAGGGTCTACGAGTGTTCGCACTCAGGTGAAGCTCGCAGAGTTGCGGGCAAGATACTTAATTAGTATAGAGTTAGGATGTATACTGCGATTGCTCAGACGTGGAATATAAATATCGAAGCATCTTCGCTGCTATTTAGACACAACAAGCACGGAGAAGAGATCTTATCAATATAATAAGTTTTTATCTTATCGTTACCAATACTTCGACGATCTATCCCGAAGTATGCCATTATATCTAGCCTACATTACTCGCGTCTTCTTAGCGAGTTCTCCGATAAAAATCGATTCAGGTCCTAGCTGTCGGAATACCTCATGCCGAAGCTACCACCTAACAGCTTGGCCTGCCCTCGTTTGCAAGGCTGTGCCCCCAAAATCATACATCCAAACTATACGCCCAAAGCGATACGCCCACAGCCAAACCATACACCCAAAGCCAAACCATACGCACAAAGCGATCCACCCAAAACCATCCCCCCAAAACCATACGCCCAAAGCCAGACGGCCAAAACCATCCTCCCAAAGCCAAACCATATGCCCAAAACCATATGCCCAAAACCATATGCCCAAAACCATACACCCAAAACCATGCGCCCAAAACCATACACCCAAAACCATACGCCTAAAAGCATACGCCCAAAGCCAAACCATACGCCTAAAGCCAAACCATACACCCAAAACCCTGCGCCCAAAATTATATGCCCAAACGCCATACGCTTAAAGCCAAACTATACGCCCAAAGTCATACACCCAAAACCATACGCCCAAAACCATACGCCAAAGAGAGTTACCTAAAACCATAGCTTTTTATGCACCATAGTGAGCGCCCAGTTGAACCAACTATCTGCAAGTTTAGGGTAAGTGATTGCCTGAACCTCAGACCAGATTTAAATAGTGGCGAGTATTTGGGTGGATGGCTTGCAAGGCATGTCAGACGTGACACCTAAACCAATAGTCTTAGAATGAAAAGCCGAAAGCTGAACGCCCAAAGGCATAAGCCCAAAGCTGAATGCCCAAAGCTATAAGCCCAAAGCCATACACCCTGAATGAGCTCAGCAAATGATAAGCCGGAGGACACTGGCATATCTTCAGGAAGATAGGAATCGTGCATGCATAACGATACAACTATACGCTTTGAGTTATATACCCGGAATCATATGCTTAGAAGTACTTAGAAACATACCTAGATTATACACTTACAATCATACAGTCACCCGTCAAAAGTGTTCGCGATCCCGCTCTCAATGCCAAGCTTAATTACATAATCAGATATAAACAATGACCCCGCCGAAGCCGTGCAACATGAAGGAATGCTATTACTAGTATTTTGTGTCCCACCCCTTTGCATCAATAACTGCCTGTACCCTGTCAGGCATTGAATCGAGCATTGCCTCAAAATACCCCTCCGGTATCTCCTCCCACACCTTGGGCAGGATTTCAGCCAATTGCGTTTGGATTGTCTGCGGACATCCTCGTAGATTTACCACATCAGGATACATTCTATGCAGTGTTTGCTTCATGTGGACCCAAATGTGCTCGATTGGGTTGAGATTGGGAGAGTATGGAGGATGGTTGTAGAGGATAATACCGTGGTCTTCAAGGAAGGCCATGGATGCCTTTGCTGTATGGACTCGAGCACCATCCTGCATGAAGAGTGGCTCTAACTCGATATCCAATAGGTATCGCCAGAAGGGAAGTAGCCGTCTCGATAACATGTTTATGTAATATTCGGCATTCATAGTCTTTCGATCATCAAGACAATGAAGCTCCCCACGCTCTAATCCACAGAAACAAGCCCATACCATCAATGAGGCACTTTTGTGCTTTGGCTTAGGATCGCAGCACTCGGATAGCCACTTCTCCCATGGGTGGCGGAATACCCACCGCTGCCTAGCTGTCCCTGCTTTTTCTACCGTACACTCGTCACTCCAGATAACACGATACCAATCTGTCAGAGTCCAGTTCCTGTGCTCTCTTGCCCATTGGAGTCTTGTGGCTGCGTGCTCCTCTGTAAGCTTGACCCGGTGCTTGGCTAGCCATTTCCGAAGGTTCTGACTACGCAGGTAGCGCTCGAGGGTTGACATACTGACATGAGGACAGACATTCCGGCGAAGCTACCCAATTAGCATATTAACAATTACACTCTACTAGAATATTCAGTATTGCACACACTTCCTCCTTTGATTAGAACCAATCCCTCCTCCAAGCACGTTTAATGCAGCTTTTATCACGCCGAGTCAGTTTCGAGGGCCGTCCAGAGCGAGGCAGGTTCTGAATATGACCGCGTTCCGATGCTCGCTTTAGAAATGTCCGTACTGTACTCTCTGATCGCTTCACCAGTCTTGCCACAAAAGAATAATTATGAAAGCACCAAAAGAAGGCAATTATCATGCCTTTAAGTACTTCGGACATTTCTCTTCGCTGGGTTTTGGGTTCTGATGGCATGGCTGTGGATTCACGGTTGATATTATACAATCTACGCGACCGTAATCGGTACCGAGATTTTCTACAGTGTTGCCTAGTCAGCCATTCGCGAAGACTTTTGAAGGGTGACTGTATACTGAGAGTGATTTCCAACCACTATTTATCTCAAACTAGAAGCCCAAATCATAATGGTAATGTGAGAACTATATTCAAATCCTATCTTTTGAGATAGTTGCTGGATTGCTATATGGAATATCCTAATAGTGGAGTCATTATACTAGACATAAAAAATAATTAGGGGGTATTTGGCCAGCCAATTCGGATCTCAAATTGTGATTCCGGATCAGAATTGAGAGGCCAAACACCCCTTAGATTTCAACTGGCCATTTGTTTAGTCACAGAATATCACTCGTAGGAATAAGTGGGGCCCAGCACAGGGGCAAGAGTGTGGGATAAGAAGACGGGGCCCTCTAGGCAATCAGCGGAGAAAGTATAATACCCGCGCCACCGCATAGCCCGGCCAGGGCCCTGTGTCATACTGGGCGGGGAGGAACGGCATAGTGTTGACCCCGGGCCGGAGTAAAGGTGGGGTCACAAAGTGAAAACCCGCCCTGCCCGGCCCCGTAACGTACACTACTGAGGCTCCGGGAATAGTGTAGATGGGAACTAGCCGGCATCAACAGAGCTGGAACTAGAAAGTGTAAACCGTGAGCAGTAAGGTACCAGCTATTGTGTATAGCAGTAGAAAGGTACCAGCTAGTAAGGAAAGAGGGCAGGAGGGTGCCAGCTGATCCAACCATGATAAAGGAGAGAGAAAGGGTAGACCACCTCCTTTGCTATTGAAACTATCTGTACAACAGCACAAATATTATCTGGCGCTCTGTACGTTCTGAGTGTCTGACACATCCCCCGCTGGAACATTAATTGAGAATTAGAACGCAACCATCCTACCACACAACACACCAGATGCAACGGGACGCAGCACCTAATACTTAGGACGCACCGGACGCAGCACCTAATACTCAGGATGCACCAGACGCAGCACCTAATAGTCAGGCCGTACTGGACGCAGCTATTACCGTAGCGGGAATAGCTTACCTAATAATTAAAGAGCGAGGTATATGGCTTCATAAGATGACTATATATCCGAACCCAAGCCCTCGGAGTTATGAGCTTCACAGAGGCATCTGGAAGACGACTCTGAGTACTAAATGAGAGCACGTTTCAAGATAGATTCAACTGATTGGAACGATGCTTAGAGAATACTACTCCTCTCATTTTCTAGTCGCATATGCGTATGCTGCATAATGCTTTGATAGCTGGATATCGGAACTGATCACTCCATATTCCATATTACTATTGGTATGTAGGCATTGGGGCCGCATATTCATATATAGTCTATCATGATGAAGAGATCGAAGACTGTCTACAGGTGGAGTGGGGACACGCTCAGATGAAATAGCAGTTCGGGAGATTTTCTGAGTCGAGCTGGGCAAGTTTTCAGGGTCAAACAGTGTTCGCACTATGTTCTGACGAACTGAATTGTTAAGAAGATACTTCTTAACTAGAGAAGTCGAAGTAGCATGAACATTAGTATAAATAGTAGGCCTCTCCCCCAGTGGTTGAAGAATCATCAAGCAACGGAGAAGAGACCTTAACAATATAACAAGTTATCGAGTTATATTCTAACTCTTTGATATTTTTCTACTCTTTATTACTTTACCTTTATCAAACAATTACCAAGGGGCCTTCCTGACTATTAATCTGTTGTTTCAAATATCCTCGGCCTAGTTAGCTCGGAATCCTACCGTGTTAGCCTGAGCTACCCCATAACACTATATTGTTAATCTTCTGTCACCAAGGCTCACACGTTACCTCATGCTATCAGACTTGATTGCCTGTCTGATCCTTTACTATTTTTTTTTCATTCTTGAAAACCCATCTGAGACTGCCATTGTCGCATCTCTACAGACCGAAGAATCTTTGGACGATTGGGAACCGGAGTCAGAAGGCGGAGTTACCCTACCGTGCTCCACTCCTTCTCCCCCACCAACCCTCCCATCCCGATCGTCAACCCCTAAGACCATTATCCATCAATCTCCCTCTATTGATCGCTTAGACCAAATCGCAAAAAACTACCAAGAGTATATCGATTCTTTTGAACAAAACTGGTGGAATACACAATACGGGCCCATTCGTCACCCATTCCCTTCCAAGAGACGAAAGACCAAAACCTATTCTTATCAGGCTTGTTAAATCAACATCACGGAAAACCAACCTGGTTCACCTTTTCCTTGCGAAGCCTCCTCCTGTGATGAATCACCAGATGATCCTATGGATGATGAAAGCACGACACCTCTTGCTTCATCTTTCGCCCCATCATCTGGACCTCTCACGATTCCCTCTGGACCTAGCTCATTAGCAATGAGTCGATCCACAAGTGCACCTTTCCGGGTTGGAAAGTCTACCTCCCGTTCGAATTCCAGACAACACTCGAGAAACCCCACGAATCCTACTGAACTCCTTAAACGACAAATTGCCCAAGCATTCCAGTATATCTCGTCTACAATACATCAGAGCCATGACGAAAGTCAGATAGCTCTTGAAGCGTTATCGGACAATGCTAGGGTACAGTACGCCAACCTACAATTGCTACAAACCCGGTTAGCAAAGGGCGAAACAATTGTCGACAAAGAGTTAAGTGATGCTAGGCAAGCATTGTTGACACTGGAAGGGGCAACTCGAGTCGAGCGAGAACGTCTAACAGCTGAGATAGCTGGAGAATTTAGACGACAAGAAGCAAAGCAAAAAGAGGATGCGGAATTGGCAGAGGACCGAGATAAAATTCTTGAACGTGAAGTTCTCGAGCTAAAAGATAAGGTCAAAAACCAGGACGTTACTTGGCAACAAATCCTCCATGATCATGAGGAACGAGCGGATCAGCTACTAAAGCAACAAAAATATGAGGCTGCCGCTCAGCAACAAAAGGATCGTCAAGAAGCAAGAGATCTCCTTGATAAGCAACGATACGAATTTCAAGCCTTAATACAGACCTTAACTGCAAGAATCGATCGTGCTGAAAAACCTCACTATACCATTCCACCGACGGATGATGGTAATGGTGACCCCGGCCCTTCTAACCGAGGTCAACAAAATCCTTGGATACCACCCGAAGGTATCAACCCTGACAAAGAGTCAGCATCAACTCCCCGACAGAATAAAGGAAAGGAAGTTGATCGAGGAGGAAACAACCAACCACCACCTCCGCCAGGAAATACTGGAGGAGACCCCGACCCTGATGACGATGACGATGATGATAACGACAAAAATGGAGGAGATGGCAGGGGCAGGAGAGGCGGACGTCCGGAACGCAACGCTCGAAGACCATCGCTTCCAAGAGATGCTTCTCCCCGTACGAGGGCAATGCTGGAATTCATGCAGAGTCTTAGTACTTCTCAGCGACCGATGAAAAACACTGCGGAACCTCCTTATTTTTTTCAAGGAG
>Ga0307513_10007352_pt1 | contig 14292 bp, 15 predicted proteins | sample 15_EM_MG_FD_202174 | JGI IMG/M metagenome (GOLD analysis project Ga0307513, IMG submission 202174) | Populus trichocarpa ectomycorrhiza microbial communities from riparian zone in the Pacific Northwest, United States - 15_EM | ecosystem: Host-associated > Plants > Roots > Unclassified | place... | reverse complement strand
GCCCGGCTCTACGAAGCCTTCTTCTCGACCAAGGTCGAAGGCCTGGGCATCGGGCTCAGCCTTTGCCGCTCGATCATCGAGAGCCACCGCGGCCGGATCGGTGCCCAGAACTTATACAATGGCGACCTCGCTGTCGGCTGCCGTTTTACCTTTACGCTGCCGGTCGAAACCGCCAAATCACCAGGCCTTGAACCGGCCATGACATGAGACAGCACCCATGAGCTTGATTCCGAAGAAGGGCACCGTTTACGTTGTCGACGATGACGAAGCGGTTCGAGACTCTCTGCAATGGTTGCTGGAAGGCAAGGACTACCGCGTGAAGTGCTTCGACTCGTCCGAGTCGTTCCTCTCGCGATTCGACCCTCGCGAGGTGGCCTGCCTGATCGCCGACATCCGCATGGACGGCATGAGCGGCCTCGAGCTGCAAGACCGCCTGCTGGAGCGCAAGTCGCCGCTGCCGGTCGTCTTCATCACCGGCCACGGCGACGTGCCGATGGCGGTCACCACGATGAAGAAGGGCGCGATGGACTTCATCGAAAAGCCTTTCAAGGAAGAAGAGTTGCTCGGTCTCGTCGAGCGCATGCTCGACCAGGCCCGCAGCGCCTTCTCGCACCACCAGGAAGCTGCCAGCCGCGATGCGCTGCTGTCGCGCCTGACGACGCGCGAATCGCAGGTGCTTGAGCGCATCGTCGCCGGCCGGCTCAACAAGCAAATCGCCGATGACCTGGGCATCAGCATCAAGACGGTCGAGGCGCACCGCGCCAACATCATGGAAAAGCTGAACGCCAACACGGTGGCGGACCTATTGAAAATCGCCCTCGGCGCCCAGTCCAAGACATAAGCCCCCTCCTCCCGCAAAGGGCCGCTCGCAGCGGCCCTTTTTGCTTTGAATCTCAACTTCATCTTTCGTCCATGACCGCACAACTCATTGATGGCAATGCGCTGGCCAAGAAGATTCGCGCCGAAGTGGCCGAACGTGCCGCGGCCCTCACCGCGAAGGGCCGACAACCCGGTCTCGCCGTGATCCTCGTGGGTGAGGACCCGGCCAGCCAGGTCTACGTAAGCCACAAGGTCAAGGACTGCGAAAGCAGCGGCGTGCGCTCGGTGCTCGACCGCTACCCCGCGTCGATGAGCGAAGCCGATCTGCTCAAGCGCATCGACACGCTCAACCGCGACGCCAGCATCCACGGCATCCTCGTGCAGATGCCGCTGCCCAAGCACATCGACCCGCAGAAGGTGATCGCCGCCATCGCCACCACCAAGGACGTCGATGGTTTCTCGGCGCTCAGCGCCGGCGAGCTGGCCAGCGGCCTGCCCGGCTTTCGCCCCTGCACACCCTACGGCTGCATGAAGCTCATCGAAACCACCGGCATCGACCTGCGAGGCAAGCACGCCGTGGTGATCGGCCGCAGCAACACCGTGGGCAAGCCCATGGGCCAGCTGCTCTTGCAAGCCAATGCCACCATCACCATCTGCCACAGTGCGACGGCAGATCTCGGCCATCACACACGCCAGGCCGACGTGGTGGTGGCAGCGGTCGGACGGCGCAACACGCTGACGGCCGACATGGTGAAGCCGGGCGCGGTCGTCATCGACGTCGGCATGAACCGCAAGGACGATGGCAAGTTGTGCGGTGACGTCGATTTCGATGGCGTGGCGCAGGTCGCCGACTGGATCACGCCGATTCCAGGCGGGGTTGGGCCGATGACCCGGGCCATGCTGCTCGTCAACACCATCGAAGCCGCGGAAAGGGCGACGCGTTGAACACCACGGCCCAACTCTGTTTGATTGCGCTGGTCGATCCCCGTGAGCGGGGCCCCTCGCCCTTCGCTCCATCAAACGCCCCATGACCCGTGCGATGCTCCTCGTGAACACCATCGAAGCCGCGGAACGCAAAACCACTCACTGAGTCGAATCGCCATGAGCAATCCTCTTCTCGATCATTCCGGTCTGCCTCGCTTCGCGGAGATCCGCCCCGAGCACGTCACGCCTGCGGTCACGCAGCTGCTGGCTGAAGCCGACAAGGCGCTGGAGAAAGCGACGAGCGATGAGGTGCCGGCCGACTACGACGCGATGTCGGCCGTGCTCGATGTGGCCACCGAACAATTGGGCAGCGCCTGGGGCGCCGTGGCGCACCTGAACCACGTGGCCGACAACCCCGAGCTGCGTGCGGCGTACAACGAGAGCTTGCCGCGGGTCACCGAATTCCACACCCGCATGGGTGCCGACGAACGCCTCTACGCCAAGTACAAGGCCATCGCCCACAGCCCGGCTGCGGCCAAGCTGAATGCCGCGCGGCGCCAGGCCTTGTCGAACGCGATGCGCGACTTCGTGCTGTCGGGCGCTGAGCTCCAGGGCGCCGCCCGCGAGCGCTACGCACAGATCCAGGAGCGGCAGGCGGCCTTGTCGCAGTCCTACTCCGAACACGTGATGGACGCGACCGACAGCTTCGCGCTCTACGTGAGCGAGCAAGACCTCGCCGGCGTGCCGGCCGACGCCAAGGAAGCCGCCCGTGCTGCCGCCGAAGCAGACGGCAAGCCCGACTACAAGCTGACGCTGCACTTCCCGAGCTACTTCCCGGTAATGCAGTACGGCGAGAACCGTGCGCTGCGTGAGCGCCTCTACACCGCCTACGCCACGCGCGCCAGCGAGCTCGGGCAGCCCGAGCACGACAACGGCGCGGCGATGCGCGAGATCCTCGCACTGCGTCAGGAAGAGGCGCAACTGCTCGGCTATCGCAGCTTCGCAGAGGTCTCGATGGTGCCCAAGATGGCCGATTCGCCGCAGCAGGTGCTGGACTTTTTGCGAGACCTTGCGCGCCGCGCGCACCCTTACGCCGAGAAAGACCTGGCCGAGCTGCGCGAGTTCGCCAGCAGCGAACTGGGACTGAACGACCTGCAGTCCTGGGACCTGGCCTTCGCCAGCGAAAAGCTCAAGGAAGCGCGATACGCCTTCAGCGACCAGGAGGTGAAGCCCTATTTCACCGAGACCAAGGTACTGAGCGGCCTGTTCCGGATCATCGAAACGCTGTTCGAGGTGAGCATCTCGCTCGACACGGCCCAGGTGTGGCACCCGAGCGTCCGCTTCTTCCGCATCGAACGAAATGAACGAAGCGCCGAGGGCGGCGCGGGCACTCTCGTCGGCCAGTTCTACCTCGACCCCTACGCCCGCACCGGCAAGCGCCCCGGCGCGTGGATGGACGACGTGCGCGGCCGCTGGGCCCGCCCCGAAGGCGGCACGCAGACGCCGGTGGCGCACCTCGTCTGCAATTTCACGCCACCTGCCGACGGCAAGCCGGCGCTGCTGACACACGACGAAGTCACCACCCTCTTCCATGAGTTCGGCCATGGTCTGCAGCACATGCTGACGCAGGTGAACGACGTCGGCGTGGCCGGCATCTCCGGTGTGGAGTGGGACGCGGTCGAGCTGCCGAGCCAGTTCATGGAGAACTTCTGCTGGGAGTGGGAAGTGCTCAAGCACCTGACCTCCCACGTCGACACCGGCGAAGCCCTGCCGCGCGCGCTCTACGACAAGATGCTCGCCGCCAAGAATTTCCAGAGCGGGCTGCAGACGCTGCGGCAGGTGGAGTTCTCGCTCTTCGACATGCGACTGCATGCCGAGCCGGGCAGCGAAAACCACATCCAGCAAATCGTCGACGAGGTGCGCCGCGAGGTCGCAGTGTTCGCGCCGCCGGCGTTCAACCGCTTCCAGCATTCGTTCTCGCACATCTTTGCCGGCGGCTACGCTGCGGGCTACTACAGCTACAAGTGGGCCGAGGTGCTGAGCGCCGACGCCTGGAGCGCGTTCGAGGAAACCGGCACGCTCAACCCGGAGACGGGCCGACGCTACCGCGAAGCCATTCTCGAATCGGGCGGCAGCCGCCCGGCGATGGAAAGCTTCAAGGCCTTCCGCGGCCGCGAGCCACGAATTGATGCACTTTTGCGGCACCAGGGCATGGCCTGATGCATAAAATTTGCGGTGCTATCAGCATCGATGTCACTGGAGTACCGACATGACCCGCCCTTCCCGCACCCTTCTCAGCCTGGCCATTTCAGTGGCCTCGGTCGCCACGTTCACCGCGGTGCCCGCGCAAGCGCTCTACAAGGTGGTCGGCCCCGACGGCAAGGTCACCTACACCGATCAGCCCTCGGTGAGCACCGACAGCAAGGTGCAATCGGTCGGGGCGCGAGGGGGCGTCGCCAATGATGTGGCCCTGCCCTTCGATCTGCGCCAAGCCACGCAGCGCTACCCGGTCACGCTTTACGTGGCGCCCGACTGCTCGCCGTGCGATGCAGGCCGGCAGTTGCTGCGCCAACGCGGCGTGCCATTCTCCGAGAAGCTGGTCACCACCGCCGATGACAGCAACGCACTGCAGCGTCTGACCGGCACGACGAGCTTGCCGGCCATGACGGTCGGTGCGCAAGTGGTGCGCGGTTGGCAGCGTGAGGACTGGATGTCCTACCTCGATGCAGCCGGCTACCCCAAGGAATCGCGCCTGCCTGCCAACTTCCCCCAGGGCAAGGCCGAGCCCTTGACCGAAGCTCGTCAGGCTACGCCAGCAGCGGCCCCGCAGAGAGCGGCGCCCCCACCCGCACCTGCACCGGCTGCTGAACCGGCACCGCCGCCTTCAGGCATTCGCTTCTGATTCGGCGGCGCGGCCGACCTGCCGCGCCTGCCAGCTCCCGGCTCCCACCGCAGCGCCCATCACCCAGAACAGGGTCGAGGCGCCGATCGCTGCGCCGGCGGCACCGAAAAGCAGCGGCATCAGCGCGCTGCTGGAGTTGATGGTCATCGAACGCAATGCAATCGCCTCGCCATGCCGATCGCTCGGCGTGAGGTGATGCAAGGTCGTCATGATCATCGGATTGACCGCCCCGAGTGCCAGGCCCAGCACGGCAGCGCAGATCGCCATCAGCCAGGGCGCATGCACCCAAGGGTAGAGGCTGAACACCAGCGTGGTGAGCAGCATGGCACCGACCAGAACCTGGTGCTCGCGCAAGCGGTGCGACAAGAACGGGATGACGAAGCGCACACCCGCCACCGCCGCCGCAAACACGCCCAGGATGAGGCCGATCGCCGAAGCGCTGAAGCCGCGCTCGTGGCCCAGCACCGGCACGACGAACGAATGCAGATCCCAACTCGACGACATCAGGAAGTTCACCAGCAGCAGACGCGGCATGCCGGGCAGCGCAAACAACTCCCAGGCCGCGCGCTTGCCGCGGGTGTTGATATTCGCCGACGGCATCTCCACCGGCACTTGGCGTGACCACCACAGCGTCGCGAGCGGCAGCAAAGCCAATGCCACGAAGGCGCCGCGAAACCCGGTGAGGTCGATCAAGGTCCCGGCAAGCACCGGCCCGACCACGTTCGACAGTGCAGGCGCCAGCCCCAACCAGCTGAAGATGCGGGTGAGCGCGACGCGGTCACCGTCGGCCAGGCGCCCGGCGGTGCGCTGGATGGCGATCAGGCCGAAATTGGTTCCCACGCCGCACAGGGAGGCCGCAATGCACAGCAACGGAAACTGCCAGGCCGAGAGCCAGGTGGACGCAATGGCCAATACGCCACCGACCACCGTCAAGCCGACCGCCAGGTGCACCGGGTAGTGATAGCCGTGGCGATCCGCCAGCCTCCCGGCGTGCAGCGACAGCAACACGGGCGCGCCAGCAAACAACCCCAGCAACACCCCGACGGCCCACGCCGAATGCCCCTCGCGCAACGCCATCAGCGGGGCCGCCACACGCACGCCGGCCATGCACGAGTGCAGGCAGATCTGTCCGATGATCAGCGCCAGCAGGGGGCGCGAAGGCTTGGTCATCTCAGGCGTCGGGCTCCAGCAGGTCGCCGGTGGTTCCCTCTGCGGGCAACGGAAGGATCAGTTTCGCCCGCGCATCGGGCAAGGCCTCGACCGAGCGCAGCTCGCGCGACATGGCACGGGCACGCACCTCGGCCTGCAAGATGCCGTTGCTCGCTTCGTCGAGCTTCTTCTTGGTCTTGGCCAGCACATCGCCGAACTTGGCGAACTCGGTCTTGACGGCGCCCAGCACCTCCCACACCTCGACTGACCGCTTCTCGAGCGCCAGCGTGCGAAAGCCCATCTGCAGGCTGGTCAGCGTGGCGAGCAAGGTGGTCGGGCCGCACAGCATCACGCGGTATTCGCGCTGCAACGATTCGACCAGACCGGCACGCCGCAGGGCCTCCGCATACAGCCCTTCGGTCGGCACGAACAGGATTCCGAAGTCGGTCGTGTGCGGCGGCGCCACGTACTTGTCGCGAATCGCTCGCGCCTCGAGCCGCAGGCGCTGCTCGATGGCTTTGCCAGCGAGCTCAGCAGCGGGCGCATCGGCGCGGTCTTGCGCATCGAGCAGGCGGTCGTAGTCTTCGCGTGGAAACTTGGCATCGATCGGCAGCCACAGCGGCACGCCGTCGGTACGCTGGCCAGGCAGGCGAATGGCGAATTCGACGCGCGCCCCGCTGGCCGGCACGGTCTCGACGTTCTTCGCGTACTGGTCGGGCGTGAACACCTGCTCCAGCAGGCCGGCGAGCTGCACTTCGCCGAAGGTGCCGCGCGTCTTCACGTTGTTGAGCACACGGTTCAACGAGCCCACATCCTTGGCGAGCATCTGCATTTCGCCCAGACCCGCATGAACCTTGTCGAGGCGGTCGGCCACGAGCTTGAAGCTCTCGCCGAGCCGCAGCTCCAGCGTGGCATGCAGCTTTTCGTCGACGGTGGCGCGCATCTGCTCCAGCTTCTGCTCGTTGCCTTGCTGAAGCGTCGTGAGGCGTTGCTCGACGACGGTTCGCACCTCGCCGAGCCGCCGCTCGTTGGCCTCCGACAGCGCGCGAAGCTGCTCGCTCAAGGTGTCGGAGAAGCGCTTGAGGCTCAGGTCCTGCGCTTCGCGCGAAACCACCGCCTGTGCGATCTGCGAGCTGGCCGCCGATTGCAGCGCGCCGCTCACCGCCTGCTGCATGGCCGCGAGCTGGGTGCGAAAGCTGTCGATCTGCTCGTTCTGCAAATGGGCCACGTTGGCCTGCGCGCCAGTCAGCGTCTGCTGAAAGTTGGCCAGCGTGCTGCCCAGTTCCTGCCGTGTGCCCTGGGCGCTGCGGCCCAGCTCATCGCGCAACTCGCGCTCCAGCCGCTCTGCCCCGGTTCTGATCTCGGTCTTCAGCGAGTCGTCGACCGGTGGCCGACGCACCAGCAACCAGATCAGCAACAACAGATTGACGACGGCCAGCGCCGCCACGAACCACCACAATGTCTCCATGCAGTGATTGTCTCAGCCTCGCGCTGGGCGGCCCGAAAGCGCAGGCGTCGTCACTCAGGCAGCCGGCTTCAGAACCTCGGGGTTGATGGGCGTGGGTGGCCGACGCGCGCTCGGGCCCAGGCCGAGCGCGGCGATCAGGTTGTCGGCCGCCAGATTGGCCATCGCGAGGCGCGTGGCCACCGATGCGCTGGCAATGTGCGGCGTCAGAACGACGTTGGGAACAGTCAGCAGATCGGGATGCACGCTGGGTTCGCCTTCGAAGACATCGAGTCCGGCGGCCGCAATGCGCCGCTCGGCCAGCGCTCGGGCCAGCGCGGCATCATCCACGATGCCGCCACGAGCGATGTTGGTGAGGGTGGCTGTCGGCTTCATCTGCGCCAGTTCGGCTGCACCGATCACATGGTGCGAGGCCGGTGAATACGGCACGACGAGCACCAGGTGATCCGCCTGCACGAGCAGCTCCTGCTTGCTGACGTAGGACGCACGGCATTCCTGTTCCGTGGCGGCATCGAGCCTTGAACGGTTGTGATAGATCACCCGCATGCCGAAACCGAGCGCCCCCCGGCGCGCAATGGCCTGCCCGATGCGGCCCATGCCCAGGATGCCCAGCGTGGCGCCGTGGATGTCGCCGCCGGTGAACATGTCGACCGACCACTTCTTCCACTCGCCGCGCCGCAAGAAGTGCTCAGCCTCGCTGATGCGGCGCGCCGTGGCCATCATCAGCGCGAAGCCGAAGTCGGCGGTGGTCTCGGTGAGCACGTCGGGCGTGTTGGTACAGACCACGCCGCGCGCCGTGCACGCAGCCACGTCGATGTTGTTGTAGCCGACGGCCATGTTGCACACCGCCTTCAGCTGCGGGTTGGCCACGAGCACGGCTTCGTCGATGCGCTCGCTGCCGGTCGCGAAGATGCCCTGCTTGCCTTTCAGCCGAGCGATCAGTTCATCTTTGCTGAACACCTGGTCGCCCGGGTTGTCGTCGACGTCGAAGTGCTCGCGCAGACGCGCGACGACCTCGGGTTGCACTGCTCTTGCCACCAGCACAGAAGGTTTCATGTCAGTCCAGAAAAGTTGTGAACTTGGAGACGGGCTCGCGCTCGGTCACGAGCGTATTCTCGATCGCCGACGGGTCGGCATGGCCCAGGGACATGCCGCTCACCAGCATCTCGCCGGGAGTGGCGCCGATGCTCGGCATGATGATCCGGTGAAAGCGTATGAACGCCGCCTGCGGGCAGGTGTCGAGCCCGCGGGCTCGCGCGGCGACCATGATGTTCTGCATGAACATGCCGTAGTCGAGCCAGCTGCCTCGCTCCATCACGCGGTCGATGGTGAACATCAAGCCCACCGGTGCCTCGAAGAAGAGGTAGTTGCGACCATGCTGTGCATGCATGCGTTCCTTGTCGGCCCGGCCAATGCCGAGCAGGCCGTACAAGTCCCACCCCACCTTGCGGCGGCGGTCGACGTAGGGCGATTGCCACTGTGTCGGGTAGTAGGCGTATTCCTGATGATGGGCAGCAGCTTGAGACGGATCGTCGTGCACCGCGAGCAGCTTGCGCGCCAACTCATGCAAGGGCTCGCCGGTCAGCACGTACACCTTCCACGGCTGCGTGTTGGTGCCCGAGGGTGCACGCGAAGCCACATGCAAAATGTCTTCGATCGTTGCGCGCGGCACGGGCGTCGGCAGGTAGGCGCGCATCGAGTGACGCGAGGTGATGGCCGCATCGACTGCCGCGGTCTGCTCGGTTGTCGGATTCAAACGGCCAACTCCTTCAGCGCCTTGAGCAGCGGTGCCGGCAAGGCGGCTGGCCGTCGGGTCGCACGGTCCACATACACGTGAACGAAATGGCCACGCGCCGCCACGAGCGGCTCGCCGGCCGCGAAGATGCCGATCTCGTAGCGCACGCTCGAGGAGCCCATGTGCGCGACGCGGATGCCTGCCTCCACGCTCTGCGGGAATTCGATCGACGCGAAGTAGTTGCAATGGGTCTCGACCACCAGGCCGATCACCTCGCCGCGGTGGACGTCGAGTGCGCCGGCCTCGATGAGGTAGCGGTTCACCGCGGTGTCGAAGAGGCTGTAGTAGACGACGTTGTTCAGGTGGCCATACGCGTCGTTGTCCATCCAGCGGGTGGACAGCGGCGTGAAGTGGCGGTAGGCATCGCGGCCGTCAGGCTGGGGGCGTAGGGAGCTCATGGCGACTGATTGTTCCACTGCCGCCAGCTGTACAACGCTGCGCTCAAAGTGTTGATCTGAACCTGCACCGTGGCGTTGACATCGCGGCCGTATCCGCCCGCCATCGACATCGCCACCGGGATGCGCCGCTCGCGCGCGGCCGCCAGCACGCGACGGTCGCGTTCAGCCAAGCCCTCGGTGCTGAGCTTCAGGCGGCCCAGGCGATCGTTCTCGTGAGGGTCGGCACCCGCCAGAAAGAAGATCAGGCCCGGCGCTCCGCCGCGATGGCGCGCCCACAGTTCGTCCAATGCGGTGTCGAGCGCCTCGAGGTACTGGGCATCGCCGCAGCCGTCGGGTAAGTCCACGTCGAGGTCGCTCGGCTCCTTGTGGAAGGGAAAGTTCTTCTCGCCGTGGACGGACAAGGTGAACACCGTCGGGTCGTCACGAAAGATGGCCGCGGTGCCGTTGCCTTGGTGAACGTCGAGATCGATCACCGCCACGCGCAACAGCTGCCGATGCAGCCGGTGTGACTCCGCTTGCATCAAGCGCGCCGCCACCGCCACGTCATTGAAGACGCAATAGCCGCCGCCCTTGTCGGCGCTGGCGTGGTGGGTGCCACCAGCCAAGTTGGAGGCCACGCCATGCTTCAGGGCCGCACGTGCGGCCTGGATCGTCGCGCCGACCGAACGGCAAGCACGTTCCGCCATGCGCTCCGACCAGGGGAAGCCAATCTCGCGCTGCTGGGCATCGCTCAGATGCCCTTGCAGCACAGCAGCGATGTAATGCGGTGTGTGGGCCAAGGCCAGTTCACCTTCGCTGGCAGGCAAAGCATGCTCAAGGCGGATGCCGGATAGTTCGTTCGCCACCCGTTCACGAAGCAGGCTGTATTTCTGCATGGGAAACCGATGCCCTTCTGGCAACTGCAGAACGAAGTGAGTGGCGTAAAAGGCCTGCATCAACAAGGATTTAGAAGAGCCGTTCTAAATTGCTGCAATGCAGCAAAAACAGCTTGAAAAGTTGCAATGGGTTCGTATACTTCTTGGCATGGTGCAGCGCAACAAATGCTGTGTCATCCCCGAATCTAACCATTGGAGATTACTCATCATGCTGACCGCTGAACAAGTCATGGCTACCCACAAGGCCAACATCGAAACCCTCTTCGGCCTGACCGGCAAGGCTTTCGAAGGCGTCGAGAAATTGGTCGAGCTGAACCTGCAGGTCGCCAAGACCGCGCTGGGTGAAGTGGCCGAGAACGCCAAGGCCGCCCTGTCCGTCAAGGATGCACAAGAGCTGTTGGCCCTGCAAGCCGGCCTGCTGCAGCCGGCTGCCGAAAAGGCTGCCGCCTACGGCCGCTATGTGTACGACATCGCCGCCAGCACCAATGCCGACATCGGCAAGGTCGCCGAAGCCACCGCTTCCGAAGCGCAGAAGAAATTCATGGCCCTGGTCGACACCTCGGTCAAGAACGCTCCGGCCGGCACCGAGAACGCCGTGGCCCTGGTGAAGTCAGCTGTCGCTGCCGCCAACAACGCTTATGAAAGCGTCCACAAGGCTGCCAAGCAAGCAGCCGAAGTCGCCGAAGCCAACTTCCAGGCCGTGACAAGCACCGCCGTCAAGGCCACGCAAGCCGCGACCAAGACCAAGCGCGCCGCCTGAAACTGAAGTTTTTTGCAGCCGGGTTGAACTTCCAGTCAGGCTCTCCATCTGAAGAGTTCCGCAAGCGTGCTTGCGGGTCTCCCTGAAAGGTTGTCTCCTCGGTACCCGCGAATTCTCCGTTCAAGGTACCTTTCGGCCTCGGTGGCAACACCGGGGCCGTTTTGTTTTGTGCGGGCCTTTTCAGGCCGTTGGCCCAAGAAACACGGGGAGCCGGAGTTGTGGCCAAGAAAGCGGTTTCGTCCAGCCGGATGCTATCTGGCGAAGGGACTCCGACGCCGCAGCGGGCGCGGCTGCGCCGCATAGTTCGCAGGATCGAAGGTCTGCCTCTGAACGAGCAACTGATCACCATCTATGCGCTCGGCCAGACTTTCAAGATCCGCATCCGTGACACCGCACGCAGCGAAGTGCTTCTGCCACCCGTCGACCACCTTGATGACGCGCACAACTTCGGCTGCAGCCTGCACCGCCGTGTAGCCGAAGAGCTCGCACTGCGACATGGCGTTGGAGAGTGTGGAATCCCGCTGGGCAGTGCCGACGATGAACTCTTGATAGCCCTGGCCTGAATTCGTGGGCAGCACGTCGTAAGCCGGTGCCAGGCGGTACTTGCCTTGTCGTGTCGGCGCGACCACCTTCAGCGCGTGGTTCTTTTCGTGGTCGTCGGTGTTGTCAATGAGGATGTTGAACACCATGCGGCGGAAGAGCTCCTGCATGTCGAGCAGGTTGAGGCCGTCGTCTGCCACGCCGGCACGGCGCAGCAGTTGGGCCAAGCTTGGGTAGCCCAGTTCGGGCTCCTGCCCGGCGATGGTCTGCGCACGCAACGCGGTGCCCGCTGAGATGCAATGCGTGCGCATGACGCCGTCTCTGTCGTAGCGGCGCACCGCCAACGCGTTCTCACCGATAAGCGACACCATCCGCGTCTCGGCCACCGTGATGCCGGCCAACGCGGCGAGCGTCATTGACGCATGCTCGACAAGCGGCACGTCGATGGGCTCGTTGTTGAAGAACTTGATGACCCACTGCTCACCGGCAATGTCGATGAGTGCCTTCGGCTTGGCCCCGCCGAAGCTGCCGCCAGCGGCCAGCATCTTGCGTTCGATGTCGTTGACCGGCTCCTTGGCGCTGACCTTGTGGACGATTTCGCTGAGCGGTTGTGCCTGTTCCAGCCGCGGCAATGAGCTCTTGGTGCGCGGGATGTACGCGTCGGCCGACGTGGACACGCCCAGTGCACCGAAGCGGTCGTCGCCAGCGTAGAACAGGTACTCCATGATCGACAGGCGCGCGGGTTTGTCGACGTACTGGATGACGCGCTCGCCCCAACGGTCAGGTCGGGCATCGTCAACGGCGCCGACAGCCATTCCTTTCCAGCGCGGCAGCTGCTCGATATCGACCAGCAACAGGTCTTCGCTGAGTGGGAAACCGCTGGCCAGCCAATCGGCACCGTACTGCAGAGAAACACCCTTGCCGGCATCGACCAACCGCAACTGGCCCACGTAACGTGGCACAGCCGGGTTGGCCAGGAACCACAGGTACAGCTCGTCGTGTCTCATGGCCCCGGCTTGCTCGGCGCATCGTCCCGCGCCGCTTCATCCTGCGGACTCTGCCGCTTCGACGCTCTTTTCATCTTCGCCTGCGCCGTGGCGCGCGCACGCTCCTTGCCCAGCGTTTCAGCTTGCCGCACGTCCAGCTCAAGCGCAGCCCGGTCATCCTTCGGTGCCGCCAGGCTTGCCAACGCCGCGTCGCGGCCGATCAGCCAGAGCACGGTCGCAAGAACGCCCAGGCTCACACCGGGCTCGCCCGCTTCCAGGCGCAGAAGGGTCGGGACGCTCACCCCGATCCGTTTTGCCCAGGTCTTGAGCGACTCCTTGCGACGAAGTCTGGCCACCGCCAAGTCTGCCCCGAGTTTCTCTAGCGCCGCGACAGTCGATGGCGGCATCTGGGTAAGGGCGAGGGATGCCTTTGTCATCACATATAGTTTATCGTTTAACTATATTTCGGTCAAGTTTATGTTTACTTTTCAATGCCACAAGGTCGCATACACACCCTCTCGAGCTCTCAGTGCGTCTTGGCGGTGATTCGCGCCCTTAGGTCCGCCAACATGGCTATCGCGATCTCGCGGCCCGCCTGGATCGAACGCTTGCGGGCGGAAAAATCGGCGCCCGACACACCCGCCAGCTTGGGCCGCAGCACCACGTCGGCCTCCCGCAACTCGAAGGTGTTGATGCTGCGGCCCATGATGGCGAAGGTCTGCAGCAGCATGCGCATCGGGTCGCCGGTGGCATTGCCGTCGGGGATGGCCGAGATGTCGACCGCGATCACCAACTCGGCCCCCATCTGCTTCGCGAATCTCACCGGCACGGGTGACACCAGCCCGCCGTCCACATACTCCCGTGAACCGATGCGCACCGGCGTGAACACCGCCGGCACGGCGCTGGAGGCGCGCACCGCCACGCCCGGGTCGCCGACCTGAAACAGGATGGGCTGGCCGTTGTCGAGATCGGTGGCGACGATGCCCAGTGGCACCCGCATCTGCTCGATGGAGCGCCCGCCGGTGTTCTCGCGCACGAACTTCGCCAAGGCTTCGCCGCGGATCAGGCCGCGGCCTGGGAACGCCCAATCGGCGAAGGCCGATTCGTCCATGTTGTCAGCCAGCGCCGCCAGCGCGATGCCGCTCTTGCCCGACGCATAGAGCGCGGCCACCAAGCTGCCGGCCGAGGTGCCGGTCACGTAGTCGATCTTGATTCCGTTCTCTTCCAGCACCTGGATCACGCCGATGTGGGCAAAACCGCGTGCCGCGCCACCGCCGAGCGCCAACCCGATGCGCGGCGGCCGAGGCGGCAGCACGACAGGCGCGGAAGCTGCCGCATCGGATGGCAGAGGGATCACGACAGGCGGTGTCATCACCGGCGGCATGACGGGCGCGGTCTGGCAAGCGCTCAGAGCGATCAGCACCAGGGCAACACCCCACAGGCGAAGCCCAGGCAGAAGGCGGGACAAGAAATCCAATTGATTCGGCATGGCCGGAATTCTAGAAGGCCGCCTCTGCACATCCGCCCCTTAGCCATGCATCGAATAAACAACTTACTAAACTGTTCTTTCTATATATATAGGCGGTTCGCACAATCCACTTCTGCTTGCCGAGGACAATCGTCTACTGCCTGCAGCGAGCGCTGCGCCTCGTCACTCACCTGACCTTCAGAACGATGTA
>Ga0307513_10007351_pt1 | contig 14293 bp, 7 predicted proteins | sample 15_EM_MG_FD_202174 | JGI IMG/M metagenome (GOLD analysis project Ga0307513, IMG submission 202174) | Populus trichocarpa ectomycorrhiza microbial communities from riparian zone in the Pacific Northwest, United States - 15_EM | ecosystem: Host-associated > Plants > Roots > Unclassified | place... | reverse complement strand
CAGCGGCGCTGATCGTTACCGCCGGGCTCGTGGCGCCGGCGGTACCGGCGAGTGCGGCGGCGACCCCCACGTGCACGACGAACCCGGCCACGCCCAAGCGGCAGTTCCGGGCGATGTGGATAGCGAGCGTCGCGAACATCGACTGGCCCAGCGCGCCGGGACAGAGCGAGGAGACGCTCAAGGCCGAGTACCGCGCGTGGCTCGACCTCGCCCAGCGGCTCAACCACAACGCCGTGATCGTGCAGGTACGGCCCACGGCGGACGCGTTCTGGCCGTCGCCGTACGAGCCGTGGTCGGAGTGGCTCACCGGCGCCCGGGACGGCGCATCGCCCGGCTGGGACCCGCTGAAGTTCCTGGTCGCCGAGGCACACGCGCGCAACCTGGAGTTCCACGCGTGGTTCAACCCGTACCGGATCTCGATGCCACAGGGCGCCGGGGCGGACATCACCAAGCTCGCGCCCAACCACCCCGTGCGGCAGCACCCCGACTGGGCGCTCGCCTACCCGGTCAACGCGGCCGGCTCGCGCCTCTACTACAACCCCGGCGTACCCGAGGTACGCGAGTTCGTGCAGCGGGCGATGCTCGACGCGGTGGTCAGGTACGACATCGACGGCGTGCACTTCGACGACTACTTCTACCCGTACCCGGCGGCGGGGCAGGACTTCCCGGACGACGCGACGTTCGCCGAGTACGGCACGGGCTTCCCGAGCAAGGCGGACTGGCGGCGGGACAACATCGACCTGCTGGTGCGGGAGTTCGGCGCGAAGGTGAAGGCGGCCAAGCCGTGGGTGAAGTTCGGCGTCAGCCCGTTCGGCATCTGGCGCAACAAGGCATCCGACCCGCTCGGCTCGGACACCGGCGGCACCCAGTCGTACGAGGCGAACTTCGCGGACACCCGCAAATGGGTCAAGGAGGAGTGGATCGACTACATCCTGCCGCAGATCTACTGGCACATCGGGCTGGCCGTGGCGGACTACGCCAAGCTCGTGCCGTGGTGGGCGGACGTGGTCGCCGGCACGCGGGTCCAGCTCTACATCGGACAGGCCGACTACAAGATCGCTGACCCGGCGCAGCCAGCCTCGTGGCAGGACCCGGCCGAGATGTCCCGCCACCTGACCTTCAACCGCGACTATCCCCAGGTGGCCGGCAACGTGCACTTCAGCGCCGTGCAGGTACGGGCGAACAAGCTCGGCGCGACCGACGTCTACGCGGCCGCGCACTACTCGCGGCCGGCGCTGGTGCCGGATATGTCGCACCTGCCCCGCCGGCCGCTGCTGTTTCCGCTGGTGACCGGGGCCTCGCGGGCGACGGACGGCGCGGTGACGCTGCGCTGGAAGCAGCCACTGGGCGGCGCGACATCGTTCGCCGTGTACCGCTTCGACGGGCTCGCGCTGCCCGGTCGCTGCGGCCTCGCCGACGCGACGCACCTCGTCGGTACCACCCGTGGCATGTCCTACGTGGACAGATCGGCTGTGCCCGGCGGCCGGTACACCTACTACGTCACCGCGCTCGACCGGCTCTGGAACGAGAGTCCACCCAGCCTCCCGTGGCCGGTGGTGCACTAAGGGTTTTACCAACGTCCACGGCATTTATTGATTTATGCAAGGCGATGCCCCGAGACTGTGGACCTCGGTTAACTCACTGGTAACCCCTGGAGGAATCGTGTCCCGTCGCGTCGCGACCCTACTCGTCGCCATACCCGCCGCCCTGCTCACCTTGCTGGGGCTGGCCGGTCCGGCGGCTGCCGCGCCGGCTGACAAGCCGCAGGTCCTGTCCAGTTGGACCCAAACCAGCGTCTCCAGCTACAACGCCTGGAACTCCGCCCGGCAGAACCAGGGCGCGTGGGCGGCGTACGGCTTCGACTGGTCGACCGACTACTGCTCGGCGAGCCCCGACAACCCGCTCGGGTTCGACTTCACGCTCTCCTGCCACCGGCATGACTTCGGGTACCGCAACTACAAGTTGGCTGGGCAGTTCCCGGCCAACAAGCCGCGGCTGGACAGCGCCTTCTACGAGGACCTCAAGCGCAAGTGCAACACGTACAACGCCCTGGTGCGACCGGCCTGCTTGGCGCTCGCCTGGACGTACTACCAGGCCGTGTCGATCTTCGGTGGTGGCTCGGTGAGCCCAGCGCAGATCAACGAGGCGGCGAAGCTGCTGCCCGCGGGCGCGTCCGTCCGGTGAACAGGACATAAAAGAGCGCCCGGCCGCTGATGGCGGCCGGGCGCTCCCCGTTTCAGGCGGCGAACCGGCGTGAGCCGACCGCCATGTCGGGGTGGTCGACCGCCAGCGCGAGCTGTGCCGCCTCGTCGACGGTGAGCGCGCCGCCCTCGGCGTACGCGGCGTCGAACGTCGCGTCGCCCAACGCGGCCCGCACGGCGGCCTGCCGGTCGGCCCAGTAGGCGCCGAACCGGCCGGGTGTGGCGCGCAGCGCGGAGCGGGTGGCCTGGGCCGCGCCGAAGAGGCGGGCCGCGGTGACCGCGTCGCCGCCGAGCGCGCAGCGGACCGCGATGCCGCAGATCGCGTCGCAGGCCCGGCTGTGGTAGCCGAACGTCATCCGGGACCGCAGCGCCACCACCAGGTGATCGTGGGCGGCGACCAGGTCACGTCGGCCGAGGGCGACCATGCCGAGCAGGAAGTCGACACTGCGCCGACCCCGCTCGGCCGGGCGAGCGGCCTCCAGCGTGCGCGCGGAGGCGAGCACGTCGGCGGCCTGGTCCAGCGCGCCGCGCCGCCACAGCAGCTCGGCGAGCGTGTAGACGGCCAGCAGCGCGTCGGCGGCCACCCCGCTGGTCTCGGCCCACGAGATGACCTCGCGGCAGACCCGCTCGGCGTCCTCGAGCTGGCCCATGTCGACAAGCGAACCGCCCCGCCCGGTGAGCACCCGGGCCAGCAGACCGGCGTCGCCGGCCTGCCGCGCTGCGGCCTCGGCCCGCTGCGAGAACCGCAGCTCCTCGGCCACCTCACCGTCGAGACCGGCATGCTGCGAGTGCATGTGGTACGCCGCCGCGAGCTCGGCCTCCGGGATCGGCTCACCGGTCTCGGCGATCCGCCCGTACAGCCGGAAGAGCCACAACCGGCCCTCCCGAGCCAGGCCCCGCTCCCGCCACCACTGGTCCAGGCCACTGGCCAGCCGCAGGCCACCCCGCGCACTGCCACCCGTCGCCGACCAGCGCAGCGAGGCGCGCATCTCGTCGGCGAGCGAGTCCAACGCGTACAGCGAGAGGGTCACCGGCCGGTGGTCCGGACCCAGGTGCGCCTTCTCCAGGGCGTGCAGTGACCAGGCCACGTGCCGGTCCCGGGCGGTCCGCTCCTCGCCCGCCTCGGCAAGCCGGCGTGCCGCGTACGCCCGGATCGGGTCGAGCATCCGGTACGTCGTACCCGAGGCGTGCGGCTCCGCGGTGATCATCGACTTGTCGACCAGCACGGAGAGGGGGTCGAGCGGGTCGTCGTCGAGCAGCCACTCCACAGTGGGCAGATCGACCGGACCGGCGAAGACCGACAGCCACCGCAGCAGCCGAGCCGCGCGCGGCCCCAGAGTGCGGTAGGACCAGGTCACCGTCGCCTGGATCGTCGCGTGCCGCTGCGTCGCCGCGCGGATCGCCGCCTCGGCCCGCCGAGCCGCGCCCGCCTGGGCCAGGTCGACGGTCGCGAGCTGGCTGGCCACCCAGCGGCCATCCCCCGCGTACGTCCCCTCGGGGTCCTCACGGCCGGCGTCAAGCGCGCCGAGCACGTCATCCAGGCGCTCGGCGAGCTGGCTGGCCGAGAGCACCCGCAGCCGGGCCGCGGCCAGCTCGATCGCCAGCGGCAACCCGTCGAGGCGGGACACCACCCGCTGCAGGTCGTCGGCCTCGGTCGGCTCCGAACGCCGGCCACCGCGCGCCGAGGTGGTGCGGTCGAGCAGCAGCGAAACCGCCTCGCTCGGCACACCCGCCGGGCCGGGCGTCACGGACAGCGGCGGGATCCGCCACACCGTCTCGCCCGGCAGGTTGAACGGCTCACGGGTGGTCGCCAGCACATGGATCCCGCTGCCACCGGTCAGCAGCCGCGAGACCACGTCGGCCGCCGCCGACAGCTGCGCGTCACAGGTGTCCAAAACCAGCAGCATCCGCCGGGACGCCGCGAAATCCACCAGCGTGTCGACGACCGGCCGGCCCGGCTCGGGCCGCAGGCCCAACACCGCCGCGATCGCGAACGCCACCAGGCCCGGGTCGGTCACCGAAGCGAGATCGACGAACCAGACCCCATCCTGGTACGTCTCGACGAGTCCGCCGGCCATCTCCACGGCCAGCCGGGTCTTGCCCGCGCCACCGGCACCCACCACTGTCACCAGCCGGTGGTCGGCCATCAGGCTGGACAACTCCGCCCGCTCGGCGTGCCGTCCCACGAACGAGGTCACCTGAATGGGCAGATTGTGCGCGAGCGCGTCCGCCGTACGCGGGCGCGGGAACACCCGCTCCAACCCGGGCGCCACGAGCTGGTAGAGCCGCTCACGGTCGTCGAAGCCACGCAATCGGTGCAGGCCCAGGTCGAGCAGCGAGGCCTCGGCCGGCAGTGGCGTCGCGTAACGCGCGGTCGCCTCCGAGCAGAGCACCTGCCCACCGTGCGCCGCGGCGGCGATCCGGGCCGCACGGTGCACCTCGGGGCTCGCGTACTCACCGTTGACCGCCTCGGCGTGACCGGTGTGTAAGCCCATCCGCACCTTTGGGGCGGACTCCGGCGAAGGCCACTCGTGGGCGGCGAGCGCCCGCTGGGCCGTCGCGCAGGCCTCGATGGCCGCCGCCGCGTCGGAGAAAGCAACGAAGAATGAGTCACCCTCGGTGAACAGTTCCGTACCGTCGCTTTCCGACAGGGTACGGCGAAGCAACCGTCTGTGCTCACTTAACACCGGACGGTAGCCAGCACCGAGCATTCGGGCCAATCTAGTCGAGCCCTCAATGTCGGTGAACATGAAAGTCACCAGGCCACTCGGCAAGTTAGGTGCCGGCACGCGTGGAACCTCCGCCCCCCTGGAAGTCGCGGTTTATGCTCCCGTACCCCCGCAACCTGGCACATCGTAGGAACGGCCGGTACGGACCTGCCCCCACGGACCTAGCCGGGGGCGATCACAACCAAGCAGCAGCCAACGAGAGGGGTGTGTCGGGGCATTACGGCTGACGTAACGACGACAGACGGGAGGGGTTGTGGCACTAGGGGTCAGTTCTGACCCGACTTCCGGCTTTACCCGCAGCCACAACCACCACCGCAGCATCCACCGCCACCCGAGGCGGCCGGGCCGGGACTCGGTGTGAACCCACCACTACGACCAGTGACGGCAACGGTGGAGAGCAACTTGACAGTGTCGGCGTGGCCCTGAGGACACGCCGCCGGCTGGGCGGACTCGGTCATCGGACGGTTGACCTCGAACGTGTCACCGCAGGCGCGGCAGCGGAACTCGTACCTAGGCATGTCTGACAGGGTACGACCGGGGCGGTGCCCAGCGCGATGCGCCATACTCGATCCGTGGTGGACGGGGAGGCGGGAAACCAAGAGGCGGGTTCAGCTCGGCCTTTGCGTTCGGCGGCTCCCGAGTGGGCTGGGCCGCTGGGCAGTTCGGGTGCGGCACCGGAGGACCCGGTGATCAAGGCCGACACGGCGGCGCCGGAAAAGGCGCCCGCGCCCGAGCAGCGTGAGCCGGAGCCGAGCACGCCGCCCGAGGCCGCCACCACCGAAACGATCAAGCCAGAGAAGTCCGCACCGGGCGAGCCCGAGCCGGACCAGCCCTCGACCGCGGCGAAGGAGCCGGAGGCTGTCCCCGGGTCGGAGTCGGAGTGGGCCCGCTCGACCGAGGGTGCGGAAAAGGGTGAGGTGGCGCCTGCGGCGACGCCTCCCGCCCCCGACGCGGGTGCCACACCTCCGGCCACGGTCACCGTGGCGGCCGCCACTGTGGGCGTACCAGAGACTCCAGCTGGACCGCGACGGCGGGTGCGTTTCGCTCATGCTCTTCGGCGCACGCCGCAGGCGCGCGAGGTGGCCCGCGATGTGCGGGCCTGGTCCGGCCGGCCCAGCGGGCGCCTGACGCTGCCCGCGGTGCTGCTGCTGGTGCTGGTCGTGGTCGGCGTGGGCGCCGGGGCGGTGGCGATCCCGATGACGGCCGGCGAGCGGGTGGCCGACCCACCGGTCCCTTCGGCCAGCGGCGACGTGACTCCCGGGCCGACCCTCTCGGACGGGCAGGTGCCACTGCCCCCGACCGGACCGCCGGTGACCGGCACGTTCACCCCTTCGCCGGGCCTGACCACCGGGCCGGCGGTCGCCGGCCGCCCGGCCGACGTGCTCAGCGCGTGGGCCAACCTGACCGGCAGCAAGCTGGGCGTCCCGTGGGTGGCGATGCAGGCGTACGGGTACGCCGAGTTCGTCATCAGCAGCACCCGGCCGGGCTGCCACCTCAAGTGGACGACGCTCGCCGCGATCGGCAAGATCGAGTCCAACCACGGCCAGCACAACGCCACGCTCGGCAACGACGGCTCCTCCTCGCCCCGCATCCTCGGCCCCGTGCTCGACGGCACCGGCGACACTCAGCGGATCGTGGATAGCGACGACGGCGTGATGGATGGTGACCTCACGTACGACCGGGCGGTCGGCGCCATGCAGTTCCTGCCCTCGACCTGGCGCCAGCATGAGATCGACGCGGACAACGACGGTCTCAAGGATGTCAATGACATCGACGACGCGGCCCTGGCCGCCGGTAACTACCTGTGTCAGGGCGGCCGCAATATGGACCTCGCCACCGACTGGTGGAACGCCATCCTTTCGTACAACGACGTGCGGCGTTACGCCCAAGCGGTATTTGACGCGGCAAACAATTACGGCACCGCAAGCCGCACGTAGCGTCACCTCTCAGGCACTTTGAAGGACCAGGCCCTTCCCCTCACCTGCGGTTGGCGGCAAGCTGTACGGGTGATGGTGCGCGAGTGGGATCCGCGGACCGCGGCACACGCCGAGATCGAGTCCCTGCTGGACACTCTCAACGCGGTGCTCGCGGCCGACCTCCCCCAAGATCCCCAGTGGCAGGACTCTTTCCTGCGGGAGTACCAATCGGAGACCATGCCTGGTGAACGGCGTATCTCCTGGGTGGCCGAAGACGAGTCGGGCCGCCTACCCGGCCATGCGAATGTGCTGCTCCTCGGCGACATCGGCGTCGTGGAGCTCTTCGTCCACCCGTCGGTGCGCCGCACCCGACTAGCCCGCACGCTGCTCGCCAAGGTCGTTCGCAGGGTCTACGACGAGGGTTTCTCCGCGATCGGTGTCGAGGTGGTCGGCGGCACACCGGCTGTCGGTTTCTACGAGTCGCTCGGCTTCGCCCGGGAGTATGTGGAGACCCGCAGTGTGCTCAGGCTGTCCACCGTGGACTGGTCGGCGATCGGCGAGACCGCGGCCAGCATCGGCGAGGGCCTCCGGGTGGAGTATTTTCCGGGCGGGCCCCCCGCTGAGCTGATCGAGGGATACGCCGTGGCGAAGGCGTCACTGCGCGACGTCGACGACGGCGACCTCGACCTCCGCCCCAGTTCGTACGATGCGGAGAGACTCCGCGACAGCCTCGCCTGCCTGCACCGGCGCGGTATGAGGCCGCACATCGTGCTGGCGTTCGACGAGGCCACCGGCGAGGTGGCCGGGCTGACCGAGGTTGTCGTGCCCGCGCAGCACCCGACCCGCGCCGATCAGTACGACACGATCGTCATGCCCGACCACCGCGGCAACGGCGTCGACCGTGCTCTCAAGGCGCGCATGCTCCTCGAGCTCCGCTCGGCCGAGCCGGACGTCGCCGAGGTGCAGACGTGGAATGCGCCGGACAATGAGCCGATGCTGAAAGTGAACGCGGAGCTTGGATTCCTGCCCGATCGGGAGTGGTTCGAGTACGGTGCGGACGTTCCGGAGCTGCTCCACCGACTCGATCCGAAAACGTGACACCTTCATGACACCTAGGCGATAGACGGGGGACGGATCGACCACTTAACGTGCGTTGATCTCCCGTCTGCCTGGAGGATGCATGCGCCGCCGCTTGAGCGCTCTGGTCGCGATGACGCTGGTCTCGGTCGGGCTAACCCCCGCCGCAGCGTCGGCCGCACCAACCGACCTTTTCATATCCGAATACATCGAGGGATCGTCCAACAACAAGGCGATCGAGATATTTAACGGTACGGGCGCCGCGGTCGACCTGGCCGCGGGCGGCTACCAGCTCCGCATGTACTTCAACGGGGCCGCCACCTCCACCAACTTCGCGCTGACCGGCACGGTGGCCGACGGGGACGTGTTCGTCTTCGCCCATTCGTCCGCCACGGCCGCGATCCTGGCCCAGGCCGACCAGACCAGCGGCGCCGGGCTCTACAACGGCGACGACGCGGTAGTGCTGGTCAAGGGGGCATCGGTCCAGGTGGTCGACGCGATCGGCCAGGTGGGCACGGACCCGGGCACCGAGTGGGGCACCGGCCTCACCAGCACGGCCGACAACACGCTGCGCCGGGTCACCTCCCCGGACACCGAGCCCGGTGACGCCTTCGACCCCGCCACGCAGTGGGAGGGCTTCGCGACGGACACGTTCGACGGGCTGGGCACGCACTCCGGCGGTGGTGGCGGCGACGCGCCCGCCTCGCTCTCCTGCGGCGGGGCGCTCACCACGTCCGCCGGTGTGGCGGCGAGCCGCGAGGTGACCGCGACCGATACGGACGACACGATCGTCGAGCTGGCCGTGACCGCTCCGCACGCCTCGATCACCCGCACCTCGTTCACGCCGGCCACCGCGCCCGGCGGCACGGCCACCGCGGTGGTCACCGCGGGCGCCGACCTGCCCGCCGGCGCCTACCCCGTGACGGTCACCTCGACCGACGCCGACGGCACGACCGCCACCTGCGGCTTCACCGTGCAGGTCACGACCGTGCTCTCGGTCGGCGAGGTGCAGGGCCAGACCACCGACGCCGAGGACGGCAAGTTCGACCGCTCGCCGCTCGCGCCGGCCTCCGGCAACGGCACCAGCAGCACGCTCTACGACGTCCGCGGTGTGATCACGCAGCGCACGCTCGCCCGCACCTCGGCCGGCGCCAACCAGTACGGCTTCTTCCTGCAGAGCCGCGCGGGCACCGAGGACGGCGACCCCCTCACCTCGGACGGCATCTTCGTCTTCATGGGCACCTTCACGTCGCTGATCGGCGGATACGAGCCGGTCGTCGGCGACGAGGTCGTGCTGCGGGCCCGGGTCTCGGAGTTCTTCAACCTGACCCAGCTCTCCAGCGCCTCACTCGTGCGGGTGCTCGGCACCGGCGTCACCGACGTGGCCGTCACGGACGCGCGGCCGCCGCTGGACCTGGCCGCCGCCGACCGCTTCTGGGAGCGGCACGAGGGCGGGCAGATCCGGGTACGTGCCGGCAGCGGCGTGGTCAGCGGACGCGATGTCTTCGCCTCCACCGCCGACTCCGAGGTGTGGCTGGTCGACAAGGACTCGGCACTGCTCGACCGGAGCAACAAGTTCGGCCGCCGGGTCTTCCGCGACGCGCACCCCAGCGACAACGTGCCCGGCCAGCTCTTCGACGACGGCAACGGCGAGCGCATCATGCTCGGCAGCATGGGCGTGAAGTGGGCCGCGCAGGACAACACGACCCTGCTCCCGCCGGCGCACACGTTCGACACGCTGACCGGCGACGCGGTGGGCGGCCTCTACTTCTCGTTCGAGAAGTACGGCGTGCAACCCGCTTCGGCCACCATCGCCGGCGGCACCTCGCCGGCGGGTAACGCGCCGCCCTCACCGGCCGCGCGGGACCGCGAGTTCGCGGTAGCGACGTACAACGTGGAGAACCTGTACGACTTCCGCGACGACCCGTTCGACGGCTGCGACTTCCTGGGCAACACCGGCTGCCCCGGCGTGAGCCCGCCGTTCGACTACGTGCCGGCCTCCGACGCGGAGTACCAGGCGCAGCTCGGCGACCTCGCCGACCAGATCATCAAGGACCTGCACGGGCCCGACCTGATCCTCGTGCAGGAGGCCGAGGACCAGGACATCTGCTCGGTGTCGGGTACCTCGCTGGTGTGTGGCACGGTGAACAACGCCGACGGCGCACCCGACACGATCCAGGAGTTGGCGCTCCGCATCCGCTCGGCCGGTGGTCCCGCCTACGCCGCCGCGTACGACCGGGACGGCGCGGACGACCGGGGCATCACCGCCGCGTTCCTCTACCGCACCGACCGGGTCTCGCTCGCCCCGGCCACCGCGAACGACCCGGTGCTGGGCTCGGCGCCGACCGTGTCGTACCGGGCGCCCGCCCTTCCGTACAACACGGACGTCCAGAACCCGAAGGTGCTCAACGCCGACCTTCCGGCCGATGTGGACACCTCCACGGGCGTGGACGGTTCGAACGTCTTCACCCGCGCGCCGCAGGTGGGCAAGTTCACGGTCGCGGCCTCGCCGGGCTCGTCGGACAAGTTCACCGTCTGGGCGGTCAGCAACCACTACTCGTCCACTCCGGACGGTCGCATTGGCCAGCGCCGTGAGCAGGCCGCGTACGGCGCGGCGATCGTGACCGCGATCGGTGCGGGCGCGCGCGTCGTCTACGGCGGTGACCTCAACGTCTTCCCACGCCCCGACGACCCGGTGCAGCCGGTCTCCGACCAGCTCGCCCCGCTGTACGAAGCTGGGCTGCACAACCTGTGGGAGGACCTGGCGGCCGACGTGCCCGAGTCGGCGTACTCGTACGTCTTCGAGGGCCAGGCACAGACACTCGACCACCTCTTCGTGAGCCCCACGCTCCGCGCCGACCTGGTGCAGATGCGCGCGGCCCACGTAAACGCCGACTGGGCCGCGAACTTCGACGGCGACGGCTCGCGCGGCTCCAGCGACCACGATCCGCAGGTCGCACGCTTCCGTTCGAAGCCGACGCTCTCCATCGGCGACGTGTCGGTGGTCGAGGGCAACAGGGGTGAGACGCCGATGACGTTCACGGTGACGGCGTCGCGCCCAACACCCACGCCGATCGTGCTCTGCGCGGCCACACTCGGCGTGACGGCGCTGCCAGGCTCTGACTTCGACACCCTGGTGCGGTGCGTGGTCATGCCGGCGGGCGCCACGCAGGCGACCTTCACGGTGTCGGTCAACGGCGACCGCAAGCGCGAGGGTGACGAGAAACTGGCGCTGGTGGTCGGCTCACTGCCCGGCCAGTGGTCCAGCGACCCGATCGCCTTCGGCACGATCGTCAACGACGACTGAGGTCCGCATCTAGGGGCGCGCTCCGCGCGAGGCTCAATCTCGCCCGGACGCGCCCCTAGAAATACCAGTCCGGGACCACCGGCGGTGGTGGTTCGCCGCGATGTTGTGCCACACGTACCTCCCACTGACTCCGTCGCCGCTGAGCATCTCGGTGCTCGCGGCTACGGTGAAACGTCTCCGGCGGCCGGGCCAGCCCGTACTTGTCTCCCCACCACTCGCCCGGCTCGGGGTCGATAATGGTGTCGAGGTGCGCGGGGTAGCGCCGCTCTCCCCCGTCGAATGTGTCGTCCCAGTCGGACATGGGCAGCACGATCCGACCGTTCTGATCCAGCACCGCCAGGTAGAGACCCGCGGCGCCGAGGATCCGCTCGAAAAGGTCGATGCTCGGCACCATGCGCCCGCTCTCCACCTTGCCGATCGTGGAGGGCGCCACCTTCGCGAAGCGAGCCATCTGTCGCTGACTCATGTCGGCAACCCGCCGCGCCCGTCGGACGAGCCCAACCACGGGGTACATCCCGATGCGCGCCTCCGGCGGCGGCTCAAGCTTGAAAGCCATACACGGGACGCTGCCAGGATCACTGATCGTCTACAAGCGACCACCGGCAGCCTGTGGATAACTCGCCACCGATGCGGCGTGTCGGCTCTATCTATGACTGCGTCGGGGGGAGGTGGGGTGTGTGTTCGGCCGCCTTTGCTCTGCTTCCCAATAGGAAACACTTCCTGTCCGATTACCGGACGCCGAGGTGTTTCCTTGAGGGAAGCAGAGCAAAGCTTGCCGGCGCGCAGCACCCACCCGCGCTGCCAGGCCCAACCATCCGACTCCCGAGACACCGGCGCCTACCTTGGTTGATCCGCCGGGAAGCGTGCGTTATGGCCTGCGGCGGGCCCGTAGCGTCTTCGTCAGGCCGTCGCGCTAGCGGCCGACAGGTCGTGGTCGGGCTGAATGGGTTTCTGCTTTCGGTCTGAGCGCGACCAGCGGCGGACGGGCGAGGCCGCGGGAGCAACGGTCCGGACCACGACGAAGATCGCGGTAGCTCAAAATCGCGAAAGCCGCCACGCACGTCGTCTGGGCGCGCCGCAGCCTCGCAAGGATCGTCCGGCACGCCCGAGGGCGCTAGTAGCGGGCGCGCAGGGCTGTGGCGGCGTCAAGGGCCCAATAGGTGAGGATGATCTGGGCGCCGGCCCGGCGGATCGACGTGAGCGTCTCCAGCATCGTGCGGTCGCGGTCGATCCAGCCGTTGGCGGCGGCGGCCTCGACCATCGCGTACTCGCCGGAGATCTGGTAGGCGGCGACCGGTACGTCGAAGTTGGCGTGGACGGCGGCGATCACGTCCAGGTATGGCAGGGCCGGCTTGACCATCACGATGTCGGCGCCCTCGTCGACGTCCAGGGCGACCTCGCGCAGGGCCTCGCGCAGGTTGGGCGGGTCCTGCTGGTAGGTGCGGCGGTCGCCGACCAGCGAAGACTCGACCGCCTCGCGGAAGGGGCCGTAGAGCGCCGAGGCGTACTTGGCCGCGTAGGCCAGGATCGCCACCTGCTGGTAGCCGGCGGCGTCGAGTGCCTTGCGGACCACGCCGACCTGGCCGTCCATCATGCCGGACGGGCCGACGACGGCCGCGCCGGCGGCGGCTTGGGCCACCGCCATCTCGGCGTAGATGGCGAGCGTGGCGTCGTTGTCCACCGAGCCGTCGGCGGCGAGCACGCCGCAGTGGCCGTGCGAGGTGAACTCGTCCAGGCACAGGTCGCTCATCACCACGGTGGCGTCACCCACCTCGGCGACGACGTCGCGCAAGGCGGCGTTGAGGATGCCGTCGGGGGCGATGCCGGCCGAGCCGGTCTCGTCCTTCGACTCCGTCGCCGGGACGCCGAAGAGCATGATGCCGCCGAGGCCCGCCTGCGCCGCCTCGACCGCGACCTTGCGCAGGGAGTCGCGCGTGTGCTGCACGACGCCGGGCATCGACGTGATCGGGCGCGGCTCGGTCAGGCCCTCCTTGACGAACACCGGGAGGACCAGCTCGGAGGGGGCCAGCCTGGTCTCCTCGACCAGGCGGCGCATGGCCGGCGTGCGGCGGAGCCGCCGTGGCCGAACATCTGGGAAGGGCATCAGCGGAACCTCAGCGCTGTGGGCCCCTGCACCTTCGAGCCGCGCCGCTGCTTGGCTGGCATGGCGGCCAGCTTTTCGCGCAGCTCGACGGCGTATCCGGCGAGGGCTTCGACCAGGTCTGGCACGGACGCGTGGGGAGGCTGGACGTCGACCCGGAGGCCGAACTCCGTCGCCGTCTCGGCCGTCTTCGGGCCGATCACGGCGACCACTGTGCGGGTGTGCGGCTTGCCTGCGATACCCACCAGGTTACGCACCGTCGAGGACGACGTGAAGAGCACCGCATCGAAGCCGCCCGATTTAATGGCGTCCCGGATGTCGGCGGGCGGAGGGGCCGCGCGCACCGTGCGGTACGCGGTGACGTCGTCGACCTCCCACCCGCGCTCGCCCAGTCCGGCGGCGAGCGTCTCGGTGGCGATGTCGGCGCGCGGCAGCAGCACCCGGCCGACCGGGTCGAGCACCTCGTCGTGCGGCGAGAACTCGGCCAGCAGGCCCTCGCTCGACTGCTCGCCGGCGGGCACCAGCTCGGGCTGGATGCCGAACGCGCGCACCGCGTCGGCCGTCGCCTCGCCGATGCAGGCGATCTTCACACCGCCGAAGTGGCGGGCGTCGAGGCCGTGCTCGCCGAACTTCTCCCAAACCGCCCGCACCGCGTTGACGGAGGTGAAGATGACCCAGGCGTACCTGCCGTCGACCAGGCCCTTGACCGCCCGCTCCATCTGGGCCGGGGTCCGGGGCGGCTCGACCGCGATCGTCGGCACCTCGCACGGGATCGCCCCGTACGCACGCAGGTGGTCGCTCATCACGCCGGCCTGCTCCTTGGTGCGGGGGACGAGCACCTTCCACCCGTACAGCGGGCGATTCTCCCACCAGCTCAGCTTGTCGCGCTGGGAGACGCCACTGCCAAGCGTCAGCACGACCCGGCCGGTGAAGCCGAGCGCGGCGGCGACGAAGCTCTCCAC
>Ga0307513_10007350_pt1 | contig 14294 bp, 17 predicted proteins | sample 15_EM_MG_FD_202174 | JGI IMG/M metagenome (GOLD analysis project Ga0307513, IMG submission 202174) | Populus trichocarpa ectomycorrhiza microbial communities from riparian zone in the Pacific Northwest, United States - 15_EM | ecosystem: Host-associated > Plants > Roots > Unclassified | place... | reverse complement strand
AGACATGAGTGCGTACATGAGCTAGTCCAGAAGTTACGGCATCGAGTCCGTACCACCATGCGATTGCATGTAAGTCCCAGCCGTCGATGGGCACTTCTACTCCAATATAGTTGAGCATGTAGGGCCATGATCGACTTGTTTGATGAACGTTCCGCAGCACAACGACTAGCGAGAGACACGAAGATACCAGGAGTGATAAAACACCGGACAGTTGTAAAGAATAATTGAGCTTCGCAAGGGGCCAGTGATATGGTGCGGTAAAGATGAGATGGGTGAGAAGAACGCCGGTCAAAGTGGACACCATGCCCAATAGAAGAATCTGCATTGGCAAAGAGTATGCATACGATGGCTGGTACACGAGATATGGGTCATTTGGGTAGATTGGGCCACTGTAGGTCGCAGCCGGTATTGAAGACGTCGGTGTAGGAAATGATACTGATGTCATGTCTATTTCATGAAATCTGGCGATATTTCTTGCGACTATGGGCCCTTTAGCTGATCGTGGAGGAGGCCAGAGCGTGGGCGAACGTTGGACGTTGACCTTCCCTGGGCATTATGGTCAAAAAGAAGCAAAAACACGTCAGTAAATCAAGGAATAATCAGAATACTCTCCTGACACGTGTCTCACAAATCCAGGTTCTCCGGCCATGGTGCTGGTACTGCGAGCGTGATTTTGAAGATGAGAAAGGTACTATCTTATTGCAAAACTCAGGCAGTCCATGTTAATGAGTACTCATGCATAGTTTTGATGCAACATCAGAAGGCTAAGCACTTCAAGTGCGGCCATTGTCCCCGAAAACTCAACACCGCTGGTGGCCTCGCAGTTCACATCCAACAAGTCCACAAGCTCGATCCTGAACCGTAAGTAATGCCGGGTACCTGTACTTACTAGCTGACGTAATGGTTTCAGGATTGAGAATGCGCTCCCTGGCCGTGCTGGTTATGAGATTGAAATATTCGGGATGGAGGGTATCCCAGTACCCGACGTGGCTACCTATAGGCGAAAGAAAGAACAGGAGCTTGGGTTGACGCCTGGTACGTTTGGTGGTCTGCCTGGACAACGACAACAAAACGAACGCAAGTCCAACTTCGAGAATCGCATTTACACCTTTGAGGAATTGAAGCTCATGTTGGAGACCCACAAGGCCCTCATGGGACGATCTGAGGATACAGTGATGGCGGATGGTGCTTCTGGAGCTGTCCTGCACGCGGGGCCTCAAACTTATGCACTTCCCCCGATCCCCCCTATTCCTGGCAGCACGTTGCCCCCATTCCCACCACAGGGGTTACCTTTTCTGCCTCCAGGACTACCTCTCCCGCTGCATGGCACGTTACCGCCTGGCCATCCATTCCCCCCGGGTGTGGTCCCGCCGTTCCTCCCACCGTGAGTTGGCCGTGACTCGATACCTCTCCACCCACTGACGTACCCTCACCGCAGGCCTGGAATGCTTCCTCCAGGAATGGCACCTCCACCCGGCTTTGTCCCGCCAATGGGTTTCCCGCTCCCGCCACCAGGGGCATTCGGCCCCGGTGTAGCCCCTCCAGCTCCGGGCCCGGCCCCAGCTACTCCAGCTGCTGGCCCCCCTCCTGCAGACTCCAGCTACCCGCCACCCGCGTTTCTACCCCGTAAATCAGTGGCGGCTACACCGCCCGTGCAGACGGGACCGCCAAGGCCATTCGATCCCGTCGCTCACGGTCTGAAGGAGGGCACTGTGCTGAAATGGACTGATATGGCCCATCATCCCGTACGTATCCTCTTGTTTTTCTTGTTTTGTCTTTCTTTCCGTGTCTGACTCAGGTTCCTGGGTTGCAGTGGGAAGTACGAGCAGAGGATCCCAAGTATGCTGTCCATACGGATGTCGAGATGGCCGATGCTGCTGCCCATGTTGGTGAATGGGGAGGAAAGCGAGCAAGAGCTTCAGACTTTCTGGACTGACCCTGGTGTTTGTACTTGATTGTTACGTTTCCGTTGCGTACGTCGGTTTGAATGCGGTGGTGCTCCATTGTGTCACATGTAGCATTACTTATATCACAGGGGACTTGCATATTGAGCAAATGTCAAGACTACATGATCGTACATCGCAGATGCAACAAGTTACAGAATAGATCAGACAAGCACAAAATAACAGTTTGCATGAGACAGGCTCCCAAGAGCCTGGACGTCAGGGAAATCTAGAAGAGGACCTGCTAGCTTTTGGCCCGACGACTGCACGGTCCAGTTTCGAATGGGGCTTCAGGGTCTTTCCCTAGAAGGAACCACGAAAGTGACTGCTGCAGAAGATCGCGGCGATGGATTAGTGTGAGTGAATAATAAAACCGGGAAATAGACTCATACCAGTCCTCCGTTTATGGCTTTTCAACAACGCTGAGGATAAAACTAAGCTTATCATCACCGAAGTGCAAGACCAAACGTACTGTCGATGTCTCCACCGAGGGTCCTGAATCGATTATCCGCGAACTGCATATTGACTTTCCATCGTCTGACTTTATCAAAACCGAGGTCGTTGACAAGATCCTCCCAGAGTATCAACACGCGGCCGTAGTCCTCCCTGGCGGCTCGATTCGCATCCACGCTCTCGTGTGCGGTGGCTCGGAGGCACAAGGCGAGTATGGCCCATGTGCGCGGCGAGTCCGGCGCGCTCAACCACTCGGTGATCCGTTCGATCACGAATTCTGGGTCCGAGCGGATGTGATCGGAGAGCGACTGGAAGAGTGCGAGGTGGGGCGCCGCTGCGGAGGGGATTGGTGCGAAAGAAGAGGCAGTCGAGGACGGGGTAGACGGAGACCGGGGCGAAGACCTGCGTGTAAACATTGTCCAAGTGAGTTCGGGAGAACGGCAGAAAGAGGTGTTGAGGGGCAAACTACATGTCTTTTCCGTTAGCAAGGGGTGGGTGACCGGGGACAAGGATGTTATGGTGAGGTGCAGGGTGAGACGCCCGGGGCACCCGTTATGACGGGGGGGCCGTGGTGAAAAGAACACCATGAGGCGGAAGGGAGCCTGACGATAGCCGAGCGATTGCCTTGGCTCGAATCGTAGGACTGAACAGCTGTTGAAGGACGCTCTAATACAGTCAAGTCGGGCTCTCAGCTCTCTTTGAATCGGACTCTACCTCCTCGAGGTAGGCTTCGATCTGTGCTGTCCAGCAGGTCGGGTTACAGGAAATCGATAAAGTCCGCATGGCAATGGATGTACAGACTCTTCAAACCTCCTAGGTCGAGGAAAGCTGGTTTTAGGTCGGAGAAAGTAGTTTTGGCATTAAAGACTGTATTGCCCCGACCGTGAGTGTCGTCTCGCTCTCAGAAACAAGAGAGCAACAGACCAGAGTACTACTGAGTGTGTCCAACGAATGGCGCCTATGTTCTGGACACCTTGTATTCAATGGAGAACCCGTCGGTCTTCGCCGTTCTCAGCTATCAACGAGCAAGCGAGCAAGATTTGGTTCCTCATCTCCAGGCACATGATATATATTGACAGTCACCATTAATCTTGTGTTTGTGTGGCCGTCTCCAGTAAGCTTTCTACAATACCTTCTCTTTTCGCAAGATCGCACCCACAAACACTGCCAAGGACGTCACCGCGCCTTCGAGAGAGGGTTTCTCGCGGCGGGCCACGTTTTGAGATCCTGGAGTTTCTCATCTTACTTGGCTACCAACTGCCTCAAAGTGAAGTGTCCACAGCAGAGTCCCATCCAAGCTCCGTGTCCAACGTTGACACGCCGTCATGTCATGGGCGGTATTGGAAACTCGTATTAGCCACCCATCCACGACCGAGTCGGGCTGTGTCAGATAAGGCCGATTGTTTCCATCCGTTGAATGAGTGTTGAGCGACGACAGGGCCTGTTCGGGACATACGCTTGTAAGCGGGCAATTCGGTCACGATCCGCCACCACACCTATTGAAACCAGATTTAGGAAGGCTGAGCTGGATTGTAACGGCGGTGCAGCGGCCCGGAGTAATGTGAACTACGGCGCGCAGGCGAAGGTCGATCGACAGGTTTCAGTTCTCACAAATGGAAGTGGCGCTTGGATGGGTAGCGCAGAATGAGAGTGGAGAACGGGCAGGGCAGGCAGCAGGCAGGCAGGCGGGTGGCAGTAGCAGATTGAGCGCTGGACCCTGGACCATGGACCCTAATCATAAAAGCAGCACGTCTTCCCCACTCCGCTTTCGTTCCCTTCCGCCCTCGACGCCTGGCTGCCGTCGTAATCGTCGGTTTCTTTCATTTCATCGCCCGAGGACGACGCGTTGCTTCTCTCGGCGTTGGTGTCGGCGTTGCGTTGCTTCTCTCGACGTTGCACGTCGCTTCCCCGTCAATCTTCATTTCGAATTTCCGGCCTTTGCTCTCAACCCCACCCTCCCTCTCAAACAGTGCCGTGCCCTACACGCACGCTGCACTCATGGCATACTACCAAGCCGTACAGAATGTCACAGTTGCAATGAGGTACACCCCAGAAGAGTCGCGCGGGGTCGGTGTAAGTCCTAATGACCATTAACCCTCACAATACCCAGCAAAAATAACTGTTTTCCTAGGTACTCGTAGCTACCGGTATGTTGTCTCTGCTATCAGTCCTCACTTTAATCATCATCATGGTTGTACGTCCTCCTTTCTCATCCAAATCTGGTTAGCCGCTGTTAATATTCTCTCCCCATCCCCGTGGTCCCCAGGTGTCCGCAATTCGCAGTATTCGGTCTCCTGAAGAACACAAGTTTATTCGTACCCACGTCGCCGCCTACTTCTTCTCCCTCCTCCTCTGCGACCTCGCTCAGGGCATCGGTGCGCTCTTAAACACGCGGTGGATCGCCCAGGGCGGCCTCGAAGTCGGTTCATTCTGCACTGCCCAGGCTGTCATCAAGCAAACTGGCAATGTAGGAACTGCGCTTTGGAGTTTTGTCATCGCCGTCCACACCTTTGATGTCCTCTTCCTCCGCTGGCATATCGCAGACTATGTCTGCTATGGCACCCTTGTTGGAGTTTGGGCCTTCCTTGGGTTTATTGTCATCCTTGGCCCTGCCGTCGTCGAGTCGCGAGCCCGTGGGCCGTTCTATGGGATTACCGGTTATTGGTGCTGGATTACTGCAGCGTACCCGGTTGAACGATACGGTCTCGAGTACCTCTTTATGTTTGCCTCCGCTGGTCTCTCCTTCATTCTCTACTTCCTCGTCTTCCTTCGCCTCCGTGGCAATGTCAGCGTCTCAGGTTGGCACATCCGCTTCCACCATGTCCAAAACGGCCCCGGTCAAGACTATAGCAACAACGGCCTTTTCCACGACGGTCGTCGTGACCCTCACCTCATGCAAGTCGCCCGGCAGATGTTGTGGTACCCCGTCGCGTATACCATTCTCGTACTTCCCATTGCGGCCGCCCGCTTCTCAGCATTCAATGGCAAGAGCGTTCCACTTGCAGTCACAATTTTCACTTCCTCCATCTTCATGCTGAGTGGTTTCGTCAATGCCATCCTCTTCACGGCGACTAGACGAGTCATCCACCTCCCATCAAGGTGGAAGAACAGTCGCTTGTTCACCTTCAGCCGTCGAAGCAATGACCCCGAACGCAGTTTTATCAACGGTCCAACGATGGCCCAAGTTGATGATCCAAACGACCGTACCGACCGTGCACCCATCACGCAAGGTTCACAAGCACCGTTGGCACAGACCCCTTTCACGTATCCCACATCTCAACCTAATGCCAACAGTGGTGGCCCTAGCAACCAATACACCGCAAGTTTCGGTCCACGACACGGCAGGAGGCCCCAGTGGGCTGGACATGGGCGGGGTGGGAGCGAGAGCTCAGTGCGATCGGGTAGCAGTGAGGCCACTTTGACAACTCGCGATGACCCTACCACGTTCTCTGGCGTACCGCTTGTCAAGAATGCGAGTGCCGAAGGAAGGGGCGAATATCCTCATATCTATCAGAGGGAAAGGAGTGGATCCGAAGGGAGCATTCGATATCAAGCAGGATATGCCGCTGCTTCGAGCTCGTCCCGAGGTGTAAACAAGGATCTGCCTAGTCTACCAGCTGGGACTCAATAGTTGGGAAACGAAGAAGCACGCTATCAAGGCCAAAGACCAGATATCACGCGCGCCGTTCCACCGCCAAACCATGTCGACTGTACTTTTAGCACAGAGGAGAGGTCGTAGTTGTAGTTTTATCGAGAGCGCCCATATTAGAACCATTATTCTAGTCTTTTATTCCAAACGGACCTGTTCTGGCTAGCCATATTTTGTAACCATATATAACTTTCGTACACCAGCACCCAAGACTTGTTCCATCTCTTTGCATTGGAGGTCCGCATGGGCGATCAAGCAAACAGAATTACCGTTCAAATCCTCACTGAATGTGCAGGCATCATACAACGGGTCAGGAAAGTGGAGAAGACTATAGCTTTGACACAGACTCAGACCAGCTGTGCTCCGTACCTCCAATGTCTTGACGGCCACAAGTACGCATGGTGCTGACTACGGTATCACGACCGAAGACAAAGTGACCAACACCACCGCCGAGGATGATCGCGAAGATGATAAAACCACTGATTGCAGAATCAAGGTCAAATTTCCAAGATGAAAGAAATTGTTACATACTTGGACTGCATAGCCAACAACATAATAATGTAGGCGGCTCCAAATTGGACAGTGAAGATCAATGCACGAATGAGTTGTTGTTGGTAGGTCAACTTGAAAGATGCCTCAGGTGGACGTGACTCCCTAGGTGTAAGCCCGAGTGGTATGTCAGAAACAGGTCAGACAACGAAGTAGAGTGGACTATACAGGTCGTCGGCCTTGGTAAGGCTGCCACGAGCGGAGTCCGCACGGGCCTGACAAACGATTGTCCGATCGTACTCCCTCCCGAAGCGGCGTACTCCTTCGACAAGGGCGACCAGGATGAACACACTAATAACACTGAATGCAAATGCCACTATGGTGAACACCGACCAATAATGTCAATCGTCATGAGAACAGCATCAGATAGTAGCCAGCACCTTCAGAGCGGACGTGCCATTGGCTACTGATGAAACAAGAATCGATGGTGTACCAGTTCCATAGCATGGTCATCTATGGGATCGATTGAATAAGAAAATGCAACTCATCGCGAATCGACAGGGACAATTAATGGACTCACCTTACACGTTGGGTCCATACCCATTCCCATTCCCATTCCCATGCCCGTATCACTCATATCGATGTTCGAGGAGTTCGAGGAGTTCGAAGAAGACCCTTGGTTCATGCTCATATCCACAGAACGGTCACCAATGCCCATTCCCATGCCCGGACCCATGCCCATGCCCATGCCTGAGTCCATATTGGGGGCTTTGTTTGGATATTCGGATAATGGAAAAATCAGGAGGTGCAAATGGAGGCACAGGACTCGAGAGGGGGGGGGTCTGGTCGCAAGGACCGACTGAAGCTAAGGCCCTGCCCTTTTGTGGACTCCCGTGGGGCATCCCTATACCCGGCTATTGCGATAGACGTGTCGGGTGAGTTCTAGAGGACCGCTTGCAGTTATTGGTCGCGAACGACCTGGAAGGCGAGGCCCTATCTACCGTATCCTCCCTTGGCTCTTGCTTAGGAAGCCTAGTATTTTTCAGAGGCTCTTCTCATGAACGAAGAATTGCCGCACGTGCGGTGGGCAATGGAGCAACTAACGGTGTGACCCGACCACCGGCCGCGCACGGTCCGTCCTGATTCGTCATCACCCTCCGTATTTTATTTTCGATGTAAGGTTTGCAAAGAATGGCATTTTATAGCCTTCGCATCGCCGATTAGGGTGCATGCGATCGTGCGTATTCTGCAAGGAAGATCCTGACATTGAGCTAAAACAGATCCCGTCCCGGGTCTGCGAGCTTTCGTCAATGGCGATCAAAGTGACGCCGTGACGTACGTTGTTAACATGCCCTTCAATGTCAGCCTACTGCGTGAAGATGACCAATTAAGAGCACAGGTTAGGACCACGTCCGAGAGTGACGTTGGCACATTCTGGAGTCCTGCGCATGTCGCATTTACCCGAGATATGTCGTTGACGTGGGCTAGGGTCCTGGATTGTGCTTTCCAATGGCAGCGCTTATTATTGAGACGGGAGTACTCCCACGGTGAGCTCTATTATCTCTCATGTTGTCCGCACGGGCCATTCTGGAACACCTGCCCGCAGCCGTCGGTCTGCTCCCATCATCCCATTCCCTCCTCGCTACGAACACCTTAGTACAGCCAAAGCTGTGCTTGTACGAACCTTGGAGATGACGGAGAGGCTTCTGGCGTCCGCATTTCTCTATAGTGTAAAATCTAAGGTTTTCTCTGAAAAAGAGGGTGGTCACAAAGAGGCTTCGTTGGACTAGACAGCGAGAAATATATCTTGGATAGGTTAATGGATAAGCGGAAGCCAGTTCAAATACTACGTCTCAGCGTTTGAGACATGAGGGGGCCATTGTCAGAATTTCCGCGCAGCCGGTAATATAATACGACAAAACAATCGTGTTTGTTGGGGAAAGATACATGAGCATGGAACCCGAGGCGCAGTTACCCGAGGCGCAGTTACAAAGTCTCCGGTCTTAAGTGTCTCGTATGCTAAATCCAATATTCTAACAGCCATGAAATTTCTCATCAGTTAGGGCACATGGAGCGAGCGCATTGAAAGTTCGTTTTCCGTATTGCTGGCCAGTGAGTCGTTCATTCATCTCTACCTGCCCATTTGACTGAATGAACGAGCTGACCATGGTGCCGGCCGTTCCGTAATCCTCGCCTCACTGCCCGCGTGTCATGTATCGAGGTCTTCAAATCCGGGGCACGTCGAATAGACGGGTTCTGATCAGACGCGGGACGAGCGGGTTCGAGGGGGAGACTAAGATCGACTGGTGTGTTTGCCAGTCGATCTCGCATTTATACATAGTCAAGGTACACGCGTATACTGCAAACAGAATGAGAAATACATCATCGTGGGAGCGCGCAGAGAGTCAAGACACCGGACTGAACTACCAATTATCTGATCGCCAGTCTCCCTCACCAACAAGGGCACGCGAGTCGGGCCAAGGGAGAATGGAGAATTCTCATTCCCCTCAAGAAAGATTCGCGAGGGGCACAAACTCTGTTCCGTCCAATCTGCGCTCTCGGGACCTGCGGCTTTGACTCTTACCATCTTTCCAGTGCGCTCGAATCAAAATCCGTTAAATCATGGAAACCTACCAAGACCGATTCTCTATGAATTCTGATTGGAATTTGTCTGACTCCGAGTCGTCTGACTTTGGCGCGACCTCCTACAGCATGTTCTCCGTCCTGCCTACTTCCTTCAAGACTTATCAGGTGCTAACCCATAATAAAACCCACCTTATTCCTGTAGAAATTTTTTCTGAGGTTTTTCTGTACACGGTCCAAGCGGATCCTCGCTCTCGAACGGAGTTGATGCTTGTGTGCCGGCGCTGGCATGATATTATGCTTTCAACTCCAGGCATCCACTCTCAATTGAGGATCTACAGGTGGACAAAGAAGAAAGATGTCGAGAGGTTTGGGAGGACGTGGCTCCTCGATGTGACTATTGATACGGGCAATCGGAGCCGTGGAACGCGTTTCAATCTTGATCACTTTTATGCATGCTTTATGGCTGCAGCCGAAGCAGCATCCAGTTGGCGCTCACTTCTACTTGTTTCACTTCCATCTCCTGCTGAATGCAAGAATTTGCAAATTATGCAACCTCTGCAGTCTCTCGAGTGCTTCACACTCGCCGCAAGTTGCTGCTTTGGCAACTTCCTGGAGCCACTTATGACCGCAATCATCACAACCGCGACCTCACGCCTCACTGTAATGGAGGTCTTCCACCCCGATGCTTCTCTCTACCTTGTGAAACTTGATCACTTGCATATATTCGCATCCCTCACAACTCTTAGACTTATCTGTAAGAGGATGCAGAACGTGAATATCCTTCCACACCTCCGCAAGCTGGAAATCTTTGAAGCCCATCATCTTTCCCTCCCGATTTACCCATCAGGTGTTGATTTTCCTCTGATCCAGACCCTCCGTGTCCTGTATCTGAAGGCTGTTTCTGTCCAATGGATGACAGGCCAGATCTTTCTTGCCCTCCAAGAAGGCTCTATCATTTTTCCACACCATGCCGATACTATCCGGTCTGTGTATATGCCTTCATGTTCCATTCTGAGATACGACTCCAATAACCTTGGTGCCCTTGAACATTTTCATCTCCCCCACCTGAGCAGATTGGAGGTTAAATGTAACCAGTGGAGGGCTTGGAGGGGGAATTTACAGCTTGTAGCTTTGCATCCCATTCTTGCTGCTCAGAGCTTCACCTGCCTGCACTTGGAAATCAAATGCAGCGAGCGGCTGTTGGTTTATATGCTGGGACTTGTTCCAGCTTTGGAAGAACTTTGGATGGGACTTTCGAGCCCCCATGCCTTGAGCAGCGCTTTCTTCCTGGCATTTGCTGCAGGAAGGCCCTATACAAGTGACATGATTGGTCCATCAAAGCAATCCATTGCACCACTCTGTAAAGGACTGAAGATACTTCATCTGCACTACAAGAGATGGCTGAGGGGTGTAGAAAGAATGGCACTCATCCCTGCCTTTGGTGATATTGTGGCATCACACCAGCCCTTGAAACAATCTGGCTTCTCACTCTGTTTGAGCTTTGATGAAGGAGAGCAGGTCTGGGAAGTCCATGGACCAGTTGAGAAGTTTGATATTAGTCTGGGACCGTATGAGGTCTCCATTGGATTTCCAGGCCCACATGGCATAGTTCCCTTATCAACAGCTTCAGAGGATAATTACGTTGATTTTCGACTATTTAGGGAGTTGGAATATGTTTCAAATGATGAAAAGCTGGTCCTTCCAATTGATTATTTCTTTCCTCTCCATAGCCTCAGAGAAGTGAGGATGGCCGGTTTGGCCCTTGAAATTAGGCCAAACACTCAATTTTCTTCCAATTTGCCATTTTTTAATACACTCAAGGTCCTTCATGTGTGGTCTATTCCATCTTCATTCTTGGCTGGTCAAACCTTTCACAAGCTTGAGGGATACAAGGAGGAAATGAATGAGATCGAGCCCCATCCAAGCCAAGGGATGCCGACTGAAATGCCAGTCTGCACTAGGTTGATTGTGCAGCTCTCCAGACTTGCTACATTGAAACTTCCACAGATCTGTGAATTGGGTGTGTGCATTGATGTTCAAGAGCCAACTTACATCTGGGAAAAACACATTGCAGTCAATGCAAATCTGTCAGGATTGAAACTCCTGCATTTGTGGAGTTTCTATCGCAATCGTGAGCGGCCTATCTTTGGTATTATCAAGATCCTTAGATCATTACCTGCTCTGGAAACTCTGGTTATTGGCGGGAAATGTCTGTTTATTCCATATGTCAAGTTCTTTGAGGCATTTTTCCCAAGCAAAGTGCTAAGGATCTCTAGACCGAACCAGCCAAATAGGATAGGTCAGCCGTCAGGACTACCTTGCCCCAGGCTGGGGAGCTTGCAGATAGAAGGTATTAGCCTCACTGTGCACCCAGAGCTGCTCCCCGTTCTCAAAGACATTGTCACTCTGCATGCCATTATTGGGTCTCCATTGAATAGTCTCACCTTTTATGATGAGCATTTAAAAAGGAAGTGGGAGCTGATTGGGAGGGATAGGAGGTTTACTATGGGAGAGATTGTCCCAGCTCAGGCATTTCGGCTTTGCATTTGACTCGAGTGAGTCTAGCCTATCTACTGCAAGGATCGTGCTTAGAATGCCATCGGAATATGTACACAGAAGGTGTTACATCGTGTTTATCCAAATCTATTTCTAAAGAGTAAAACTGGTTCAAATAACTACTCACAACTTACCCACACCTTCCATTATAACGTTTTTGTACTCGTTTTCCCATCAGAATACGGCATCACTCCTGAAACACTAGGGTGGAAGGGCAGGTGAATCATGCTCAAGAGCTGTTGGAATTCTCCTGGTGCTCGTGAATATGTTCACTCTTTGATGTGCATTTAGGCCTAGGGTGCAGGGTCAATGCAGCTGCCCAATAACGCTTCCATGGGTTGATGAATGCCACCGCGTTGGTACTGTCATACATTGCATTCTCCTGTAACAGAGTGTCAAAGCACGGCGTTCCACAACAGGAATCGCACGCACAGTGGTGGCCAATGTATCGCCAGACACGAGTCAGAAATGGGCAGGTCCAACTCGTATAATATAAAGTAATCTAGCTGGATGGACATATAGCAGTATTCAAAGACAGGGAAATTCCAAAATCCTGACACAGAGTAATCATCAGGCGGCGTCGTTGCTGAAACCTGGGCGCATTATATTGTCGGTGGGCTTGGTCAGTGGATAGTGTATGTACAATGTCATTATCCTCAGGAGCACACGTACTGGCTCCCTAGTGACAGGAGGCCCTGCTCAATGCTGCTGTTGTTTACTTGCTGGAGAGGACCCAAGGCTGGCTTTTTTTAAACCAGCTCGCGGAATTGACACGCGCATCTGACACCTTACGAGGTGTGTAATAGTAGTGCGGTCATTTAGAAACCCTCTAACGACCAGCGAGTAAGACATCAAGAGTGGTAAAAGTCGGATTCGAGCTGACATTGGATGGGGATCTACGATACCCGCCGCCGCTCGGGTATCGCGCCAACACTATCCTCGCCCTGAAGATCGAGCGGTGTTCCTTTATGTGGGTGGCAAAGTACTGATTTTAGACATTTCGCGGTTGACAGCCTGATGCAATTAGAATACGGCTTGGACTTGGGATCGAAAGCGCTCCATCATCTCGAAATTGTCCGAAATTGTCCGTTGTTCCTCTATCATATTAGGAATCAAGCCCCTTTGTTGCGTCGAAAGCCTTGCTATGAGGCTGACATTGATGGACGGGTTGATTGAACCCATACACCCATATTAATCCAGAGCAGCGCTCTAAAGTACTTAAGTACTAAAAATCCAGGGGAAAGTGGAGATACCTCTATGTCTCTACTTCTCGTTCGTGCAACCGCATATCAATGGACATTGCCTTTGCGGTGAACCATAATATTAATCTAGGCACGTACATACAGTGCGAATTTTCAAACAAAACCTGACGCAGATAGAAAAAGCGCATATTTGTGACATGGTGGGCTCAGACGTTGAGCAGTCATATTATACATCGTTATTTATCGTTAATCGGTTCCACGGAAACCACAAAAACCGCGGGAGACTGCTTGGGCACAGTAGCGAAGGTTCTAAACCATTGGCGTTCTCTTCCTGAAGACCAAGGGAACTTCAACTGGCGTCAAGGTGATTCGCACGTAGGCATTCGAAAAATTCTCCCTGGCGCGCTCGACGTCAGTGGTCCCATGCTCATCTGGGGTCAAATGCACAGAATAGTCGCGCAGAAGGTGGACCAGCAGAGAGACGGATTCGACTTCAGAGAACTTGCGGCCAAGGCAAGCCCGGTGGCCGACCCCAAATCTGACAGAGTGGTCAGCATCGCTTAGAATAGAGGTGGTGGTATGCTTACGGAATGAAGGCTTCCTTGCAATGTGGCCTCATAAAGCGCTCAGGGTCAAAACTTTCGGGATTCTTCCAATAGCGAGGGTTATAGTCTGTATGCCAAAATAAGACCAAGGTTGCGGTATTGAATTTGATGGAGTACTCACGGACAGCAGGAGCGTCAACAAAGACGACGGTTCCCTTCTTTACGATCAACTCCCGCTGGGCCGGCAGGACAGATGGCTCCCTCCTAGTAGTTCGAGAGTAAGGCATTGGACCATCGAACTTGGCGGTACCATCCAAGATGCTTGACGAGACAGCCTGGCTATTGTCCTTTTCGAGAACGATTCGCATATCCTCGGCAGCAACTTTGGGGATCTGCTGGACGGGAGGAAAGAGGCGGAGTGTTTCGTAGTAGCAAGCAAGGATGAAGGGAAAGCGGGCGTAATCGTCAATCGTTGTCGGAGTCGACCAAGGTCCCTGAAATACACCATCTGTTGATGCACTGGGCTGTGGCCAACTCTCCACGATTTCCTGGTATGCTTGATCTTGTACTTCTGGATAGGCTGCTAGCAATGCGAGCGTCCAAGCGAGCGAGTGCGCTGCTTTCGTGTTAGTTTCAACTAGAATCACTTAGAAAGTTACGAACCTGTCGTCTCATGACCCGCAAGGTAGTATATAAAGGTATTGCCAATTATTTCATCGTCTGATAGTCCCTTAGGCCCGGTAGCGCCATTTTCGAGCTCGCCCTCGTCAAAGATGGAGGCCTTGACCAGATTGTGGAGGAGATCCGCTCGTTCTCCATTGATAGATGCCTTAGTTTCTTTAGGAGTCAAGTACGCGTCTGTTAGGTGGAA
>Ga0307513_10007349_pt1 | contig 14296 bp, 16 predicted proteins | sample 15_EM_MG_FD_202174 | JGI IMG/M metagenome (GOLD analysis project Ga0307513, IMG submission 202174) | Populus trichocarpa ectomycorrhiza microbial communities from riparian zone in the Pacific Northwest, United States - 15_EM | ecosystem: Host-associated > Plants > Roots > Unclassified | place... | reverse complement strand
ATTAATGGGATTGATCGCGGCTTCCCTTTTGGGAACGCGCGGCGGCAGGGCTCGCCCCGGGCTGCAGCCCCTGTATGGTCCCCAAACGCGAGGGGAAGGGGCTGCAGCCCGGGGGTGAGCCCTGCCACGAGGACCCGAGCTCCACTGCCGGCAACTCGCGAGACTTGACCCAGCCAAGCGTCAGTTCCCGGTAAGCTGCGTCAAAACCACCCCTCACCGGAACCAGGATGTCTGTGGTGAAGACACCCACGTCCTCGTTAACAGGTACTTCTATAAGTCGTCTCCCTTATAATAACCCCGTCTTGTTGACATCGCTATGACAGCGAACGAACTCCTTGTCAACCAAATCTGGTACCGAACAATAGCCAAAGTCAGGCAGTTATTCTATTACTACGGAGGTATTTCAGAGGAATCTACGGAACGTTCGTCCCCAATCACCAAGCTCCCACAAGACCTCATAGAAATGATCATGTCCTACTTCATTTACAACACCCCCACCCTCCTCGCATGTTCCATGACACGCTACTCGTGGTACATCGTCGCCGTCCCCCATCTTCATCACTCCCTCACGACAGAGTACTGCAACTTCCGGAACGAGCGGGACAAGACGCATTTGTGGCCCAGGCCGCTCCAGAGATCGTACGAGCTCGGTCTGCTTCCGCTCGTCAAACTGTTCCGGATCCGCCTGAACCCCCTTGATCATGATACCAAGTTCACCCCCAAATGGCTTGACCAACACACCCTCCGGTACTTTTCTGCACTCACGAACCTCCGAGAACTTGGAATAGATGATCTCCAAGTATCCAGCTTCATGCCGAACATCCAACAGTGCTTCGGGCACTTCTCACCAACACTTCGATTCCTTGCCCTCAGAGAGCCCACTGGCTCTTGCAGACAGATCTTGTACTTCATCGGACTCTTCCCGAACCTCCAGGATCTCAAGCTTCTCTACCGCCTCCCCATGATTGAACAGGAGAGTATGGCTGACGCAACGCTTGTTCCCCTCTCCGCACCCCCGCTACGAGGATGGTTGACACTCACGTGTTTCACGAGGGTGAACCTTGTGAAGGACATGATCACCCTTTTTGGAGGACTTCGATTTCGTTGCATGGACCTGTTTAGGGTCAAGTGCGTGCGGCTCCTTTTAGACGCATGCGAAAACACCCTGGAGACGTTGAGGCTGTACCCGACTGATCGATATGGTGAGGAATATCCCAATGGGAGAGAAGTGGGTGAACTCAAGTGAGCAATTTGCAGCCAATGATCGTGACTTGCTTCGAGATTTCGATTTGTCACGGAACAAGTCCCTTCGAACACTTGAGACCACGGCACAATCAATTGCCGACGCGGATTCTGCATCTAATTTCCTCATAACGGTGTTCTCCTCTGTTACATCTCCCCCACCCATCGACGTCGTTATCATCTATCGGAACTTTGAAGCCATCTCTGGTTGGCTACACCATTTTTACTGTGAACCGAGATCCAGTTGCTTCTATTGCTTCTGGCTATGGAAACCGGCTGGCTATCTCCATAATTTCAAACTTGCACATATCAAGATGCTTCAGGAGGTGCACAACATACAAAATCTCCGCTTGCTGCTTTGCGCGGACGTTTCTGATCACCTGGTGGACCACACCACGGAATCATTGGAGCATATTCTGAATATGGAGACGGCGAAGGGGGAACTGGATCACCTTTGCAGGCCATTGGTCATTTCTGAGAGACGGGTGCGCTATACTCGTTGCGGGGATGATGAGGTGGGCCATTCAAAGGATAGGGGTGTTTGGGCCAGTGCACTATGATGTACGCTACAAATTACCAATATACTGATATGCAGATGAGAGGACCCTTTCAACATGTAAAGGTAAAGGTCTCGCACCTGTGTATAATGGGTATCTCATTCCTGCCGGTGCGACAATCGCCGAGAACGTTTGGCGAGTGCCCACTACACGTGTGAATTACGGGAGTGTGTAATATGGAATATATACATCCGTCGCTTACGAGGAGCAGCACTTTACGACAAGTCCATCTATCCCGCACGGGCCACCGTTGCCCACTTGTAATCAAGGTGCTTGGCGCCAGTCCTTTAGCAAATATCTCACGCGCACGCCCAACGCGAATTCTTCGTTCCGCCAAAGTTATCACGACACAAAAAACAGTCAACGCGAAATGGCAACAGCCGACTCGGTGTCAGTATTTGCAGAGGGGACTTTCGAGGACCAGGTACGTATATTCTTTTTGCGTATCTTTTCGTTTACCTGGGGGCCTGAGGAGCGATCATGACACATTTTTTCAGATTAGAGAATTGGTAGATTACCTCGCGAGAGGTTTCTCCAACGATGACCGCCAGATTCTTGAACTCATCAAGGTCGAGCCACCTCCGGAGGGTGAAAAGCCCCAGGCCCACCTGTGATCTCACAGGAGAACCAAGTCAAAGTTTTATCTCTCCTCGTCCCAGAGGTCGAGGGGTTGGGCGAAGGATCTGAAAAAGGTGTGTAATATCCTGTACGCCTCTTGGATGGTCAAACAGATCAACTGATATTTTCCTGGAGGTTGAAGGATTCTTCAATCTTTTGTTCGCCCACTTGTTCAACCTCTTCTCCATCGATTCTGACGAGATCAAGGTGCACGTCGACACCCTGCTCAAGGCCATCACGTCATCCAAGGGCACTTTTTCATCACAATACAGATTGTGAGTTCCCATTCAAGTCCGGTGACATCGCAGAGCTTGCTTGACCATTTACAGGCTTTCTTTCCTCTTTAACGCGATTCCCCGAAACTCTGCGCTGCGACTTACCGTTTACGACACTCTCGTCCGACAAGCTTCATCCCACGACAAGGTTGAACTTCTCCAGATCACACCTGAATCCATCGAAAGATGGACGTCGGAATGGGCCATCACGCCCGAACACAAGTTTGACTTCTTACACTCCTTGGCAGATGTTTTTGAGAAGGCTGGCCGACTGTATGCGTTCTCTCGCGTGACCTTGTATCCCCACTGCTAACCTCCCCTCCTTACACAGAACAACCTCCTACCAGTACCTCCTTTCTTCGCTACGAAACTTACCCCCCAACTCTCCCCATACCGAATCCTCAGCCATCCGAGCGATCTCTACTTCACTGAAATTACCTTCTGTCTTCGATTTTGATACCCTTTTCAAAATCGACGCAATAATGAAATTGCAGGGCCACGAACTCTTTGCTCTGCTAAGTGTATTCCTCTCGGGTGGGCTCGAGGATTATCAAAAGTGGGAAGCAGCATATCCGGAATCGATTGGGAAATATGGCGAGTGTCCACACTGCCGGGGTCCGCAGGGCCTCACACTGATATCCCAACCTCCATCAGGGCTCGACAAGGCTCAACTATAACGGAAGATCCGGTTGTTGACACTGACATCCCTTGGATTCCAGAACATCGGCAAGGATGTTCCGTATGCCACCCTCACATCCGCCTTACAGGTTGATCAATCAGAGGCCGAGAGATGGGTTATCGATGGTATGCTTTCTCCCTTCGTGCGCATGTCCATCCCACCAATGTCACGTTTAGTGATCCGTGCTGGCCTGGTCTCCGGTAAACTATCCCAATCCTCCAGAGTCTTCCACATTACTCGTTCGGCCTCACCTCACGAGTGTTCGACCGAGACCAATGGGTCGCTCTTGAACAACGTCTTGTCGCTTGGCAAACCGGTTTGGCTGCAGTATTAACCGTGGTCACATCCGCACGAGAGAAGAGTAACGAGAGGTTGATTGGTGACAATAACTACAAAATCGCATCTACAGAATCAGCAGCTCAAACCCAATCCGTAGCAGCCTGATTCTATAATGATTACCGGTTCCGAGACCAACAAGTGTAAGAGAAATCCGCTGCATCACCAATCACCATCGAAACCAACAAATCCTGCAAAGTTGTGAGTTAACTATCAACGTTATAAACTCGGGAATGCGTTACCTGTGAGCAAGAATACGGGGAAGTACCGTTTCTTCTCGATAGAACTACACCAATTCCATGCACTCGTCAACCGTCCGTCAATGCAACTGCCAGCATCGTAGAAGTTGTCCGCTCCTGAGCCGTCAAATCCGTGCCTGAAGAAGTCCGCGAGGATTTCTTTGATGAGACCATCGACGGAACCGAACTCTTCTTCGATAAGCCCATGAATGGCTGGCTTATTCTTGAGGTTGGGTATCTGACTGAGGGTAGTGGTGATAGGAAGGAGGATCCGGTAGATCTGGGAATACTTGTCGATGAACATCAAGGCATTCGGGACGTTGTGATCACCTTTGGGTGATCAGGTGCAATCCATGTAAGGATGGAAGAGGCCGTGGCTCACCCATATGAATGACAGAGGAGCCAATCCATGTGCCAACGCTCTTCTGTGCACGGTGGAGAATGGTATGCATTATCCGAGACGTCTTTGGAGCCGCTTGCACACGGTTCAGTCCCTGACCAGTGTCGCGCAGCCTGTATGGCGAAGTCTCCGCCAAGAGGTCCTGCTCGGCTAGGGACCACAGGTGGAACATGTCTAGGCAGCTTCGTCAGCGCGTCAACGAAGCTACTAAGGGAGTCTGAGCTACCTACCATGTAAAATCTCTCGCCAGAGCGTCAAACTCTGCAGAACGTAGGCGTATTGTTTCGAATGGTCGTGGCTAAGCCGTGCACCGTTCCTTCCATTCCTAATAGCGAGACTGTTCTTGGGGTCCTGGGGTTGGGTAGGATGGAAGTAATGTTTGAGGTACTGAATCATACGGTCGCAGGGATCTCGGTTGACCCTCAGGAAAGCGTGGTTATCCCCGATGCTGTAGAGACATTGTCTCAACTGTTCTTGTGTAAGCCCTCGCCCAGAGTATTTCGAGGTAAGAGTCTCTATGGCCTTCTCCTTGCTCTTGATATCGCGTTGGATATCCCTCCTTGTACGCCCTTCCGAGACGATCTCTTTTGTGGCAATGGCAATGAGATCGTCTCGGAGGATATCCGTAGCCTTGTGTTCCTCTAATATGTTGTAGACGGTCTTGATGGGATTTATACAGGAGAAGTCAAGAAGATCTCGGACCTCCGGTAGCTGGCTGTCCTAATAAACAAAATACGTCATTGGGGCTCCGAAGGGGCTCCAAAGGTACATACCTGGAGCAGATAAATCAGCTTTCCGTATGTAGAACGCATCTTGTCCGGGTTCATGATCTTGTACCGTCTCCCCAGCTCGAATAGTTCCTGGAAGAACGCTTCGTTCCCTTTGAAGTCTCGATCCTGGAACAGCTCTTGACCTTGCTTATAATCGGTGGCAAGAACGAGACCGGAAAGGATCGCGCAGAGCTCCCGGATTTGTTGAACGATCCGCCTCGGCTTCGACAAACCATATCCTATGGTATCGACCTTATCCGTCTGTTACGCACATAAATCAGTCACAGCCCGACCCCCAAGGAACAGCACGCGTTAACACACACATATTCGGAAACGTTGAGAGCGGCCTCCAGCAGCCGGAGGTATTTGCGTTCCATGAGGGTCAAACGCATCGGGATGTACTTCGATCGCTCGACGAACCACTCCCCAACGTTTCCGCCAATTACAGGCTGAGGCTCAAGCTCGAGGGTTTGTTTCGCTTGACTAGCCCGTTCCAGCTCTCCGTCCGAGTCGACATCCTCTGCATCCATCTGTGAAAGTATGTCAAGCAAGAAATCGGAAGGTGTGGCGGAACAGACCCACCTCCTCATCGTGCCCGTTTGTCGGTGTACCATTTGAGGAGGAGGCTGTGGGCTGGGGTTTTCCGGCCTTGGTAACGGTCAATGGTTTGGTCTTGTGCTGCTTCCTAGATCCCTTCCGATGTTGTGCCACGAAGCACACATCGCAGAAGTTGTCCGTGCAAGATTCGCAGTACACCTGAGCTGGTTGGTCTATGTTATCAAGGCAGCGAGTGAGTTCAGGTGCATCGGAACCGCCAGGTGAAACAAATGCACCCTCGCATTCAACGCAATACCCATCTTCCAGCCGTTTTCCGGGGGCCTCCTCGTCCGAGCCCTCAACCGGAGCGTCTAAAGGTTTATGATGTTCTAGGTGTTCTATGCTTTCGTCATCTAGGATCCTTGAAAGAGAAAGACCGGGTGCTTGTGGGCCATCTGTCGGCTGGCCGTTTTCCATGATGGCGTTGTGGTGGTGGTGGTGGATTGGGGAGATAGTGTGCAGGGACAAAAGACCGAGTCTGCGGCAACGAGGATCCAACGTTGCAATTGAAATATTACATGCGGCCGATCACAAATCCGCCCCGGAGCCGCCTGTATCTGACTTGGCAATGGCCGGTGAGTTGGGATGGGGTACAAACATTGTTTAGCCCCCAACTGGGCGCGCAGAAACCTCCCCCTCATAGTTACTCATACACGTATCACGACCGAGTCTAGTTGCGACGTCTCTTTCACATCCCCAGACCCATTAGAGCCGAGACAAGCCTCTCAGCCACAGCCTGTGGTTCCTGTCTCGCCATCTCAACAAGGCTCAGCAACTTCTTCACTCCAATGCTCAATGCTGGCGATCGCCCATCATCGCGTCCAAACCCTGCTTCCTGGAGCATGCCCACCGCTTGTCTAGTCTCCGCGACATTCTTGAAGAGCTCAACTTCTGTGAGAACATGTTCGAGCGATTGGATGTTTGAGATCGGCGGAACACGAAGTTCGGAATCGAAGTTTTCCGAGAATCCAAGATCGGTCAGAATCGAGTGGGAAGAGGAGGTAGCGATGATGAGGAGACGACGGCCCTAAAGAGCAGGCTTAGTGACTATATACCAACAGCAACCATACTCTTACCTTCGGTGGTCTACGACCAAAGAGAACCAAAAGGGCCTGGAGGACCGAGTTGGAGAACCTGGGCCCGATTGGTGTCCAATCTAAAAACGCGTAGGTGTTCGGCATTCAGCAAGGGTTAGAAACGTGATATTCACCGAGCAATCGCTCCAGATTATCCACTACGATGACGCTCAGCGGACTCTTGTAACTATCTGCGAACACCTTGTTGATGGCAGCAACCTTCTGGGGCTCCGAGAATCCGACCATCGTGTCCGGTGATAAGAGCTTGATGAAGGGGTACCCGGAGGCCGAAGCGATACTGGCCGCCAATGCAGTCTTCCCAGAACCAGGAGGTCCATGTAGGAGAATGCTGACGAGCGGCGTTCTCGTTGATGTTCGAACTTGCTCAACAAAGAGTTGTCCGGTTTTAAGCAATTCCTATCGGACGCCGTCAGATAACAGCCACACTCCATATAATGAATACGTGCATCGACGTGAGAAGCGTAGTGGATAATCCCGTTCTGAATGACCCCCTGTAACTCTTCTTCGGCAACACCAAACGCGGGCTTCACTTCATCGAAAGCGTTCATGAAATCGTACCTGTTGACACGAAGGTTCTCGACATCCTCCGAGATGCCGGCCATTGTCCCAACCTAAGAGGCATTGGTCACATCTCCAGCCACCATTGGAGTCTAACGCGTCAAACCCCACCTTAACATGCCTGTTGAACGCAAAACTCGTGGCGCTCTTGATTAAGCCACCGATCTCAGCACCAGAGAAGTTCTTGGTGAGAGTGGCCAGTTCTGCCAGATCAACGTCCAAATCCATGATGCCGTTGTTCCTCATCTTGGCGGTGTGGATTGTCAAGATCTGGTAACGGCCGTGCTCATCTGGAAGAGAGATCTCCATGTGCACCTCCAAACGACCAGGACGTAACAACGCCTCATCAATCATATCAAGGCGATTGGTCATACCGATAATCAGGATGTTGTTGAGTTGGTCGACCCCGTCCATCTAAAAAGTCTCGTCAATGTGACAAACTCGCATCATCTCAACGTTGGGATACCTTGGACAATAACTGGTTCACAACGCTGTCCCCCACTCCAGTACCACCGCCGGTAGACCCACGCTGCTTGCAAATAGCGTCCAACTCATCGAAGATAATGATGTGTAAACCGCTTTCGTCTCCCTTGGACTTGTACTGCATACCTCAGGAGTAAGTAAAGTGTCATCGGCAAAGAAAAGACAACCTGCCTCTACTTCCGCGTCCGCGAATAATTTCCGGATGTTCTCTTCGGAGGCACCAACATACTTATTCAAGATTTCGGGGCCATTGACGATCTTCGGTTCACGAGCATTCAGCATTTTTCCGATTTGTCGAGCCATCAACGTCTTTCCCGTCCCCGGGGGCCCATGCAGCAGGATACCCTTGACATGCTGAATGCCGAGTTTGTCGACCAGACCAGGCGGGAACACTCGGGATGCGAATGCGCGTCGGAAGATAGCACCGAACTCGGTGTCTAAACCTCCGATTCCCATGTCCTCGAACTTGAAGTTGGGTGCCAGGATGGCATTCGGGGCGACCCTAAATCACCGTTTTGTAAGTGTACAGAATTTCAGGAGGGGAGGGACATGCTTTTTGGCGCTGGATTTGAGTTTCAACCCTCCCCCCTCCCCTTTCATAAACGTAACATCCGACTTCTCCATCATCACCCCCATATCGTCCCTCCCCCCTCCAGCACCACGCAGCTGCTCAGCGGCAAGCTCAACAACCCTCAAGCCTTTGATGACTCCACGGTAGTTGAACCCCCGGTACTCGAATACGAAAGCTTCTCCCAGGCCGAACATAAGCCCACTGTAAACTTTGACAAAATGCTTCGTAAGATCATCGGCGGAGATTTCTGTCACGTCGGTCTTGCGGTAGAGGCCAATTTCGATATCGATGGACTCCAAGTATGGGGGGGTAAACGTGAGAGATTGGACGGGGATTTGGTCGCCAGTGAGGGAGAGTTCCATCCATTGACGGTGAGCACCATCCACACTGATCGTTCCTGGAGCTACCCTGCCAGTATCGTCGTGCCTGCGGGCGGAACGCGTGAGTCTCAAAATGATATGGGGCGACTGTTACCCCAACCTTACGGTGGTAGCAAATTGGTTCTTGACCAAGACGTGTTCACCGTTCTGGAAGTCGTTCGGGTGGACTATCAGACACTTTGTGAGCGCGTGGGCTTCGATGACACCTCCAACGACGGTGAAAACGCTAGGATGGGGGTGGGTTTAGTTGAAAATCGGAGGCACTCTTCGAATAGGTGTGCTTACTTTCCACCCCCGCCCCTTGGCTGCGGCGGTGCTCGATCGTAACTTCTCTTCTCGTACGATGAGTTTCCGTACCCTTGGTCGTAGCCCCGCTGCTGTTGTGGAGGCGGGGGTTGTGACCGAGACTGTAATGGGGGTGGAGGTTTTCTCTGTCCGGCGCCCTGATTATCTGGCACCCGGTTGTAGGAGCCATATTGATTGGGCGGTGGCTGTTGGTTTCCTCTACCAAAGAAACTCATAGTGGTGTCCTAAGCCGGTCTCTATCGTTGATGGGGAATTTGGCCCTTGCAGGGTGGGGTTGGGTGGTTATGGGCTCGGGCCAGCAAGCGTGTGTGCGGGATTACCGCAGGAGTGATCGACCGCGTGATGCGCACTGGTGACGTGTAAATGCAGAGATTAGATATACGTGAGAGTAAACTACAACAGGATGTAGACTGCGCTACAACTCGTGGAGCTCTCAGAGCGTTGTGGTAGACGTCATGGCCACTGGACCCAAACTCAGGTATCTCTTCCAGGCCAAAGAAAAGAAAGCGAGTCTACTCTCACTTTCGCATACGCTTCTTGAAACGTTCCATGACCTACAAACACTGGTGAGCAGCAAATCACCACGCCCGCTCTCATCACTCACCACATCGTCAGTAGCCATTCGGCTCTGCTTGTGCTTTGGTGGCTCATGGTCCTCAGGTCGTAAACCCATGGCTTCCATCTTTGCGTCTCGCATGATGTCGGCATCAGACTTCTGCTTCAGGTTGGGTTGGTAGACTGCGTCTCGGTTAGCAGGTTGGACAACGGAAAAAAGTAGACGCACATCTTGTGGCAACCAGGTGCGCTTCAGGATTCTGGGGCTTTCTTTCCCCTTTGGTTTCGTTCAGGACACGTTTGGCCTTCTCTGTATCCTCGATGTTCTTCAACCGGTTGCTGAGAAAGTGGTCAGTCCAGCCTTGCAGACGGGGGTAAGCAAGTGACATACTCCATGCCGAGATCAACCTCAGGAATAGCCGTCAGCATCGCAAGACTGTTCGTAACATTCCCTTCCTCCTTCTCCTTACTCCTCTTCGATTTCTCAAATAATTCCGCGTATGGATCCGTTGATGTGTCCTCGGTATCATCTGTTGTAACTTCGCCCCGACGAATTTTCATGTTCTCTTCGATATACGCCATCCTGGCCGGGGGTAAGAAAGACGGGAGAAGTGCCCAAAACTCGTAGGTCTCACATGTGCTTATCCACATCCAATACGTTTGTCTGTTTCGTGAAGTTGTTCGTCCTCACGACTCTCCTAGCTTTGGACTCTGCATCGCCCTCATCACTGGCAAATATCCCATCAGTCAAGTCAAGACGTGCGGCGGGCCATGTACTGACTCTTCGATTGCTACCTGCCCAGCGCCAGGCCGAAGCCCGTACTCAGCCTTGTCATCTTCACTGACCTTCTTGGGCTTCTTCTTAGCAACACCCTTGTTGAGTTTCGCAATGTCAATGCCCGCCCCACTTTTGCGCAGTTTCTGGAGCTCAAGTAGTTCTGAGATGCTTATGCCATTGAACAACGGTGTCCGGAAGGTGAGAAACAGGAAACGCTCACTCTATTTTTTCCTCTCCGTCCCTCTCCCCGGCCTCGCTGGTTGATGCCTCCTCAACTTCCGCGGGGGTTTCACGGACTCGAGGCTGTGGACGAGAGCGCTTTTTGATCATGGAGGGCTTGCCCTGAGGTCGAGACTAATCACGTGAGGGTCGGACAATGGTTTGAACCAGGTTTGCCTTGCATGATGACAGACAGTTGGTCCATGAACGATAGCCGTACGCCTATACAAGAGCTAACTACAAGGCAGTGCATGTAAAATTTTGGAAACTAAAATTCATAGATAGAGATAGAAAGTTATCAAAGGTCCGCAGGTTGGAAGGTAACGGGCAAACGAAGAGACTCGCTCCGAGCATTGTCCTCGGCCTCGGTTCCTGCCGTCCGTTCGCCTCCTTGCTCAGTCCTGGAACGGGAACCAACCGGTGGATCCATTAGGAACGTGGGCTGCATCTCCGGAGGCCGCAAACCTCCCCGTCTTAGCCGCTGGTAACGTATGGTTGTCGTGTGGGTAGATGAAGGCGGTTCCAGCGGTCCTTCTGCCCAAGATGCCGTCGACACAGGTCGAGGGCGACGGATTCGTTCTGAGCCGTCTATATGTGATGTCGATGAACCGGCGTCTGACCCATTCTCCACGATATCCGAGGTGAATGAAGGGGCCGCTGTAGTGACGGGGTCTGCCCTACGAACTTGCCGACGAACGTAGAACGGTCGACGGGCTACAATCGAACTACTTGGAGGTGGTGATCTGGGATGGTAGAGATCAGAAGGAGGCTATGGGCAAGGTATACTAAGCACTAACCTGACACTCTCCAGCCGTGTCGCCCCTTCCCCAATCGGGTCATATCCTTCTCGTGTCGCGAGCCGCCGTCGGGCCGTGAAATCACTGAAGTCCGAGGCGGATGTCCGCAGGGCCCCTCTATGAATCGAATTTTGTCTTCGCAGAGTTGGCGCGTTAGGTGGTACACCAATCCGTCCCCGTACAGGGGGAGGTGGCGACCAAACCGGCTCCGGAAGAGTTCGCTCAGATGCGTCGTCTCCGACGGTTGACGCAGCAGTATTCGTGTCGCTAGTTCGAAACCATTGAGGGAATAAATCCTCTAGCACAGGATCAACGTACGCTTCGTAGAGTTCGTGGTTGATCCTGGCTTCGCCTGGACCAACGCCGTCCAACACTGTCATTCCGTCGTCGTCTTCGTCGAACGCATTTTCATCCGGAGCGCCCGAAAGATACTCCGAAAGAAACTGGCTACTTCCAACGGGGCGTACATATCTGTCGCGATCCAGATAAACCCTGGACTGAGCGGCCAAATTGCGAAGACTCGAGGCGGTCCGGGAGGAGATAAGGTGTTTGCTGTAAGGGTTGTGGCGGACACGCCTTTCCGCAAGTTCCTAGGCACAAGGTCACACACGTGAAGATATTAAAGGTGCGTCATGATGCACGATGCCGTTACTCACCTTGACCAGGAGATCAAACATGGAGGCCGTGAATGAATCGCCTTCGTCCAACTCCTCGATAAACGCCTCATAGGTGATTGGTGGGTGGTCTTTTTCGAGGCTGGATCTCTTGATGGCCCCAGAACTAAGAAATCGAAAGCTGCACTCAATCTAACGGTAGACATTTTGTAGTCGCAAAGCCTACACAAGACGCTTCAATTTCGCGCTGAGGACATCGTCATAGTATTCCACCGTCCTGAAAACCTTCAGCTCAAATTCCCAAACATATGGCCGCGAAGCCCACGAGAGGGGATTGCTCACCATTTGCCCATTGTGTGGCCGTAATCGATTGAGAGGCACCGACCAAGTCCTCACTACCGCGACTGGCGGGGAAACAAACAATCACAAACAACATCACGTGCTCAGACACGGACCGGACGGACTTATCTTCCGCATCCGCTTCCGAAGTCTGAGTTTGAAGCTTGAAACTCAAAATGTCTGGGACACGAACCAATAGGGAACGTAAGATGTATGTCGCATCGCTTTGGAGCTTAGAACGTCCGGGATCGCACGTGGATTATGTGAGGAGATTGCCTGGAATACATGTTGGGATATGTACAAACATCCGTACCAAAAGCCTACGACCTCCCCCGAAGTGACGCACTCTGGACTGCTGGGTCGCTCACTTCGAACTCAATTGCGCCTACTGAGCCCCTTGCGGCCGCCCTTCTGTCGGTGGGGTCGTCTATCCACCGGTCATCAATGAACTGAGTGCCGGCTGACCACTTGAGTGACAACAAAAGTCGGGAGGCTAGGATAGGAAGTAATCTGATATCCTTGAGATTCGCAAGCCATGAGCGAGCTCGCGAGGTCGACTCACGCGATGTGTCCGCTGTCCGGGAGCGGGTAAGATGACGTATGGGTCGGGTAGATATGATTGGCTCACAGTGCGGGGATCGTTTTCAGTCCATCCTACAAGTACACCTGTGAGGACCGGAACGCCAAAGAATATCGTGACTAACATCTCACCCTTGCAAATACTTGGAACATCATCAAGATGAGCTGAGAGGTGAACATGACACAAAAATACAATGTCGCGTCCTGAACAACGGTTCGTAATATGTGTGGAAGGATATTTGTTCGGAATCCGGGGAAATGAGGTGCCAAGCGGAAGGAAAAGACGATTATTACGAGGAATGCCGCGAAATCTAGGTATCCAGGCAGGTGTCAATGACAACGATGAGGAAGTTGAAATCTCCCACCGAAAAATAACGACAACGCGAAGTAAACCAACTCAATATTAACATTGAGTGTTATGCTGCAAGTATAGTCCAAGCTGGGTTTCGACCTGCCTGCATGTACGTAGGTAAGGTGCCAAATATCTTTGTAAAGCTGGTGCATACCCGACTTGTTCCACGTCGAGGCCACGACGAGTCCAATAATAAATTGCACAAGTGTGATGGAGGCAAAGGACGCCGCAGCCAGACGGTTTAGAAAGGTTAGGGCATATATCCTGAGGACTGAGGGGTCAGCCGTGCTCCTGGTAAGTAAGTAATACTGCACCGTGTTGTCAGCAATATTTGCGCAATCAATGTACACCACACCAGAAATGCTGCCCCCACTATCGATAACTCATTGCACCTATAAAATCACATTCAAACCAGACTCTGCCTATCGCCGGTGGGATTGGAAAACCTACACCTGCCCTTCCGACATCAGTATCGACACATCTGAAAGGGCGTAACCTAACGCACCTCTGCTGTATAATTTAGGCCAAGGTCTGAGAGATGTCTCACTTTAGATCAAAGGTGAATCAAGACTACATGAAGAACTGACGTAATCCTGACCATACGAGATAAACCACCGTAAAGTATCTATTCTGCGAGCGAGATCAGACAGCAAGCCACAGCTGATAGAATGGTCTCACGGCGAGGAACATATAGAACACTGGAAAATCAATATCCAAAGTTCACTCGGAGGAATGACTTGAACTCACTCCAGGTCTTCCGACCCTGCCAGATGCACTTCATCTTAACACAGAAGTTATTACTCGCGTCACCTCGGGTTTTATTCCGAGACTGACCTCGTCGGAGAAGGTCAACAAATAATCATACGTATATAACGTCAAAGCGGCCGTCGTGTAGTACTTGAAGGGGTTAGAACACAGAAGGCTCTCCTGATGTGAAATGATCCACCTTTGCGGC
>Ga0307513_10007348_pt1 | contig 14297 bp, 9 predicted proteins | sample 15_EM_MG_FD_202174 | JGI IMG/M metagenome (GOLD analysis project Ga0307513, IMG submission 202174) | Populus trichocarpa ectomycorrhiza microbial communities from riparian zone in the Pacific Northwest, United States - 15_EM | ecosystem: Host-associated > Plants > Roots > Unclassified | place... | reverse complement strand
TTTTTTTTTTTATTGTTTTTTTTTATTTTTTTTTTTTTTTTTTAATTTTATATAATTTTTTTTTTTTTTTTTTTTTTGAGTTTAAAAATATTTTTTTTTTTTTTTTTTATTGGGTTTTTTTTTTTTTTTTTTTTTTTTTTGCATTCTTGGGAGGTCTGAGAAAGAAAAAATTTAGACCAAAGTCTAGCCAAGAGCATGAAAAGAAAAAAACACAATAAAAAAAGCAACATGCAGAATGGCCATACAAGATGGGAAGCTATTGTTTTAACCCATGCATGAAATGACATAGTTTTGTTCTTTTCTTTGAGAGTGAAACACATATTTTCACTTAATAATTTTTTAATATGAAATGATGTCATTTTGATATAGATAAAATTTTAGTGTTTTCAAAAAGGTCCCTTAATTTCTCTACTTTTTTAAATATCATTGGATCCTCTTCTATTCTTTTTTTTTTCTAGCTAGTTTCAACAATTTTATCTATCCTTTTTAATTTCAACCCTAATTGTATTAAAATAGTCCTTTCATATTGTTGCATTTTACAATTCAGTCATTGGCTTATCAAGTTTTAATTATTGAGCAGATTTCAATCATTTTCTCAATATTTCTTCTTAATATAATCCCTAATTGATTTTTTTTATCTTTTTTATTTTTTCTTTGATTGAATATATGTTTTTTTCCTTTTTTAAGATATTTAAAAGGGGTCAAAATTGGGTTATGAAATGTAGTATAGTGTTTAAATTGGAAAATAAGTTAAATCTTTTGTTAATGGAATATAAATTGCAGTAAAGGAAGATAGAAAATTTAAAAGAAAATAAAACTAATAAATTTTCTTAATTAATGTTGCATGGACAATAAGAGACATTGTGAGGGGAGTTTTAGAATAGGTTATTGTGACCTATAAAAACATCAATTCACCAACCAAGTAAAATGGATGCAAGTTAAAAGAGGAATGAGAGGAAGAGCAAGTAGTGCTAGCACTGAGTAAGTCAAGTGGAAAGTAGGTGAGTAATCAAAAGTCTAATTAGATAGAGCTTTAGAAATTGAATGGTGCAGAAGCAAGAGTCTTGAGCAAAAATTTAGCTAATTGATCAAAAGTATGAAATCCCCTCACATTTTATGTTAGGGTGGCATTTAATTTCAATAAGCAAAGAGGCATCCTCACGTAAAATTTATAGTCAACTTTTTTATGCACGGTTTTTTAATATTGGCACCTTTGGCACATAAAATGTGTATTGTTAAAAATCAATTTTAGAAGACATAAATAAATCAAAGATATGTAAACAAGTTTATAAAAACTGGTGTGGCTTTACAAAAGCAATTACCAGAATATGTTGTTTATTTTCCTACGATGAATGGAGAAGTATATAGGCTCTTGTTTTTTCCACACTATATTTAATTGAACAAACTCCTTTTAAACTTCAATAATAAATTAAATTATTTAATTTATTTAATTATATTTTATTTAAAATGATTTATATTTTGACCAACATATTAGGAACCTAATGTGTCACATATATTAAGAATTATTGGTAAGAAATTAAATTAGGATGATTAATCAAGTATGACTTGATTATAAATAAATTTTAGAAATTAAAGACTATAATATAATTTTAGACGTAGAAAAAATCAAGAAGGGACTTAATTATATAACTTTCTAATAATTGTGATATTTTGCCATTGATATGGATATGAGGTTTTTCCTATAAATAAAATGTTATGCCTGATATTTTTTTTTATGATAGTTCAATAGAGATAGAACAAAAGGAAAAGAAATTAACACTCAAGACATAAAAATCACTCTCTCCTAAAAAGGTTTTAAGATTTTACTAATCTAGTGGTTCATGTGGATTATTTTTAAAGTATAAAAAATTAAGTGACTTACAGTTTATGACAACCAACCTTGAATAGTTTATCAAACCTTAAAGGAAAAACCGATCTTTATAAAATTTTTACTTAAACCCTAAACAACTCTATGTTTTCTAACAAGATTCATAGGACTCCTAAAAAATTTAAAAATAAAATTTTCATTATGTTCATGTCTTTTGGAAAACCTAATAAATCAACCATAACATGAAGGTTTATTTTGGTGATTTCATGTTGAAATCAAAGTCTAAACCTACTCAATTAGACGAGTTATGTGCTGCCTTTAAACGTATGAGGGTGCACAATTTAAAAATAAAGATTTTAAAATGTATCTTTGGTATGAAGTATTTTGGAACTCTTAGTGAATGAATAAGGCATATTGGTGGATAAAAATAAAGTATAAGAAATCATGAAAACGAGACCTCATCAAACTAATAATCAAGTTGAATATGAAGATTTAATTAGAAAAAATCTCTTTTGTAGATCATAAAATGACCTTATCATTTTGAATTGATTTTTCTTATACTAATAATCAAGTTGAATATGAGAAATTAATTATAAGCCTATAAATTCTCTTCGAATTAGATGCATTATCTATCAAAGTGATACTTGTTATAAATTAGTTAATTGGTGAATATAAGCATAAGCATCATACACTAACTCCATACATGTAGTGGCCAATGAATTGGCTCAACATGGATCAAGATATAAAATAGCCTTTAACCATAAGGGTATAATCTTTATAAGGACTGTTAATCAATCAGCTATTACTAACATATAATAGGGATGTAATGATGACCAAAGTAACCATGGTAAAAAATACACAAGACAATAGCAACAAAGATGTAATGATGAGCAAGAAATTACATATTCCATGGTAAAAAAACATACAAGGGACAATCATAACAGAACCGTTTCTAAGATTTTTTTATCAAGTACAATAAAAAGGTCTTAATAACACTAGTGTCCTTGACTCAAGGAAAGATTGAAGAGAAGAAGTAAAAACTTTTGAATAAGACCCTTCATAAAAGGTTTCAATATATTTTATATTGAAAGTGACCAATTATGTCCTCTTAACATATATATTATACAAGAGATATAGCATTAGAGTTCTTCTTAAAATGCTTAAACGAATGAAGCATTATTGGTCAAAACTGGGTTCATGATGGACTATATTGAGCCCATCAATCTAATAACAAGATGAGATGGTTAATTATAAAACATGAATTTTATTAGCTAGGAATAACCAATGATTGCATTAGTTAAACAAAAAAGGTGTAAAAAATGTTAACAATTTACCAAGATATACCATCAAAGAAACTTAATGTAATGGTCAAACCCTGGCTTTTTAAAGGTTGGGCTATGGACATTCACCTTCATCAAGAGGACATAACTATATTCTTGTAGCCCTATTTTACTTCACCAAGTGGGTTAAAGCAACTCTTTATTGATCGAACAACCAAGAGACTATGATCAAACTTATTAAGGAACTATCACTACTAACTAAGGATCACTATTCATTATAGGAGATGTGAAGTAATTCTCACATGAGTATGGATTTAAAATAATTCATTTACTTCATATTATGTCCAAGCCAATGGAAGAGCAAAATTAAACAATAAAACTTAAATCCATAACATTTAGAAATTGGTCAAAAATAATTCTAAAGCTTGTCATGATGCCTTCTCAGAAGTATTATTGCCCTGTAAGACTTAATAAAAGATTATTTTAGAAACCTCACCATTCACTCTAACTTATGGCTATGATGTTATATTGTCTATGAAACTCAAAGTACAATCACTCAAAAGGCTTGCACAATATGACATGGATAACTCAAATTATCAATTTGTTATGTTAGCAAAGTTAGAAGATTTTGATGAGGTAAGATTTGTTGTATTGGATCATTTATTAACACATAAAAATAAGGTCAAAAAAGTATACAACAAACATGTTCAATCAAAGAAGTTCTCAGTTGGTAATCTGGTATGGAAGGTCATACTACTAATTATCCATAAGGATCCAAAATTTAGCAAATGGTCCCCAAACCAGGACGGTCCTTATGTTATTTCCAAGGTTCTTATAAAGGATTATTACCATCTAGCAAATCAAGATGAAGAGATGCAGTTTTTAATGATCATTGGTTGATACCGAGAAAAACAAATACTACCCTTATATAAAGAATGCAATATAAGATGATACACCTATATAAATAAAAGGATGAACTTTGAGTTTACAAGCATAAAATTACTTCAGATCTTTACTAATTGTACTTTGGGCTTGGTAGTGAGTCTACTTTTTATAAAATAGGTTAAGTTTTTATTTATCCATCATAATAATGATTTGAGTTGTTAATTTAGTACAATCAGTTGCTAAAGTTAAATGAAAAATTTTGTTCATAAATTATACAATTAAATCAAAGCTTTTTTCTTCAAAAAGTAACACATGAGTTGTGGAAATAAATTGAATTTCATTAAAATAAAATATAAAATATAGATTGCATTGATAAATTTATCAAAAATATAAAAGGATAAAATTGCCCATTACAATAGTAAAAGAACCTATGAAAACTTTCTTTAGCTAATCCTAAGAGACTCTCCATCTACTTCAATTTCCATTTGGTTTGCAGGGGTTCTAGTTTTGGTAATCAAGAGAAAATCCCTCTATCTTTTAATTCATTAGAGTCTACAGATGGTAAGACCAAGGCAACCATAAAGTTTTATTTAAAGAAAGATCTTTGTATAGGTGTTTTTATTGGTAACTATGATATGAAAGAACTTTTCAGAATGTTTAAATGGATATGAACTTTCTTATCTCCTTGTTGAAGAAAAACTGTTAAAATATAAAGTCCTTGAACATGAACATGGAATAGAGAAATGACAACCAACAGTCCCTTAAGAATGCTAGGCAATTGAATCTCATAAAAAGTCTTTTGATATTTCCATTCTTTAGCAAAATACCATTACATTTTGTTCAGCCAACCAATGTAGTCCATAATAGTGATGTTTGAAAGTGGAAGTACAATTTAAAGGTGTCATTACTAAGATTAAAGGATGGAGAGTTTAGGGTTCTCACTTCATTACTTTTCTAAAAATTTATGATTTCTATTGAAAATGAATTAAATATTTAATAAAAAAGATTAAAGAGCTAGGAATTAACTATAAAGCTAATAAATTAATTATGGTTTAAACATTAGAGGTTGTGTAAACCTGAGCATCTTGTCCAGGATAGCCAGAGCATGTTTATTTGAAATAATTTGATTGAATAACATGTCTCGAAGATATTAAAAGTATGGTTGATATTTTTAGGTAAACAAAGATTATTATTCACGTCATGGATGATCAATTCGTTCGATCAATTCCAACATTAACATGATAGGGGAATATTCCTACATTTAGTCTAGAAATAAAGGAATATGATGGGCATTGTTTATACCAAAAATAAACATCCATATGTTAACTATGTAAGAACACTAGTTATTCATGACCAAATAAGAAAAGGAAGGACAAAATAAAATTGAGATATCAATAAAATTGACCTAGTTATTCATGATGGATAACAACAAAATTGACCATGTCTATGAAAGACTCCACCTCGACTAGGAAAGACAGAAAGTAATTGACTAGGAAAGACAGGAAGCAATTGACCACAACAACAAGATTTCAGATAATCCACTAAAAGACTAAGTCTTATTCAGAGTAGAAATCCTTAAACAAAATAAATTAATACTTCTAGATTTGGTTGGGATTCATGTAGTTACTACAAAAAAGAAGCACAGTAGGTTATAATTCAATTTGTATTAAGATTCATCATGTAACCTCCTTATCTAATATGAATAATCTGTATATGATTAAATATAAGTGTTTATGTGATAAGTCTTTATGTGAAAATCTAATGTTGTACTAATATAAATAGGTAATTCAGTTATTGGAAAAGATGATCAACCTCATATATATAATTTACCTTCTAAAATTTATTTCATGCAAATTTATCTTCTTCTTTTATTATTTTCCTTCGTAGTTTTCTTTTTCATAATAGTTTGTTTATTTTATTTTCCCTTCACCTTTTATTTCTTCTTTATCTATTATTGCTTGGAATAATATACTCTTTCTTAAGGATTAGAATATTAAACACCCACATTCCATTTGATTTGCGAGTTTGCTACCTGTCTCCACTTAGGATTAAGCTCCTAGCTATAGTTTTTCTCATCAAAAGAAAGAAACAAAGAACAAGCAGCATAATTGATCTAAATAATTATTTGCCCCTAACAAAAGTTGATAAACTTTTGTAAATGTTCATGAAACCAAAAGGATATACATTGTCATAATAGTGCTCCAACTATTAGTGAATATCTTGAGAAACATAATAGATTTATTTTTGTAACATTAATTTTGGTTTGAACATATTAAATTATGATTTAATGTACAAGACATAAATGGTCACTAAGATGTTTTTATTGATCCAAAGTCGATTTAATACACTTGAAAGAAATAATAAAAATTGATTTGAAGATCAATAGACTTCATATGCAAAAGTTAAAGAAAAAATTAAAGATTTGTTTTTTTGGCATAACAATATTTTCAAATTTTTCTAGGTTCAAAAAAGGTCACACTCTTGATTTTGAAAATGACAATTAAAATAAAAAGTATTTGTAATTAATTAAAGGATCTATTTATTATGATTCTACTATAAATATATGTGTTCAGGAGATGATATATATATATATATATATATATATATATATATAGACACACACACACCACCTTTTTCTTTCTCTTTTTTTTCTTTAAATTGTTAATCTTAATTCTTAGGTTCGCTTTGGTGATCCTAGAGGTATATTTTCCTTGAACATTTCAACAAATTCAAAATGGTGGGGACAAATAATATTTTAATGAAACGATTTATTTACATTGAAGCTTCTTGTTCAATCCCATATTCCCCATATATAAATAAATTCATAATAGAAATGAAATATAATATATTATAATAATTAATTAATTATTATATAAGCTTTTAAAACAATAAAAAAAATATAGGTGAGAATTATTATAGAAAGAATAAAAAACGGAATAAATTTTTTTAATATATAAAAATTCTAAATACTAAACTTCAAAATATTTTAGAGTAACAATAAACAAACATAAACAATAATGTTAAGAAGTAACATGTAAAACATAAATAGTTAATTGCTTCTTATTTATTAACCAATAGCAAAATTGAAAGAAAAAAAACAATAGTTAAAAATGCAAAAAAAAAGGTGGTGGTTTCAAAATTAGTGTGAAAAGTTCAGTTTAGTCCTACTTTTCAAATGATCGATTTTCAATCTCTTTAGTTTTCTATAATTTAATTTTGGTACAAAATATTATTTTTTTTTATTTTTCAGTCTCAGATTTAAAAGATAAGATAGAGAGTCACTGGATTCGGATGGTAGAGAGAAATTCTCAGCAAACACTGATTTCGACCACAAAAACGGTCGACCCTAGTGTAAATGGGTTTGATAAGGGAGCTCTATTGTGGTGTTGAAGCAGGAGATTTTTCTTAAATACGCAATCTTATGTTAATGAGAATAAATTTTGATATGACTGTTGGATCAAGCTAAAATTTTGTTAGGAGATTCTAGAGGTTTTATTTCCTGTAAGGTTAAAATATCACAGCAATCAAAGATTGGAAAGGGCTTCCGATAATACCCAATATTTTTCTATATTTTCATTATTGATTTAAGATTTTTTTTGTTTTGTTTTTTGTTTAGGATTCTTTTAATATTTTTCTAGGTTTGTTTAGGACTTTTTTCTAGTATAAATAGAGTTATTTATCATGTATTTGAAAAGACTACTTGAAAAGAAAATGTTCATTAATAAAATTTTAAATTAGAGATTTTGCGTGATCCATTTTTTAGCATAATTTTATGCTTTAACGTTTGCTATCTTTCTTGTGTTACTTCTATCTATGTCAGTTGATATCAAAACCTAACAATCCCAGGTTATTACTTTATATGTGTTGCAATCCCATGTTATTTTATTTATTATGTGCTACTAAATAATCGTGGCTAGAAGAGGTCGCAGAGCAAGACATGTTCAAATAAGAGGGGATGAGGAGGTTCCTCATTGGGAGAGAAACATTCAGGAGCTGATGATAAAATATATGGAGAGACTAATTACAAAATTAACATTTCAACTGGAGATAATAATCATGCAGAGGAAAGTTAAAGAATTATCTTATCGATTAGCGAAGATAAAAAAAAAAAAAAAAAAGAATATCGGAGGAGAGTGAGAAGAGTGATCATGAATCCATAACTAGTTTTAAACACTCATTTCAAAATCATGAGTACAGGAGGCAACTTTTTTTTTTATATCAAAATGAGTATTATGGAGATTTCAATAATCCTATTTATGATGAGGTAAATGTGGATTGGCATTGCCACCAACGTATGATGTTTATTTTGATGATGATGATATCATAAATAATAACAATAATGGTAGTGATGATATCATTGATGCCCTCCTTATTGATAACTTAGAAGTTGAGTGCAAAAAAAACATGGAAGATGCTTAAAACAATTGTTGATTTAAACCATGTTGATCCTTTTAATTACAAGTTTACTATTATCACAAAGGTAGATGCATTTAAGGATTATGTGGATACAACATATATTGATGAATTAAATTTGAGGTTTGCAAGTCATTACTTTAGAAGCCAATGGAATAGGAATAATTTCCAATTGTTGTTTCTTATGGAAATTTTAAGATGAAGAGATTAAAGTTGATGTCTACAATTGTTAATCCTTTAAAGAAAAGGAAGAAAAGAGGTTGTAGAGTTTTGATTGGATATCCACGAGATTGAGGAAAGTATAATTTAAACTCGAGGACAAGTTTTCTTCAACCTAGGGAGACTTATGTAGGAGATTTTTCTTATACACACAACCTTATGTTAATGATAATAATTTTTTATCCAACCATTAGATTGAGCTGAAATTGTTTCAGGAGATCTTAAAGGCTTTGTTTCTTTTTATATGGTTATGATTTCTAGAAATTAGTGATTAGGAAGGTCTTCTGTTAATCTCTATAAGTTATTGTTCGAGATTTGCTATATCTTCCTAGTTGATTTATGATTCTTTTTCATTTTTGGTTTTAAACTCTTTTATTAATTTTTTAGCTATGTTTTTTACTTTTTCCTCATATAATTAGGGTCATTTAGCTTATTGAGGAGAATATCTGAAATGAAAATATTTAGTGATAAATTTTCATTGTTGACCCCTTCAATTCCAAGAGTCACCCCAACCATTCGACGTTCTGCACGTCACAACATGATGGTGACTCCACGTCGTGGATTTGTCTGATTGAACTGAGCTTTGCTTGTTTACTTGTCTATTTTTATTGGTCTATGTGATTTAATTTTAGCATGTACTTTACGTATTGCTCATGCATTTTTTACATATTGCTTATACATAAGTACATCGGCTATGGATTAATACCTTCATTAATTTTAAATTTCAAATAAATCTAATTCTAGTTTAGGTGAGGAGTAGTGGTCTACCTCATAAATTTCAGTTAGGGTTCAGATTCGTGAAACATCTAACTATAAGTTGAGCGTTTACTCAATAATTATGATCATATTATACCCTAAACATTCCTTATAAACCCTCATACCGTCTTCATGAAAGGTGGTCACTATGTAGGTCTATATATGAAAGAGGATAATGAGATTCCTATCTTGCTTGGCTGGCCATTCTTGGCCACTGGAGGAGCTTTAATTGATGTGAAGAAAAGGGAGCTGAGGTTAAGGGTGAATGAAGAGGAGGTGATTTTCAATGTGTTCAAAGCCATCAAACAACCAGATATAGGGGAGAGCTGCTTCAGCATTCAAGTGGTGGACTCCTTAATTAACGACAAAGTCAAGCATCCAAATGACTCGTTGGAAGCATGTCTGGTAAATAATGTACTGGAGGAAGATGCTGAGATAGCAGAATATACATGTTGGATGGACTCTTTTGAACTTAACCGCAGAAGATACTTTGAAGATTTGGGACAAGCACCATTAAAAGTAAAATCAACCAATGAATAAGCACCGATCTAGAATTACAACCTTTGACAGAGCACCTTTGGTATGCATATCTTAGAGAAGCTTCCACTTATCCTGTGATAATCTCTGCAAAGCTTTCCAAAACAGAGGAAGAAAAATTGTTGAGGGTGCTGAGAAAACATAAGGCATCTCTCGGGTGAGTATTGGCAGATATCAAAGACATCAATCCCTCCATTTGCATGCATAAAATTCTGTTAGAAGATGAAGTCAAGCCAACAATAGAACATCAGAAAAGGCTTAACCTGACAATGAAATAGGTAGTCCGAAAAAAAGTTCTGAAATGGTTAGATGCTGGTGTTATTTATCCAATCTCTGACAGCTCATAGGTCAGTCCAGTCCAAGTTGTGCCAAAGAAAGGAGGAATGACAGTGGTAAGGGATGCAGATAACAAACTGATACTTACTAGAATGGTAACTGGATAGAGGATTTGCATGGATTACTGAAAGCTCAACAAAGCAACTCGCAAAGATCACTTTCCCCTACCATTCATTGATTAGATGTTGGATAGGTTAGCTAGGCATGAATACTATTGTTTCCTAGATGATTATTCAGGATATAACCAAATAGCCATCGCAACTGAAGACCAAGAGAAGACTACTTTCACCTGCCCTTATGGTACTTTTGCTTTAAGAAGAATGCCTTTTGGGTTGTGTAATGCACCAGCTATCTTTTAGAGGTGTATGATGGCTATCTTTTTAGATATGATGGAGCAGATCATTGAGGTCTTCATGGATGACTTTTCAATATTTAGAACTTCTTTCGATGACTGCCTTATCAAGTTGGCATTGGTTTTGGAGCGTTGTGAAAAGACAAACTTGATATTAAACTGGGAAAAATGTCACTTCATGGTAAAGAAAGGTATAGTGTTAGGGCACCGAATTTCAGAAAAATAAATAGAGGTAGACAGAGCTAAAATTAAGGCAATAGACAAGCTTCTGTCGCTAACTACAGTAAAAGGGGTTAGGAGTTTCCTTGGACATGCAGGATTTTATAGAAGGTTCATTAAAGACTTCTCTAAAATATCCAAACCGTTATGCAATATGCTGATAAAAGACACGAAGTTTCAGTTTGATGAAGAATGCAAGACAGCTTTCATGCTATTAAAAGAGAAGTTAGTGACAGCTCCTATTGCAATTACACTAGATTAGGAGAAACCATTTGAGCTCATGTGTGATGTAAGTGATTATGCAAATGGGGCAGTATTGGGGCAGCGGAAAAATAACATGTTTCACACCATATACTATGCCAGCAGAACACTCAATGACGCCCAGCTCAATTATGCCACAACTGAAAAAGAGTTGTTTGTTGTGGTATATGCCTTTGGTAAGTTTCAGCCTTATCTGATGGGAAACAAGGTGCTGGTGTATATTAATCATGCTGCAATTAGACACCTAGTGTCCAAGAAAGTTGCCAAGCCCAGACTCATCCATTCGATCCTGTTACTACAAGAATCTGATGTAGAAATTAAATATAAAAGGGGACCGAGAACGTGGTGGTAGATCACCTTTCATGGTTGGAATTGACAAAGAAACTAAAGCCTAAATTCACGGTTATAAATGAAAGCTTTCCTGATGAAAGAATCTTAACAATTTCCACTAACAGTTTCATTCCTTGGTATGCAGATTATGTCAATTTTCTTGCAGGTAAGATCATCCCGCCAGATTTTTCTTACCAACAAAAAAAAAATTTCTTACTAAAGTCAAACACTATTTCTGGAAAGAGCCGATACTCTATCGGTATTGTGCAGATCAAGTTATCAGGAGGTGTGTTCCAAAAGAGAAAATGACAAACATATTGAAGCACTGCCACACACTTGAATATGAGGTCCACTTTGGAGCACAACGCACTGCAGCCAAAGTTTTGCAATCTGGTTTTTATTAGCCCACTATGTTTAAAGATGCTTATGCTTTTGTTACTGCTTGTGATAGATGTCAACATACCGGGAATATATCTCGTCGATATGAAATGCCATTGCATAATATCCTAGAAGTTGAGTTATTTGATGTTTGAGGCATTGATTTCATGGGACCTTTTCCTTCATCCTACAATAACAAATACATTCTCTTAGCAGTGGATTATGTATCAAAGTGGATAGAGGCAATTACCACGCTTACAAATGATGGCAAGGTGGTACTTAATTTTCTATGGAAGAACATCTTTATCATATTTAATACTTCTAGAGCCATCATCAGTGATAAAGGAACTCATTTTTGCAACAAACAATTTGAAGCAATGTTATCTAAGTATGGAGTCAGATACAAGAGAGCATTGGCTTATCATCCTCGTACAAATGGCCAAACAGAGGTGTCAAACAGAGAGGTGAATTATCTAAGCCTAATTTCACCATTTAAATAAGGTACATCCTTGCATTCACACCATAATACATAACAAATATACCACATGCATCAAGTAGCATCTTCATTTCAAGATTCTAAAAAAATCTCTTACCATATAAACACCTTTACATATTAGCATCTTATCTTTTTTACCCAACATTTTTACACATATTATATCGCCATATAACATGGATAGTCAGCACAAAATCATTTAGTATGATGACTTATTTCTTCTTCTTTTTTCCCTTGACATGTATTTTTTTGGCGAAAACTTTAACAATTTTTCTTATGAGTTTCTTTCTAATTTTTCATTAAAAGTTCTAACCTAATATCATCGACATCCTAAAAACTAAACACATTATTCAAATCAACATAACCCATGTTCATATCTTTCTCCCAATTTTCTCAAGAAATCCCTAATTTAAAGTATGTTAAAAGTATCAAATAAAATTTGGTAAGGTGATCCCTTCATTTCCAAACATCATCAAGATAATAATACACATCAATTTCATACAATTTATAAGGATTTATACCAAATAAAACAATTCCCTTTTTACTCCTAATTTGGTTGACCTCTTAAGCCCTCAAAACACCAAGTTCCCTTTACTAATTCTTTGAGATTTTGTTGTCTTCCTAACCTATTTCATCCCAATAGTTAATTAACATTAATTTCACATTTTCCATAATTTCATCCAATAACCCTAAATCAAAATCTGAGGTCTTTTTATATCAAAATTCATTTAACTTCTTTAAAACTTGGATAAATGTATTTAGAACACTTTACCAGTTGATTTTGTATACTTTAAATGCCCTCCTAGTGAATTTCTACTACCCCTTCTTCTTCTTCCTCCTTCAATTTCCTTAGTTTCTCTCTTTAACCCCACTTTTATCACTTGATTTTCTTCTCTAATATCTTGTGTATTGGTGTTTACTCAATTCTAATATCTCTTATTACACCCTAAGTATTGATTTCATGAAGAGATATGGAAGAAAAACAAGAAGAGAAGAAGAAGAAATATCATTCATTTCTTTGCATAACTATCAACCAATTTTAATGAAGGAAAGCTGGAATTTTCAACACATTTATAGTCTTGCCATTCCATTTTTGCCTCTTTTAATATTTCAGGCACGTCTCTCGGTTCCTAGTGTAATTTGATAATGAAATTGATCAAGTTGGTTCATATTCCTTGACTAACCTTCGGGAAACATCTTATTCCCAATATATATTATTTATTTTTTTTATCCAAGATTCCCATTATAACTGGGAATTCACACTTATTTATTTTATCTTAGACCCTTAGGGTTCATGACCATTTTGTACCATTAACTACTCATTTAAACTCTCTTGAAATATATTATACTTTAATCTTTTCTACAATTTTAACATAGAGGTTTACAATAGGTGACAAATCCAAATTCACATCTTTCAATAAGAAGCCAAAGCAACATGTGACATTCAACAACAATACCAAGAGAGTACAATCAAAGGTATTAATAATATCAGTAATTCTCCTATAATCATGTTTTACTTGTTGATTATTTAAAATATAACTTGCTTACTGTTAGTTAACTATGTGATGAAGTTCATAGATTATATTTGAATCTTTGCATAACTTGATTGCAAGCATAGACGGAGGGGTGTACAAGACTAAGGTGGGTTGTAGCCCAGGTAAAAAAATAAATCCTAACCTTTAGTGTCCAAAACTCTAATTTACACACAAATGCAACAATTAAATGCAGCAATTAATAAGTTCTGAAAAAAGTTTTTTTAGTGCTCTAATGGGTCTAAATTAAATTTTCCTAAATGTATTCTAAAAAAAAAAACCCTGATTTGGCATTAGTATTCCCATCTAATATTATTTAGGATTGCAAAATGATTCTTAGAAAACAACCAAAATTCATAACTCAGTAAAAACCTAGTTAAAATATTGAATTTTTTTATTAAGTTTTTATATAAATAATTTATCTTTTATCCAACAAATTGATAAGAATATCTTCATAAAAAAATAATTAAATTATATT
>Ga0307513_10007346_pt1 | contig 14298 bp, 12 predicted proteins | sample 15_EM_MG_FD_202174 | JGI IMG/M metagenome (GOLD analysis project Ga0307513, IMG submission 202174) | Populus trichocarpa ectomycorrhiza microbial communities from riparian zone in the Pacific Northwest, United States - 15_EM | ecosystem: Host-associated > Plants > Roots > Unclassified | place... | reverse complement strand
ATCGGCGCGGCCGGCATCGGGCTGGCGCGGGCGCAGGCGGGTGGCGATCCTTCCGATCCGTGCGTGCTTGCCTATCGTCGCCCGCAGCCGCGGCTGGCGGCAGGTCGCGCGCTCGCGCCCCACGTGACCGCGATGATGGACGTCTCGGACGGGCTGCTGATCGATGCCGGCCGAATGGCTGCCGCCAGCGGCGTCGCCATCGCGATCGACCTCGGCGCGGTGCCGGTCGTCGATGCAGGGCCGGCGGGGCTTGCCGGCATCCTCGCCGCCGTCACCGCCGGCGACGATTACGAACTGCTCTTCACGCTGCCAGATGGCGTGACGCCGACCGACCTGGCCGTCACGGCCCGCCGGATCGGCGGCGTCGCCACCGGAAACGGCCTCTCGCTGACCCATGATGGCGTGCCGGTCCCACTCCCCGCCCGGCTCGGTTACCTCCACACCAGCTGATCGTCCTGCCCAACAGGCGCTTGCGCCGACGGTTTTGCCGCTATAGGCCTACCGCCGCCAAACATTGAGCGTTTCCACCAAGGAAATGCCGCAAATCCGGCCCGATTCTCGGGTTCTGGGGGAAGGAACTGCAAGGAATGACGATTGTCACAATTGCCATAGCATGTGGCCTGGTCGCCATCATCTATGGCTTCATCACGGCGCGGCAGGTGCTGGCGACGAGCGCCGGCAACCAGAAGATGCAGGACATCGCCGCCGCCATCCAGGAAGGCGCGAAAGCCTATCTCGCCCGGCAATATCGCACGATCGCCATCGTCGGCGTTGTCGTTGCCGTGCTGGTCTTCTATTTTCTCGGTACGATCTCTGCCGTCGGCTTCCTGATCGGCGCGATCCTGTCGGGCGTCGCCGGCTATATCGGCATGAACATCTCGGTCCGTGCCAACGTCCGCACCGCCGAAGCCGCGCGGACGTCGCTCCAGGCGGGTCTCACCGTCGCGTTCCGCGCCGGTGCGGTCACCGGCATGCTGGTGGCGGGCCTCGCCTTGCTCGCGATCTCGGTGTTCTTCTGGTATCTGACCGGCCCCGCCGGGCATGCGCCCGACGACCGCATCGTCATCGATTCGCTGGTCGCGCTGGCGTTCGGCGCGTCTTTGATCTCGATCTTCGCCCGGCTCGGCGGCGGCATCTTCACCAAGGCGGCCGATGTCGGCGCCGATCTCGTCGGCAAGGTCGAGGCCGGCATTCCCGAGGACGACCCGCGCAACCCCGCCGTAATCGCGGACAATGTCGGCGACAATGTCGGCGACTGCGCCGGCATGGCGGCGGATCTGTTCGAAACCTATGTCGTCACCGTCGGCGCCACGATGGTGCTGACGTCGCTGCTGGTCCAGACCGGGGGCGAGCAACTGATGAAACTGATGTCGCTGCCGCTCGCGGTCGGCGGGATCTGCGTGCTGACCTCGATCATCGGCACCTATTTCGTGCGGCTGAGCGCCAATAATTCGATCATGGGCGCGCTCTACAAGGGCTTCCTCGTCACCGCGATCCTCTCGATCCCGGCGATCTGGTATGTCTGCCGGCAGACTCTGGGCGATCTCAATGTCGTCATCGGCGCCGGCCTCGACGGCGAGGGCGGCTTCACCGGCATGGACCTGTTCTGGTCGATGATGGTCGGTCTTGCGGTCACCGGGCTGATCGTGTGGATCACCGAATATTATACCGGCACCAATTACCGGCCGGTCCGCAGCATCGCCAAGGCCTCCGAAACCGGCCACGGCACCAACGTGATCCAGGGTCTCGCGATCAGCCTCGAGGCAACCGCGCTGCCCACGCTGGTGATCGTTGTCGGCATCGTCGTCGCGTTCAAGCTCGCCGGCCTGATCGGCATCGCGTTCGCGGCAACCGCGATGCTCGCGCTCGCGGGCATGGTCGTCGCGCTCGACGCCTACGGCCCCGTCACCGACAATGCCGGCGGCATTGCCGAGATGGCGGGCATGGAAGACGATGTCCGCGTGCGCACCGACGCGCTCGACGCGGTCGGCAACACCACCAAGGCGGTGACCAAGGGCTATGCGATCGGTTCGGCGGGCCTCGCCGCGCTCGTGCTGTTCTCGGCCTACACCGCCGATCTCAAGGTGTTCTTCCCCAATCTCGAGGTCAATTTCAGCCTCGAAAACCCCTATGTGATCGTCGGCCTGCTGCTGGGCGCGCTGCTGCCCTATCTGTTCGGCGCGATGGGGATGACAGCGGTCGGCCGCGCGGCCGGCGAGGTCGTGAAGGACGTGCGTGACCAGTTCGCCAAGAACCCGGGCATCATGACCTTCGAATCCAAGCCCGATTATGCCCGCACCGTCGATCTCGTCACCAAGGCGGCGATCAAGGAGATGATCATCCCGTCGCTGCTGCCGGTGCTGGCGCCGATCGTCGTCTATTTCGCGGTCAGCTGGGTCGCGGGCCAGGCCAATGGCTTCGCGGCGCTCGGCGCGCTGCTGCTGGGCGTGATCGTCTCGGGTCTGTTCGTCGCGCTCTCGATGACCTCGGGCGGCGGTGCCTGGGACAATGCCAAGAAATATATCGAAGACGGCCATCATGGCGGCAAGGGATCGGAAGCCCATAAGGCGGCCGTGACCGGAGACACCGTCGGCGATCCTTACAAGGACACCGCCGGCCCGGCCGTGAACCCGATGATCAAGATCACCAACATCGTGGCGCTGCTGCTGCTCGCGGCACTGGCGCACGCGGCGGCGATGTGATCGCGCACTAAGCGCGCCTGCCTTCAGGCCCCGTCCGGCTCGCGCCGGGCGGGGCCGTTTTCCTGGCGGCGTTCAGCGCGGGGCAAGCCGGCGAATGCGATGGAGCGCTTCCCGGGTCGCGCCGGAGATCTGGCCATGACCCGCGCCCGCGCCGCTTTTGCAGCGATCCTGTCGCTTGCCGCCCTGTTCCTTGCCGTCGCACCGGGCCGCGCCGAACGTCGCGACGATTGGGAGGCCTATCAACGCGTCGATGCCGCGCTTGGCCCCTGCGCCGATCCGGCGATGCGGCTGCCCGCCTATCGCGGCTTCGATCCGCATCGCGACATGCTGCGAAAACTCGATGCGGCGCTGGAGGTCGCGCCCGAAGCCTGCCCCGGATTTCGCGAGCGTGCCGTCGCCCAGGCGCAGTTGCTGGTCGGTGATCCGATCCGGGGCGATGCCGATCTCGGCGCGCTCGGGATTCTCGAGCAGGCGGCGCGAGAGGGGCGCGGCATGGCGGCCGATCCGGCACTCGCGCTGCGCTACCGTCGCCTGCTCTGGCTGCTCGACGATTTCGGACGGCGCGAAGGCATCGATCCGACGAAGCCGCCGCCGGATATGAATATCGCGCAAGGCGAGGCGTGGCTCGCCAGCCCCGACGTGATCGCCTTGCTCGAAGCCCGCGTCGCGACGGCGCCGACCGATCGCGCCGTGCGATTACTGGCCGAGATTCGCCTGCGTCGCGACGTGCCGGGCTATGATCCGGTTCGCGCGATCGACCTCTATGCGACGCGCCTGTTCGGTGAGGACGACGATTATCGTCTGGCCGTCCTGCTGTCCGATGGCGCGCACGTCGCGCCCGACTTCCCTCGCGCCGCGCAGCGGCTGCGCAAACATGCCGCCGACGATTACGAACCGCGCGGCGCGCGGGGGCAGCGCGCGCTGTTGCGGATCGCCGATCGCGCCGAGGCGGCGGCCCGGACGGACCAGGACCGGCACGATATCCTCGCGATCCTCGCCGCCGCAGCGCTCGACGGCGTCGATGACGGCCGGCAGCGCTTCGACGCCGCGCTTGCGCGAATCGACCCGCGCCCGCGCCGCGTTGCCGCCAGCGCCGTACAGAAGCGCGCGATCTATGACGCACTGGCCGAAAAGCTGGCCTATGCGATGGACTGGGCTTACGACAGCGTCGGTCCCGACTATGAGGATCCCAAGGGCCTCGGGCCGATCCGGATGGCGGCGCTGCTCGATCCCGCGGGTCGCATCGTCGCAACCACGATCCTGCAGCCGAGCGGTTCACCGGTCCGCGACCGCCAGGCGCGCGCCGTCTATGTCGAGCACCGGGCCGTCGTCGCGCTGCCGGAGCTGTCGCGCGGCCGCTACGTCTGGATCAAACTTCTGCCGCTCGACCCCTATCTGACCATCTTCAAGGTCTGGGATGCGCGCAAGACTGACGGCGTGAAGCTGGAATGACGCGCTTCAGGCAGGCCCGCCGTCATTGGCGGGTGCGGGCAGGTGCCGGCGCGTGCGCAACGGGATCGACTGGATCCGGATCGGTGCTGGCGCCGCGCGCGGCGCCAGCACTGCGCGATCCTCGCGTGCGGCGAACACGCCCTTGCGCGCCAGCCAGTCGCCGATGTCCTGTCGCGAGGTGATCGACGTGATCGCCGGTGCCAGGATCAGGCTGGCGACGACCGGCATCAACCACAACGAGACGTCGCTTTCTGCCATCGTCAGCAGGATCGCGAAAGCAAGCCCGACCATGATGTGCGGGATATAGTCGATCATCGCGCGCAAGATCGGAATGCCGTCGGCATCGCGGCGCTGCGGCCGCCAGCCGCTCGCGCGGCCGCGCAGGATGTCGATCACCGCCATCGTCTGCGCCAGCATCGTGATCGGCGCGACCAGGATCGACAGCGGGATCTCCACCACCATGCTGCGGACGATAGCATTGACGCCGCCCAGCGTTGCCTGCCGACGCTGGTCGATCATCAGCCATGCGAAGGCGAGCAGCTTGGGCGAGAACAGCAGCAGCGCGGTCAGCGCCAGCGGCCAGCCCGATGGCGAGAAGGCCGGCGAGGCGACGAGTCCCACGCCTTGCGCGATCGTCATCGTCAGCAGCAGCAGCCACATCGGCGAGGTCAGATAGGCGGAGGCGCCCATGAACAATTGGAGCCGGTTGATCCAGTGGAACCCGCCCGAATTGAGCAGCCGCAGATGCTGGAGATTGCCCTGGCACCAGCGACGATCGCGGACCGCATGGTCGCTGAGCGTCGGCGGGAATTCCTCATAGCTGCCCGACGGCAGCATCGCCATGTGCACCGCCCAGCCGCGCCGCCGCAGCATCGCTGCCTCGACCATGTCGTGGCTCATCACCTGTCCGCCCATCGGCTCGGCGCCGCGCAGGTCGGGCAGACCGCAGCTCTCGGCGAAGGCGCGGACGCGGATGATCGCGTTGTGGCCCCAGAAGGTCGCCTCGGAGCCCGACCACCAGATCAGCCCCGCGCTCGCGATCGGGCCATAGGCGGTGGCGGCGAACTGCTGCCAGCGTGCGAACAGGGTGCGGCCGTTGATCACGCTGGGGATGGTCTGGATCAGGCCGACGCCGGGGCTGCGTTCCATCGTCGTCGCCAGCCTGATCATCGCCTCGCCGCTCATCAAGCTGTCGGCGTCGAGCACGATCATATGGTCATAGCCACCGCCGAAGCGGCCGAGCCATTCGGCGATATTGCCGGGCTTGCGCCCGATATTGACGGGTCGGCGGCGATAATAGATCTGAACTGCGCTGTCGGCGGCCAGCAGGTTCCAGGCGGCTTCCTCGCGCGCGCCGGCTTGCGGGTTCGAATCGCTGAGGATGAACAGGTCGAACAGAGCGGCGGCGCCGGCGCGTTCGAGCATCGTCGTCATCCGCTGGATGCGGCCGCCGACCTGATCGAAATCCTCGTTGTAGACGGGCAGCAGGATCGCAGTGCGGCGGTGCGGCAGTTCCAGCGCGTGGCCGGCGAAAGGCGAGATCGATCCCTTGCTGCGCCCGGCCAGCACGACGAAGCCGAGCAGCGCGTTGACGAAGCCGAACGCGATCCAGCAGAACAGGCTGAAGATCAGCATGAACAGCGCCGCGTCCATCAAGGTGGCGCCATCGGGACCGACCGGCCGGGCCATCTCGGTTGCGGCGAGCAGGCCGGCGACGAGCGTGGCGAGCACGAGCAGCAATCGCCGTTCGAGCATGCCGCGCTGCGACACGAAGCGGCCGCTGGGCGCCGGCCGTTCGCCGAACGACTGGATGGGCATGGACAGCGGTGATTCGGGCGGCAGCGCGCGCCGCCCGGCATCGTCCCGAGCGCCCTCGCGCGACACTGGCTTCGTCATCAAATCTTCGGACAAATTCGGACCCGCCTGGCTGGATTTGGAATTGCCAACGGACATCTTCTCCTGTTGTGCCGCCTGTGACGGTCGGGTTGCAAACCGCTCGGCGGTCGCGTGGTTCCATCCACCGGCACGGAAAATGTCGGCGAGTCAGACCAGCGTATAGAGCCAGGTTTCCGTAAGCGCTTGTTTTTGCAGCATCAGGCAGACGCGAACATCGACCGCTTGGTCGGGTTCATGTTGCACATCGACGACGAACCGCCAGCGCCGCTCGCGGCCATCGACCTTGTAGCAGCCGATATTGACCGCCTTGCCGCCGCTGATCGTGACCTCGGGCTTGATCGGGGCGCTGTAGACAAGGCCGGCGAAGCGATCGCCCTCGAAATCGACGACGATCTTGGTGACGTCGGGCGAAGGCGGCTTGCCAGGCACATTGCCCTGGCCGCGCCAGCAATCGACCGCACGCGCCACATCGATCGCCTCGGGTTCGCCGCCGATCCAGCGCATCCGATAGTCCCACGCCAGCCGCGCGCCGCTGGCCGGCGACGTTGCGGGCGTCCAGAAAGCGGCGACATTGTCGGTATATTCGCTGGTGGTCGGAAATTCGTAGAGCTTGACCGCGCCTTCGCCCCAATCGCCGCTGGGCTCGATCCAGAGGCTCGGACGCTTGTGGTAGAACACGCCATCGTCCTGATAATGATCGAAATTGCGGTCGCGCTGCAGCAGGCCGAAGCCACGCGGCCCCTTGTCGGCAAAGCTGTTGGTCAACGGGCGCGAGGGGTTGGCGAGCGGCCGCCAGATCCGCTCACCGGAACCGGTGCGGATCGCGAGACCGTCCGAATCATGGATTTCAGGCCGCCAGTCGCGTGCCTGCGCGCGGTCCCCTTCGCCGTACCAGAACATGCTGGTCAGCGGCGCCACTCCCAGTTGGGCGACGGCATTGCGCATGTGAATGACGGCACTGACGTCCTGGACCGTCTCGTCCGCCAGCTTCCGGTTCACGAAGCGGTAGGCGCCGGTGACGCTGGGACCGTCGAGCAGGGCGTAGACCGTCGTCGCGCCCTCGCTGCCGCGCTCGAGCCAGAACATCGTGAACTCGGGAAACTCCTCGGGCGCGGTTGCACCGGTGTTGATCGCCAGCCCGCGTGCGGACAGCCCATATTGCGCGAGCGGCCCCGCCGCACGGAAATAGGACGCACCCTGGAACGCCAGCCAGTCGCCGCGTCCACCCGGATTCATGATCCTGAACCCGGCAAAGCCGCCGCGTTGCCCCAGCGCCGCAAGCGGATGACCGCGCGGCACCGTGTAAAGCGACGGGCTGTAGGCGAACGGCTGGGCCTGTCCCTGCTCGACCACCATCATCGGGATCGCCCGGCGGGCCGACATGGTCTGCGAGAAGAAACGGATGCCGCCATCGCCCCACAGGGTGCGATCGGGCCGGTATTCGATCTGGTTGGCCATGTCGTAGCCGATCCGGTCGATCAGCGGATCGGGCGGCGGCGGCGCGCGCCAGGGTTCGCGCGACAAGGCCAGCGCGCGTTGCTGGAGCAGATCCCAGCTGAAAGGCGCCGAGCCCCCCTGCGTCCGCGCGGCGTCGAGACGGCCGGCCAGCATCAAAGTCGCCAATCCGGCCAGGGCTTCGCGCCGTGTCGTCATTCAGAGTCTCCGCATATTGCGCGCTGATAACGACGGAACAGCCCTAACGCTCCCGCACCGCCGCGCGACGATTGCCGCTTTCATGCCTATATCCGTATCGACAGTGCAGCGCCGTCCGTCGAGGATGCCGCCGAACCGATCCTAGGGAAAGTCATCGGCATATGGGTACCGGATCTTTGAACGACGCGGCCTTCGCGGTGCGGCTGGCCGATACGGCCGGCCGGCTGCTGATGGACCTGCGGACCTGCGGCCTGCTGGAGGGCAAGGCGCTGGGCAAGGCGGGCGACCTGACCGCCAATGCCTTCCTGGTCGAGACGATCCGCGCCAATCGCCCCGACGACGGCCTGCTCTCCGAGGAGAGCGCCGACGACAAATTGCGCTGCGCGATGTCGCGCGTCTGGATCGTCGACCCGCTCGACGGCACGCGCGAATATAGCGAAGGGCGCACCGACTGGGCGGTGCATGTCGCGCTCGCGGTCGACGGCAAGGCGGTGATCGGCGCGGTCGCGCTGCCCGCGCTCGGCCTGACGCTGTCGACCGCGGCGCCGCTGCCGCTGGCAGATGCCAACGCGCCACTGCGGATGCTGGTGAGCCGGACGCGCCCGGCCGCCGAGGCGATCGCGGTCGCGAAGATCCTCGGCGCCGAACTCGTGTCGATGGGCTCGGCCGGCGCCAAGGCGATGGCGGTGGTGCGCGGCGAGGCCGACATCTACCTCCACACCGGCGGCCAGCATGAATGGGACAATTGCGCGCCGGTCGCGGTCGCGCAGGCGGCCGGACTCCACGTCAGCAGAGTCGACGGGTCACCGGTGGTCTATAATTGCGACTCGCCCTACCTGCCGGATCTGCTGATCTGCCGGAAGGAATTGTTCGAACCGGTGATGGCCGCCATGGCGGTGTAGCTCAATCCTCCCCATGCCTTCGGCATAGGGAGGATTTTGGTTCAGTGCCCCGCCTGCTCGCCGCGGGCGATGCCCGACGCGTCGAGCTGCGCGTCGATCTGTGCCAGAAGCCGCGCCAGTCCGGCTTCGTCCTTCGCCTCGGCGCGGGCGACCAGCACATCCTGGGTGTTCGATGCGCGCAGCAGCCACCAGCCGTCGGGGGTGTTGACGCGGGCGCCATCGGTGCGATTGATGTCGGCGCCCGCGGCCGCCAGCCGGTCGAGTACTTCGTCGATGACCGCGAACTTGCGTGTCTCGTCGACCTGGAAGCGCATCTCGGGCGTGTTGACCATCTTCGGCATCTCGTCCTTGAGTTCGGTCAGGGATTTGCCCGACATCCTGACCGCGCCCATCAGCCGCACCGCCGCATAGATCGCGTCGTCGAAACCATAATAATCCCAGGCGAAGAAGATATGGCCGCTCATCTCGCCGCCCAGCGGGCTGTCGAGCTCCTTCATCTTCGCCTTGATCAGGCTGTGGCCGGTCTTCCACATCAAGGGCTTGCCGCCCAGTTCGGTCACGCGGTCGTACAGCGCCTGGCTGGTCTTGACGTCGGCGATGATCGTGCCGCCGGGGACGGCCTTGAGCACCGGTTCGGCGAGGATGCCGAGCAGCTGGTCGCCCCAGACGACCCGGCCCTTGCCGTCGATCGCGCCGATCCGGTCGCCGTCGCCGTCGAAGCCGAGGCCGAAGTCGAGTCCCTTTTCCGCCACCAGCGCCTTGAGGTCGACGAGGTTCTTCTCCTCGGTCGGGTCGGGATGGTGATTGGGGAAATCGCCGTCGATATCGGTATAGAGCAGATGATGTTCGCCCGGCAGCAGCTTGACGAGCTTCTCGATCACCGGCCCCGCGGCGCCGTTGCCCGCGTCCCACGCCACCTTGAAGGCGCCGCCCTGATAGCCGGCGAGCAGCCGGTCGACATACATGTCGACGATGTCGGCGTTGGTCGTGCTGCCTTCGCCCTCCACCCAGTCGCCGGTCGCCGCCATCTCGCCGATCTTCTGGATGTCGTCGCCGAAGAACGGCCGGTGCTGGAACACCATCTTGAAGCCGTTATAATCGGGCGGGTTGTGGCTGCCGGTGATCATGATGCCGCCATCGACCTCGAGCACCGCCTCGGCATAATAGAGCATCGGCGTGGGCCCCAGGCCGACGCGAACGACGTCGATGCCGCTCGCGGTCAGGCCCTGGACCAATGCCGCCTCCATCAGCGGCGAGCTGTGGCGGCCGTCATAGCCGACGGCGGCGCGGGTGCCGCCGGCGCGGCGCAGCAGGGTGCCGAAGCTCCGGCCGATCGCGGTCGCGTCGGCGGGGTTCAGCGTCTTCCCGACGATCCCGCGGATATCATATTCGCGCAACGTGGTCGGGTCGAACTTGTGGGACATCGATGGCTCCGTCAGGATCGAGGATGGGATTCGCCGGTCACGGCCTTCAATAACAGGTCACGCGCCAAATTGGTCCGTCGCGCCAGTTCTTCGGTGCCGCCGGCATCGGGGTGGACGCGCGCGATGATCCGGCGATGCGCGGCGCGGATGGTCTCGGCATCGGCATTGGCCGAGACGCCGAGCAGCTTGCGCGCATCGTCGAGCCCCATCGCTGGCGGGCGGGCCAGCCATGGCCGGACGATGTACCAGAGCATGACGGCGATGATGCCGAGGACGATCAGCTTGCCCATCAGAACAGGCGGGGCTGCTGCGAGTCCGGCAAGGCAAGGGCGGAGATCATCTCGCGCAATTCCTGCCGTGCGGCGACATGACTGAGGCCGACCTCGGGAATGGCGGCGAAATCGAGCAGGGTGAAGCCGCTGGGGAACAGCTCGCGATAGATCACGCGTTCCGACAGTCCGGGAATCACGCGAAAGCCGACGCGGCGCGAAAGCTCGGCCAGTGCCGCGCCCACCCGGCGCATGTTGCGCGCCTCGATATGCTGGAGCCGGTTGCGCAGCACGACCCAGTCGATCGTCACGCCGTCCTGCTTGGCGCGCGCCTTGCGGGCATCCCAGATCAATTCGGAATAGAAGCTCGGCTTCCGGACCTTGTAGGTTTCCGGATCGACCTGCCCGATCAGGTCGAAATCGACGAAGCTGTCGTTCATCGGCGTAACCAGCGTGTTGGCGCGCGCAGCGGCGAAGCGGGCGAACTGGTCGTCGCGGCCAGGCGTGTCGATGATCAGGAATTCGCAGCCTTCGGCGAGGGACGCGATGTGGTCCTCGAACTCGGCGAGCGAACTGCCGTCGCTGGTGGCGAAGCGCACCATCGGCAGATCGAGCACCTTCTTCGTCATGCTTGCTTGGCGATTCTCCAGGTAGCGCGCGGTCGTGCGCTGCCGGCTGTCGAGATCGAGCGCGGCGACGCGCCGCCCCGCGGCGGCGAGCGCGATCGCGACGTGGACCGCCGTCGTCGACTTGCCGCCCTTCTCGTTGGCGAAGACGATGATATGTACCGATTTGGCCGTCATGCCGGCGTCTGTCTCCGCTTGGCCCGAACCTGCCTCTTGATCGGGGCTGGCGCGCCCCCCATAGACGCGGCCCCGCCCTTATCGAAGGCTTTTCGAGCGTGCAAATCATCCGCCAGAAAAAGGCGCTGACCGAAACGGTCGCCGTGTTCCGTGGCGAGGGCCACCGGATCGCGCTCGTGCCGACGATGGGTGCGCTGCACGCCGGCCATATGGCGCTGATCGAGGAAGCGAAATTGCGCGCCGACCGCGTCGTTGCCTCGATCTTCGTCAACCCGCGGCAATTTGGCCCCGGCGAGGACCTCGACGCCTATCCGCGCCGCGAGGCCAAGGATGCCGACATGCTGCGCGCGGCCGGCTGTGCGTTGCTGTGGGCGCCGTCGGCCGACGAGATGTATCCGGCGGGCTTCGCCACCAACATCGCGGTCGCCGGCGTCAGCGACGATCTCGACGGCGCGGCGCGCAACGGCCATTTCGATGGCGTCGCCACCGTAGTCGCCAAGCTCTTCAGCCAGGTCCGGCCCGATGTGGCGCTGTTCGGCGAGAAGGATTATCAGCAGCTCGCGGTGATCCGCCGCATGACCGAGGATCTCGATCTCGGCCTGGAGATCGTCGGTATCCCCACGCAGCGGGATGTCGACGGCCTCGCGCTCTCCTCGCGCAACGCCTATCTTGCCGACGAGGATCGGCTCGCCGCGCGCGCTTTGCCACGCGCGTTGGGCGAGGCGGCGGCGGCGATCACCGCCGGCGGCCATGTCGCGGACATCCTAGCCAAGGCCCGCGCCGCGCTGGAGAAGGCCGGCTTCGATCCGGTCGACTATATCGAACTGCGCGACGCCGCGACCCTGGCGCCGATGACGGCACTCGACCGGCCGGCACGGCTGCTCGCGGCCGCCCGGATCGGCGGTGCAAGGCTGATCGACAATCTGGCGATCGCACCGCTCTGATTGCAGCTCGTGCAATTGCTTTATCGTCGTTAACCATTTGTTGAAACCATATGGCCGACACTCCCTTGTCGACATTGTGTCGAAGGGGGTCTTCATATGGGAAGCAGTCTCAAAGCCGCGAATTTTCTGGTCGAGAGCCGCTTGCGCGACGCGGCGGCCGGCGACGCGGATGCGTGCTTCGATCTGGGCATGGCCTATTCATCGGGCGGCGGCGGCATGTCCGTCAATCTGATCGAGGCGCATAAATGGTTCAACCTGTCGGCGCTGAACGGCAGCGATCGCGCACAGATGTGCCGCGCCGAGATCGCGGGGGACATGACCGCGCGCGAGATCGCCGAGGCACAGCGTCAGGCCCGGGCGTGGCTGCAGGCGACCGGCATCCGCCACGCCGCCTGAACCTGGCTGTCGTCCCGATGGCTATTGCTTCAGGCGATAGCCGGTGCGGAAGATCCAGACGATCACGACCAGGCACGCGACCATGAACGCCGCGGTGAAGGCCAGGCTGATGCCGACGCTGACATCGCCCGCACCGTAGAAGCTCCAGCGGAACCCGCTGACCAGATAGACGACCGGGTTGAACAGACTGACCGTGCGCCAAACGCCGGGCAGCATGTCGATCGAATAGAAGGCACCGCCGAGAAAGGTCAGCGGCGTGACGACCAGGGTGGGGATGAAGCTCAATTGTTCGAACCCCTCGGCCCAGACGCCGATGATGAAACCCATCAGGCTGAACGTGATCGATGTCAGCACGAGGAAGGCGACCATCCAGACGGGGTGCTCGATCCTGAGCGGCACGAAGAAGGTCGCCGTCGCGAGGATGATCAGTCCGATCACGATCGATTTGGTCGCCGCCGCGCCGACATAGGCGATCACCACCTCGGTCGGCGAGACCGGCGCCGACAGCAATTCGTAGATCGTGCCCGTCCATTTCGGGAAGTAGATGCCGATCGACGCGTTCGACAGGCTCTGCGTCAGCAAGGTCAGCATGATCAGGCCGGGGACGATGAACGCGCCATAGTCGACGCCGTCGACCTGCTGCATGCGCGATCCGATCGCGCCGCCGAAGACGATGAAATAGAGCGCCGTCGTGATCACCGGCGCCGCGACCGACTGCCAGATCGTCCGCAGGGTTCGCGCCATCTCGTAGCGGTAGAGCGACCACGTGCCGCGCAGGTTCATCATGCCGCCTCCGACGGGTTGACGAGGTCGACGAAGATGTCCTCGAGCGAGCTCTTTTCCATGTCGAGGTCGCGAAAGCCGATGCCGAGATCGTGCAGCGCGCGCAGCAGTTCGGGAATGCCGGTCTCCTCCTCGCGCGCATTGAAGGTGTAGACCAGCAGTTCGCCATCGCTCTCCAGCGTCAGATCCCATTCGGCGAGTCCGTCGGGAACGATCGCGAGCGGCACCTCCAGCGTCAGCGTCAGCCGCCGCTTGCCCAGCTTGCGCATCAGCACGGCTTTCTCCTCGACCAGGATGATGCGGCCCTTGTCGATCACGCCGACACGATCCGCCATCTCCTCGGCCTCCTCGATATAGTGGGTGGTCAGGATGATCGTGACGCCACGCTCGCGCAGCGACCGTACGAGGTTCCACATGTCGCGGCGCAAGGACACGTCCACGCCGGCGGTCGGCTCGTCGAGGAACAGGATCTCGGGTTCGTGTGCCAGCGCCTTGGCGATCAGCACGCGGCGCTTCATGCCGCCAGACAGGGTCATGATCTTCGCGTCGCGCTTGTCGTACAGCGACAGGTCCTTGAGCAATTTCTCGATGAAGCCGCGGTCGGGCGCCTTGCCGAACAGGCCGCGCGAATGGGTGACCGTCGCCCGGACCGTCTCGAACGCCTCGGTCGACAATTCCTGCGGCACCAGCCCGATCTTCGCGCGCGCGCGCCGCCAGTCGCTGACATTGTCGTGGCCATCGACCGCGACCGAGCCCGACGTGGCGGTGACGACGCCGCAGACGATGCCGATCAACGTCGTCTTGCCCGCGCCGTTCGGCCCGAGCAGCGCGAAGATCTCGCCCTTGGCGATATCGAGGTCGACGCCCCGGAGCGCGACATGACCCGATTTATACGTCTTGCCGACGCCCGAAATGGCGATCACGGGCTGCATCGATTTCCCCTGCTGGAAGCGGGCACGAGGTAGGGTGCCGGGGGGAATGATGCAATGCGGCACGCAACTCCTCCCCGGAACGGGGAGGGGGACCGCCGCCGAAGGCGGTGGTGGAGGGGCAGGGGAAGGTCTGGATGTTTCC
>Ga0307513_10007345_pt1 | contig 14301 bp, 25 predicted proteins | sample 15_EM_MG_FD_202174 | JGI IMG/M metagenome (GOLD analysis project Ga0307513, IMG submission 202174) | Populus trichocarpa ectomycorrhiza microbial communities from riparian zone in the Pacific Northwest, United States - 15_EM | ecosystem: Host-associated > Plants > Roots > Unclassified | place... | reverse complement strand
ACTATTTTTTGGTGGATCTGAGAGAATTTGGATGACGGTGCTCGGTATCACCTCCAAAGCGTAAGATGTCGCAAGAAGGAAAATGATCCTGCGAGAATGCTCGTACATGACTGAGATTCGGATAATGACGATGACTAGAGAGTGGTTAGATTTCAGATTGCAGTATCTGGACTTCAAACCGATATCAACCTTGCATCACCCAGAAGGCTAGTATGCTTCCCCAGTAGATCACGTTTTCAGGGTGTTTACATCCGGGTCTATGGTCCATATCAGAGACTGGGGCCACCATGGCCTCGGAATTGTCATTGTGCTCACCGCTAGAGTAATGGTGCGATTGAAATGAGCGGTTTCTGTCAACAGACTCAGAGCCCAATCAACGTACATCTTTTCTTGTAGCATCCGCGTTAGAGGTCAGGACTATTTTTTCGAAAAACCCCTTCAGAATCGCACATCGAACGCCGGACGAGAGCTCACTAATTGCACTGTATCTAAAACACCCCTGTGATCAGCCAAGATGTGCATGAGCAGGGTAATACTCACATGAGAACCGCGTCGCTCAGGTATCGTGTCTGGATAGGACAATGGTAAGGGGGTGCGAATAGTTAAAATATCCACCAACAATAAGAAAACAGGCCTGTACGAAGGTCCATCTTGTACGCTTCTGAGGTGAGGTAAGGCAGCCGTAGGTCAGTACAGGGATATATAGTTCCAAGGTTTAAACTTGAACCTGCCCATACGAGTTCAATCTATTTCATATCTCGAATATGAGCGAAAGGTTTTCCAGGGGTACGTAGGGATTAACGTTACTTCTTGATCCAATGTTATCACTGAAATATCAGATGGTGAGGTTGAAATGTGATCAACAAGGAAATAAATTTAACGTACGGTGGTCGTATAAAGTCCCAGCAGCCAGTGCGACTAGAGGTATCCATCAGGTGAAGCGAAACAGTAGATGACCAAAAGGCCTACCTGATACATAACCAAGAACTTGATTTGCTCTGTGTAAGTCCATAGAGGCTTCCTGTAGATGGACGGAAGTTACGGTCGTGAAGTAATTTATCTGATCCACAGAAAAATGCCTTCCGAAGTCGGAGAACCGATCTGCCGGCCATGAGGCGGAGTTCTCTTTGACAGCATCTGGAGAGGACCGAGGCACAGTTTTTCCTATGGAGCTATGAACGCAGGAACTCGGAGCGAAAATATTCCTAAAGCCAAGATGGGTCCAACCCTTCATCCAAAGTCATAGGCATTGTTTTTCGCCACGTTTAGTACAAAGGAATCACCAGAATATGGCCAGTGAGTTGTCGATAAAACCTGTGCTGGCGGTCTCCACGGAGAAGGTGCCAGTGGCGCAGTTAAATAAAGGCTCATCCAATTTTAGGTTTGACTGAGGCTAAGCAATGGGATATTGCGACCATACCGGGTTATTCGGCAGAGTTTGGGCAGAGTAGAGGCTTTAAATTTGGATATTTCTTAGTGTTAAAAGCGTGTCAGTGAACTTTGAATAAAGCCTGGGGTTACCGTGTTCGCTGCCCGCAAATAGTGGGCGAGGTTTCTGAAAAATAGTTCTGGAAAATCATGTTTCGATGAAATTACACTCACAAATGAATCGAATTTCCAGTTGCTTAGGATCAAATATATGGTGTCCCACTGTCCCTTCGGAACTTGTGCCCACAGTAGGACTGAAGAAAGCCTGAGGTCTTCACGCACGCCATGGACTTTCGAATTTGTCGGCGTTGTCGCAACGAGAGTCAAGCTTGGGAACGCCCTTATAAGAACTTATCAGTCTCTGCGAGCTGACACGTTATCCGGTCATATCACCTCATGTACATATGCCACAAGTTTCCATGGGCGATCATATCAAAATCTCCATCATCCCTTATCAGGGAAGCTATGCTTTATAAACCCGATCCAACTAATAAACCTGATCCAACTTATAGGCCACTTCTGCGGAGAACTGACGGTCTGATACATCCATATGAACACATTATCAGCCCGTGTATGTTTTTCTTGAATTTTCCGACAGGGCTGAGGGTATCCATTCGAAATCTAAGAATATTTAAAACTACTCACTTCTGGTGTATCCATCGGGGACGGAAGAGAGAATGTAGCGAATCCTGTAGATGGTAGGTCCAGGATCAGGATCAGGTGGGGTATATGACCCAATATTATGACAAACTCGTTAGCGGCAATTCAGTTGTCCCACAAACTGGCATGTGTCTAAGATCCGATCCTGACGCGGACGCTCCTGCTATTAACCGGTTTGTCTCGGGCTCTTGTTTATAGACAAGGGCTGAGCATATATATATGTAGGTTTTTTGGTAAAAGCAATGCATACCCAAAAGCACCATGCTAGAGAAGATACCTGCCATTTTAGTCATCGGACTTGGCATTCATATTTCGCTGACGGCACCGACGCCGCCGACACCGAAGAACGAGAGACGTATTGGAGACGGTCCGGTTGACATTAACTGGCTAGCGAGGGTGATGAAGGCGAGTAGCTTTTTGCATCCCAAATATACTAAAGTCACTAACCTGCCTCAAGGCAGGGTACTGGATGTTTGCAACCATAGAGCTTTGCATCATTGTGGCGGGAATAATTTCCGAGTCCACCTGGTCAAAGCAAGTTATCGCCCTCCTGTTGCCAAATGGCAAACATCCAGGCTGCATTAAACTCACTCCGACCACCACGTTCGCGATGATTTTAATGGTACTGGGCGCCGCGATCCGGTATTGGTGTTTTCGCCAGATGGGAAGGCATTTCACATTCCACGTTACCCTCCTCAAAGACCACAAGCTCGTCACTACAGGGCCTTATAGTATCGTTCGCCACCCTGCCTATACTGGAGCTATCCTGTTGGGTGTCGGGCAGGTAATTTGGTATGCAGCTCGTGGTTCCTGGCTGAGGGAGAGCATGGTTTATCAAATGAAATTATCTTGGTTGCTCATCGCCCCGGTCATGCTTTCTATCTTCCTAGCTCTTTCTTATATTCCTCGCAGAATGCCGGTAGAGGATGCTACCCTGAAGAGACGGTTTGGAAAATCATGGGACGAATGGGCAAAGGCGGTGCCATACCGATTATTCCCTGGGATTTATTGAGAGCGGAATTAATTAGTAGGAGCGACTACCAGAAGATGTAGATCTTATATCTGTCATATTTAATGTAACAAATCCCGGAGTGGAACAAAAAACCACAAAGTAACACACATCATTCTGGGATAGCATATATTTCGGGTCACCACTCCAAAGTACAGACCACCTCGAATTAAGACGGTTCTAGGCAGAGTCTGGATGCTGCAAGGAAGTGCAGTGGCAGATAAGCTTCAACAAACTTCGATGCACTTTCATGGGGAGCATACCGAGGCGCAATCCATGCATCACAGAATATGCGACTCGATTTCGTCCACTTCAGTCGCATCGACGACTTTGAATGACATAAAAAAAAGCTTGGGCGCCTAAGTCTATATCTTGTACGTTGACGTAACGATCACGTGATGATCGTTCTGCACCACCATCGAGTGACATTCAAACATTTTGTAGAACTGGATGGGGAAACGGTATGTTTTTTGAGTTCCTCTTCCTGTATGACATACCGTTCTACAAGGCCAACGCTGAGCCATTTTGGGTGCCCCCGAGGCGGGGTCGCGGGGTCTCAGGTGCCTTACCTACTTATATAACATCAAAGAGGCACGATCGTCTGAGGCCGTTGCAAGCGCTATAAAGGGGACAGATAGGAACAACTTCGAATTACTTTTATCGAGTTTCGTCTTGGTTTCGCCCCCTTTACAGCGAGTGACATACACTCTGCTTGACACCAACGAGTTACCTCTCCTGCATCCTTCGTCCCCCTCTTCTATATGATTATGAGGGTTTTGCTATAGAGAAGAGAAAATTACTCAGCGTTTAACCTTAGTGATGGCTTGGGCAGGGTTGAGGCCCTTGGGGCAGGTGCGGGAACCTGGGTATTTGGTTGTTGATGGCATGGGAAGAATGGTGATTGTCGCAAGTGATGGAAACGAGTCAAACGACGTCCCCCATGGTAACGACAGAGAACGCAGGTGCAGTCGAAAATCAGAAAAGGACGAGGTAAGGCGGGCATCGAGAGCAAGAGATGAAAACGAAGAGATGAGTATGAAATGAGCAATGATTTATGGCGCAGTGGAAGAAAAAAAAGGCAGTCGAAGATTGTGTGGCAACGGTACAAGCTCGTCTCATTCTGAAGCTTCTTCCTCCTCTCAGGATCATTTGTGTCCTGATGTCAGAACACGGGATCATTAAGTCTTTGTACAACTAGTGCCAAAAAACATGAACGCGGGAGTCAGAAAGCCACCTGTAGGCCTGCAGTAAGGTAGCTGAACCAAGGTACTCGTCCTAATTCCAGTACGAAGGTCAGGAGGTAGAGCAACACGTATAGAGAATGTACTCGTACATTCCGTCCAGCTTCTGCCGGGGATTGGAGGTACTCGCTACCTGAAGGGGGGTTGTCGTTCTGCAGCCAAGGTTGCATCGCTATAAAAGAGGGTCATGCATGGCCAAGGTCCTTGACGACATACACTAAAGGGTACACGCCAGAGCCACATTGTTCGAATGTGAACATTGGGAAGCTAGTTGTGACGAAGAGGATAGAGTTTGGTGTCCTTGGAATACTTATGGTCGATTCTGCAGAGACAAGCAAGGGTGTTTCAGCCGTCCACATCAATGTTCATGGCAAAGGATCCGCAGAGTCTCGCGGCAAGAGCGGCGGAGATTAAGCGTTGGGTTGATCACATTGTCGATCTTGATTTTTTGATGAGTGCATCGAGAACCTAGATTCTGTCAAGGCAAGAGTGACAGTGCGAGCGCACGGCAAGAACATAGGCCCAGTCTGATTGAGGTCGATTTTAAATGATTGAGAAAGTTTGTATTGTTGTTAACCTCCTTCAAACACGAAAAATACTGAGACAGAGCATACCTTGAACTCCTTTACCAGGACTAGCTTCTGCTGTGGGATGACCTGCCATGCTCACGAGTCGCAGACTACAAGAAAGCCGTGAGTAGTTAGTACTAGTCACAAGCAAGGACTGCATGCATGTCGGCGAACGGTTTACCTCCATAGGCCAGTGGGTATCCCACATGGAAAAAGAAGTAAAAAGAAGGGTTTACCTCCCAATACACTGGGTGTTTATCTGCCCGGCAAGCTCCGGGCAGATAATCGTCTCGCTTGTCCTGCAACAACGGCTGGAGCTATGGACCTGGTAAGTTTCATGCGTATAGCTAGCCCCAATCAAAGTAGTTTCGCCGATTTTTTCTTTTTTTTTTTGTCCCAGAACTCGCATAATGGCTCAAATGAATTTCTCCCCCACCAAAGTTATCTGCCACACCACCAAAAGTTATCTGCCAACGTAAGTTATCTGCCATCCCGTGATGAGCTGACACTCATTACTCCTCCTCCTTACTCTTTTCTCTTAACGTGTTCTTGACTCTCGTCCTCCTAGATGACGTGTCTCTTTCTTATTATTTACCATTCACTGTCAACCCTCAAGCTTCAAGTTTGCTCTCGGAATATTATCCATGTCTCAAAATGGTATGTTTGTACTAAATCCTCGGTCTCAAAACTTATTCCCTCATTCCATCAGCCGAAGTCAACCAGATCAACCGCACAGCGTCCGGGCGAAAAATCGGACGTCCAAAAGGGTCAAAGGATGGACCGCGACCACCAGGTGCCCCACCACGCGGCCGGCCTTCAAAGGTTCCAAAGCCAGGTCCATCACTGCCACCGCCTAATGCAGTAAACCGTGAGTTTTTGACGTTGTGATCTCACATTTCATATCTTACCTTCCCGTTCTGTAGATGTCGAAAACAGCGATAATGAGTATGTTGTTGATGACATACCGCAGGAAGTTCTATTGGAGATGTATCGGCTTGAAGTTGAGGAAACTCAACGTAAGTCCTATTCTTTTATTCTGCCTGCCTTATGACTTAGTTTTACATTGATTTTATACTCTAGGGCTCCAGAATTCGGGCAGCCCATCAAATGCACCGGCAACCACTGGCAGCAAACAACCAACGCCTCCAGATTTGAGCTCGGATCCCTCGTCGCGTGAAAAGCAGACGGACATCAGTCCCAGCACATCCAAACGAAGTGGCCGACGAAACGCTGGTGGAAACGCAGGGCGCGGCCTGACACACGACACAACGGTCCCTCCTCTTGGAGGTTTAGACTCGGAGGATGGGCGCGAATGCGATTCGGCTGCCCAAGAGCAGCTCCAAGCTCTTCGAAAGGCTACCGAGCGCTCAAGAATTTGTAAGTGTCTGGAAATCTCTAATTCAAGTAACTCAAGCTCATAAACCTACAGCTCCATTCTTTAACCACAATCCAGCATTCGGACTCGAGAGCGAGAGTGAGGATGAGGTGGATTCAGAGGTTGATGAGAGAATAGAGGCCTCGGGAGTGAATAGAGAAGAAAAATCGAGAGCTCGAGTGAAGGATAGCCTGGATAACGGATCGAAAGGTATGTAAAGTTCATCGCTTATGTTCTTCCCCATTACTAAATCCTTTCATTTCAATTAGCATGGTTTCACCAGCCGAAGTACATGTCAGATTGGCTGTACAAATTTTTTCACGACATTGTCTCCCCTCTCCTCTTCACAAAGGATGGAAAGCACCTCGCCCAACCCCAGATATTCAGCAAGAATGGTGGCAAACCGTTTCTTCCGGCCTCTTTTTGGATTCAACAGCCTGAACCCGTCATCTCCCTTGCTAGCCACCAATTCGATCCCTCCATTCTCTACCGGCCACGGGTCTTTCTGTGGCTGCCCCACTTCTTTGTAAAAGATCTAATGTGCCCAAAGTGCAAGAAAAAAATATTAGAAAAGAATGGAGCATGCCCCCCTCGTCGTGTTGTTGACATCGAAGATTCATTCTACATCGTGACATGGGCATACTATTGTCGGAATGGCTGTCAATCGCACTTTCATGGATGGACTCCTTTGCTTCTCGACTCCCTCCCTCCTTATCTACGTCTTGCATTCCCAGCAGTTCTCTCCCGTAAAAGTGGCCTCTCTCACCGTGTGCTTGCCCAATTGCGGGTTGGAAATCAGCATAAGATGGGACCCTCGGGTGTTCGGTCGCTTCTCTTAGAGCTGCATACCCACCGATTCAATGTCCTTCAGGCCCAGTATGCTGAAGCCGTGTTTGAAGTAATACGTGGCCGACAGGAAATGGTTGATTCAGCCCAACAGTCTCTCCATGCCTACATTTCCAGCCCTGTACCTTCGTTTGGAGACATCAGTGATGTTGATAAATATGCAGGCTTTGTTCCTGCGGAATCTTACCTCACGCAGATGATGAATAAAGCAATTGAGCATGATGAACACGATGCGAATCAACATACATCCTGCCTTGCGCCTGACCAACTAGCGATTGATGATTCGCATAAGGTTGGTGAATTTAATATAGTTCAATTAAATTCTAAACATAGAAACTTCATTGGCTAGATAAATAAACACCTTGCGAAAGTGGACGGTATTCCAATTTTTAATGCTTTGTGGACCTGCATGGATTCTCGCTATATTCGTGCCCAAGCATTAACATTTACGAAGGCCCATGATGAGCGCCATGGCCCCCTCAAGGGTGTTGCGAATTCTATCAAGCGTTATGGACATCCCTTGCCACAAATTGTATTTTCGGATGATCCGATCAAGGTATCGACTCATAATATTCATGTTGAAGATTAATGCTGATGGTAGTACATTTTCTAAAAGGACACAAACATGCTAATTACTGCATTTCCCTCTTTCAAGGAGGGTATTACCCCTATGGCAGCTGCATATGGCCTTTCAGCACTCACGCTTCCCAGTTCTATGGATGCTATGTGGCTCAGCACACCTGAGCTCGCAGAATTAGCCCTTTTATCAGTTCTTGCGCCTATTGAAAACAACCCGAATGCTCATATTTGTGTCAGTTTTGATGCTGAATGGAACATCTCACGTAATGTGGGAGTTTCGATTATTCAAATTGCCCCTCATAACATTCCTGACACTATTTTTATCATTCCTGTACGTCTCGTCATTTTTAACACCTCTAAAGTATGTTTAATATTTAATTTGAAGGTTCATGCCTTTGGAGGAAAACTTCCCCCATCTCTTCTTCGGTTATTGGTTTCACCTCAAGTGTTCAAAATTGGGTCCAACATCAAAGGCGACTTGACTCGAATGCGAAAGCAGTTTCACCAGCTTTCTGAACAATTCACATTTAACGTTATTGATTTGAGGCAGTATTGCATTGACCGTGGTTTTATTACTCGAAAAGACACGGGAAGCTTAGATGCTCTCTGTGCAAAGGTTCTTCGTGTATATCTGGGGAAGCCTGATCATGTACGAAAGCATGATGGTTGGGAGACGAAAACACTATCTAGTGACCTTCTCAACTATGCCTGTCTTGATGTTTTTGCATCTCGTTTGATTTTTGAGAAGGCTTCTCAGGTTTCTCCTTTGACTCGGCCATCATTTGATTCTCCTTCGGGAACTCGTATTGCTCTCTTGCTGCAAGAAGGTGGAGACATTATTGCCTATGGAAAAATTGCCGACTCTCAACCTGCCTCATTTGATACTGTTCGTGTCAAAACTCCATATCGCAATCGTCTCCTCCTTGACATCGATGAGGTTCTGAACCCTGCTGCTGCTGCGATCCTCCATCTATCCTCAAAGCCTCCAACAAAAATACCACCTACTGGCAAAACCAAAAGCGGTGCTCTAACCCTTGGCGAGCTTCAGCAATTGTCACCAACTATGCCATTTCAGATGGTTGCCCCAGTCTCATTGCTTGATTATGATAATCGTGAAGTATGTACTTTTGTTTATTTTTTTTACTGTGCAATTTGTTAATAAATTTCAGATTCCACTTAGCTCCAATTTGGCAGCTGAATCTCAAAACCAACCACCGTCTGCATTTCCTGCAATTCTCCAAGTTCCTTCCGAAACTCCATCAATTCATAATCAAGATGATGATGATGACCTCTCAGAGAACCTTGCCTTGGATTCAAGTGTTCCTGGTGATGCCGAAAATGCAGAATCAGTAAACCTTGATATGCTTGAAGCTCATTCTTCTGTTACCGAAAAGCAAAAAGGTGTTTTATTTTATTTTTTCTCCCCGTACCATTGTTGATATTACCTTTTTATTAGGAAAACAACCAGAACAAAATTCCAATAACTCAACAACTCCTGAATCTGATTTTCTAAAAAATCTCCAAGCACTTGTTGACTCTCCACCTGATGAAACTAACATTTATACATTTATCAAGAAAGACATTTTTCATGCATTTCATATGATCCCTACCTCGCTCAGCCATGGAGCACGTCCAGGATTTCTTCGTGCTTTGCGAGATCATATTATGCGCTGGGATCCAGATTGCCGCTTGGTCGTTGATCAGACTTGCCGTGCAGTTTTTAATCTCACCTTTGACCAGATGCTTGCTCGTAATCCTCGTTTCATTTCCGAGCGAACTCCTCGTTATGTTCCCTCACCAAGTGTCTTGGTTCCAGCCATTTCTCATGTTTTTTCCACTTTTGGAAATGCCTTGGATGCTAAAACTGGTGCACCGCTCTTCACGAAGCTAGCTTGGGAGAAAGCGAATGCAGTTTTGGAGCTCGCCCGTCAGGGTTATTTATCTGATAACCCTGGTGTTGTCCTCTATGAAAAGGCAGGTGTGGATAAATATGGCCTACAGAAATGGAAATGCTTGCATGGAACAAATAATGTTGAGGGTGGACCACATGGTGATATTTACTGCAAGTTCGGAGCCCTTAATGGTATGTCTGTCCTTTGTTTTTGATATACCTGATTCTTATTCTGATTATTAGTGGGTCCATGCCTGACTGTAAACTGCCTCACTGATCATCGAACATGGTATAATCTCCAGGCAAGTTCTATTTTAATATTTCTTAAGAGTTGTACTAACATTGTTTCACTAGGCTTATGCTAAACACCTTTTCGGCATTGACTGGGAATACCACCATGATTTTCCACTGCTCAATCGCACCTCATTTTTGTTGACTTATCTTGGTGATATTCTCGACGGTGCATTGTCATATAGAGATTGGATTAACGGAGACCTCTATGAAGTCTCCGATGAGAAATTTGGAATATGCCCCTTTCCTGGTAAGTTTTATTTTTTAAACCCCCAATCTAATATGCTTACCATCAAATTTCGATGGTAGAGGCACTGCAAGAAAAGCTAGGCATGGACCCATATACTGACATTGTTGCTACCACCTTCAAGCTCAACTCGTCGGATGACTGGCTCCGAAAACAACAGGGTCTTGCCCTTCCGGTCCTTCCACCAACGACACCAGAGGCCCGGCAATACTTTTTTAAAAAGGTATGAGAGTATGCTGTGTTGGCCAGCAGTCAGGGAAAGGGAAAGGTGGACTATGAGGCCTTTGCACGAGAATGGAATAGAAGTGCAGATGGAAAGCACCGGTACTACATCACAACCGAGCTGTTAGCAGCATACTCGAAGTCCTGGGAGAAGAACAGCAACATACGCGCCTCACAAGAAATGATTGTTGACAAGCTTCAGATGGTTTCTCATAGCACTCAAGTTTTTTCAGCACCAACTCGACCTTTCCCATCCTATTTAACAGCCTCTCCCCATTCAACCCAACCAAGTCAAGGTGTCTTCGAGATCGGAGATGCTCTCGATCTGCCGGCCTCGATTTCAACGAATCTTGCTTTGTCGCGCCCATCACTTTCGCAGCCCTCAACCCAACCAAGTCAAGGGTCCTCAATTTCAATGGATCCCGTTTCATCATCAGGCCCATCGGTTTTCCAGCTGTCAACCCGTCCTTCCGAGTTTGCAAACACCGGGAGTTCGGGTGGCGTCCTTGAACTAAATAATCAGTGAGAATTTTTCCATTTTGTATTTTAATGACATACATATTGATCTCTTCCTGAAGAGAGGGCGATGTTGAGCCGCCTGCAAAACGGCGGCGTGTTATGCCCGATGATCAACGAAAAAGGACCCTTCGTACTTGTCGCCATTGTCGAAGGTCAGAATGTCCAGGAAATAGTGACATTTTGAATTGTCCATTCCCTTGCACGGTTCCGTGTAAGACGTGCAAGAGGTTAACAGGTTGTCGAGGTGTCGATAAGGGAAAGAAATGTACATACAACGAGTCATCGGTACCGCCGTGAATGAATGACGTAATCTTTTCTATTTTTACTTCTTTTTACTTCTTTTTCGTTCTTTTCGTTCTTAAAACACCCAGTGTATTGGGAGGTAAACCAAAAGAAGAGTTAGTTCTCAAGTCGCGTGATATCGGCGACAGCCAATCAGAGCAATGTCTCTCTTCAGACCATCTCTAGTGCCACTTCTCTCTTTGACTTGCTCATCCATGAATGCTCAGTTTTGGGTAGTACCCTAACTTTATTATTTAAAATTTGGTATATCACGGTGAGTGCTTGCTTAGCGATTTCTCCGAAAAAGCCACAATATTCCGTTTCTATTGGGCAATCCTTTATTAAATTTCCAACTTGTATGGATAACCATATGGTCTCCCAGATGCAATTATTTGAAGCCGTTTCGTTCGACAGACTTGGACTCGTCGATGGAGCTCCACAAAGACATTTCATTTCGAAACGAGAATATCCCTTATTCTCTTTTATAAATCCACCTTCAAGATTTGTGCGACCACACCAAAACTTACCCTGTCCACCCCGACTGCTACCTGTCATGAAATCTGAGTGGTGTTGCTTCTTCCCATCCTGCTCACCTCGAATGACCTATCTATCAGAACGCCATTCCTCAAATCTGTCTAGGTCCCCTCGTCTTTATGCTTTCCATAATTGGAAGTGGGAACCATGTCAGTAAACGTGCTGTAGGTCTTAGGGCCAGTCGTCTGCATCTTGTGTACCACTGCCTTTGGGTATTCTGTATTCCCGCTAGTCGACATGCCTTCTGTGGTAATAATGGTGGCGGGAATGCTCTGTGCATGTCCTGGGTGGATAAGCGAGGGCTGCCATGCTCTGCTTTGAGAACATGCATGCGGATTGTCTTAGCTTTAGCTCGCTTGTCTGTTATCCAAGTTACCAAACTGGTCTGACAATCTTGATGTCCAATGGGTTTTGGGGATCCAGATAGTTGGCATCTCAAAGCCATAGGTATTGAACGCGATGCTTGCGACCATCCCATACTTAGGGATTGGCACGGGTAACCCTGGGGTTTTCCAGGGCTACCCGCACCCGTACCCCAGAAAACCCGCACCCGTGCCCAAGGGTATGGGTACGGGTTCTGCCAAAACCCGGGGGTATGCAACCCGTGTGCGGGTATGCCCCAAAACCGACTCAGAAACCTCGCAACAGCAGTGCAAGTGTCAATCGACACCGCCGTGCAGCATTGCGAGGTTAACCATTCGGGGGGGGGGTTGGCATATCATCACTGATTTCCCTTGTTCGTGTGCCATGGGTGGTGTTGATGGTTGTGCTCGCGTTTGTACTGGTGTTCGTAGGCGTGTTCGTGTTCGTGTTCATGCAATACATAGTCGTCAGCACTAACGCGGGTGCTGATGGTTGCAATAGTCGAACCCGCCCGGCTTGGCTCGGTGAGCATTCGCGGGGGAGAGGGGCCGCATGTCGTGTTTGTGGGTCGGCGGCCTTACACATTAGTAGTTTTCTTTCGTAAAGGTGTTCGTCTTTGTGCCTCTGCGGTTTTCGTGAGTTTTGAAGTCCCTGTGGTGCTAAGAAACCAAGATCCGTCAGTAGCAGTTGAGGTGATGAGTCACTGGACACGCACCAACATTCTACACCCCCTCGCCCATCTCTACATGGTTTTCCTGCCACCTCATGCCTACTGTGTATCCTTCAATGTTGACAGTCCATGCCCACATCCCTCATTGGAGGGGAGAGGCGATGTGGTGGTTGTTGAGAATGTGGTGCTGGCAACCCTTGAGTGGAGAAAAGGGATTTGCAGTACCAAAACTCATTCAATTCAAGAAAACATTAAATCAAAACTTTTACTCGCCTTTTTTCATGTTTCCGAGGCCATAGAGCACGACGGTGGGTGGTGATGAAGGTCAAAAGAACGGGCTCAAGGCCGGTGATCTCGTTTCGGGCGGAGTTTGAATTTTCAGTTAACCTGCCAACCCGTTGCGGCGGGTATGGGTTTGGCGAGGGTTGAATAAACCCAACCCGTACCCGTACCCCAGGCTAACCCGTTACACTTACCCGCGGGTTTTGCGTACCCATGACAATCCCTACCCATACTTCGCCGGCTCGATGTACGTTGCATTTAAAAAATAAACTAATGGCCCAAATAACACACAACGACGCCGCTGGTAGATTTACCCTGGAAATATTGCTGGTCGCCGGCAGTGTCACCAGGGGTAACAATGCACCGGTGTATGTGAGTGTAAATGTTGCCATGGAGAGAGAGGAGGGATTTGGATCGCCTGCAACATCTACAAGGATAGGGGTTTCGACTTCCTCGATACATTCCCTGGATGCTTTCGAAGTATCTAGCATACAATTTTGCTGGATTCCAGGTGATATTTTCAGACCACTGAAACCTGTGGACAGGAGAGGCGGGTGGCTAGCACAGCGGAGCGATGCACCTTGCTCGAAAGTCGCTAAAATAGAGAAAATTTTGAATACTTAATGACACAAATTCCTCTAAAGAGTTACATGGAATTGTCAGGGTAGTAGCTACGTTAATTGAGGTGACAGTGAAAGTGGAATGGTGAATAACAAGGAGGCTTTGAATGGCCTGCAATTCGTATTGGGTCATTCCACGAATCCACAGTCTCCTGATCCCAAAGCTGATACGCGAGTTGTTCCTGCTTCCTCGATAGACAGCAGAGTGTCGACAACAGCGGCAGTTGCACTGGGCACAGTAAATTCATACAAAGTCATTGGATTGGCTTCCACTATGGATCGGCAATATTACCTGATTTGAAGAACATTATCGATAATTGAACAGATCATGGGATGATAGAATCGCCGCTTTGCATTCCGGCAATGAATTTAAAGGCAAAAATAGCATACTGGCAATATGGCATATGCAAGTGTGAGTTTGACCATGGTTTGAGTATTAGCAGAAATTAAGTCTGGGTCTCTTATGGGCTACTACGGTGACCCTCAGGCTCCCACTGGGCCATTTGGAAACACCCATGTGACCAGTCACATGGGCGTGTCTTCTTGGGGACAGCAAGTTGCAACATGTTTATTGTGTTTACTTACCTTCTTATTCAAAATTTTCATCGCTAGGCTCAATCTTACAGGCCCTCGTCTTCCCCTCCGCCTCGTCTCGGGCCCGTACATTTTCCTT
>Ga0307513_10007344_pt1 | contig 14304 bp, 6 predicted proteins | sample 15_EM_MG_FD_202174 | JGI IMG/M metagenome (GOLD analysis project Ga0307513, IMG submission 202174) | Populus trichocarpa ectomycorrhiza microbial communities from riparian zone in the Pacific Northwest, United States - 15_EM | ecosystem: Host-associated > Plants > Roots > Unclassified | place... | reverse complement strand
GGAGATATCGCTGCGCCGTTTACTGAATACGGCCAAAACCCGCTTACTCACGAGTTCTTGTCCCAACGGGAGCTAAACGACGCAAAGTTCATGAACGTTGTAAACGTTGCGACAGCTGGGCTCGCTGCCGAAGTGAGCATGGTTGCGCGTGGAACGCAGGCTGCCGCGAGGGGGGCCGGAGTAGTCGGCAGATTCTCTCCAATTAGCCGCGGGCCATTGGCTGACGATATTGCGAATACGTTCAGAAGCGGAACCTACGAAGGCAAAGTTCTCAGCGAGCAGACAACTTTGTACCGAGTCATCGGTCCTGGCGGTAACGCCAACGGGGCATTCTGGACACGAACACGGCCGTCGGGACCGCTTCAATCGATAATTGATTCGGCTATCGATCAGACCTGGAGAAATCCTGCGACGACGGTAATTACACGGACCTTTCAGCCTGGGACACAGATCTATGAAGGAGCGGCGGCTGCGCAACGTGGTCTCGTAGGCGGCGGAAATCAGATCTACATTCCCGGGCTGTGACGACAGGAGAAGTGCGATGTTGGTATGGGAAGAGATTCATGGCTTTGCTTCGCCGGGCGAATATGAACGGTTTGTTCGGTACCTTGAGGGACAGGTCGAAACTGGTATAGCCCGAGAGGTGGCCGTGGATCCCCGCTACGGTAGAGGCATGATCTACGGCGGCAGATGGTTTCAAGACGCCGAGAAAGGTTTTGTATGGCGTCTCGTGCCGCCAGATCCGCCTTTCAAAGGACTCTGGGAACCTGTGAGCATTTCGCAGTAGTTGTTGCTGTGACGACAGGCTAGTACGACGTCGTTTCCCCCAACATCTCCGGGCACGCTACCAAGGTGTTCAACCCCCGATTGCACACACTCACACGTTGCAATCGGCGGCGGTTGAGCCCACCGCCTGTCGGACACCTTGAACGCACTGCCACGCGTATTCTGTGCGACGGCTCCGAGCCTTGAAGGGCTCGCGACTAACAACGGGCTGGCGTTCGAAACGCCGAATCATTTCCCGAGGTAGTGCCGAATGCGTTTCAAATTGGTTAGCCATGTTCTGCTCGCGGCAACTGCGTTCGTCTTAACACTGGCAAGTACACAAGTTGACGATGTGCCCTCTGGATCGGAAGTTCCGGGTCGGTATTGCCACGTACCTGGAGTTTCAGCAGAACTCGAACGCGCGCTTTGCGACGCAGACACGATTGTTCTCTTCAATACGCTGTCCGAGATGTCTCAGGCGGAAGAGACTTTGCCACGCGCAGTGCGGATACTCGAGCAGCTTTGGTTGTCGGACTCGACTCTCGGTGATGGCCTGAATTGGAAGTTGCTTGGCAGGGAAGATGCCAGGGCCCACGTTGTAATGCAGTTGGCATTGGCAATCCGTGATGGACAATCGAATATTCCAATTCAGCCGCTACAGAATTTCGCAACTTCGTACGCTCAAAAATACATGCCGGACGGTGTGACGTATGGCCTTGCGTTGATTGGTTATACGGACGCTCCTGGTCAGTTGCCCCTCCTCAGTAAGGCTGTCCAATCATCGGACCGCATGGCGCGGCGGTCAGCCATCTCAGCTCTCGGGAGCATGTGCTCTGCAGACACGAAACTGTTCCTGGCGAAGCTGGCGAGCGACCTAGGCGGCTTGGACGCGGAAGACAGAAAGCGCGCGGCTGCACACCTCAAGCGTCGTGAGTCGAAAAAGGGAGCCCTATGGTGCGCGCACGCAGCACCGCTGCCAGGACGAAAGAGCGGTGAGATCTAGCGCGAGCCGAAGCCTCGACACGTAAGTGGCGTTATGTCCGCGCGCTATGTTCCTGTGCCGCGCGTCACTTGATCGCGATCCGAGGTCTCTTCGCTTCCACGAACCCAGCGCCTGAAGTCCCAGCGCTTCGGAGAAGAACAACGCCTCAGGGGGCTTCAGGGTGCGAGCGTTCGGCAGCCGGATTGCGCTTTGGTTTGGCGATGCCATAAGGACGCCCGTATGATCGGGCCAAACTAGAACGCCGCGCGAAGCGGGGGAGCACGGGGTGGGCCTGTCTCGAACGATTGCCGCCTGGGCGCTCGCGCTCGGTTTCGCCGTGGCCGCTTCCGCCCAGGAGCGGATGCAGATCCAGTTTGCGGAAGCCGTGGAAATATCCTCAGCGCCTGGGAGCACGCAGTTCGATGCATACGGGCGTCGCTTCGCGCTCGAGCTCGCCGCAAACGAGGGCGCGATCTCGAAACTTTCCGCGGTGCGCAAGGCTGAGTTGTCAGGCGTGAGATTGCTTCGCGGCAAACTCGCCGGCAATGCATCTTCCTGGATACGCCTGACCAAATTCGCGGGTCGCGTCGAAGGGGTCATCTGGGACGGCCGCGATCTCTACTCAATCACCAGCTACGAGCGCATCGCGCGCCACTTGACCACACCGCTCGACGTTGGACCGGGGCAGACCGTGGTGTTCCGCCTGTCGGACACCTTGAACGCACTGCCAAGCGCATTCTGTGCGACGGCCCCGAGCCCTGAAGGGCTCGCGACCAACAACGGGCTGGTTCAGTACCGCAAGCTGGTAGCGGACCTCCCGGCCGCTTACGCAATGTCGGTTCTCATGACGCGGCAAGTGGAAATATCGCTGATCGCCGATGCGGCGTTTCAGAACACGTTTCCAGCGGCCACGTCGGCGGAACTGCTGGCGCGGTTCAACGTGGCCGAGGGCATCTTCGGTGAACAGGCCGCGCTGTTGCTGCGGCCCACGGACGTACGCCTGGCGCCGGCTGCGCCTGATCCGTTCACCTCGACACATCCCCCGACGTTGCTCAATCAATTGTCCACTTTCAGGTTGGCAAATGACCAGGTGAAGAATCGCGGCATCGCTCACCTGGTCACGGGCAAGGACCTGGATGGCGATACCGCGGGAATTGCGATGCTCAGTAGCGCCTGCGATGCGGAGGACGCGGTGTCGTTGAGCGAAGGAACGTGGGGCGTGTCGCTCGGCGGACTCATCATGGCGCATGAGTTCGGCCACAACCTTGGCGCCGAACATGACGGTGCACCCGGCGGCGCCTGCGCGTTTGAGTCACAATTTTATCTAATGGCGCCGGTGCTCAGCGGCCGCTCCGAGTTTTCACAATGCAGCCTCGCGTCCATGCGCGCCATCATCGACCACGCGGCGTGTATCACCCCGGCGGTGTATGCCCACGTCGAGATCGCGCCCGGCGCAACCCCCGTAACGCTGGACGATGAGAATCCGGGCGTGCTCGGCTACACCGTTCGCTCCAGCGGGACGCTGGCGGCCGAGTCAGTCCGATTCACGGTGACGCTGGATGCCATGCTGTCGGCAATCGCGGTGAGCCCTGCAAACCTCTGCACCATCAGCGACGGCAATGTGTCCTGCGATCTCGGCAACCTGGCCGCAGGTGCGGAGAGGCAGGTTGATGTAACGGTGGTCCCGAATGGGGTCGGCACCATCCACGACGTCGAAGCGCAAGTGACGGCCACCAACAACCAGCACTCGCGCGACAGTACGCAGGCGCGCCTGGTATACGTGCAGCGCAATGTCGCTGGCGATGTGTCGATTGTCGCAGTGCCGTCAACCGTGTTGACCGGAGACACCGTCGACTTCAACGTGACCGTGCACTCGCTGCGTTCGCACGCGCTACTCGATGTGCGTGTAAGCCTGAGCTCCCCCGGCATGACGCTCAATTCGGTCACCAGCGGGCCAACCTGCACCTTCAGCGGCAATACGGCGGTGTGTTTGCTGGGTGACATCCCCGGCGGAGAAACGCGCCAGTTCACGGTGCGCGCGCTTGCGAACGCCACCGGCGACATGACGGCCAATGCGTATTTGTTTGCCGCCAATTTGCCCTTCGAATCCAGCCACAGCGTATCGACCGTCGTGCATCTCAATCCGCGGCGCGACGTCGGAATCGAGATCGTCGATGACAGCAGGTTTTCCGCGTTCAACGAGCCGTTCGATTTCAATGCGAACGTGCGCGCCTACGGTGTCGAGCCGGTCAATGACGTCACGCTGAGCCTCGACGTGAGCACCCCCTTCAGCACCAGTGCCGGAATCGAATCGGTCACCATTGGCGGCGTTGAATGCCTTCCCGCACAGCTCAATCACTATCAATGCGCGCTCAGCAGCATGGCTGCCGGTGAGATTCGGCGCGTGGTGGTGCACGGGCGGGGCGTGGCGCTGGGCAACTATGCGTTCCTGCTGCGCACGTCGGCGGCACTGCAAGACAACCTCGGCAATGACCAGCTGTCGCGCGGCATCACGATCATGCATCCGGTCGATGTGGCGGTGAATTCCGGCTCGTCAATGAATGGAACCGAGTCGGTTGAGTTCAGTGGCCACGTGACCGTGAGTTCGAACGGCATGCTGGTGGTGCCCACGAGCCAGGTCACCGTGACGTTGCCGGCGCAGGCACGATTCACGCGCCAGTTCACTGATACCGGCTCGTGCACGATCCAGGACCCGCAACATCTGCAGTGCACGTTGGCTTTCACGTACCCCGGCCAACGTGCCGACATCTCGTGGATGGTGGTTTCCGACAGTCCCGGGGCGTACAGCATCACTGTTTCCGCGGTGACTCCGAATGATGCGGTACCCACGAATGACACGGTGCAGATGCCGCTGAACATCACGGCCCTCGTCGATGTGGGTGTCGAGCAATTCGCCGTGCCGCAATTCCTGCTTACGGGCCGCGACTACGATATTCCGGTGAACATCACCGTCGGCTCGCGGCCGGTAAGCGGGGCGACGGTGAGAGTCGTTGGGCTACTCAGCGCGCAGGTGCGATCAGTCGCGATCCCTTCGGGCACCTGCTTGCGAGAGGATGCTCAACGGCTGCAGTGCACGCTGGGAGCGTTCGCCGCGAACAGCACCATACCCATCATCATCACGGTCGCGTCGCTCGCGCCGCCTGGCACCAGCATCCTGAGTGTCGAGGCGTTTGCCGCTGGCGACAACAATCAAACTAACAACGTCAAGAATGCGTTCTTCAACACCATCGAACCGGGCGACCTGCAATTGTCGGTGGCGGCGACCACGGTGACAGGAGTCGTCGGCGGAAGCCTGGCGTACCCGCGAATCAGCATTCGCCACGCAGGGCCCATTGCCGACGGCCGCTTCGAAGTTTCGCTGCCCGCGTTCGTGACACTCAGCAGCGTCGTAACTCCCGCCGTCATCTGCTCGGGGACGACACTGCTTCAATGCGACCTTCCGTCCGGCTGGCCCGAAAACCAGGCACTTGAGATCGACCTGCTACTGGCTGCCAACGCCGCCGGCACTTTCACGAGTACCGTTCGCGTGCTGTCCGAAAACGACGCGAATGCTGCGAATGACCAGGCGAGCGTGACGGTCACCGTCAATGCCGCGACATCGCCGCCTTCGAATCCGCCGGCGAATCCCCCATCGGGTTCCTCGTCTGGCGGTGGCGGCGATCGCGGCGGTGGTGGCGGCGGCCGCCTCGAGTGGGCGTTGCTCGCAGCGCTCGGTCTGATGGCCGCACGTCGGTTGACGCTAGCCATCCGCCAGCCTCGATCCCCGCCCTCATGAGCCTGCTCATCTCGCGACGACCGCCAGGGCGCGGTACGCGTTGGCGCTCGTACCGAGAGTCATGAGTATCTGCGGCGCATCGATATTCACCAGCGCAGCGCTTGCCGGACTGCCGGAAATAGTCATCAGACCCACGTAGCCGCTTGCATCGGGCACAAAGTTAGTGACCTGCTGGCCGGGTGGCGTGAGTCGGGTGGTTTGACCGAACGCGCCGCGACGCGTGGCGGAAACGTAGTAGTCAGAATTATCCGCAGAAACGTAGTAGGTGGTCGAATAGGTGATTCGCGCGCCGTCCGCGCTGTATTGCGCATTGCTGAGGTGCGTGAAGTTGTCCTGGGTCGCGTAGACCGGGGTCAATGCCTCCGGCGCGGCCAGCGACACTTCATGGATTGCGGAAGGACCGCTGTAGCCGTACGCGCTGACCAGCATCGCCTGTGAATCGGCGCGCATTCCGTAGTATCCGGCCAGCTCCCACAATCCGTTTCCCCCGCCCACGGTTCTGCTGCTGCCGGGAGTCGAGATCGTCGAGACGCCCATGCGGACGGGCATGAAGGACGAATTCTGTTCGGTGAACGCGAAGTAGCTGCCATCGCGGCTCAATTGCATCGGGTAATAGACATTGGGATAACCGAGGGCTTCGTGCAGCAGCGTGGCGCCAGCGGGAGTCGCGTTGCTGGTCCTGTATGCGCCCATACCGCCGCTGTTGTTGAAGCGGACGTCGACGTAGCCTGAGTCATTCGGCAACGGCCAGAAGAAGGCTGGCGTCTGCGAGGTGCTCGGCACCGACACCGGCGTGGACACTCGGGTGGCCAGATCCACGCGATACACGGTGCAAACCCACGGCGTCGTCGTTGCCGACATGCCCGGGTAATACATGGCGGTCCCCGCGTTGTTCAATGTGCCGAGGCGCGCCAGCGGCTGTTCGCCTGGCGGCAGGCTCAGGCGTTGTCCTTGCTCCGTGCCATTGCGGTCGAAAACGTACAGCTGTTGATAGCCGATGGTGTTCGGCTTGTATTCGTACACCACGAAACGACCGTCTCCGGTGATGTAGGCCCATCCGAATGCCTCGCCGGCGGGAAGGGGCCCGTGGATCAGCCGCGACTGACCTGGGTTGGTCAGATCCACATAGCGCAACTCCCTGCCGTTCGGTGTGTTGTAGAAGAACGCCAGGCCCCGGCCATCGCTCGAGACCGGCATGTTGTCCTGGCTGATGTCGGCGTAGTTGATGGTCGTCTCATGTGCGAGTCGAGAAATCATGAGGTCGTTCACGAAGATCCCGGACGCACCGCCACCCGCGGGTGGCGGACTCAGTGTCACCACCTTGAAGGGTTGGATGCCGACGAATACCAGTGCCGATGCATCGGCGGCGACGCTGGCGGCATCCGTGACGCGATACGAAAACTTCGTGAACCCCTTGAAGCCCGTCGGCAGCGCCACGTTCACCGTGCGATTGGCGTTCACGGTGGCGGTACCCACGAATGGCGCCGAAGTGATCGTCACCGTCAACGCGTCGTTGTCCGGGTCGACGTCGTTGGCCAGCACATTCAGTGCATCCGCCGTCGCCACCGTGAGAACGTCATTGCTTGCCGTGGGCGCATCGTTCACGCCCGCCATGTTGAGCGTGATGGTGGCGTCGGCGGTCTGGCTGACGCTGTCGGTCACGCGCGCCGTGAAGGTGTCAGCGCCGCTGAAATTCGTGTTCGGCGTGTACGTGAAGGCGCCGGCCGCCGTGACCGTGATGGCCCCGCTCATGGGATTGGTGGCCGCCGCGTAGGTGAAAGTGTCGCCCGGATCGGTGGCTGCGAGTTGCGCCGTGAGGATCGTGTCTTCGGTGCCGCTGAAGGCCTGCGCGCTGATCACAGGCGCAGGGTTGGTGGACCCACCGCTGCTGCTGCTGCTCCCGCCGCTGCTGCTGCTACTGCTACTACTTCCGCCGCCACCGCCTCCACAGGCAACGAGAACGAAAATGCCCACGACGTTGATGACTACGAGACGCAGCATTGAAAGCTCCCACAAGACGGCTCGGTGCCTTCAATCTGCCACATCCGGGTGATTCGTGACTCGCCGTTCATCTTCGCTGCCATCGGAGCCGCGATTCGAAAGTGACGTTATGCCCGTGCGTTATGTTCCTGTGGCCCGCGTCACTTAATCGCGATGTCACATGGGTACGCGTCACCGCCCAAGCCAACTCAGCGACTAGAGTTCCAGCTCCGATGACGGCAGGTCTGTAGCCTCAGCGCATCGGAGAAGAACAACGCCTTTCAGGGGACGTCTGGGTGCGAGTGATCGGCAAGCGGATTGCGCTTTGGTTTCTGGCGTGGGGTTTCGCGGGCGTCGCCGCGGCCACCGCAGCCGCGCCGTCGCCGGTCATTCAATATGCCGAGCCCGTGGCGCTGGCCATGAAATCGAGCAGTGCGCAGTTCGACGCCTACGGCCGCCGGTTTTCCCTTTCGCTCATCGACAACGACCGCGTGCTCGACAAGCTTTCCGTGCAGCGGAAAGCACAGCTCAAGTCCTACAGGCTGCTGCGCGGCTCGCTCGATGGCGCGCCCGGATCCTGGGTTCGACTCACCGAGTCCCCCGCGGGCGTGGAAGGCGCGATCTGGGACGGCCACGACCTCTACACCGTCACGCGCTACGACCGCATCGCGCCTTTCCTGACGACGCCGCTCGACGCGGCGCCCGGCCAGGCGGTGGTGTACCGGCTTTCGGATTCCCTCGATGTCTTGCCGCGCGACTTCTGCGCGCTTTCCGGCGATGTAAATGTTTCCAAGGCCGTGAACGGTCTCGACCAGTACCAGACCGTGATGCACGAGATCGAGGCGGGCGTGTACACGCCGCAGATCACGCGGCAGATCGAGATCTCGTTGATCGGTGATACGGCTTTCCAGGCCGCGGAAAGCTCCGACCCCACCGCCGCCATGCTGGCGCGCCTCAATATCGTCGAAGGCATTTTCAGCGAGCAGGTGGGCCTGCTCATTCTGGCGACCGACGTGCGGCTGATGCAGGCCGGCGCGGATCCCTTCACCGCGACCAAGGGTTCCACGCTGCTCGAGCAGCTGGGCGCGTACCGCTCGGCCACGCCGGAAGTACGCGCGCGCGGCCTGGCGCACCTGATGACGGGCAAGGATCTCGACGGCACCACGGCGGGCATCGCCTACGTGCGCACGGTATGCGACGTGGAACGCGGTGTTTCGGTGAGCTCGCGCTCCTACGGCACCACGATCTCCGCGCTCATCATGGCGCACGAACTGGGCCACAACTTCGGCGCCGAGCACGACGGCGAGGCGGGCACGGCCTGCGCGAGCACCAGCGGCGGCTTCATCATGGCGCCGTCGGTCAGCGGCTACGCCACGTTTTCCCAATGCAGCCTCAACACCATGGAGCCGGTGATCGCATCGGCGGATTGCGTGACCGAGGCGTTGTTCGCGGACGTCACGGTCGATGCCGGCGTGACCTCGGTGACGGGCGAGGGCGGCCTGCCGTTCACGTTGCCGTTCGTCGTCCGTTCCACTGGCAATGCAGCGGCACAGGACGCCGCGCTAACGATTACCCTGCCTAACAATGCCGCGTTCACCATCGAATCGGCGACGAGTTCGCTGGGCAGTTGCTCGGTGTCGGGGCTCACCGCCACCTGTTCGTTTGGCACCATGCCCGTCGACGCCAGCGCGAACGTCACCGTCATTGCGCGCAGCTCCTCGGCGGCGGTTTTCTCGGTGCAGGCGCGCGCCAGCGCCGCCAACGACCGCCTCACCTCCAACAACAACCGCCAGTTGCCAGTGTCGATCCGCTCCGGTGTGGATGCGGCGGTGGCGCTCTCCACCAGCGCGGCGGAAGTGGCGTTGGGCGCGCCCATCGAGGCTTTTGTCGATGTGAGCTCGCGGCGCTCGCTGCCGGTGCGCAACGCGGTTCTGTCGCTCAATCTCAACCAGGCCGTGACGTCCGCGAACATGCCCGGCGCGACGTGCACGACGAATGCCACATCGGTGAGCTGCATGATTGCCGACCTTCCGGCCGGTACCACGCGCCGGCTCACCGTTCAGACCACCACGCAGATGCCCGGATCGCTGTTCGCGAGCGCCAGCATCAGCGTGCTGGGCGACGGCGACCTGACCAATAACAACGCCAGCACCTCGGCGTGGGTGCAGGCGGAGCGGGACGTCGAGCTGACTGCGGGTTCGACGGCCGTGGACCTCGGCGTGGGCACGGTCTACACGGTGCCTTACACGCTGCGTTCGCGCGGGCCGCTGCCCACGGGTGACGTCACGCTGACAATTTCGATTCCGAGTCTGCTGGTGGTGGACTCGCTCGATGCCGGTGGCGTCCCGTGCACGCGGCCGGATGCGATCACATACCGCTGCGAGCTCGGCACGCTGGCCCCGGGCGTCACGCGCGTGGTGTCGCTGCGAGTGCACGGCGCGACCCCCGTGACGGGTGACATCAACGCGACGGCCGAAGCCGCGAACGATGGCTATCTCACGAACAACCATGCCGGTGTGCAGCTGCGCATCGACCACGTCGTGGACCTGTCCGTGGTGATGGCCTCGGGCGGCGCCGGCCTGGAAGACAGTCTATTCACGGGCCAGGTCTCGCTGCGCTCGAACGGGCGGCAGCCGGCGGCCGGAGCCACGCTCGACATCGTCCTGCATTCGGCGGGCGTGTTGCGCTCAGCCTCCCTTCACAGTGGCGCGGCTTGCGCGCTGCTCGACCCGCGGCGCGCGCGCTGCGCGCTGCCCGCTTTGTCGCGCAATGCGCAGATCTATGTGGACTACAGCGCGGAGTTTGCCGACCCCGGCAGCTACGACGTCACGTTCACCACCACAGCGCCGGGCGACACCGCACCCGGTAACGACACGCTGACACGCGCGATCATCGTGCGCCCGTTCAATGACATCGCGGTCTCGGGCGGGCTGGAGATGGTGGGCCTGTACGGCGGGCAGACTCGAGTAAAGACGTTTACCGTGACCACCGACCGGCGTGCGCTGGCCAGTGCGCGGTTCGCGGCCGGGCATGCGCCGCCGGCTTTGACCGTTGAGTCGATCACGGCGACGAGCGCGGGGGCGGCCATCGGGGATTGCCGCGTGGATGTTGCCAGCGGCGGCGTCTGCGATTTCACCGACCTGCCGGCGTTCGCCAGCATCACGGTGACCGTGACCTATCGCGCGGCCGAGGGGACCTACACGGGCGACCTCGCCGTGTTCGTCAGCACCAGCGGCGATGTGGTGAGCACGAACAATGCCCAGTCCGCACACGTGGAAACCCATGGCATGACCGACCTGGAGCTGCGCGTCGCGACGACGCTCGCGGGTCCGAAATCGAGCACGCTCACTTTCCCACTGATCTCGGTGCTCAACGGCGCGGAGAAGGCGTTCGGTGCGCGGCTCGAAGTGACGCTGCCCGCCGAGGTCACGCTGGTGAGTGTGTCGGCGTCGAATGCCACCTGCAGCGGCACGCGTGTGCTGAGCTGTGACTTCACCGAGCTCGATCCGCTCGCGACGGCCACCGTGTCGCTCAATGTGCGCGGGACCGCCACCGGCAATTTCGTAAGTGCGCTCAAGCTCACTGCCAGCAACGACAACAACCTCGCCAACGACAACCGCGATGTGGCCGTCGAGATCGCCGGCGGCGATCCCGCGGCCGTGAGTGATGGTGGCGGCGGAGGCGGCGGCCGAATGGAGTGGCTGGCGCTGTTGTTGCTCGGCGCGTTGGTGTGGCGTCGCACGAAAATGGTGTCAGGCACCCTTTCCTAGAAAACGGTGCCTGGCACCGTTTCCATTCCGTCCCCATTTTCGTGCAGGCGTTTCACGCGCCGTTCTCGTGCTTTCGCGCTCCTCGCTTGCACCACGAAAGCAAACTTCGGGTCGCTTTTCGCCAGTCGTGCGTTTTTGTCCACGGCGCGAAATCGCTGAAATTCTTCCGCGATTCGATCACCGCAAGCGAATCCAACTCCGCGTGATCACGCGGAATTTCCCAGGTTGTTAGGCCGCGCACCACGGCGCGCAGTGCGTGCGCGTCCGGCGCTTGGCCGGATTATTGCAACAGTCACCCACAGCAAGAAACGACCGGGGATTGCCTGCTCCATTCGCGGGCAGTCGGATGAACAAAACTTGATACCCAGGGAGATTTTCTCATGCATAAGAAACGTTGGACCGCCAACAGCTGGCTGCTGAAGTCCACCACGCTAGTGCCACTGGCCCTTACGCCGGCGTTGTTGCATGCACAGGATGCGGACACTGCCGCCACAGCCTCGACCACCGCCAGCGCCGCGATGACGATGGAGGCGTCGGAAGTCACCGAAACCGTCATCGTCACCGGTACGCGCGCAACCGGCGTCGACACGTTCAGCAGCTCATCGCCGATCCAGGTGCTGGACGCCGCGGAACTGCAGTCGGCCGGCAAACCCGATCTCATGAACGCGCTGGCCAACATGGTGCCGTCGTTCACCGCGCAGGCTTTCGGTGGCGACATGGCCAACCAGACGCTGCAGGCGAAAATGCGTGGCTTGAGCCCCAACCACACGCTGGTGCTGGTGAACGGCAAGCGCCGCCACACCACGGGCAGCCTCGCGATCCTGGGCGGTCCTTACCAGGGTGGCGCTGGCGTCGACCTCAATTTCATTCCGGTCGATTCGATCGACCATGTCGAAGTGCTCACCGAAGGCGCCGCGGCGCAATACGGCACCGACGCCATCGCCGGCGTCATCAACATCATTCTCAAGAAGAAGCCGTCGGGCGGCAGTCTCAGCGTCTCGCAGGGCGGCAACTACGCCGGCGACGGCGAAACGAGCCAGTTCTCCGGCAACTTCGGTCTCGAGGCCAACAGCGGCTCGTACATCAACTTCGCCGCCGAGTATCGCGAGCACGAGCATACGGACCGCGGCGACATCGATCCGCGCGTCGTGGACCCGGACAACGTCGATCCGGATGAAGGCACGTTCCCGAACACGAACATGCCGTTTGCGGCGGGTTACCCGTACCTCAACCAGATCTTTGGCGACGCGGCTTACCAGATAAAGCTGCTGTCGATCAATGCGGGTATCCCGATCGGCGACGACACCGAGATCTACGCGACCACGACCGTCGGCGAGAAGCACGCCGCCTCGTTCGAGAACTATCGACTGCCCAGTCGCGTCTCCTACACCGATCCGGACACGGACGAGGTCACCTACTTCCGCCCGTTCGGCTTCAGCCCTCGCGAAGAAACGGAGGAGACGGACTTCTCGTTCGGCGCCGGCATCAAGGGCGAAGTGGGCACCTGGAACTGGGATGTCGCGACGACCTACGGCAAGGACGATATCGACATGTTCACGCGTGACTCGGCCAACGCGTCGTTGTACGCGAACACCGGGCAGACACCCGTGAACTTCTACGACGGCACGTACACGGCCACGCAATGGACCACGAACCTGGATCTCACGAAAGAGATTGAGGTAGGCCTCGAAGAACCGATGAACCTGGCGTTCGGCGCGGAATATCGAGAGGAAACCTGGGAAGCCGCGCCCGGCGATGAAGGCTCGCGATACTTCGAAGGCGGCCAGTCGTTCCCGGGCATCAGCGTGTCGGACGCCGGCGCGCATGACCGCGATGTTGTCGCTGCTTACCTCGACGTGGTGGTTGAGCCGCTTTCGGGCCTGCGCCTGGACCTCGCCGGCCGCTACGAGGACTACAGCGACTTCGGTGATGCCACGGTGGGCAAGCTGAGCGCCCGTTATGAAATCACGCCGTCGTTCGCGCTGCGCGGCACGGTCAGTACGGGCTTCCGCGCACCGACGCTGGCCGAGGAGTTCTACTCCGCCACCAACGTGGGTCCGACCACGGCCTTCGTGCAGATGCCGCCGAACGCGGAGGCAACGGCGTTGCTGGGTCTCGGCGAAGGCTTGCAGCCCGAGAAATCGACCAACTACTCGCTGGGCTTCGTCTGGCGCAGCGAAAAGGCGATCGGGCTGTCTTTCGATATCTACCAGGTGGAAGTGCGCAACCGCATCGCGGCGACCAGCACGTTCTACGGCACCATCAATGGCCAGCTCTACTCGCAGGCCATCGTCGACGCCATCATCGCCAACGGTAACGTGCTCGATCCCGAAGTCACGGCGAGCGGCGATACGGGTATCAACCTCTTCACCAACGGTGTGACCACGGAAACCCGCGGCGCGGAGTTGATGTTCGACTACAACACCGACCTGGGCGCGGCGAAGACCACGTTCAGCGTCACGGCGACCTACAACGAGACCGAAGTGACGAAGGTGCGGGCCACACCGCCGGAGCTCGGCACGCAGCCGCTGTTCGACCTGGTGGCGTTGTCAGACCTCCAGGACACCGCGCCGAAATACCTGTTGAACTTCGGGGCGGTGTTCGAATGGGACCGCGTCAGCTTCAGCATCCATGAGCTGGTCTATGGCGAGTCGTCGCAGTTCGAAAACGACGGTGGTGGAACGCCGAATCCGCCGCCCGCGGGTGCTCCTGCGCCCGACGCGGGCGGCTTGCGGTTCTACCAGACCGAGATTGGCGTGACACCGATCACCAACTTCGAGGTGACGTTCCAGGCAATGGACGCATTGGCGATCACGGTGGGCGCCACCAACGCGTTCGATGAGTATCCCGACAAACGCAATGACATGCTCCGCGAGATCCAGTTCAACAACAACGACAACAGTGCAGTGGCCGGTTATCCGTCGTTCTCCCCGTTCGGCATCAATGGCGCGTACTACTACGGCAAGCTCGTCTACACGTTCTGAGGAAGGCAGGTAAAAAAAGGGCGGGCA